>Ga0118677_10016005_pt1 | contig 10344 bp, 3 predicted proteins | sample AliMusrvi5mmetaG_FD_86154 | JGI IMG/M metagenome (GOLD analysis project Ga0118677, IMG submission 86154)
CACCGGCTCGGTCTGGAACAGCAGCGGCCCCCTCTATGTCGGCACGCGCGCCTCCTTCAACGAACTGACCATCGCCAACGGCGGCGTCGTCAGCAACGGTAACGGCTTCATCGGCTGGTCTTCCGGCGCCTCCAACAACACCGTCCTCGTCACCGGTGGCGGCTCGGTCTGGAACAACAGCGCCAATCTTGCCGTCGGTTACGACGGGGACAGCAATCAACTGACCATCACCAACGGCGGCGGTGTCTTCGTCGCGGGTACTACCTGGATCGGGCAGCGTGCGACTGCGGCCAACAACCTGCTGACGCTCGCCGGCGGCAGCTTGGAAACCGACTGGCTGCTGAGTACTAACAACACCTCCAGCGTGACCAATGGCGCGTTCAACTTCAACTATGGCACGCTCATCACCCACAGCGGCGCGACGCTGATCGTCCCGTCTGGCGAGAACTTTGCCATCGGCAACACGGCGGGGCAGACCGCCACCTGGCTGATGGCCAGCGTCACCAACGGTATTTTTGCGGTCTCTGGCCAAAGCGCCCAGATTCGGCTCGGCGCTGTGGCCGGCGCGCTGGTCAATATGCAGATATCCGGCGCCGACACGGTCTGGTCCAACAGCGCCACCCTGGTCGTGGGCTATAACAGCGCCGGTCTGCAATTGCCCATCACCAACGGGGGTACAGTCTATGACGCGGGCGGTATCATCGGCGCGAACACCGGCGCCAGCAACAACTCCGTCACCGTCACCGACCCCGGCTCCGTCTGGAATAACAATGGCGATCTCAATATCGGTCAATACGGCTCCGGGAACACGCTGACCATCGCCAACAGCGGCGCGGTGTTCAGCGCCAACGGCTACGTGGGCAGCAACACCGGCGCGGTCAATAATGCCGTCACTGTTACCGGCAACGAATCGGTCTGGAGCAATGGCAACACCCTCTATGTGGGCAATTCGGGCGCGGGCAACACACTGACCATCACCAATGGTGGCGCGGTGTCCGGCAACCGCGGCTTTATCGGTTACAACGCCAGCGCCAGCAATAATTCCGTTCTCGTCACGGGCAACGGTTCCGTCTGGACTAACGGCAGCGACATCCGGGTGGGCGCTAACGGTTCGGGCAACACGCTGACCATCACCAACGGCGGCACGGTCTTCAGCAGTAACGGCACGATCGGCCAAAATACCGGAGCCTACAACTCCGTCTTCATCACCGGCAGCGGCTCGGTCTGGAGCAATAACGGCACCACCACGCTCGGCCTCAACAGCGCGGGCAATCAACTGACGATCGCCGCTGGCGGCACGATGAACAATCAACGCGGCCAGATTGGCAGCAGTACCAACGGCAACTACAACGTCGCGCTGGTCACGGGCACGAACAGCGTCTGGAACAACAGCAGCTACCTCTATGTGGGCAATTATGGTGTGGGCAACCGCTTGGCGATCAGTAATGGCGGCACGGTACAGGCCCAATCGGTTTGGTTGGGTGCCAATGCCGGCAGCAACAACACGCTCGCCATCAGCGGCGGCAGCCTGATCACGACCAATGTCCTCGATGGCTCGCTGAACGTGCTGCGGGGCGCGGTGACGATGGACAGCGGGACTATTCAGGCCAGAACCCTGCTGCTGAATAACGGATCCAATGGCACCTTCAACATGTCCGGCGGCACGCTGGCGGCCAATATCATTACAAACGACGGCAGCGCCAATATCGTCCTCTCCGGCGGCACCCTGAAACCACTCAACGCCAACGCCGACTGGTCGGCAGCGCTGGTGGTGAGCAATACGGTGACGCTCAACACGGTGGATGCGGGTGGCTTGGCGCGCACCAACGCGCTGTCCGGCGCACTGTCCGGCGGCGGAACGCTGAACGTCACGGGCACTGGAACGTTGAGCATGAATGGCACCGATACGGGCGGCGGTTTGATCACGGTGCAAAGCGGCGCGACGCTTGGCGGCACCGGCTCATGGGCCAACGTGCAGGTGTTCTCGAACGCCACCTTGGCGGCGGGCAATTCGATCGGCGTCTTCACCGCGACGAACCTGACCCTCGCGGGTGGCGCGCACATCCAAGAGGAGCTCAATGCCACCAATGGCGTCGCGGGCGTGAATTGGGACCTGATCACCGTGCATGGCCCGGCCGCGCTGAGCGGTATTTCCAGCAGCTCACCGTTGACGGTGGACGTGGTCAACTTCGGCGGACTGGATGGCGCGCAGGATCCGCTGACCACCGTGAGTTGGGACTTTCTGGATGCCACCGGCATCACCGGCTTTAACTCCAACGCCTTCGCGATCACCACCACGGGGCTGGATGGCTGGACCAACGGCGTTTGGTCGGTGACGCAAAACGGCAGCAGCCTGCTCCTGTCCTACACGGCGATTCCCGAACCTGCTTCCGTGGCTTTGATCTTCCTGTTCGGCGGCGCCTTCTTGGGCTGGCGGCGTCTGCGCCGCTGGGGCTGAGTGGAATTGCCGAGGGACGATGGAAGCTTTCCGATTGGCGGCAGCGCGCCGATGCTTTTTCCCCGGCTCGGCAAGCCTCGCCCCAGTACGGTGAACTTGGAGGGCGAGGCTTGCCGAGCCGGTTTTCAAGGCTTGGGAAAACCCAACCACGGGGGGCGTTGACCCCGGCCTTCGCCGAGGCCGCGCTTCTCGAAATCCTCACCAATTGTGTAAATCAGTGGCAACCCACCTGTCCGCTTTTGGGTGTGGCGAAATAAGTTTACGTCGCAAGGCGCAATGGTCTATTGTCCTTATTTGCCAAGAGTTGAACTCAGCGGCAGTGAACGAAGGGAACGGCCATGAAGAAAATCACCATGCTGTGCGCCGTCATGCTGGGGGCGCTGGCGGGCCTGATGCTGGGCTGCGGCAGCGACAGCACCAGCGGCGCGCCCGCGACAGGCGTGGACGTCTCCGGCACCTGGACCTTGAACGCCGCGGGCGAAACCTCGACCATGACGCTGACCCAAAACGGCGACGCGCTGAGCGGCTCCGTTCAGGGCGTGCCGCTGACCGGCAGCATGAACGGAAACAGCATCTCGATTACGACGGGACTTCCCGGCGGGCCGACGCTGATGGCCGAAGGCACCGTGGATGGCGCCACCATGGGCGGTTCCTATACCGCCACGGAAGCCAGCGGCGCCCAGCACACCGGCACCTGGTCCGCCGCGAAACAATGACCATGACGCGCGCAGCAGGAGGCGCGCAGGCTTTTTACGCTAACTGCGACGAGACCATCGGCCTGCGCCACCGCGCCAGAAGCCTTGCTTTGCACTTTTGGCGTGGATTCTGCTATAATGGCGGTCGCATGAGTTGTATCCGTATTATGGGGTTGGCCGTTGTCCTCGGTGTCTGTGGCGCGGTGTCCAGCCGGGCCGACCTGATTCCGCCTTCGGAGCTGCCGGCGACGACGCTGGAGCAGTGCTTCGACAACTTCCGCGACGGGCTGGACGATCAGTACCAGGGCGTCGCCCGCAAGCTGGACTCCTTCTTCAAGCGCGCCGATGACCTGGAATCCACCAACCATTCCACGGCGCGCGTCCGCCTGATGCTGAAAGTGCAGGACGGGGAGACGCCGTCCCCGAACGCCGCCTTCAGCGGAAAGCTTGCGCTGCCCTATGCCCAGGAGCGACTGAACCTGTTCGTGGACAACATCAAGCGCGGCGCGCTGCCGGGCGACGAGAACCCGACTCTCGAGGACAATGCGATGCAGGTCGGCGCACAGTTGTCGCTGTGGGACTCGTTCCGCTCGTACCTGCACCTCCAAGGCGGTATCCGCTTCCACGGCATCCCCGACCCGTTCACGCAGCTTGAATTTGAATACGAGTGCAAGCTCGACGGCTGGGTCGGCCGCTTCTCGCAGGACGTTTTCTATTACGCGAAGGAACGGGCGGGCGAGCTGACGGAGGTGGACGTCGAGCACACGTTCCGCGACAAGTCGATCTTCCGCAGCACGACGGCCGCGAATTACACCGAGGACACGGCGGGCATGGAGTTTGAACAGACGCTCTCGCTCGACATGCCGCTCGCCGGCCATTGCCGCAACCTGATCCCGAGCGCGAGCGTCTTTGCGCACAAGAACGGGACGTTCCTGATGGACAATTATCGCGCCAACATCACCTACCGCCGGTGTTTTTACCGGCCGTGGCTGATCTTCGAGATCACGCCGCAGATCGAGTTCCCGCGCGAGCGCGACTACCAATTCACCCCGTCCATCCGGTTCTGCCTCGAGGTCTGGTTCGGCAGCCTGCCGGAAGACCGCTGAAGGGCGGCGTGATTCCGCGTTGACTTGGTCCGTGGGCCGGGTAAGGTTTCGCGCCTGTGGCCGCCATGCAGGCAGGAAAGGAAACGAACATGAGTTGCAGCAAGCTTTCGCGCCGTGATTTTTCGCGCCGGGTGTTGCTTGGTACCGCCGCCGCGTTGAGCCTTGAGGACCGACATCTGCTGGCCAAGCCGACCGAGCCGTCCCTGGCCGCGCCGGTCAAGGCCGGGCCGCAGGGCAAGCTGCCGATGGGCAAGATCGGCGACATGGAAATCTCGCGCCTCATCCTCGGCGGCAACTTGATCGGCGGCTTTGCCCACAGCCGCGACCTGATGTACGTCTCGCACCTGCTCAAGCACTACTTCACCCCGGAGAAGATCCTGGAGACGTTGGAGCTCGCGGAGCAGCACGGCATCACCTGCGTCAACACGAATCCGGAAGGCACGGGCACCATTCAGCGTTACGTGAAGGAGCGCGGCGGCAAAATCAAATGGATGGTGCAGGGCTCACCCAACGACAAGGATAATTTCGAGAGCCTCAAGCGGCTGGTGGATGCAGGCGCGGATACGATCTATATCCAAGGCAACCTTGGCGACAAGCTCTCGCGTGAGGGCAATGCCGAGTTGATCGGCAAGGCGATCGAGTTCATCAAGACCAACGGGCTGCCCGCCGGCATCGCGGGCCACGAACTGCGCACGCCGATGTTCGTCGAGAAGGCGGGCATCGCGCCGGATTATTATGTGAAGACGCTGCACAACACCGAGTATTGGTCCACGCGCCGGCCGGGTCAGGACAAGGACATCATTGATAACTACGGCGTGGACAACTATTGGTGCAAAGATCCCGACGAGGTCATCAAGTACATGGCCGGTGTCAAGCGGCCATGGGTGGCCTACAAGGTGATGGCGGCCGGAGCGCTCCGGCCGCCATCACCTTGTAGGCCACCCATGGCCGCTTGACACCGGCCATGTACTTGATGACCTCGTCGGGATCTTTGCACCAATAGTTGTCCACGCCGTAGTTATCAATGATGTCCTTGTCCTGACCCGGCCGGCGCGTGGACCAATACTCGGTGTTGTGCAGCGTCTTCACATAATAATCCGGCGCGATGCCCGCCTTCTCGACGAACATCGGCGTGCGCAGTTCGTGGCCCGCGATGCCGGCGGGCAGCCCGTTGGTCTTGATGAACTCGATCGCCTTGCCGATCAACTCGGCATTGCCCTCACGCGAGAGCTTGTCGCCAAGGTTGCCTTGGATATAGATCGTATCCGCGCCTGCATCCACCAGCCGCTTGAGGCTCTCGAAATTATCCTTGTCGTTGGGTGAGCCCTGCACCATCCATTTGATTTTGCCGCCGCGCTCCTTCACGTAACGCTGAATGGTGCCCGTGCCTTCCGGATTCGTGTTGACGCAGGTGATGCCGTGCTGCTCCGCGAGCTCCAACGTCTCCAGGATCTTCTCCGGGGTGAAGTAGTGCTTGAGCAGGTGCGAGACGTACATCAGGTCGCGGCTGTGGGCAAAGCCGCCGATCAAGTTGCCGCCGAGGATGAGGCGCGAGATTTCCATGTCGCCGATCTTGCCCATCGGCAGCTTGCCCTGCGGCCCGGCCTTGACCGGCGCGGCCAGGGACGGCTCGGTCGGCTTGGCCAGCAGATGTCGGTCCTCAAGGCTCAACGCGGCGGCGGTACCAAGCAACACCCGGCGCGAAAAATCACGGCGCGAAAGCTTGCTGCAACTCATGTTCGTTTCCTTTCCTGCCTGCATGGCGGCCACAGGCGCGAAACCTTACCCGGCCCACGGACCAAGTCAACGCGGAATCACGCCGCCCTTCAGCGGTCTTCCGGCAGGCTGCCGAACCAGACCTCGAGGCAGAACCGGATGGACGGGGTGAATTGGTAGTCGCGCTCGCGCGGGAACTCGATCTGCGGCGTGATCTCGAAGATCAGCCACGGCCGGTAAAAACACCGGCGGTAGGTGATGTTGGCGCGATAATTGTCCATCAGGAACGTCCCGTTCTTGTGCGCAAAGACGCTCGCGCTCGGGATCAGGTTGCGGCAATGGCCGGCGAGCGGCATGTCGAGCGAGAGCGTCTGTTCAAACTCCATGCCCGCCGTGTCCTCGGTGTAATTCGCGGCCGTCGTGCTGCGGAAGATCGACTTGTCGCGGAACGTGTGCTCGACGTCCACCTCCGTCAGCTCGCCCGCCCGTTCCTTCGCGTAATAGAAAACGTCCTGCGAGAAGCGGCCGACCCAGCCGTCGAGCTTGCACTCGTATTCAAATTCAAGCTGCGTGAACGGGTCGGGGATGCCGTGGAAGCGGATACCGCCTTGGAGGTGCAGGTACGAGCGGAACGAGTCCCACAGCGACAACTGTGCGCCGACCTGCATCGCATTGTCCTCGAGAGTCGGGTTCTCGTCGCCCGGCAGCGCGCCGCGCTTGATGTTGTCCACGAACAGGTTCAGTCGCTCCTGGGCATAGGGCAGCGCAAGCTTTCCGCTGAAGGCGGCGTTCGGGGACGGCGTCTCCCCGTCCTGCACTTTCAGCATCAGGCGGACGCGCGCCGTGGAATGGTTGGTGGATTCCAGGTCATCGGCGCGCTTGAAGAAGGAGTCCAGCTTGCGGGCGACGCCCTGGTACTGATCGTCCAGCCCGTCGCGGAAGTTGTCGAAGCACTGCTCCAGCGTCGTCGCCGGCAGCTCCGAAGGCGGAATCAGGTCGGCCCGGCTGGACACCGCGCCACAGACACCGAGGACAACGGCCAACCCCATAATACGGATACAACTCATGCGACCGCCATTATAGCAGAATCCACGCCAAAAGTGCAAAGCAAGGCTTCTGGCGCGGTGGCGCAGGCCGATGGTCTCGTCGCAGTTAGCGTAAAAAGCCTGCGCGCCTCCTGCTGCGCGCGTCATGGTCATTGTTTCGCGGCGGACCAGGTGCCGGTGTGCTGGGCGCCGCTGGCTTCCGTGGCGGTATAGGAACCGCCCATGGTGGCGCCATCCACGGTGCCTTCGGCCATCAGCGTCGGCCCGCCGGGAAGTCCCGTCGTAATCGAGATGCTGTTTCCGTTCATGCTGCCGGTCAGCGGCACGCCCTGAACGGAGCCGCTCAGCGCGTCGCCGTTTTGGGTCAGCGTCATGGTCGAGGTTTCGCCCGCGGCGTTCAAGGTCCAGGTGCCGGAGACGTCCACGCCTGTCGCGGGCGCGCCGCTGGTGCTGTCGCTGCCGCAGCCCAGCATCAGGCCCGCCAGCGCCCCCAGCATGACGGCGCACAGCATGGTGATTTTCTTCATGGCCGTTCCCTTCGTTCACTGCCGCTGAGTTCAACTCTTGGCAAATAAGGACAATAGACCATTGCGCCTTGCGACGTAAACTTATTTCGCCACACCCAAAAGCGGACAGGTGGGTTGCCACTGATTTACACAATTGGTGAGGATTTCGAGAAGCGCGGCCTCGGCGAAGGCCGGGGTCAACGCCCCCCGTGGTTGGGTTTTCCCAAGCCTTGAAAACCGGCTCGGCAAGCCTCGCCCTCCAAGTTCACCGTACTGGGGCGAGGCTTGCCGAGCCGGGGAAAAAGCATCGGCGCGCTGCCGCCAATCGGAAAGCTTCCATCGTCCCTCGGCAATTCCACTCAGCCCCAGCGGCGCAGACGCCGCCAGCCCAAGAAGGCGCCGCCGAACAGGAAGATCAAAGCCACGGAAGCAGGTTCGGGAATCGCCGTGTAGGACAGGAGCAGGCTGCTGCCGTTTTGCGTCACCGACCAAACGCCGTTGGTCCAGCCATCCAGCCCCGTGGTGGTGATCGCGAAGGCGTTGGAGTTAAAGCCGGTGATGCCGGTGGCATCCAGAAAGTCCCAACTCACGGTGGTCAGCGGATCCTGCGCGCCATCCAGTCCGCCGAAGTTGACCACGTCCACCGTCAACGGTGAGCTGCTGGAAATACCGCTCAGCGCGGCCGGGCCATGCACGGTGATCAGGTCCCAATTCACGCCCGCGACGCCATTGGTGGCATTGAGCTCCTCTTGGATGTGCGCGCCACCCGCGAGGGTCAGGTTCGTCGCGGTGAAGACGCCGATCGAATTGCCCGCCGCCAAGGTGGCGTTCGAGAACACCTGCACGTTGGCCCATGAGCCGGTGCCGCCAAGCGTCGCGCCGCTTTGCACCGTGATCAAACCGCCGCCCGTATCGGTGCCATTCATGCTCAACGTTCCAGTGCCCGTGACGTTCAGCGTTCCGCCGCCGGACAGTGCGCCGGACAGCGCGTTGGTGCGCGCCAAGCCACCCGCATCCACCGTGTTGAGCGTCACCGTATTGCTCACCACCAGCGCTGCCGACCAGTCGGCGTTGGCGTTGAGTGGTTTCAGGGTGCCGCCGGAGAGGACGATATTGGCGCTGCCGTCGTTTGTAATGATATTGGCCGCCAGCGTGCCGCCGGACATGTTGAAGGTGCCATTGGATCCGTTATTCAGCAGCAGGGTTCTGGCCTGAATAGTCCCGCTGTCCATCGTCACCGCGCCCCGCAGCACGTTCAGCGAGCCATCGAGGACATTGGTCGTGATCAGGCTGCCGCCGCTGATGGCGAGCGTGTTGTTGCTGCCGGCATTGGCACCCAACCAAACCGATTGGGCCTGTACCGTGCCGCCATTACTGATCGCCAAGCGGTTGCCCACACCATAATTGCCCACATAGAGGTAGCTGCTGTTGTTCCAGACGCTGTTCGTGCCCGTGACCAGCGCGACGTTGTAGTTGCCGTTGGTACTGCTGCCAATCTGGCCGCGTTGATTGTTCATCGTGCCGCCAGCGGCGATCGTCAGTTGATTGCCCGCGCTGTTGAGGCCGAGCGTGGTGGTGCCGTTATTGCTCCAGACCGAGCCGCTGCCGGTGATGAAGACGGAGTTGTAGGCTCCGGTATTTTGGCCGATCGTGCCGTTACTGCTGAAGACCGTGCCGCCGTTGGTGATGGTCAGCGTGTTGCCCGAACCGTTAGCGCCCACCCGGATGTCGCTGCCGTTAGTCCAGACGGAACCGTTGCCCGTGACGAGAACGGAATTATTGCTGGCGCTGGCGTTGTAACCGATAAAGCCGCGGTTGCCGGACACCGCGCCACCATTGGTGATGGTCAGTGTGTTGCCCGCGCCCGAATTGCCCACATAGAGGGTGTTGCCATTGCTCCAGACCGATTCGTTGCCGGTAACAGTGACGGCATTATTGACCGCGCCGGTGTTGCTGCCCACGTAGCCGTTGGCGCTGAACACCGCGCCGCTGTTGGCGATGGTCAGCGTGTTCCCGGAGCCGTATTGACCGATATTGAGATCGCCATTGTTATTCCAGACGGAGCCGGGGTCGGTGACGGTGACGGAGTTGTTGCTGGCGCCGGTGTTCGCGCCGATGATACCGCCCGCGTCATAGACTGTACCCCCGTTGGTGATGGGCAATTGCAGACCGGCGCTGTTATAGCCCACGACCAGGGTGGCGCTGTTGGACCAGACCGTGTCGGCGCCGGATATCTGCATATTGACCAGCGCGCCGGCCACAGCGCCGAGCCGAATCTGGGCGCTTTGGCCAGAGACCGCAAAAATACCGTTGGTGACGCTGGCCATCAGCCAGGTGGCGGTCTGCCCCGCCGTGTTGCCGATGGCAAAGTTCTCGCCAGACGGGACGATCAGCGTCGCGCCGCTGTGGGTGATGAGCGTGCCATAGTTGAAGTTGAACGCGCCATTGGTCACGCTGGAGGTGTTGTTAGTACTCAGCAGCCAGTCGGTTTCCAAGCTGCCGCCGGCGAGCGTCAGCAGGTTGTTGGCCGCAGTCGCACGCTGCCCGATCCAGGTAGTACCCGCGACGAAGACACCGCCGCCGTTGGTGATGGTCAGTTGATTGCTGTCCCCGTCGTAACCGACGGCAAGATTGGCGCTGTTGTTCCAGACCGAGCCGCCACCGGTGACGAGGACGGTGTTGTTGGAGGCGCCGGAAGACCAGCCGATGAAGCCGTTACCGTTGCTGACGACGCCGCCGTTGGCGATGGTCAGTTCGTTGAAGGAGGCGCGCGTGCCGACATAGAGGGGGCCGCTGCTGTTCCAGACCGAGCCGGTG
>Ga0118677_10009313_pt1 | contig 10343 bp, 11 predicted proteins | sample AliMusrvi5mmetaG_FD_86154 | JGI IMG/M metagenome (GOLD analysis project Ga0118677, IMG submission 86154)
GCTCACAGGGCACGGCATCCGGGTGACGCTGGATGTCATGTACGGCTTGCCGCGGCAGCGCCTGCGCGATCTGCGCGAGAGCCTGCCGTGGGCTCGCCGTTTGCCGGGCGTCGATGTGCAGTGCCTGCAGACCCTGCTGCTGCCGGGCACCGAATTGCGCGATCGGCGGCGCGAGTGGGGGATCGTGGCGGAGCCCCGGCCGCCTTACGGCGTGCGAGCCACGTCGACCATGACGCCCGCCGATATGTTCAACGTCGAGGAGCGGATCCAGTCCGACGTGCGGACGCGGCGTTTTGTGGGACGAAGCCTGCCGGATTTGTTTCCCGAGCAGGTAGTCGTCGACCTTGCCGCATGGCGGCCGGGCATGGCGATACCGGGCACCTGGAACCGTCGGGCCGTGATCGTGCCCGGTGCGGACCTGTTCGGAAAATGTGGAAAGCTGCGGGCGCTCATCCGGCAGGCGATTCGCCAGGATGCCGACATGCTCTGGCAATTCGTTCTGGAACCTTGCCAGGAAGAGCCGCTCGACTTGTTGGATGCGCTGGTCGCAACGATCCGGCGGCAGCCCGCGCATTTGCTGGACCGGTACGCGGCGGTGGCGCTGCGCAACCTTATCGCGGCGCGGCGCGTGTTCGTGCGCCTGTCGCCGGGCCGCCGGTTCGACCGCGGCTGGGTACAGGCGGCCGAGGAAGTGCTGGGGAACGCGTTCTTTTGATCTGGATGGCGCCCGGATCGCCACTCAATGACGCCTCGGCCAATGGGATGTTGAGGTCCCACCCGTTTTTTCAAATTGTCGGAGCGGCAGGTCGACCAGCGATCTGGCGCATTCGCGGGCAAGTTTGTCTAGCAGTCAGTTGATGTCGACATTGTTGGGTTGAATACGGCAGAATGCCCAAGCATAAAGAGGTGCCGCATGCTCACGCGACTCAAAGTGAATGGCTTCAAGAACCTGCTCGATGTGGATGTGCGATTTGGACCGTTTACGTGCATTGCCGGGCCCAACGGGGCGGGGAAGTCGAATCTATTCGACGCGATACGGTTCTTAAGTGCCAGCGCCAGTCAGACGCTTATGAAAGCAGCGCTTTCCGTGCGCAGTCAGGACGCATCCACCGCTGACGTCAGTGATTTGTTCCATCGCGTGGGTAACCGCACGGCGGACCGCGTGTCGTTTGAAGTGGAGATGATCGCGCCAGCCGAAGCGGTGGACGATTTGGGGCAACAGGCAAGGGCCACAGCCAACTTGCTTCGCTATACGCTTGAATTGAGGCTTCGCGATAACGCCGAGATGGCCGTTAGTCGTGGGCCGCTGGAGATCATTAAGGAAGAACTCGTCCATATTCATCTCAAGCAGGCAGGCAAGCACCTGCTGTTCGATCATGTTCCGGCGACATGGCGACGAACCGCGCTGTGTGTCAAGCGCCGGGCGGCGGCTTTCATCTCCACGGAAGGGGAAGGGGCGAACCGCGTCATCAGGCTCCACGAAGATGGCGGTGGCAGAGGACGCGGCATCAGCAATCCCGCCACGCAACCACGGACGGTACTGTCTGTTGCAAATGCCGCGGAAAGCCCAACTGCCCTGTGCGCCCGCCGTGAAATGGAATCGTGGCAACTCTTGCAGCTTGAGCCAACCAAATTGCGTGAACCGGATCACATCAATGCCCCAATCCACCTCAATTCCAACGGCGCTCACCTTGCGTCTACTCTGTACCATCTGGCAACGACATCAAGTCCCGGCATTGCGAATTCGGATGAGGCCAGCGTATACTGTCGGGCGGTCAATCGATTGGGCGAGTTGATAGATGACGTAGCCGGAATTGCCGTAGATAAGGATGAGAAGCGGCAACTCTTGACGCTTAAGGTTACCGGGCGCGATGGCGCTGTGTTTCCGGCTCGATCGCTGTCCGATGGTACTCTTCGGTTTATGGCCCTCACTGTGTTGGAAATGGATACGTTCGCGCAGGGAGTGGTTTGTTTGGAGGAACCGGAGAACGGAATACATCCCGCACGTATCCCCGCGATGATTCGTCTGCTACGAGATATTGCGACTGATCCGGATGAGCCTGTGGATGAGACGAATCCATTACGTCAGGTGATTGTCAACACACATTCTCCAGGGGTGGTGTTGGATGTGCCGGAGGAAAGTCTGTTGGTGGCGGAAACCCGGGAGGATATCCGGTCGAACCAACGTGTTCGAAAAGTTGTGTTCAGTTGTCTCCCTGACACATGGCGTCAGACGGCTGACCCTACAGTGCGTGTCGTGCCGAAGGGGAGGTTGCTGGCCTATCTCAACCCCGTGGCCCCACCACTCGATCAATCAACGTCACCCTACTCGGCGGGAGACGAGCTGCGCCTTGCCCCCCGCGCGAAGGGGAGGCGTGTCGCGGATCGTGAGGACCTTAGTCCCTACCTCCCGGGATTGCGACGAGTTGCGGAGTAGGTATGCCATCGCTCGATTGCACCTTGCTCGCCGATGGTTCGTCTGACACTGCACTGCTCCCTATTCTTGAGTGGGTCATACGGCAACACTCTGGAGACGCGGGTGTGCAGTGTGAGTGGGCCGATTTGCGGCGTCTGCACGAGCCGCCTCGCGCACTGGTCGACCGCATCGTCAAAGCCGTGGAGTTCTATCCCTGCCACTTGCTCTTTGTGCATCGCGATGCGGAGGGGCAGGATCCCGAAATGCGTTACGAGGAGATCCATACTGCGGTTCAGGTAGCAAGGGTACGGGGCGTCGAGCTGCCGTACGTGTGCGTTGTGCCCGTTCGTATGCAGGAGGCCTGGCTTCTGTTGGAACCGTCCGCCATCCGTCACGCGGTCAACAACCCGCACGGCACCGCGCCCCTAAACCTTCCTGCCCCACATCGGATTGAAGCTCACCCGAATCCGAAGGTCTTGTTGTACGAATCTCTGAGAACTGCCAGCGAATTAAGCGGACGAAGACTCAAGCGGTTTCAGCCGGAAAAGGGCGCTTTGCTTGTGTCGAGGCATATGTCGGACTTTGGGGTTCTTCGGGTGTTGTCAGCATTCAGACGGCTGGAAGGCGACGTACAAGCCAATATCGCCGCCCTGACTGCGCGAGTCCGTTGACAAGGCCAAGAAGGAGCGAAGGCACTGATCGTTTGAATCAAAGCACGATCGACCCGCCCTCGGCGAGCGCGTGTCGCAGGCGGGGTACGTCGATATCCTGAATCGGTTTGCCGGAATCCAGCGCCAGCCAGGCTGCCACGCCCGCGGCTTCGCCGGTCTGGTTCATGTTGACCATGACCCGTATGGCACTGAACGCGACTTTGTCGGCGTCCAGCATGCGGCCGGCCAGCGTCAGGTTCGGAACGCGTTCCTGCAGCAGGCTCCGGAACGGGATCTGGTAAAAGGTCGGATCGCGGGGCAGGGGAGCGCGCCAGTGTCCCTCGCGACCCGGCTGGCCGCGTTCTTCGATGACGGACTCGGTGCCGTCGAGGTAACGGAATGTGATTCCGGGGCCGTCGGCGTGATGGATATCCACCCGGTAGGAGCCGTTGGCGATAGCGTCGTCAAAGCGCCGTCCGTAGAGCACGTCGTCGCCGGTGATGCGATAACGTCCGGCCATGCGCTGCGTTTCCCGCGTACCGATCGAGGCGGCTAGATCGACGAGGGCGATCGCGGTGCCCGGCGGACCATAATTGCGAATCACGTCCATAATGGCCCGCACCTGGCGGCGGCCTTCGATCTCAGCGCGGGTCAGCGCATCGCCCTCGGACGTGTCGGCGCCGAACACGTGGGTGTCGGCACGGAGTTGAACGTCGGGCAGGCCAGGGACCGGTGCGCCCCAGCCCCAGTCGCGCTGCAGGCCGAACTCGTGGCCGTGCTCGCGAACGGCGGCCTGCCAGTCGAAGCCTTTTAGCGCCTCGAGCCCGTGAATTTTGGCGCAGGTCGTGGGCGGCTGGAGGGTGTCGGGCTTGTACGACGGCAGGCCGAGGTGCCGAGCCAGATCGGCGTCACCCGTGGCATCGATGAACTGCCGGGCACGGATGGCCTGGCGGCCGTTCTTGTTCTCGATGACGACGGCTTGCAGAGCAGCGCCATCCACTACCGGCGCCACATAGAAGGTGTGAAGGAACGGGGTGATGCCGTGCGCCACGACCAGTTCGTCGAGTTCGATTTTCAGCTCTTCCGTGTTGAGCGTGAAGGCGTTGATCCGGTGACCGGTCGCCAGAACGGCGTTGCGTTTGGCGAGGCGGTCGAGCACGTCCCGGGTCAGGCCGGCGATGATCGGGATCTTGCCCTCGGTGTCATCGAGACTATGCCAGATGCTGACAGCCGCCGCCGTGGCAACGCCGCCGAAACAGTTCTGTTTCTCGATAATCGCCACCCGGGCGCCGAGGCGCGCGGCGCGCACGGCGGCGAACACGCCCGTGCAACTGCCGCCCACCACGCAAAGATCGCAGTCATGGACGACGGGCACGTCGCGTGCGGACTCGTGAACGGAAGTCGGTGCCATGACGCAGTCTCCGGCCTTTTTAAACAGGGGTTACCAATCTCTCTTGCGAGACCGTCCAAGATGTAATGATCGTGTCTGTCGTTGGTCTTGGCAAGTTGCAACTGTATCAGTGTCAACCGGATGACGCGCGGTGCGGTGCGCTTCTTGGCGGTCGCGATGGTGGTTAGTATTATTATACCTAAATGGTAACGGAGGTGTCTGATGCCTGCATTGCTTATCAAGGATCTGCCTGCCGATGTGCACCACTGGTTGAAGCACGAGGCCGAGGCAAACCGGCGTTCCATGACCCAGCAGGTCATTGTTTTGTTCGAAGAGCGCATGCGTAAGTTCAAGCCTGTACATTTTGGCGCGCCCGTAACGACGCGTAAGCCCCTGACGGCCGAGTTCATAGACAAAGCCAAGAAGGAGGGGCGCCCGTGATCGTCGTAGACTCGAACGTGTTGGCAGCTCGCAATCTGACCGGTGCGCCAACACGACTCGTTGAACAGGTCTAGACCGAAGACAAGGAGTTTAGAAGAAGTTCCCGGCAGTGGCCGTGAGCATGGAGGACTTCATCAAGCGGAGCGGAACAGGAGGCAGGGTACGCGAATCGCGCGCGCCGTATCGCGTCCGCAAGGGGAAGTGATCCGACTACCGGATGAAGGGATTGGTGGCTTTCTCCTGGCCGATCGTTGATTTGGGGCCGTGGCCAGGGAAGACGATGGTCGCGTCGGGCAGGCGGATGAGTACGCCGAGCGAGGCACCCAGCAGGGCCTCGTCGCCGCCGGTGAAATCGGTGCGGCCGACTGAGCCGGCAAAGAGCGTATCGCCGGTGAACAGGATTTGTTCCCCGGGAAAGTGGAAGCAGACCCCGCCCGGGGTGTGGCCGGGCGTTCCGATGACCTGATAACGCAGGCCCCCGTCTTCATAGGTCTGGCCGTCGGCAAGTTGACGTTCGATCGCGGCGGGTCGTTCCGGTACGGGGTAGGGCGGCATCGCGTTGGCCCTTGAAAACGCCCACGCCGCATCCTTCGGGTGCATGGCGATCGGCGCCGGGTAGCGTTTTGCGAGCGGCCCCAGGGCCGATACATGGTCCATGTGCCCGTGTGTGATCAGGTAAGCTGCCACGGTCAGGCGCTGACTATCGATAACCTGGGCCACGGTTTCGGGATCGGCGCCCGGATCAATCACCAAGGCAAACTTGGCTTCGCCCCAGACGATGTAGCAGTTGACCCCGAAAGCACCGACAAGGACAGAACGGACGTGCATGGCGTTAGGGTGCCCCCACGCGGGCGGCCACCTCGGCCAGCGGCACCTCAGTCTCGGTGCGATCGGCCAGCGTCTTCACGCGGACCGTGCCGCGCGTGATATCGTCGGGGCCGATGTAGATGGCGCGTTTGAAGGCCCCTTTGGCAGCCCGGGCGAAGAAGTGTTTCGGCTTCTCGGCGTGCAGGCCCAGGTCGGCGGCCACGCCGGCCTCGCGCAGGGCCCGGGCCGCGGCCACAGCGGCGGGCCGCTGGGCCTCGTCCATGAACCCCACCACCAGGTCGCGGTGCGCGCCGGCCGTCGGCAGCAGTCCCTTTTCGACGAGCAGTTCGCCGATCACCACGTCGCCGAAGCCCAGCCCCACGGCCGTACAGGGCTTGCCGCCCAGATCGCCCAGCAGATTGTCGTAGCGGCCGCCGCCGAAAATGGCCCGCAGGCTGCGAGCCGCGTCGAAACCCTCGAAGACGATGCCGGTGTAATACCCGAGCCCTCGAATCACAGAGATATCGAAGCGTACGCTCTCGCGAATGCCGTACGCGGCCATCGCGTCGAAAAATGACTCCAAGTGCGCTAGCGCGGGGGTGCGCTCGCCAAGGGCTGCGGCAGCCTCCTCAAACGTGGCGATGCCGAGCATGCGGAATGCCGCGTCAATGTGCGCCGCATCCAGGCCGGCATCTTTCAGGATCGTGGCAATGTCGGCATCCTCGACCTTGCCGCGCTTGTCCAGGGCCAGGAAGGTGGCGGCGTGGTGTTCGCGCGGGATGCCGAGCTTGGCGAGCAGGTCGGACAGCACGCCGCGGCTGTTGACGTGCACGCACACATCGGCGGGCTTGAGCCCGAGCCGCCCGAGCGCGCACACGGCGGTGGCGACGACCTCGGCCTCGGCCAGCACGGATGGCTCGCCGACGATGTCGAGGTTCCACTGATAGTGTTCACGTTTGCGGCCGCGTGACATGCGTTCGTAGCGGAAACACTGCGCGATCGTCGTCCACTTGAGCGGGAAGGAGAGTTCGTTCTGACGGGCCGTGATCATGCGGGCCAGGGTGGGCGTCATCTCGGCGCGCAAGGCCAGGTCGCGGTCGCTCTTGTCTTTGAACGTGTAGATCTGGTCGACGATCTCCTCGCCGCCCTTGCGTTTCAACAGGTCGAGGTTCTCGACCACGCAGGCGTCGTAGGCCTCGAAGCCAAAGAGGCGGGCGGCGTGGGTCCAGGCGTCGAAGATGGCGGTGCGGAGGACCATGTCCTCCGGGTAGAAATCACGCATCCCGCGCGGAGCGGTAAAGGCAAGGGGTTCAGGCATGGCAGACTCAGCTCTTCAGAACCTTGGCCTTCATGAACTTGCCGGCTTTGAACTTCACCACCTTGCGGGCGGGGATGGTCACGGTGTTCTTGGGCTTGTTGGGATTACGGCCGATGCGGGGTTTTCGCACTTTGACTTCGAACACGCCGAAGTCTCGGAATTCAACCGTCTCGCCTTTGACGAGCGCAGCGGTTATATAATCAAGGCACTTCTGCAGGACGGCGAAGACTTCCTGCTGTGTCAGTTCGGTTTCCTCGGCAATGCGCATTACCAGATCACGTTTGGTCATGATTGGGTCCCTTTCTGAACGATATCGATCAGGGTCCGGCAGGCGTCCTGCACCGGAACCATCATCTTGTCAGTGGCTGTTCTGAGTTTGATCTCGACCTTGCCGTCGGCGAGCGAGCGTTCGCTGACCACGGCTCGCACAGGCAGACCGATCAGGTCAGCATCCTTGAACTTGACGCCCGGGCGTTCATCGCGGTCGTCGTAGAGGACCTCGATCCCCTGGGCTTCGAGCTCCTTGAGCAGCGCTTCGGCAGCGGCCACGCTTTCGCGGTGCTGGATGTTCGGCACGACGAGCGAGACCTGGAAGGGGGTGATGGAGAGCGGCCAGACGATGCCGTTGGCATCGTGGCTCTGCTCAATGACGGCCTGCAGCGTCCGGGTGACGCCGATGCCGTAGCAGCCCATGACCATGATCTGGCGGTTCCCGGCGGCGTCCAAGTATCCGGCGTCGAACGCCTTGCTGTACTTGGTCCCGAGCTTGAAGACGTGGCCGACTTCGATGCCGCGCTTCTCGCGCATGCGGTCGCCGCACTTCGGGCACAGATCGCCTTCTCGGCAGTTCACCACATCGTGGAACGCCGTGACGCTCGCATCGCGTTCGAGCACTACGTCCACCAAATGTGTATCGGCGGCATTGCCGCCAACGACGCACACGCGCGGCGTCTTGAGCTCAATATCGGCGTAGACCGGGATTTTGAGTCCGACGGGCCCGGCAAAGCCCACGGGCGCGCTGGTAGCCTGCTCGATGGTGCGGTCATCGGCCATTTGCAGGGTCACGCCGCCGAGGGCCCGGGCGAGTTTGTGTTCGTTGAGGTCGCGGTCGCCCGGGACGAGCACGGCAATCGGCTTGCCGTCGGCCACGTAGATCAGGGTCTTGACGAGCTGACTGGCGGGCCGCTTCAGGAAGGCCGCGACCTCGGCGATCGTCTTCTGGTTCGGCGTGGCCACGGGCGAGGGCAGCTTGTCGGTACGCTCTGCCGTTTGCGGAGGCAGCCGGCGATCGGCGCGCTCGATATTGGCGGCATAGGCGCAGGATTCGCACTCGACCAAGCCGTCCTCGCCGGAATCGGCCAGGACCATGAACTCGTGCGAGAAGTTGCCGCCCATGGCGCCGGTGTCGGCCTCGACGACCTTGACGTTCAGGCCGCAGCGCTTGAAGATGCGCACGTAAGCGTCGTACATCGCCTGGTAGCTCTTGTCGGCCGCCTCCCAGCTCATATCGAAGCTGTAGGCGTCCTTCATGATGAACTCCTTGGCGCGCATCAGGCCGAAGCGCGGGCGGATCTCGTCGCGGAACTTGGTCTGGATCTGGTAGAGCGTCCGCGGGAGCTGGCGATAGGAACTGATCTGGCGCGCCGCGAGATCAGTGATGACTTCCTCGTGCGTGGGGCCCAGCACCAGATCGCGATCCTGGCGGTCGCGGATCTTGAACATGGACGCCTTCAGAACCGAGTAGCGGCCCGACTGTTCCCAGATCTCGCGCGGCTGGAGCGCGGGCATGAGCACTTCCTGGGCGCCGGCCCGATCCATTTCTTCGCGCACGATGCGCTCGACCTTGCGCAGGGCCTTCAGGCCGAGCGGCAGAAAGGTGTAGAGGCCGCCGCCGAGCTTCGACAGCAGACCGGCGCGCATCATTAATTTGTGGCTGGCAATTTCAGCATCCTGCGGGGCATCTCGCAGGGTGGCAATCAAGGTTTCAGACCATCGCATGAGCATTCCTTTTCTTCGGCGGGAAAACGGTCGCATTTGACATAATGCGAGGCACTTGTGCAAGACATTTTGGGATGAATGCCGCTGCTGCCGCCATCCTGCAACATCCTGTAAATCCTGTCAGTACTTCCACGGGTGGCCCCAGAAGTCGGAACGTCACAGGTGAAGATTTGGGGTGCGCCATCAGCGTTGACGCGGTCCTGCCGGCGTGTTAACACCCGGCATGACCAAACCCACCCACACTGACCCGGAAGCGTCCGAAACAGGCGTGAGAGAACTTCAGGACGAGACGTGGCGACTTCTGCGCGAGCCGTGCGACCCCAAGCGCGACGAGTCGGTCATCAGTCTTTTTCTGCAGATCATCGAGGTGGCCGAGAGGGAGATGGTCCGCCGTGGCGTCACCACCGCGTCGTATGTCGACCGCGACCTATTCTTCCCAATTCTCGCCCGGCGGCGCGATCCCACCGCGGCTCGGGCCATCGTGGATCGCATCATCGCGTTGCGGGCCGGTCTCACGCCGCAGTGGATTGAGAAGGATTGGGCAAAAGCCTGCCAGGACGCCGCCGAAGAAGAAGCACCCCCGACCGCCGAACTGCAGCAGACGCGGGCTCTTCAGAGGCTCATTGAGCGCGGGAGGGCGCTGTTGGCTACGTGGGGCGTGCCGTCCGACGCTCTGCCACAGGTTCATCGCGCGCTGCACCCGAACGCGCCAAGGGGCAAGATCTGCGCCGTGCTCGAGGATATCTTCCGGTTCATCCTGGATGAAGGCGAGAAGGCAACGCCGCGGATTACCGACCCTGGCGCCGCCGAAGCCGCGGTCAACGACATCACCGCTGCGCTGACCTCGGCGGGGATGGTGATGGACGGCAGACGCCGATGGCACGCGCCATAACCCGGCATCAGTTGCCGTCGGGCAGCGCGTAGGGGCACTGGATGGTAACTTTTACCCCTTTCCCGGAGACACTGGCCACGTCGAGCGCCCCCCCGATGCAGGCCAGACGCTCCCGTAAGTGAGCGTGCCCCAGGCCCCACCCGGTGGCCGGATCGGCTTTCATTCTTTCGGAAAGGCCCATGCCCCGGTCGCTGATCACGACCTGGATCGTCTGAGTGTCCGGCTGACTCACCGCAACAGACGCCTGCTTCACTCCCGCATGCTTGACGACATTAAACAGCGACTCGCGCACCCCCTGAAACAGCAACGTGCTAAGCGCCTCCGAGATCTCGTCGATCTCCTCGCCGGACACCTTCACGGTCAGGGCATGCCTCTCCTTCATTCGTTCGGCCAGCCAGCGGGGTCCTTGAAGAAAGCCCCCACCCATCATC
>Ga0118677_10016006_pt1 | contig 10343 bp, 7 predicted proteins | sample AliMusrvi5mmetaG_FD_86154 | JGI IMG/M metagenome (GOLD analysis project Ga0118677, IMG submission 86154)
GTACACGGGTGTCCTTCCTTCTGCGATGCTCAGCTTGTTGCAGAAGGCTATGGCCTGGTACCAGTTGATATTTTGCACCGGATCGCTGGTGCCGCTGGAATACAGCGTGACGCTGGGATCGGCTTTCAACACCGCGAGAAACTGCGCCCGGGTTATCTCGGTCGCGCCCATCCGAAAGGCCGAGACGTGGCTGGTGTTGGTGGCCGAAGCATCGCGCTGGAAGGTGCCGGCGGGGACACTCACCATGCTGAGGCCAAGGGAGTAGTAGTTGATCGCCACAACCCTGCTGGCCGGAGTCATTGTGAACCCCGCCGGGCTCGACAGCGCCACGCTCACGTTCTGGCCGTTGGCCACCGTGATGGCGGAGATGCCCAAGGTGCGAGTAATCCCCGTCCCGCTCAAGTCTCCCTTGGTGGCGCCCGTCACCGTGATGTCGCCTGGTGCCAGGGTGGAGGGATCCGCGTTAAAGCTGAGGGTCAACACTGTCGTGGTCATCGTGCCCGACGTGCCGTTGGCGCTCAGGCCGGCGAAGGTGACGTTGGTCAGCCACTTCGAATAAAGGGCCAGCGCCGTGTTGGCGGTGTAGGTGGCTCCCACCGAATAATCGGTGCCGCCGCCGTTCGCCGCCGTGTTCCAGCCGGCGAAGATGTAGCCTGAGCGCACCAAACTGCCGGAATTCGCCGCCAGGCTCAGGCCCGTGCCCTGGACCTTCGTCTGCGTCGCAGGGGCGCTGCCAGTCGCGCCGTTGGTGTCGTAGGTGACGCCATAGGTTGCCAGCACCGTCACGGCGCAGGAGGCCGTCGCCGCCGGATGGTCCACCGACTTCGCCGTGATCGTCGCCGTCCCCGCGGACAGGGGCGTCACCAGGCCGTTCTGGTCCACGCTCGCCACTCCGGAGTTGCTCGATGCCCAGGTGACCAGCGTGTTGGAGGCTCCCGCCGGGCTCACTGTCGCGGCCAGGCTGCCGGTCGCTCCACCCGCGGTGAGCGACATGGTCGACGCGTTGGGGGCCAGGCCTGACACCGCGACATAGGTGGGGCTGAAGTCAGAGGAAGCCAGCGTGACCGTGGCGGCGGTGCCGACGTTGCGCAGTACCAGGACCGTCTCGAGCCGCATCGCCGACGCGGTGGCCGAGGTGAAGGTGGAGAACAGCTTCCAGGAGCCGGCCAGAGCCGTTGTGTTCGCGTAGCTGAAGGTCTGGGAGCTTTCGGTCAGCGCGACGCCGCTGGTGACCGCACCCGTGGGGTCCACGAGGGTCAGCGTGGCCGAGTCCACGACCGTGCCGGATGGCGCGGTGAAGGTCAGGTGCATCTTTCCGGTTCCGACGCCCGTCGAGATGTAGTTGAGGGTTATGGTGGAGCTGACCGGGAGGGCCGAGGTCATGTCGGCGCTGCCCGCGCCCGACACGAGGACATTGCCGCCACTGTCCTTGCCGTCCACCGTGACCGCGTAGACGACCGCCGCGAGGCCGTCGAAGGTGCAGGTCGTGGCGCTCACGCTGCGGACCACGTCGCTGCCGGACGCGGGGTGCAGGAGGATGTCGTATGTGGCGGGCGCCGGATAGGAGGCCGGAAGTATGCTGCGGGCGGAGGGGCCGTTGGCCTTCAGGGCCAGGGTGAGCGAGCGTGCTGAGGCTCCGCCGGCCTGCGCGCCTGAGTCCAGGGCCGCGTTGGCGCAGGAGGAAAGGACCGCCACTGACAACACCGCCGACGTCACCAAGGCAAGGCTCAATCCAAGGAACTTGTTCGACGGTGTTGTCTTCGTGGTGTTCTTCCTTTAGTTCTGCACGGAGATCTGGATGCTTCCGGAATACGAGAGGCCGTTGGCGTCAGTGACGACGAGCATCAGCACATGGGATCCGTAGGTGTCGGTGGCGACCCCCGGGGTGAATGACAGACTGGAGGCGCTGCCTTTTGGGGTTGCCGTGTACGTGTCCATGTACCAGGCGTAGCTCGCGGCCGTGCCATTGTAGGACGAGGTGAAGCTGGCCAGCGTGCCGTAGTGGAGCGTCGGCGAACCACTGATGGTAACCGTGTGCAGGACGGGTGTGGTGATGACGGTGAAGCCGGTGTCCAGCAGGGCCGTCCACGTTGCATACAGGGTCACCGCGGTGTTGGCGGTATAAGAGCCTCCCGCCGCATACGGGGTGCCCGAGCCGTTCGCGGCCGTGTTCCATCCGGCGAATGTGTAGCCGGTGCGAACCAGGCTGCCAGAGTTTGTCGCCAGGGTCAGGCCTATGCCATGGGTCTTGGTCTGCGCGGCGGGGGCCGTCCCGCTGGTGCTACCTATGGTGGAATAGTTGACGCTGTAGGTGTTGATGGTCCACATGGCATACAGGGTCACCGCAGTGTTGGCGGTGTAGGAGGCCCCTTCCGCATACGGGGTGCCTGTCCCATCCTTCGCCGTGTTCCATCCCGTGAAGGTGTAGCCGGTGCGAACCAGGCTTCCTGAGTTGGCCGCCAGGATCAGGCTGGTACCATTTACCTTTGTCTGCGCGGCGGGGGGCGTCCCGCCGGTGGAGTTGTAGTCCGAATAGGTGACACTGTAGGACAGGCCGTTGGCAACGACGTTGTTCTCTACGTTGTTCACGCCGTTGTTCTCTCCGCTGGTCACTGAAACAGCCGAGCCCGCCGCCGGGTTCGCGCAACCCAGCAACGCCAGCCCGATCGCCGCAATAAGGAATCCAAGAACCGTTCGCTGCTGTTTCATGTGTCACCTCCATCGGAAGACCTGCACGCAAAAAGACTCTGCAATAAGCGGGCCATCCATGCAGGAAAGGACAGGATATTCTCAGAAACAAGCTATTGTCTGTATCAATAGGAATTAAATAAGTCCCAGTATCTGGTGCAGACTCTCCTTCGCCCAGCCAACACAGGGCCGAGGGCCCGGCCACTGTCCCGAATCCGACACCTGTCGGGATTGGGACAGTTTGGTTTATGCTCAAGGACATCACGGTGGGCACCCGATGGGCTTCGTGGTCGACCCGGAGACGCGGAATATCGAGGCCGGACGAAAAGCAGGAGAGAATGCCTTCCCACACCCGCCGTAATTCGCGATCCTAAGCCGACAGGCTTCTGGATTCGAAAATCGTCGATTGAGGCTTTGAGTTTCCGAAGCTGGTTTGTGGAATCGCACAGTCCGGACTATACTGTCCTCAATGTTCCAGCGATCGATCGACTTGTTGCGCGCGTCCAAGGACCACCGGGTGCTCACGATGGCCATCTCCGCGACACTCATGCCCCTGGCCAACGTCCTGGTCGGCCTGGCGGTCAAGGACAGGCTGCCGTTCTTCATGGATTCGATTTTCACGGCCGTTGCCGCCGCGGTCTGGGGCCCCTGGCAGGGCCTGGCCACCGCCGTGATGACCAACGCCTTCTTCGAGGTTCCCGGCGGCTTCAATGGCACCAACCTGCCCTTCGCGGTCTGCGGCGTCGCGACGGCGCTCATCGTGTGGGCCTTCGTGCGATCGGGGCACCACAGGGGGCCGCTCGGGTCGATCCTCTGCGTCGCGGCGGTGACCCTCGCCAATTCCCTGCTGGGCGCACTGGTCGCGACCTTCGTCTTCGGTGGGGGGACGCGCTCGAACATCGACGACGTGGTAGCCGGTTTCGCGATGTTCACCGACTCGGTGCTCACCGCGGCCTTCCTCGCCAGGATACCGATCAACTTCATCGACAAGGCGATAGCCGTCGTTCCGGCGCTGCTGCTGGTGGGCGCCATGGAACGAGCGTCATCCCGGAGAGCTGGGCCAGCCTGACCAGGACAAGGTCGCGAGCGTGATGCTCGCCGCCGCCCATTTCCACCGGCCGCCAAAAGCCGTAGAATGTGAACATGCGCAAGCTGAAGCTCCCCATCGGGATCCAGACCTTCGAGAAGATGCGAAACGACGGCTACGCCTATGTCGACAAGACCGACTTCGTGGCATCCCTCGCCCGCGATGGGACCTACTTCTTCCTTTCCCGCCCGCGCCGCTTTGGCAAGAGCCTCTTCGTAGACACCCTCGACTGCGCCTTCTCAGGCCGCCGCGAGCTGTTCGCGGGACTGTACCTGGACTCACCTGAGTCGGGCTGGGACTGGAGCAGGAAGCACCCCGTGATCCGCGTCAGTTTCGGATCGGGGACATACCGAAGCCCTGAGGCTCTGGCTGATTACCTCGAGATGATCTTTGGGGAGCAGGCCGAAAAACTCAACCTGGAGAGCCTTACAGGAAAGACAGCTGCCCTCCAACTTCGGGAACTGATCCGTCAGGTCCACGAACGAGATGGTGTAGGAGCGGTCGTGCTCTTCGACGAGTACGACAAGCCCATCCTCGACAACCTCGAAAACCCCGAGGTCGCCATCGCGATGCGTGAGGAACTCAAGAGCCTGTACTCGGTGCTCAAGGACTGCGACCCCTGGCTCCGCTTCGTCTTCCTCACCGGCGTCAGCAAGTTCGCCAAGGCCGGCATCTTCTCCGGGCTGAACAACCTCAACGACATCACGATCAACGCACGGTACTCGGCCATCTGTGGCTACACGCAAACCGACCTCGAGACAGTGTTCGCGGACCGGCTCGAGGGACTGGACTTGGAGGCGGTGCGTTCCTGGTACAACGGCTACGCCTGGACCGGTGAGGCGGTCTACAACCCCTTCGACGTTCTCCTCCACCTCGACGAGCGAAAATTCAAGGCGTTTTGGTTCGAGACCGGGACGCCGACCTTCCTCGTAAAGCTCCTGGGCGAGAAGCCGCGATGCCTCCCTGAACTGGAGGGGCTCGTCGTTGGAGAGGAGTTGCTCGGGTCGTTCCGGATAGAGGACCTGGCGCCGGAGACCCTCCTGTTCCAGGCGGGCTACCTCACCATCAAGAACTCCTCGAGCGACCCCGTCCGAGGCACGAGGTACACTCTCGGCTTCCCGAACCGCGAGGTCAGGCAGGCCTTCAACGCGCTGATGCTGGGGGTGCTGACCGCCGGGCCAGCCGACGCGACCGGCCGCCTGGACAGGTTGTACGACGTAATGGACGCCGGCGACACCGAAGCCCTCCGCGCGGTGGTCCATTCCTTCTTCGCCTCCATCCCCAACGACTGGTATCGGAGGAACCGCATCTCCGAGTTTGAGGGCTACTACGCCAGCGTCGTGTACGCCTACTTCGCGTCGTTGGGCTACGAGGTGCTGCCCGAGGACGTGACCAACCGGGGCCGGATCGACCTGACGGTTAAGACCCACACCGGCATCTGGATCTTCGAGTTCAAGGTGAAGGGCCTGGACAGGAGCGGGGACAGGAGCCCGATGGCCCAACTGCGGGAGCGGGGCTACGCCGAGAAGTACCGGGCCGACGGCCGGAGCGTGCGCCAGGTCGGCATCGTGTTCGATCCGGAGACGCGGAATATTGACGTTTGGGAGACGGACTGAGAAGCGTAAAGGATGGTCGATGGACGGAGTCATGGCCGTGGATGCATGAATCGTACTCTTTGCTTCATTCCTTGACTCAGCATTCTTCCAAAAAAACTAGAATCCAGGCCCTCCATTGAAGCGTCCTGCCCTCTCATGTGCGCATAGGAGCATAATTGGAGGAATGGAACGAATGGGAAACCCGACACTAACGAAGTGTATTTCCTTGCCGAAGAGGGCCTCGTTCCTCGCGCAGAGGGATTCGAGGGCGGGGACGAGCCCGGAACGTTCCAAGGTGGGCGGCCTGATGTCGTGCACGAGGATCCGGAGCTTTTTCCCCGTCTCCGTTAGGATGCCGGCGGCGTTGGCGGCCAGTCCCTGCGTCGCCACCATATCCGTCGCGGTGGACATGCGGTCACAGAGCATCCGGGCGGCCGCGATGTCCTGTATCGCGTCGTCATGGAGGTCGCGGGCAATGCGCTTCCTGGTCTCTTCCTCGGCGTACAGGGCGCGCTTCATGCTTTTCTGTGTCCATTCGGCCTCGACGCTTTTTACGCGGAACCTGTGCCACAATGATGCGCTCCATGTAAGGGAGGCCACGAGGGCGATGCTGATCGCGGCGAAAAGGGCGTCGAAGGAAAGGCGGAGGGATCGGCGTTGCTGGACGAGCAGTGATTCGAGTCTTTCAATAGTAGCGATGAGCCGGTCGCGGTCGGGTGGTTGCAAGGGCGCCGAGAAGTGTCGGTCGGCCCACAGGGACTTGAGCTCCTCACCTTCCCTTCTCATGTCGGCCCTCGCGTTGACACGGGCCATCCTGTCGATGAAGGAGAACACGGATACCATCAGGTTTTCGAGCTGAGCGCCGCTTTCCTCCCCTCGGAGGACCAGGCGGACCGACCTGTCGAGGAGGGAGCCGAAGCTGTCATACGACGTGTCGATCGCGCGTATTGCGTATATCATGAGCGCGAGCATGGAAACGAAAAAGGCCAGCAGGATCGCGGTCCCGACGACGGGGGATCCCTGCTTCGCCGTGCTCAAATCCACCGTTCTCACGGCAGCGGGAATTCCAGGACACAGCGCGTCCCGTCCGCGTTGCCCTCCATCGCGAATGCCCCGTCGATTTGCTTGACTAGTGCCTTCACCAGCATGAGTCCGATTCCAGCGCTTCCGGCGACAAAGCCCTCGGGCAGCCCGATCCCGTCGTCCCTGACTTCAAGGACAGCTCCGGCATCAGTCCTTTTCAGTGAGATGAAGATCGTGCCGCGCCGATGTTCGGGGAAGGCGTATTTGACCGCGTTCGTCATCAGTTCCGTGAGGATCAAACCGATCGGGGCGGCTTTCTTCGCCGTGACCATCAGGCTCTCCAGATTCAATGAGAGTGTTATGTTGTCATTGAGCCCGACCAGGGGCGCGACGACCTTGGCGCAGTAATTGTCGAACCGAAGCTCGGTGAACGAGCCGCTGGAATAGAGGAGGGAGTACAGCTCGGAAACCGACCTGACCCGCGAATCAAGTTCCTCGAGGGTGGCCTTGGTCTCGGGGGAGGCATCTGAACCAGAGGCTATTCCCATCATGCTGCTGATCATCGCGAAGCTGTTCTTGACGCGGTGCTGAAGTTCGCCGAGCAGGTTCCTGTTCTCCTCTGAGGATTGGAGGAGCGCCGCTTCGGCATTCCTGCGATCGGTGATGTCGGCATGGGTTCCGAACATCATCAACGGCTTGTCGTCGCCGTCGCGGGTGAACACGCGGCCGCGGTCATGAATCCAGACCAATCGACCGTCTTTATGCATCATTCGGCTTTCAAGGTCATAGTACGGAAGTTCGCCCGCGAAATGGCGTTCCAGCAGTTCGTTGCTCTTCTTCAGGTCATCAGGGAAGGCCAGCCTTTCCCAGGTGGCGATGCTGACAGGAGCCAACTCGTCCAGCGTGTAGCCCAACAGGTTGGCCCACTGTTCGTTGAACACGGTCTCGCCGGTCTGCACGTTCCATTCCCAGGTGCCCATGCGGGTCCCCTCGATGATGCTGTCCATCCGCCAGAGGATCTCCCGCATCTCCCCCGTCAATTGATCTGCTATCCGCAGCGCCTTTTCGCGGGTTCCGAGCCAGGACAGCACAAGGAAGAATGTGAGGAGGCTGATTATTGTCCCGGTGGTGAAAAAAACCACAATGCTGAGAAGGGCTGGGCCGGACACCAATTCACCACGCTGGGTGAAGAGCAGGGTCCAACGTCTGCCAGCGAAATCCATGGGGATTTTCTGGATCAGTTCCCCTTGCGCGGACATGGCGGAATCCACGTCGCCGCCCCGGCTGTCGTAGAGCAGGTTGTCCGCTGATGTCGAATCGCCGTCGTAGATCCGCAGGAAGAGCGGCCTGTCCGTTAGCTTCAACTCCCAACTTTCCAGGGTGCCGCGCATGAGGTCGCCCATTCGGTAGGGGCTGTAGACCCAGCCCAGGATGGCGGCTTGGCGCCGCTCGGGTGTGTCGATCAGAGATCCTCTGCGGTACACGGGGACGTACATCAGGGTGCCGGCCTGAAGGTCCTGTCCGGTCTCCTGGACCAGGGTCACCTTTCCGGAGAGCGCGGGCTCGTTCTCGTCCCGCGCCCGTTCCATGGCCCTGCGGCGCACGCTTTCGGTGAACATGTCGAAACCCAGGGCGCGCAGGTTCCTGCCGGAAAATGGTTCGAGGTACACGATGGTGGAGTAGGTCGCCCGCTCGCCCTCGGGCCAAACCTTGAAGGTGGGGAAACCTGAGCCGCGCATGTCTTGGACATGCCGGGCCAGGCTTCCGCGGGGAATCAGTTGTGCGAAGCCGGTGCCCTGGATGCCCGGCAGGCGCTGGTCGAGCTTGAGGCGCTGGGTGAAGGTTCGCCACTCGTCACGGGTTACCGTGTCCGAAGCGTCAAAAAGGCCGGCGCAGGCGAGAAGGGCCTGTGCACTGTCTGCCAGCCGTTCCGCGATGGTGCGCCTGATCTCGTTGCTTGTGAAATCCAGCTCGCGGCGAGCCACGGTCTCAACGTTCCTTTTAATGGTGAGTGCGAGGAAGGCTGTCAGGAGGATCCCGGCCACAAGCAGGCCAACTGCGCCAAACATGTATAGTGGCGGGCGCGACTTGAATGGGGAAACTGCCATGTCTAGCGCCGAAGATCCAAATTGAGGTTGTGCAGGGGGCCCCCAGATTGCACCAAAACCGATATTTTTCTTCTAACGAAAATCATCGGCTGAAAAGGGCGATAGCGCAAGTGGAGAAACCGGATACTCTTTCACATGACGCGGATCAGGAGCATGTACAGCGCCGTCCCGGCGAAGATGCTGAGCAGGGTGTTGCGCTTCCACAGATGCAGGCCTGCCACGACGAGGCCCGCGGCCAGCTCCGGCACGCCGTGGGGCGCCGCCGCGAAGCTGACGTTCTTGAAGGAGCCGAGCACGAGGACCGTCATTATCATGGGCGGTATGTAACGCTGGAGGTAGTCGACGACGGCGGGCGGGCGGCGCTTCATGAAGAAGAGGAAGGGCGTGGCGCGGCAAAGCACGGTGACGGCGGTCATCGCCAGCATGGCGCCCAGGACGTAGGTGTTCACGAGAGCGCCTTCCGGAAGGGCAGGATGCCGATGATCGAGGCGAGGATCGCGACGACGAGGAAGTTGACGGGGCCGACGAGGAGCAGGGCGGCCCCTGTCGCGACCGTCGCGACGAGGTAAGGGGCGGCTTTTTTCACCGAGCGGATCTGCTCCACCAGGAGGACGATGAAGAGGGCCGTGAGGGCGAAGTCGATGCCCCTGCTGTCGAAGGGGAGGGCGCCGCCGACCAGGGCGCCGATGGTGCTGCCGATCACCCAGTAGGACTGGTCCAGGCCCGAGACGGCCGTGTAGAACGACTCGCGGTCGACTCCCGGCGGCGGCTGGACGGTGGTGAGGATGCCGTAGGTCTCGTCGGTGAGGGCGAAGACCAGGTATGACTTGAAGCGCCTGCACGCGCCGAAGCGGTCGAGGAGGGAAAGGCCGTAGACCATGTGCCGCGCGTTGATGACGAGGGTGAGGACGGCGATCTGCGCGATGCCGGTGCCCGCTGCGAGGAGGCCCACCGCCATGAACTGCGCCGCCCCAGCGTAGACGAGTAGGCTCATCACCGTGGCGATCCACCAGGGCTGGCCGGACTTCACCAGGAGGAGGCCGAAGGCGATCCCGATGGTGACATAGCCCAGGAGGACGGGGATGCTGGCCTTGAAGCCCGCCCTGAGCGCGGACGGGCCGTGATGCGCGGCGCCCTGGTTGTCCATGGAAGCGGACTATACACCGCCGCTTGCGCCGGTTTCAACCGGAGTCGTGATCGGGTCGGCGGTGAGTCACCGCAGGCCCAGCTCCTTGAGCTTCCGCGAGAGGTTGTTCGGAAGCATGCCGAGGAGTTCGGCTGCCCGTGCGACGGAGCCACCGGCCGCCTCGAGCGCCCTGGCCACGTAGGCCCGCTCGAAGTCCTCCTTCGCCTGGGTGAGGTTCCCCACTCCCGCTGGTCCGACGCCTTCCGCACCACCTCTCGCGATGGCATCGGGTGCCTTCGCGCCCGGCGAGGCGGCCGCCGATACCTCGAGGCTGGCTAGGTACTCCGCGCCGACGACAGGCCCGGGCGGCGCCAGCCAGAGGGCGCGCTCGAGGAAGGCCCCCAGCTCGCGGACATTCCCCGGCCAGGGCCTCGACTCGAGCCAGGCAAGGGCATCCTCCCCGATGGCTGGGGCGTCACGGCCCATCCGGGCGCGTATCGGCGAGGTGAGGAAACCGGCGAGGCCGCGGATGTCGCCGCGCCGCTCGGCGAGGGACGGCAGGGTCAGGCGGACCTGTGCGAGGCGCCAATACAGGTCCTCACGGAAGTGGCCCGACGCCGTCGCGGCGGGGAGGTCGCGGTTGGTCGCGGCGGCGATGCGCGCGTCGACGTGGGCCGGCCGTTCCGCCCCGACCGGCTGTGTCTCGCCCGTCTCTG
>Ga0118677_10016007_pt1 | contig 10343 bp, 8 predicted proteins | sample AliMusrvi5mmetaG_FD_86154 | JGI IMG/M metagenome (GOLD analysis project Ga0118677, IMG submission 86154)
TCGGAAGGAGCAGGATTCTATGCGCAAACAGCTCTGAAGTGAGTACGTAGCGATCGTCAAATATTTTCTGCAGGGAAAATATGGATGCAACCGTTGTTTCAGGTATACCGAGCATCGGTACCAGATAGGGTTGCGAAAGGGATTCCAGGCCCAGGGAGATCAGTTCCGGACTGAAGATTTTAACCTCTTTACCTGGACGCAGATTTGTCCTGTAGGCTAAGAGCTCCCCTGCCGCAATCGTTCCTTCGGTAAAAAACGGATGTGTTGCCTTGGTCTGCACCATCAATCGGCGGTGTGCCGCTTCGCTGAGTCCTTTAACCACAACGAGTTCGCTTTTATCCCCACTGCCCATAATAGCCTCCCCTTCGGCATAAGGCTCTACCGCTCCTACCCCTTCGAGAGCTCTGATAGCCTGAAGCAGAGTGTCGGAAACGGCGATTGTTCTCCCCTGTATGGGGACAATCTGAGCCGGACTGTCGATGGTGATAAAAAGATCCCGGGCAAGCTGTTGAAATCCGTTCAAAACGCTCATGACAACAAGGAGTGTGCTGACACCAATCACAATTCCGGCAAGACTTATAGCCGAAATAACATTGATAACCCTGAATCGTTTACGGGCAAAGCTGAAACGCCGGGCAATCCACAATCCTGTTTTCATACAAGCTGGCTAGTAGCAGTTAATTCAATCCCTCAGCCCTCATTGAGCGCTTATCCCTCAATTCGCATCATCCTGAAAACCTCTTTATCTTCAATCATCCCCTTTACATTCCTGGCATGGGCTTGATAATGATCGCTTTGCAGATGATTTTCAATGCAGGAGAGATTTTCCCAGGTTTCATAAAAAACAAAAATAGAAGGGTCATCCATATCCTGATGCAGAGTGTAATCCATACATCCATTTTCCTGTCTGGTTGGAGCGACAAGGTTCAGCAGTGAGATCTTAACGCTCGACAGAAACTCCTTTTTTGCAACAACTTTTGCGACAACAACAATTTTAGACATGTTTCAACGTTTTTAATGAGAGTTGTTTATAAACATGGCACAACAAAAAACAGAGATATCCTGCAAGTTCAGCATTGAACTCCTTTGCCAACAGAAAACGCCTTCCCAAGAAGCGGGCCGACTCCATGGTACCCTCGATGAGAGGTATCATAGATAAGGGGATTGATTTTGAGGATATCAAGTAAGCCGTCGTCACCAAATACATCTTCATCTCCCTTTACATCAACTATTTCCCCAATAAACTGTGTGTGCAGGCCGATTTCAAAAACGTGCAACAGGCGGCACTCAAGTACAACAGGAAATTCCTCGGCATAAAGGGCGTCTACCAGGTCACTTCTTACATGGGTGAGTCCTGCAACTGCAAACTTATCGGCATCACGCCCTGAAACAATCCCGACGTAATCAGCTTCTGCCATCTTCTCCTGGTTGGCAATGCCAACAGTAAAGGCTTTGCGCTCTACAATACAGCCGTAAGAGTAGGTCGCCTTACGCAGTGAAACAGCAACACAAGGTGGCTGTGAACAGCAGATACCTCCCCATGCGGCACTCATCAGGTTTGGTTTGCCAGCTTGATCATATGTTCCAACCATCAGAACAGGCGTTGGAAAAAGCAGCGTCTTGGGTCCTATTGACTTTTTCATGGTATTTCGTGGTGTAAATCCTCAAGCCCAACGGTTGTATTTGATTCTTTCGTTCAAGAGGTTTTCAGAAGGCACCGATGGTTTTGATTCAGCTGGATAACCGATAGCGATAATGGATAATACCTTTATATGTGCCGCTATTCCAAGCAATTCCTGAATTCGGGCTTCACTGGTTATGCCGTCATTATAAAAACGGTTCCGGACTTGAATCCAGCAACTGCCCAATCCCAATGATTCCGCTTCAAGCTGGATAATGATCGCCGCAATGGAACAATCCTCAATCCATACATCTGAACGGGTGCTGTCTGCACAGACAACTATGCCCAAAGGGGCGTTTTTCAGAAATGCTGATCCCGATGATTTCACTTCAGACAGCTGCTCCAGCAGGTCAGAATAATCAACCACAATGAACTCCCAGGGATTACTACCCTTTGATGAGGGCGACCTGAGCGCTGCTTCTGTAAGTGCTTTAATAGATTCGGCGGGTATTTTTTCAGAGGTGAATTTCCTTTTGCTGCGGCGTTTGCGTAATAGATCAATCATCATTCGTCTTGTGGTGGTTTTCCATAGAAAACTCATTAAATAAAGCCCAATGGATATTTAATGATTAATTGCAGAATAGCCAACCAGCAAGTTGCATTGTACCTTACATTCCTGTGAGCAGGGCGACATCAGACCGGGAGTTGATAGCCTTTTTCGCGAAACAGGCGGAGCATGGCATCAACCACTTCAGGGTCGAAGTGCTGCGCCCGATGACTCTCAATTTCATGAAGGGCAACTTCGATGCCTAATGATGCCCGGTAAGGGCGATGTGAGGCCATAGCTTCAAGCACATCGGCTACGGCAAGTATGCGAGCTTCAAGAAGTGTCTCCTCTCCTTTCAGCCCCTGCGGATAACCGCTGCCGTCCATACGCTCGTGGTGTTCTCGGATGATTCGTGCAATCGGAAGAGAAAAATCGACATCCTTGAGAATTTGATAACCTTGTTCAGCATGAGTTTTGACAAGCTCAAACTCGATTGCTGTCAATCGGCCCGGTTTGGAAAGTATTTCTGCAGGTATGCTCATTTTGCCGATGTCGTGCACCAATCCGATGACCTGCAGTGTAGGGATCATGTGCCTCAACAACATTTGCTACTGCCTGGAGCGTGCTCTGCATTGCGGTTTCCAACTGTATAACTTCGAGTAGCTCGCTTTTGTAGATAGGTTTGGTGATGAAACTGTCACACCCGGCTTCTATAGCTTTTTCCCTGTCTTTTTTGGAGGTAAATGCTGACTGGGCAATAACAGGTAAATCGGGCCGCAGCTGTTTGATAAGTCGTGTTGCTTCATAACCGTTCATAACCGGCATTTTTATGTCCATGAGGACAAGTGTGATCTCCTGGTGGCATTTTACCAGTTCCACGGCTTCCTTTCCATTAACAGCATAGAGAATGGTGATGTTTTCACATGTCAGGCTTTTTTGAAGCAACAATCGGCACATCTCGTCATCTTCAGCTATGAGGATAGTTATCCCTGGAGCCGTTTTTGCAGATTCCTGAATAACTGAAGAGGATGGCGGCATTTGGGTGGAACGGGACCAATGACAAGGTAGTGTGAAAGAAAACCTACTGCCTTGACCTTCTCGAGATTCCACCTGGATTGTCCCCCCAAGCATTTCGACATACGCCTTTGAAATACTCAATCCTAGACCTGAACCCTCATAGTTCCGGGTTAATGAGTTATCAGCCTGCCGGAAGCGCTCAAAAATTTTCTGTTGCATGTCTGCAGGAACACCAATGCCTGTATCAAGAACATAAAACTCCAGCTTGGAACCCGATTTGGTATACCCGAAATCAATGGCACCTGAATTGGTGAATTTCAGGGCATTCTGGATAAGGTTTGTCAATATCTGGGTCAGCTTTTCACTATCGGTTTCAATGATGCTCTCTTCATCGGAAAGCTCACAGGTACAATTCAAACAGAGCCCCTTCTCTTCGATTTCAGGCTTGAAAAAAGCAAAGAGATCATGCAATAGGGCGTTGACTGGCGTTTTGGAAATCTGCAGTGTTGTTTCGCCAGCATCATAACGCGAAATATCGATCAGTTCATTTATTAAATTGAGCATCCTGTTGCCGCTTTGCTGGATAAGGCCGATAAACTCTGCCTGTTCATTTCCAGTAAGATGCGGCTCTTTCAGGAGTTCTGAAAAGCCGAGAATGCCATTCATAGGGGTACGTATTTCATGGCTGATATTGGCCAGAAACGCCGATTTAAGGCGATCACTCTCTTCGGCATGATCTTTGGCAATAATCAACTCATTCCAGAGTTGTTTCTCTGAAGTGATATCCTCCTTTACAGCCACAAAATTGGTTACCACACCATCATTATTCATCATGGCTGAAATAACGGCTCGTTCCCAGAAAAGTTCACCGTTTTTCTTTTTATTCTGGAACTCGCCTCTCCAAATCTTACCCGAAAGAATTGTCTGCCAGAGATCTTCATAGAAAGAGTCATGCATGAGGCCAGACTTAAGAATGCGGGGATTTTGTCCTATGACCTCCTCGGCTGAATAGCCGGTATGGGCCGTAAAAGCAGGATTGACGTATTCAATATTACCATCCGGGTCGGTTATGACAACAACCGTGGGGCTTTGCTGAAGAGCAAGACTCAGCTTTTTAAGTTGAGATTCAGCCTGCTTGCGTTCGGTGATGTCGTTAATGATGCAATAGAAAACGACATTGCTTCCTATGGCAATCGTATTTTTTACGACTTCGACATCACGTAATGAGCCATCTGCTTTACGGTGAAGCGTTGAGAACTTGTTTTGTTGTGATGCTCTGAAGTTTACAAGATCACTCATTACAGCTTCATGTGATCTGGTGGTAATCGTATCAAGATGCATCGTACAGAGCTTTTCAATGGGAAAACCATAAAAAGCAGCTGCTGCAGGGTTGGCATCCATGATGTTACCTGTTTCATCAATGACCAGCATTATGGAAGAGTGGCCTTCAAAGAGCATCCTGAACCGATACTGGCTCTGTTTGAGGGCGTTTTCAGAAATCTTTTGATCAGTAACATCCGTTAAGATGGCCCTACATTCACAAGAAGAATCACTGATTACAGCATCGATTCGAAAGATGTGGCCGGCAAATGATTGGTCAGCCTTGAGATGAACTGAATTGTCAGGCAAAAGAGTGGCTTCACAGTATCCATGCTGCTTCTTGGTGAACACTTTTTCAAGCAAGGCATTGATTACTTGACTGTCTTGCGGGATAAAGAGGTTTGTCAAAAGATTACCTCGTAACTGCGAGCGAGAAAGGCCAAGTATTTTGGTCGCAGTCAGGTTTGCCTCAACTATCCTGCTGTCTCGTAAAAGCGTTACATAACCCAGTGGGGCAAAATCATAAAGCTCGGTGAAACGTTCCAGGCTCTTCTCCTGCTCTGCTTTAGACTGTGAAAGCTCCTCTCTCGATTGAATAAGTTCTTCCTGCTGAAGTTCAAGTTCGATCTGGTAAACCTCCAACTCATGGATAATCCGTAGAATTTCCTCAGGTGAAGTGGAATAATCCGGTCGTTTCAATTGCAGGACTTGATGGCGCTTTTCAGCGAGAAGCCTCAAATCAGATAAACTGACTGGTGTGGGGGATGACTTTTTTTTCGACACGTTGCATTCGAAATAATGCTGTTACCGGACAACAGGTAATCTCCAGCCCGAATGGAAAACTTTCCTCCTTATCTAAATAAAGTCCATGTGGTCGTACTTTGGGGGCTCTATTGCGGAGCCTACTCGACTGATTGTTTGAGGGAAAGAGATAAATGCCCTCAAAAACCTTCTTTCTTAATGTATTGCTTAAATTTATTCTTACATAAAAATATTTTTATAGACATTTTTACCAATGCAGCTGACTCTGAATCAGTTCAAGCAGCTCGCTCTTGTTGATTGGCTTAGTGATGAAGCTGTTGCACAGCCTGCTTCTTTAGCTTTTTCTTTATCCTCTTTTGAGGTAAATGCAGACTCGGCGATAACGGGCATGCCGGGCCGCTGTTGTTGGATGAGTTCTGATGTAGCTGATTCGGCTTCTTTTTTTGTTGTTTATGATGATTTGTGTGACATACCTTTTCATGTTTAGATGAGGAGAGAACTTGTGACGTACACTCTTATTTCACCTGAATTTCTCTTCCTGTTTTTGTCTGAGGGTCATTTTTCGGCACCTTGATTGTAAGAACACCGTTGTCGTAGATGGCCTCAATTTTATAAGCATCAACATTTTCGCATACCGTAAAGCTTCTGTTAAGGCATCCCCATGAACGTTCGACACGGCGATACCCTTTTTTCTTTTCCTCTTCATTCTGTGTTCTTTCTGCGCTGAAAGAAAGCACATCATCCTCCACCGAAACCTTGACTGGAGATGGTGATCTTTACGAGCACATGATTCTGGATAGTCTTGTATCATCTAACGGGAACAGCTTCTGGGTTGTGAACCTTAAGGATAAATATGCTTAACCACTATTACTTTTTGGTGCTGGCGCAATATATTGCCTGAGCGGAGGGGTTACCGTGAGATATCGCCTGGGGATAAGATGGGGAAAGATGAGCTTGTGTTGATTTGGTGATAAAGAAGTTGAAGCGGTTACTCAACAGGCTGCTTTTTCAGAATATCATGGATAATTGTTGTGAATGAGGTGATAGAAAAAGGCTTTTCGATGAAGTTAACCACCTTGTCGACACGAAGGTGCTGACCTATATAATCAGTCGTGTAGCCAGACATATAGAGCACTTGAAGTTTCGGGCAAATCAATTGAATTTTTTGGAAGAGATCAGGGCCGTTCATTTCCGGCATAATCACATCCGTCACCAGCAGGTCAATAGCCTCTCTCTTTTTCTCGGCAAGCCCTATCGCTTCTAGTGGATCTGAAGCGGCAAGAACCGTATACCCCTGATGTATAAGCATTTTGCTGCAGAGGTGCAGAATATCCGGTTGATCTTCAACCAGCAGGATCATGCCTATACCCTGTGGCAATCCCGGTTCATCAACGGCACTTTCTATCAGCCGCATCTGATGCTGCTGCAATGGCAGGTAGATGATGATCGTGGTTCCTTTGCCCTTTTCGCTCTGTATGTCAATAAAGCCGTTGCCTTGTTTGACAATACCGTAGACGGTTGCAAGGCCCATACCACTGCCTTTGCCTACCTCCTTGGTTGTAAAAAATGGCTCAAGAACATGAGGCAGAAGTTTTTTATCAATGCCGTCTCCGTTATCGGTGATGCTCAGCGTTATATAATCGCCCGGTATAGTACAGGTGTGCCCGGCATTGACTGTGTCTGGGTCAAGATGGATCTTATTGGTCTCGACTGTAATGGTGCCGTTTCTTGCAATAGCATCGCGGGCATTGACACAAAGGTTGGTAAGAATCTGGATGACCTGCGATGGATCAAGTTTGACAAGTGCATTCTTGACTTTGGGTAGCCAGATGAGCGTGATGTTTTCGCCAATCATGCGTCTCAGAATGGGGAGCAACTCTTCTATCGATGAATTCAGGTTAAAACTCAGGGCTGACACCGTCTTCCGCCGGGCAAAAGCAAGGAGCTGCCCCGTAAGTTCTACAGAGTTGCTCGCTGCTTTCTGTATAGCCTTAAGATCATCATAGGAGCTGTCATGATGCTCAAGACCGAGTTCGGTATGGCCTAAAATCACCTGCAGCATATTGTTGAAATCGTGAGCAATACCGCCGGCAAGCTGGCCAACCATGTGCATTTTCTGTGCCTGAAAAAGCTGCTCCCGCATACCTTCTCTCTCCATCTCCAGGAGCTTGCGATGTGTGATATCCTGTATGATGCCGGACAATCGAATCGCATTGCCTGTTTTGTCAAACTGATATCCTCCAACCGCCCAAATCCATCGAACCTCACCATCTGCACGTCGAATCCTGCACTCTATATTCCAGTCAGCAAGTTTCTCAACAGCTTCTTTAAACTGATACTCAATCATGGCACGATCTTCGGAAATAATATGATCCAGAAACGTCGAATATGTCCAGTGTGTACGAAGCGATTCATAGCCGAAAATACGGTCATGCTCAAGCGAACGATGCACAATATTGTCCCTCAAATCAAGTTCCCACCAGCCTATATGTCTGATTTCAAGAGCCGCATTAAATGCTTCCCGACTCTTCATCAGTATTTCACGCTCAAGCTCAATCTTCTTGCGATCGGTGATATCAATACTTGTACCGATATATCGAATAACCTCGCCTTTTTCATCAAATAACGGCATTCCCCGTCCCATCAGCCAGTGCACCGTGCTATCAAGGTGAATAACACGATACTCAACCTCCATTAGACTCGCATTTTTTGCAGCATTCAAAACATTCCGGACGATCTCAATCCTGTCATCAGGATTTATGGAACGTCGCCAGAGTTCATGGGATGGTTTTTCCTTCCCTCGTTCCAATCCATACAGCTCCCATATCTCGTCCGACCATATATTCTCACCGGTTTTCACATCCCATTCCCATACACCTGCATGTGAGGCTTCCAGGGCCTGGTTAAATCGCTTCTGCTTTTCAAGCAACTTATTTTCAGCCAGCTTGCGCTCGGTGATGTCAATACTTGTGCCGATATAGCGCGTCAGGCGGCCTTGTTCGTCAAAGAACGGCATACCGCGCACCATCAACCAGCGAACAGCTCCGTCAGAATTATTGATGCGATACTCAACGGCTATTTCGATCTCATTGTTTACCGCATCTGTAACGGCTTTAAAAATTCTCTCTCTGTCAAGAGGGTCTACGGAATGTTGCCAAAGTTCATGGGATGGCTTGTTGTTCCCTCGTTCCAACCCGTACAACTCCCATATCTCGTCCGACCATATATTCTCGTTTGTATCTAAAACCACTTCCCAAACGCCTGCATGAGTCGCTTCCAGGGCCTGAGTAAAGCGTTTATGTGTTTCAATCAGCTTCGATTCAGCACGCTTGCGAACGGTGATGTCGTGAATAACAGAGTAAAGGAAGGATTTTTGCTCAATGGTAATGGGGCCGCTGTATACTTCCACATCGCGCAGAGAGCCGTCAGCAAGGAGATGTCGGAAGATAAAGTAATTGCGCTTTTCAGAGTTTGCACGTTGCAGTTCGGCCTGAACTTCGTCATCCCTCAACTGATTGATCTGCTTGATATTCATCCGGCAAAGTTGCTCATGCGACCATCCAAAGAAGCTGGACGCTGCAGGATTGGCGTCAACAATGCTGCCATCATGCTGATCAATGATGAGCATCACCGTATGGTTGTTCTCAAACAGGCTCCTGTATCGTGACTCACTCTCCCGCAACTTTTCTTCGGCCTCTCGATGTGCTTTGTGGGTTCGGAGTATAAAAACTCCATACGCCAGATTATCGGCAAGTGCCGTCAGCAGGCGAATCTCTTCGGTATCAAAAGCGTTCGGCAGAGAGGAATAAATACACAAACAGCCAAACACTTCATCCACTGTTTTTAAAGGCAGGCTGAGCCCGGATGCGTAACCACGAGCAATTGCCTCTTTTCGCCATGGTTCAAAGTGAGGATCAGTGAGCATATTACGGTTGACTGCAGGCTGACCTGAACGGATTGCCTGCCCGGCTGCTCCCCGCCCGCATTCAACATCAGCCCAGGTGAGCTGTATCGTCCTCAGGTAACCCTCTTCAAAGCCCGCCTGGGCAACCCGGCGTATGCTTTTTTCAGTATCATTTTCGGCATAGCCTACCCACGCCATCCGGTATCCACCAACGTCAACAACAATTTCACAGATCTGATCAAGAAACTCTTGTTCGTCACTGGCATGTATCAAAGACTGATTACACTGATTGATTGCTCGCAGTGCCCGGGTCAGCAGTTGCAACTCTTCAGGTGAAGAGGCACTACCCTCTCTGCCCACTTGCTGATACCTGGGTTTATCTTCACCATTTGAGTTTAACCCGGCTGGAGTTTTCGGGTTATTGCTTTGCGGTTTTTTACCCATCGGGAAACTCCGAAGCTTATAAAGTTTGCTTTACTTGCAAGATATACAGTGCTTGCAAAAACTACAAATTCGTAACCATCTCTGATCTTAAGACTATACAGCATTGTAGACAGCTGGTGAAACTATCATATCGCTTATGGGCGGCAGATGGCCGTGCTTGCGGCGAACATTAGTGAGTGGCAAGCATGGCGCTATCTGCCTCTTACCACGACTATTGAAATATATGTTTTGAGATGAAGAGAGTCCAAGGTGTGGCCTGAAAAGCAGGTCAGCTGGTTGATTTGCTGGGGCGTTTTGGGAGTAGCTGGATGGGGCGGGGATAAGGTATAAGTTTAATGTAACGAATCAGGAGTTTACGATCAGGAACTGGAATGGGACGATCTGGATTGCGAGCGGTGATGAACCGGAGAGTTCGAATGAGCACTTATCTTTCTAAATTCTTTTACGTAATTTAAATAGACATAGATAGCAGTTAAGCCATTGTTTTATATGTAGGTAGGCAAACAAGGACACTATGGTGCATAAAGCTAAACCCTTTTCACTCAAAACGCTCTTCAGCTTTCTTGGCCCGGGGTTTCTTATTACTGTCGGATTTATTGACCCCGGCAACTGGGCAACAAATATTGAGGGGGGTTCCAGGTTCGGTTACGAACTTCTCTGGGTGGTCACCCTTGGTACCGTTATGCTTATCCTCATCCAGAACATGGCCGCCAGACTTGGTATCGCAA
>Ga0118677_10016008_pt1 | contig 10342 bp, 13 predicted proteins | sample AliMusrvi5mmetaG_FD_86154 | JGI IMG/M metagenome (GOLD analysis project Ga0118677, IMG submission 86154)
GATACAGATAACTTCACTGGTACGATAAGAGACATGAGCCAAGGCTTCATTTCCCTCCATTGTTTTATAAGTCCGGGTCATACTGGCAGTCTCACTTGATTTTGTATTGATGAATTAGTAAAGTGCTGAGCACTGATGTGAATACGCCGACGGAGCTAAAGAGTTCCAATCGCAGTTAAGAGAAATCAAATCGAGGCGATTAGAAAGATATTAAAAAAAATGATTTTTGATAAATTTAATTAGATTCCGGTTTTTACTATAGAGCCTGCTGATAGTGAGTAGCGGCAGTATCTTTTGCTATTCTTAATACTTAGATAAGGAAAAGAGGTCTTATGGACGCCGAACATTCCGAAAACATTGTTTATGGCAGGAATGCTGTTCTTGAGCTTCTCCAGCAAAAACCGGAGAGCATTGAGAAGATTTATTTTCAGTTTAATACCTCTCACCCGAAGCTGAAGGAAATTGTTATTACAGCCCGGAGGCTGAAGCTCGTAAGCGGAAAGGCCCGGCTTGAAAAACTTTCTCTTATTGCCGGAACAACCAAGCATCAGGGTGTTTGCGCGCTTATCAGCTCGGTTACCTATTACTCGCTGGAGGAGGTACTCCAAAGCCCCCGCAATACCTCTCCTCTCTTTGTGGTACTGCAGGGTCTCGATGATCCTCACAACATCGGAGCTATTATAAGAACGGCTGAAGCTGTGGCTGCCGATGCCGTTGTGCTGGTTGAAGGAAAGGGATCGCCTGTAAACGCGGTTGTTAACAAAGCCTCTGCGGGAGCCCTTTCCCACATGAGAGTCTGTAAGGTTAAAAGCCTTGTGCGCGCCCTGGAATTTCTGCATCTGCAGAATGTTCAGATTATCGCTGCCGATATGGATGCAGAACTTAATTATACCGACACAGATATGAAAAAATCTACAGCCATTGTGCTCGGGATGGAGGGGAGCGGGCTGGCTCCAGAAGCGTTGGAGTTCTGCGATCATGTTGTCCGCATTCCCATGGCTGGTTGCGTGGAGTCCCTCAATGTGAGTGTAACGGCGGGGGTGCTTCTCTATGAAGCCATGAGGCAGCGGCTTGCATAACCACCACTTGCACCAATGATTGGATTGGATTTTTATGCTCTTTTTTCAGCTCTTTGAAAAAAAATATTACCTTGTTTCTCACTGTTCAGTTACTTTATCACAAATTCAAATAACACACCATCTCTCTCTGCCATGACTATTCTTGAAGATCTTCGTTATACCAAAGACCATGAATGGATTAAACTGCTTGAAGATGGCAGTACAGCACTGGTCGGCATTACTGACTTCGCACAGTCAGAGCTTGGGGATATTGTTTTTGTAGAACTGAAACCTGCCGGAACAAAGCTTAAAGAACATGAGGTGTTCGGTACCGTGGAAGCTGTCAAAACAGTCGCTGATCTGTTTGCGCCTGTTGCCGGAGAAATTCTTGAACTGAATACCCTGCTTGACAATGCTGAAATCGTTAATCAGGAGCCTTACAGTAATGGCTGGCTGGTCAGGATAAAGGTTGACAGTCCGACAGCAGTTGATGCACTTCTTGACGCGGCAGCATATCGTCAGCTGATTGGGGAGTAATCATGCCATTTATTGTCAATACCGCAAACGAAAGAGAGGAGATGCTCCGGGCAATAGGTGCAGGTTCTTTTGATGAACTTATTGCCGACATTCCTCAGGAGATCCGCCTTAAAAAAGCCCTTGATGTATTTCCTGCTTTAGATGAACTCCAGGTTCGAAAGCTTCTTGAGAGTCTTGCTTCGGCCAACCGGAGTACTTCCGATTATATCAGCTTTCTCGGTGGAGGGGCATATGACCATTTTATCCCGATAGCCATCAAAACCATTGCATCCCGCAGTGAGTTCTACACGGCATACACACCTTATCAGGCGGAGGTATCTCAGGGTACGCTGCAGGCAATTTACGAATACCAGAGTCTTATATGCCGTCTTTACGAGATGGATGTCACCAACGCGTCAATGTATGACGGTGCTACAGCACTTGCCGAAGCAGTATTGATGGCCATGAACGTTACAGGTCGTAGTCAGGTCGTGGTGGCAGGGAAGCTTCATCCCTACAATAGTGCAGTTCTGAAAACATATCTTGAGGCATCCGGGCATACTGCGGTTTTACAGAATACCCTTGAAGATGGTGTAGGCGGTATCTCTTCATTAACAGGACTTGTCACCGACAGCGTGGCTGCAGTCGTTGTTCAGCAGCCTAATTTTTATGGATGTCTGGAAGAGGTTGAGGCGATTCGGGATATTGCTCATGCAAACGGAGCACTGTTTATCGTTTCAGCTGATCCTCTCTCTCTCGGCGTTTTGGCAGCCCCGGGGAGTTATGGTGCGGATATAGCGGTTGGTGAAGGTCAGCCGTTGGGTAATGCTCAAAATTTCGGCGGGCCATACCTCGGAATATTTACAGTAAAACAGCAGCTTGTCCGCAAAATACCCGGCCGTCTGGTAGGGATGACCAAAGACAGGGATGGAGAAGATGGTTTTATTCTTACCCTTCAGACACGCGAGCAGCATATCCGTCGGGAAAAAGCCACGTCGAACATCTGCAGTAACCAGGCGCTTAACGCCCTTCAGGCAGCAGTCTATCTTTCATTGCTTGGCAAAGAGGGTATAAGGGAGGTTGCTGCTCAATCAGCGCGTAAGGCGCACTACCTGGCGGGAAAAATTGCTGCAATCCCCGGATTTTCCCTGAAGTACAAGTCGCCTTATTTCCGTGAATTTGTGGTGGAGACTCCAATTCCAGCTGCCGCGGTGATTGCGGCGATGCTGGAAAAGAAGGTATTTGCCGGTTACGATCTTGCTGCTCACGATGAAACCGGACTGCTTATTGCGGTCACGGAAAAACGGACACGCCGGGAACTTGACAGTTTTGCAGAAAACCTTGGGGCTCTTGTCTGAAAATCTTGTCTTATATTATATAAGCCCCAGGGATTCTATCTCCTTGTCAATACGAGCTTTGTTTTCTGGCGAAAGAGGTACAAGCGGCAGTCTGTAGATCTCTTCAATCATACCCATCCGGGCAAGAGCATATTTTACCGGCACCGGATTACTCTCGATAAAGTTCAGTCTGAACAGGGCGCGGTAAGTACTGTTTATAGTCCGTGCCTCTGCCAGATCACCCCGCTTGACAGCCTCAACCAGCCCCTTGACTTGAGAGGGTATCTCGTTTGCCGCAACAGAAATAACGCCATCCCCACCCATAGCTATGAACGGCAGAATCAGCGAATCCTCACCTGTAAGCACGGAGAAGTTATCCGGACGCTCCTCCAGAAGTTCCGCGATCTGTGTGAAATTGTCTGAAGCTTCCTTGACAGCCGCAATGTTTTCAAAATCCCGTGCAAGTCTCAGAATTGTTGATGCTGCGACATTGCATCCGGTTCTTCCGGGTACGTTGTAGATAATAATCGGCACAGACACAGCTTCCGCTATATGCCTGTAGTGCTGGTAGATCCCTTCCTGTGAAGGTTTGTTGTAATAGGGTGCTACTGAAAGAAGCGCTGAAGCCCCGGCTTTTACAGCGCTCTGTGCCAGTTCAACGGCATGTGCTGTCGAGTTTGTACCGGCCCCTGCGGCTATCAATATTTTGCCATCGGCCTCATCCTTGACCGTGCGTATAATTTCAATCTGTTCATCACCTGAAAGGGTTGGTGATTCACCTGTTGTGCCGCAGGGTATTATGATATCTGTTCCTGCTTCGATATGAAACTGTACCAGTCTCCGTAAAGCATTGGTATCAATGGATCTGTCCTGCCTGAACGGTGTTACAAGTGCAACGGCGGATCCTGAAATGAATCGTCTGGACATACTTATTTATCCCTTGTTATTGGAAATCGTTGTATTTCTAACAGGAGAACTCGCGTTTCCAGCCCTCTTGTCGTTTTCGCTTCTTCTCCCTCGTCTTTCCCAGTGCAGTATGTATCTCTTCATAAGCATTGATTATCAGGAGAAAGCACTAAAATTCAAGATACAAAAACAGATAAACATTTTCAGGTCGTTGAGTTTCTCCTGTCTGCGGACTTTTTTTGTTTTGGCAAGGGCAATTCTTCTGCAGAAACCTTGATAAGATGTGCTAACCATTGGTTGTCATCCCATTTCTCACCAGAAATAAGAAAATAAGGCTTAGCTCCAGAATACGGGATTCCCTCAACAATCTGGTCAAGAAACGCTTTGCCGGCAGCAGTCTGCTTGACAAATAACTTGTCGTCGCAAACGAGTGCCACAACCTTTGTATCACAATAGATGGCATACTCTCCGAACATTTTCTTCGCGTAAACAGTCCCCGCTTGAGCGATTTGTTCAACAATGTAATCAACCGTGCTTTGACGTGAGGCCATTGTCATGTTTTTTTTATCAAAAATGGCTGCCTTTAATGATGATCTGAAGCCTGTTCAACAGGGAGATAGCAAAGCAATACATTTCCATTTCTGAATGTTCTTGTCGATGTAAGTTTCAGGTTCAGAACGTGATTGATACCTTTGCATATTGATGTGCCTCCACCCAGAATAACGGGATCAACCATGATCTGATATCTTTCTCTGCTCCTGCGAAGTAGCCGTCAAGTGTTATGAAGTTGAATACTTTTAATTTTTTCATGCGATGTATCTTGATCAAATAGGTTCGATCACCGGCTTTCTCATGTATTTCATTCTAAACGGATTCAGCGGCGGCAACAAGTTCGGCGGCAAGACTGAGGGATGCAGGTGAAATGTCTTTTCCGCTGATAAGTCCGGCAATAGCCTCCAGCCGGCTGTCATGGTCAAGAGGTGTTACTTCGGTAACGGTTCTGTCGAGTTGAATTGATTTTTGAACCTGAAGGTGCAGATCAGCCATAGCAGCGATTTGAGGGAGGTGGGTAATGGCTATGATTTGATGCAGGCGTGAAAGTTTTTTCAGGCATTTGCCTACGGCTTCTGCCACACGACCACTGATACCGGTATCAATTTCATCAAAAATAAGGATCGGGAGCTTGTCAGATCCAGCCAGAGCGCTTTTCATGGCGAGCATGATTCTTGAAATTTCACCCCCTGACGCAACTTTCACCAGTGGTCTTGGTTTTTCACCGGGATTGGCTGAAATAAGGAATTCAATCTGGTCGTAGCCACTGCTGAACGCTGCGAAATTATTTCCATCGATTGAGATGTCACCATCATTCTGCTTCTCATGCCCTATGCTGACTATAAAGGTTGCGTTCGGTATGCCGAGTTCTGCTAACTTTTCCTGTATGATGGTTTCGAGGCGTTGTGCAGCTTGATGTCGTTTTATGGATAGTGTTATCGCAGATTTCGATAGTTCTGCTTTTTTTTGAGTGATTTGTTGCTCGATATGGCTTATCTCTTCTTCAAGGTTATCCTCAAGTGCAATTTTATTGTCAAGCTCGTTCTGCAGATCGATCAGTCCGGAGAGTGTGCGGCCATATTTTTTGCAGATGCGTTGGAGCTTGAGCTGGCGCTCACGAAGTGAGTCGAGCCTGCCAGGGTTAAAATCAACATCAGACCGATAGCTGCGGGTGAAGCGGGCAAGTTCATCGATAATACTTTTTGCCGTACGGGTTTCCTCAACATGAATTTCAAAGCGTTTGTCAATAAGGGCAAGTTTTTCAAGGGTTTGTAGCCCTGAAGCTATAGAGGAATAAACTGAGTGTTCATTGTCGTAAAGCAGTTCGCTTAGGGAAGTGCTGAGGCTGAACAGGGCTTCGGCATTTTCAAGCAATGTTATTTCGGTTTCAATGCTCTCGTCTTCGCTGTTTTTCAGGTCAAGAGAGTTGAGTTCATTCAGCTGGAATTCTACTATCTCTTTGTTAACATGGATCTCGGCAGCCTCTTTTTTTAGTCTGTTCAGTTGGTGCTGCAGTTCTTGAAGCTCTGAGCGGGCTGTTTTATATGCGGTTACTTCGGGTGCGCTCCGGGCGAAATCATCAAGCAGGGTTTCGTGTGTATCGGTATTCAGCAGCATTTGGTGTTCATGCTGTCCGTGCAGGTCAATAATTATATCTCCAACCTGTTTCAGCAGTGCTGCCGTACTTGGTGTATCGTTGATGAAGCATCGTGATTGACCGCTTGTTGAGAGTTCTCTGCGGAGAATGAGTTCGGATGTTGTTTCAATTTCTGCTATATGCAGAAGGCTCTTGATTTTTTCAGAGTGAACCTCTTTGAGCACCGCTTCGATGACCGCTTTTGTTGTGCCGGACCTTACCAGATCGCTGCTTGCCCGCTCACCAAGAACCAGGTTCAGTGCTCCGATAAGAATAGACTTCCCTGCACCCGTCTCTCCGGTGATAATGGTTAATCCAGGGGTGAACTCAACCGTTAGTTCCTGAATAAGCGCGTAATTTTTAATATAAAGAGTGCAAAGCATGGCCGGGTATGTTGAACAACAGGACTATAGTGAGGCTTCACTGGCTATAATCAGACAAAAAGCCCTGTTGAGGGCTTTATTACGCAGTTTATCCAGGACAAGAAAAGGGCTCATTTCACTTTTTTGGCATTGTATCAGCCTTATTGTTTTCCTCATCTTCATTCTGGGCTTTTTTGAATTCCTTTATTCCTTTTCCCATACCTCTTGCAAGCTCAGGAAGCTTTTTTGCTCCGAACAACAGCAAAACAATAACCAGAATAAGCAAAAGTTCCTGTCCACCTAATCCGAACATAGTGGATCCTCCGGGGAATTACAATGATGAAAATCTTGTCTCATACCTCTTATATAAGCAATCTGTTTTCGTTAACCAACTCTTCTGAATAAACATGCTGTTCTTTCCATCAATCAATAACGGGCAAGAATTGTTTCTCCGGCACGGGTTGTCTGACCGGGTTGAACCTGAACTGAAGCTGAAGAGGGAAGAGTGACATCTACCCTTGAGCCGAACTTGATCATGCCGAACCTGTTGCCGGAATTGACTGTTTCACCGACTTGGAGAGTGCAGACAATTCTTCTTGCTAAAAAACCGGATACCTGATTGAAAAAAACCTCGATCTCCCCGTTATCAATTCCAATCTCCATTTTTTCATTGTTTTCAACACTCTGGGGATCGAACGCCATCAGGAATTTACCGGGACAGTATTGAAGATGGGTGACTTTTCCGCTGAGCGGTATGCGGTTGACATGGACGTTGAATGGCGACATAAAGATACTGATCAGCGTGACGGATTTACCGCTGCTCTTCTGGACATGCTGCTGTACAAGAAGAATTTTTCCATCGGCAGGTGCCAGAACCGTCCGGTTTTCATCAGGAATTTTTCGGTCCGGATCGCGAAAAAAATAGAGGGAAAACAGCATTGCGGTGCAGGCAGTAAGCAGGAAAACTATCCGGAGCCAAATGGGAAAAAGCAGTGCAGCGGCGCTGATGAGAAGGCTCATGATAAAAACCTTTGTCATGGTGCTGTTGCCGTAAGAAGTGAACATCACTGTTAGTTTATAATCATTTTATTATGATAACTCTCCCTATGATAATTATTTATCTTGTACATGTGAAAAACGGGGAAATAATTTTCGTTTTTTTCAATTCCGGTGAGCATTGTTTCGATGAAGTTAAATTTCATTGTGGAAGGAGAGTTGGTATCAAGTGAATGTGTTAGAAAAAAAGTTTCTTGAGCAGATCAGAATAAGGCAACTGGTAGAAGAGGGTGACAGGGTTCTTGTTGCTGTTTCCGGAGGGCCGGATTCAATGGCTATGCTCTCTCTGTTCTGTGCAGTAAAGCCTGTTCTCCATTGTGAACTGGCAGTGGCTCACTGCAACTTTCAACTTCGAGGTGAGGAAAGTGATGCTGAAGAGCAATTTGTACGGGATCATTGCTTTTCGCTTGACCTGGAATGTTTTGTCGAGCAGTGTGATACCCTGAAGTCCGCCGGTGAGTGGAAGAAGTCCGTTGAGGAGAGCGCAAGAATTCTGCGGTACAGTTTTTTTGAAAAGGTCATGCAGGAGAAAGGGTACACCAGGGTTGCGACGGGTCATCATGTCAATGATAATGCCGAGACAATTCTATTTAATCTTTTCAGAGGGGTCTCATTGCATGGCTTAAAAGGTATTCGAGCCCGTCATGGTAAAATTATCAGACCTATGCTTCTTATTCATAAAGCTGACATTATCGCATATCTGAAGGAAAAAGGCATTGATAGTAGAACAGATACCAGCAATCTTGTCAACGATTATGACCGGAATTTTATCAGGAATCGTGTTATCCCGTTGATTGAAGAGCGATTTCCTCATAAACTTATGCCATCGCTTCGGAGGCTGTCGGAACAAGCCGGGGAACTTGAAGAGTTCCTTGAGCTCTATTTCGAGAATCTGATTGAGCATGAACCGGGGTTGTCCCTTACTGATGGAGAGCTTAATGTTCATGCTCTGCAACAGCTTTTGATCTTTGAGCAGAAAGAGGTTTTCAAGAGGGCTTTACAGGATCTTGATATTCCTGTTGACAATCAGACGCTTCAGAAGCTGGTTGATCTTCTGCATACGCAGCCTGGAAAAAAGGTTTTGGCGGGGCGGCAATTGCAGGTGCTCTGGAAAGGAGGATCTCTTTGTTTTATGCGTGATCTTCCTTGAGTTGCCGCAGTCTATTCTTTCTGTTTGGCGTGTTGAAAGAGTTCAATGGGCAGATTGGCATGAATGATGACTGATTCAAGGTTCTGCTCAATCTCGATTTTGTTAAGGAGTTGTTTGGTTTGTCCGCCAGTTCTCGTTCCCGAAAGTTCGGTAAGTTTAAGCGCACCCCAAAGGAATGTTGAAGCGAAATAAGCTCCTTTTCGGGTTGCATAGACCCATTCGCTTTGCCCTTCAATTCCATTGTTGAATTTTACAGAGAGGGCAAGGTTCTGAATGCTGTTTAGATTTCCAAGGCTTTTGATATCCTGATTTGCTGAGGTGAGACTTTGGAGAGCCCCTATCGTCCAGGCTGCAGAGGGGAGTGCAAACCAGAGATGTGATTTATAGACGGCCTTGTTGATAAGTGCTGTTGTGAGTGAGTCTCTCTGATAAAAGCTGCCGGTCGGGAGGAGAAACTCTTTCAGTAATTTTCTGTTGTTTGAGAGTGCTATTTTCCTTGGGCTGAGCGGGCAGAGCCATAAGGTGCTGTCAAAAGAGTAGCACCGATAGCCACCGATTGTTTCAGATGTAGTGCTGTTTTTTTGGAGAAAGGAGTCAGGAAGTTTTTGCGAAAAGGGGCCCCAGGCAATTCCCAGATATTCCTGCTCTTTGTATCCATGGCGTTTAAAACTGACCAGCAGCGTATCAATGTCGAGAGAGGGATTGAAACTGGCAGCGTTCATGAGAGTGTATAGCTGGCCTTTAGGCTGGAAGAGCGGTGCCTTTTTCAGGGAGTCAGGAATGATCTTCAGCCAGAGCCTGCTTTGGCGGATATCTTTAAGGCCTATGTAGATCAGTGCATCGGTTTTTCCTGGAATGTGATCAACAATTGCTTTAAGTTCAGGGCTTAGAGGTTCAGGGTTTAATCGGGGTTTCGGATAGTTAATCCATAGAACAACAGCAAGAAAGCTTAGAAAGCCGACAACGCTGATCGATAAGAGAAGTCCGGCACCTTTTTTCAGTGAACGTTTTTCTGGTTGTGCTTCAGGGTTTTGATTCCAAGGCATACGTCAGCGTATTAGGAGTTATTTTTTATTGCCTGGCGTGCCAGCTCATCGCAGCGGTTATTATACGGGTTGTCGCTGTGGCCTTTTACTTTATGGGAGGTAACGTCCTGCAATCTAATTAACTTCAGGATTTTTTGCCAAAGATCAATGTTTTCTACATTCTTTTTGCTCGCGGTTTTCCAGCTGTTGGCTGTCCAGCGTTTCAGCCATCCTTCATTAATGGCGTTGACGAGATAGCTGGAGTCGCTGTAGAGGTGAACCTCGCATGGTTCCTTGAGTGCTTCGAGTGCTTCTATTGCAGCGCTGAGCTCCATGCGGTTGTTTGTGGTGGCAGGTGAAAATCCTGAGATTTCACGAATGACCGATCCGTACATCAGCAGTGCTCCCCAGCCACCTTTTCCCGGGTTGCCGCTGCAGGCTCCGTCGGTGTATATGATTATTTTTTTTTTCATCGACAAAAAAAAGCTCAACCATGGATGATTGAGCCTTTATAAGAGAGTGAATAATCTTTTATAGCCGGTGTTGCCCAGGTCTTACTTGACCAGTCTGGCGAGATCGGCAGTTCCGGTTTTAGCGATAATTTTCATGGCTTTAGCTGAAAGCTTAACCTTTACAAACCGCTTCTCCTCTTCGATCCAGATTCTTTTGGTATGGAGGTTTGGCTCAAAACGGGTACGGACATGGTTGTTCGCATGGGATACCGTATTGCCGTATTTAGGTCTT
>Ga0118677_10016009_pt1 | contig 10341 bp, 6 predicted proteins | sample AliMusrvi5mmetaG_FD_86154 | JGI IMG/M metagenome (GOLD analysis project Ga0118677, IMG submission 86154)
GTATTCGGAACTGAAGCTGTAGTTGTTGGAAGAACTGCGCGCGTCCTTGGATCCGTCGGTGTTGCCTATGCTGTGCGACCATACGAACCCGGAGCCCAAGGTCAAGCCGCGAGAGAAACGGCGGTTGAGGTTGATATCGAGGCCATTATAATGGTCGTTGCCGCCGCTGGTCTTGGTATCGATCTCGGCAAACTTGTTGGTGACGGTGGTTCCGTTGACTACGCTGAACTCACGCACCGCGGTTCCGGCTCCGGTGGTGGGGTTCATGACGACGCCCGTGATCCGGTTGGTGATTCCGCGCAGGAACAGATTCCGTCCCTGGCTGCCCACGTAGGCCACGGTGAGTATGGCATTTCCGGGCAACTGCTGCTGGACGGACGCCGTGTACTGGAGGATCTTCTCCGGAATCGCGTACCCCGGCAGATAGGCGCGGGGCTGGAACTGCAGGTTGGGATCGCTGATGCCGGTGGAGAGAATGGCGTTCGTGTCGGCCGGGAACGTCAACAGGGAACCGCTGGTGATGGTGCGGTTGATGCGGTCGTTCTGCGCGGGCTGCGTCTGGCCTTCGGCGAGGCCGGGGCCGTAGTAATAGCCGCTGCCGATGCGCAAGGTCGTCTTGCCCTTCAGGTTCTCGGGAGCCCAGCTGAAGCCGAGGCGCGGACCGAAGTTGCTGGTCTTCATCGTGTACCAGTCACCCTTGTAGTTGGGGATCAGCTTCCCTGTCGGTACGTCGAACCACAACACCTTGTCATTCTGCTCTTTCAGCGGAGTGTAGTATTCGTAACGCATACCGTAGCTCATGGTGAAGTTGGGGCGGATCTTCCATTCGTCCTGGATGTAACCGATGTAGAAGGTCTGGCGCATGTCGAACCAACCGCCTTTGCCTGTGAACGGGCTTACATCGTTGGTGTTGCCGTTGATTGCGATCTGCGAAGGCGTACCAGCAAGGAAGCTCTGCGTATTGGCGAACGTATAGGTGGTTCCGCCGTAGATCGCGTTGAGGATCTGCTGCGGGCGGATTTCAATACCCGCCTTCACATTGTGTCCGCCCTTGGTCCAGCTCAAGCTATCGATGATAGAGAAAGAGTGGTTAGTGTAAGGTGCGGAACTGCCGTTGAATGCGGTGGAGATGCGGAGCAGGCCGGTTGGCAGCGCGTAGCCGCCGTTGCCATCGATGGCGCTGGTGCCGTTCAGGGCGATGGCGACGCCATTCAGATTCAAGCCCGGAACCACCGGGGCGTTGCCGCTGACGCGCGTCTTGGAGCCGTTGAAGCCGAACTTGAAGTCGTTGACCAGACTGGCGCCCTGAATGCGTGTGTAGTCGAATACCAGATTTTGAGGCACGATGGTCTCCTGCGTACCGGAGCCCACCGAGTTCAGCGGCAGTTGGCCGTAGCCCTGATCGCGGTTGTAGCGTGCATAGAACTTGTCTTTTGCACTCGCAAGATAGTCGAGCCGGATGTTGCCGGAGTATTCGTCGATCGTGCCGGCCTGGCGGACGTTGTCGCGATCGAAGAACGGATTCGAAGTCGTGGTGTAGCCGTTCGGGAAGGCCTTCAGCAGCGGCATGATGTTCGGATTGACGCAGGTGACTGCCGTTGCCGAGGGCGTCTGGCCATTGATGCAGGCCGGTGCGTTGCGAACCGCGGCGCTCGGGACGTTTTCGATGAAGGGGGTAGCGGTGCGCTGCTTCAGCGTTTCCATGCCGGCGAAGAAGAATAATTTGTCTTTAATGATGTTGCCACCGACGGAGCCGCCGAACTGATTCAAGCGCAGGATCGAAGGGTTGGCGCCATCGAACTCGTTGCGCGCATCGAGAGCGTCGTTGCGGAAGTATTCGAAGAGGCTGCCGTGCAGGCCGTTGCTGCCGCTCTTGGTGATGATGCTGATCTGGCCGCCGGTGCCGGTGCCGAATTCAGCCGGATAGTTGCTGGCGTCCACGCGGAACTCCTGCACGTTTTCCATGCTCGATTGCAGGCGGAACACGCCGTTGATTTCGCCGCCGATGTTGGAAGGATTGTTGGTGATGATGCCGCCGGCTTCGATGCCGTCGAAGCGCAGTGCGTTCTCTTCAAAAGAGCGGCCGTTGAAGCGGATATCGTCAAACGTGCCAGGTCCGAAGTTGACCGCGCCAGGGGCCATCAAATAAAGCTGTGAAATCTGGCGGCCGTTGATAGGCAGTTGCGCCACTTCACGCTCGCTGACGTTGCCGCCGATCGCAGCCGAACTGGTGTCGACCACTGCGAGTCCGCCACCCGATACGGTGACTTCAGCGTTGACGGCAGTTGGCTGTAAGGTGATGTTAAGGTTTCGAACCTGTCCAACTGCCAAGTTGATTGCTTTGTAACTTGCAGGGCCTAGTCCATTGCCGCTGGAAGTAATGTCATAAGTAGATGGATTGAGGTTAGTAACGGTGAAGGTACCCGCGGCGTCGGCTTTGACTTCACGCTGAGAACCTGTTTTGGTATCAGTAACTTGAATAGATGCGCCGGGAATGACCGCGCCCGATGAGTCCGCAACCGTCCCGACAATCCTGGCCTTGTCCGCTTGGGCAAAGGCGCAGAGACTGGCTGCAAGAAGGAGTAAGATTCTTTTCATACATTCTTAAAGTAGCGGCCCCGTGTTACAAAGAGATTGCAGTGGGGTGAATTGTTTGTATCTTAAGCCTGGATTTAGTTATACACGTGCAGTGGCGGATACAATGAAATGAGCGGTATTCCGCTATGGAGAGAAAATGGCTGAACAGAATTTTATCAATCACAGACAGAATGTGCCCGGCTACCTGTCTGTTCTGGCAATCCTGCTGCTGACCTTCATTGGCGCAGGCGTCAATCTACATAAATCGGTTGGCGATCATGAGCGGTTATACAATGCGGCTCTGATCCTAGTCACGGTTGGCTGCCTGATTATGACGGCGCTCTATGCCCGCACCTTCGCGCTGAAGGCGCAGGACCGGGCGATTCGTGCGGAAGAAAATCTTCGTCACTTTGTCTTGACCGGCAAGTTGCACGATTCGCGGCTGACCGTGGCTCAGATTGCGGGCGTCCGGTTTGCATCCGATGCCGAGTATGTGGCTCTGGCCAAGCGTGCCGCCGATGAGAACATGCCCGCCGTCGAGATCAAGAAAGCCGTGAAGAACTGGCGGCCCGACACGCATCGGGTGTAGATGAATTTCGTTAATGTGAATGTTCGTTCACATTGCACAACACCCGCAAAACAGGTGGGTTCGTACTTTCAGAAGGCAGCAGAAAAGGCCTTCACCGAAAGGAGAACGGCAATGAAAAGCTTTAAGGTAGCATCGATGATTTTGACGCTGGGAACGGCGTTGATGAGTGGTGGTTCTTTGTTCGCGGGTGAGCGGTACGACATCCGGCGCGACGATGCGGTGATCCGCAATCTGCGCGCAGACATCGAACGCGACCGGTGCCGCTTGAACGAAGACCTTCGTGCCGGACGCCGCAGGGAAGCTGAACGCGATAGAGCCGACCTGGCGCGCGATCAACGTGCACTCGATATGAGGCAGCGCGACGTCCATCACGACCGCAACGAATTCCGCGAGGGCTTCCGCGGCCGTTAAGAACTTTCGAAACGAAGAAGACATTGTCAGAGAAGGGATCCGGCGAGCCGGGTCCCTTTTTCTTTGGTAAGTGTGATCAAATGATCTGAGAATGCTGTGGCTCTTGCTGTTCTCCTCCCTGGTTGCCCTCGCCGCACCGGTTCATTTTGAATATGCCGATGGTGCGACTCCCCCTACCGTTACGATTCCCGCAGAAGAAGGTAACTATCGTGTTTTGCTGCGCGTTGGCAGCACATCGAAGAATTGCCTTACGACGGTGCGAGCCGAGTCGCGTCGCCTGATGATTGAAAAACTCCCGACCGCCGCCGGCGAATTCAAAGAGGTCACGATTGCGGTGAACGTGCGCAATAGCAGGCTTGCGCCGCCCCCTGCGAATGCGCCGGGTGGCACCGAAGTCAGGCTCAATGCGCGGGAGAAGGGCGTGCTGCACTGGGACGATCAGTTTTCACTGGAATTCACTGGTCCGCATCCGTGCGTGGCCTCTGTCGATATCGTGAAGGCAGACCAGCTGCCGACCGTGTTCATCGCCGGCGATTCCACCGTCACCGATCAGCCGCGCGAACCGAATGCCAGTTGGGGCCAGATGTTCACGCGATTCTTTAGGTCCGAGATTGCCGTTGCAAATCATGCCGAATCAGGCGAAACCATGAAGTCGTTCATCACCGGCATGCGGCTCGATAAGCTGCTAAGTTACATGAAGTCCGGCGACTATCTGTTCCTGCAGTTCGGGCATAACGATCAGAAAGAGATCTGGCCGCAGACATACGTCGAAGCCTTCACCACTTACAAGGCATACCTCAAGGTGTTCATTGCCGAAGCGCGGCGGCGCGGGGCAACGCCCGTGTTGGTGACATCCATGCATCGGCGTAATTTCGATGAGCATGGGAAAATCAGGAATACCCTCGGCGATTATCCGGAGGCGGTGCGGCAGGTGGTGCGTGAAGAAAAGGTCGCGCTGATCGATCTGCATGCGATGTCGGCGAAACTGTATGAGGCGCTGGGGCCCGAAAAATCGCCGGTTGCGTTTGCCGGTAATGGGCGCGATGCAACCCATCACAGCGCGTATGGTGCATATGAGTTGGCGAAATGCGTGATCGAAGGAGTGCGGACCAGCGATCTCGGCCTGAAGAAGTTTCTGGCCGAAGATGTAAAGCCGTTCGATCCTTCCAAGCCGGATGATCCGGAGACATGGAGATTAAAGTGAAAGTTGCGAGTTTTTTGATTGCCTTGCCGCTTGCGTGCATGGGCGCGCAGTACCGGTTCGATTTCGGTGCTGGTGCGGCGGAACCCGGCTACACCAAGGTCACCCCAGCATCGAAGTACAGCAGGGAGGCTGGCTTTGGCTTAGAAGACGGTTCGGCGGTGTCGGCGGTCGATCGCGGCGGGCCGGACAAACTGCGCGGTGACTTCCTCACCAGCGACAAGCCGTTCTATTTTTCGGTGGCCGTGCCCGAAGGGAACTATCGAGTCACCGTGATTCTGGGTGACCGCGAAGGCGAATCGGACACGACAGTGAAAGCCGAACTGCGGCGCCTGATGCTGGAGAAGGTCCACACCGATCGCGGCAACTTCGCCTATCGCAATTTCGTGGTGAACGTGCGGACCTCGAAGATCGCCGGTGGCGGCGAAGTGAAGCTCAAGGACCGCGAGAAGACCTCCGAGGCCTGGGCCTGGGATGAGAAACTCACATTGGAGTTCAGCAATGCACGGCCCGCGGTGGCGGGCGTGGAGATCGTCCGAGTCGAGGATGTGCCGACGGTCTATCTGGCCGGCGACTCCACGGTGACCGATCAGCCGAAAGAGCCCCACAACAGTTGGGGCCAGATGCTCCCGCGCTTCTTCGGCGATCGCGTCGCGATTGCGAACCACAGTGAGTCCGGCGAGTCGCTGCACAGCTTCATCGGCGAACGGCGGCTGGCGAAGGTGATGAGCGTGATCAAGCCCGGTGATTTTCTGATCGTGCAGATGGGCCACAATGACGAGAAGTTGAAGGGCGATGGCGTGGGCGCCTTCACCACCTTCAAAGCCGAGTTGAAGCAGTTCGTCGCCGAGGCCCGGCAGCACGGGGCGAATCCGATTCTGGTGACGCCGATGCATCGCCGCACCTTCGATAGTGATGGCAAGATCACGAACTCGCATGGCGATTTTCCAGAGGCCGTGCGCCAGGCAGCCAAAGAAGAGAAGGTTCCGTTGATCGATCTCACCGCGCTGAGCAAGACGCTGTACGAGGCGATGGGTCCTGCGGAATCGGTGAAGGCCTTTGCACCCGGCGATGGCACGCATCACAACAGTTGGGGCAGTTACGAACTGGCGCGCTGCGTGGTGGAGACGATCCGCAAGAGCGACCTGGGACTGAGCAAGTTCCTGGCGGGCGATGTGAAGGCGTTCAATCCGGCGGCGCCCGATCCGCTGGCGAAGTTCGATATCCCGGCCAGTCCGGGAATCACTACGGTGAAACCATATGGCAATTAGATCAATCGCGCTGCTGGCGCTTTCCATGGCAGCATTCGCCGGGACTCCGGCGATCTATGTGGTGGGCGATTCCACGGCGAGCAATGCGAATCGCTGCGGCTGGGGCGATCCCTTCGGCGATTACTTCGATGCCACAAAAGTGAAAGTGGTGAACCGGGCTCGTGCCGGCCGCAGCAGCCGTACCTTCATCACCGAAGGCCTGTGGGACAAGGTGCTGGCCGATGTGAAGCCCGGCGATTTCGTGTTGATTCAATTCGGACACAATGATGCCGGACCGCTCGATACGGGCCGCGCCCGCGGCTCAGTGCCAGGGTTGGGCGAAGAGACTCGCGAGATCACGAAGCCCGATGGCGCAAAGGAAGTGGTCCACACCTTCGGCTATTTCATGCGCAAGATGATCGCCGATACCCGTGCGAAAGGAGCCACCCCGGTGATCCTCTCCCTCACTGTGCGGAACATCTGGAAAAACGGCCGCGTGGAGCGCGGCTCGGGCCGCTTCAGTGCGTGGGCGAATGAGCTTGCGCTGGCGGAAAAGGTCTCATTCGTGGACGTCACCAACATCATCGCCGATGGCTATGAAGCGATGGGCGAGGAGAAGGTGAAGCCTCTGTTTCCGGTGGATCATACGCATACCAGCCAGGAGGGCGCGGACTTGAATGCATCGTCCGTAGTTGCCGGTCTGAAGCTGTTCGGCAACGCTCTGCCGTTGAATGGCTTCTATAACGACAAGGGCAAAGCGGTGAAGCGCGCAGCCTATCCGAGCCAGGAGCCGGCAGATCCGAAGCTGGCCTCGATCTGGCTGATCGGCGATTCGACGGTTCGCAATGGCCGTGGTGATGGCGGCCTGGGGCAGTGGGGCTGGGGCGAGCCGCTACACAGCCGCTTCGATCAAGCGAAGATCAACGTGGTGAATCGTGCGCTGGGCGGCCTGAGCAGCCGCACCTACATGAACTCTGGCCTGTGGGACAAAGTGCTGCTGCGATTGAAGCCCGGCGACGTGCTGCTGATGCAGTTCGGACACAATGATAACGGGCCTCTCGACGATAAGGCGCGGGCCCGCGGCACGCTGCCTGGCATCGGCGACGAGACCAAAGAGGTGGATAACCCGATCACCGGCAAGCATGAAGTGGTCCATACCTACGGCTGGTACCTGCGGCAGTTCATCGCCGGCGCGAAGGCCAAGGGTGCAGTGCCGGTGGTCTGTTCGCCGGTTCCGCGCAAGAGCTGGAAAGACGGCAAGATCGTGCGCAGTTCCACCGGCTATGCGAAGTGGGCGGCAGATGTTGCGGCAGCCGAAGGCGTGGGCTTCATCGATCTCTATGAGCTCATCGCGAAACAGTATGATGCCTTGGGGCCGGCGAAGGTCGATCCACTGTTCGGTGACGAACACACCCACACCAGCCTCGCCGGCGCGGAGATGAATGCCGATGCGGTGATCACAGGCTTGAAGCCGCTACTGCCGGCCCTGCCGTATCGCCCTTAGCTGGTCATCTTTACTTGCAGGTCTTCCTTGCCGCTTTCTTTGATCTGCACGGGCTCGCCCCGATTTTCAAAGGGACGCATGAAGTCAGGATCCATGTAGGCGCCGGATTCAATCACCTCCCACGCATAGACGCGGTAAGAGCCCGGCGTGAGGTTCGCGAACGTGAAGCGCCCTGTGGTGTCTGTAGATGCCGTGCGGTAGAACTGCGGCTGCGATTTGCGTTCGAGCTCCTGTGGCACCATCACCACCGTGATATTCGTGGCCGGTTGCTGTTGCTCGTTCTGCACCAGTCCGGTTGCCGACCCGGCGTTGGGGCTGAGCACGATGTCGATCGGTCCGGTGCCGCCGCGGGTGAGATCGAGGCCGGTGAGTTGCGCATCCACTCCATTGACCAGTACAGACTTCACATACATGCCATCGGGCAGTCCGGAGATGCTGAACGCATAGAGATCCGGGTTGACGTTCTGCAACTGGAAAGCTCCGTTGGCATCCGACTTGGCGCTGGCCGGCGGGCCTCCGAACATCGAAAGGTCAGGCTCCAGGCTGCGCAGCGAGAGTTGAATGTTCGAGGGCGCCAGCGTCGTGTTCCCATCGATGCGGATGCGGCCCGTGAGCGTCATGGGCGGGTTGAGCGTGATGGCTGCGTTCTCGACTCCCGAGTTGCCGACCTGCAACGGCACACGCCCCGAGACCGATTTTCCGCGAGCCGGAATCGCCGCGACCAGGTTGTAGCTGCCCGGCGTGACGCTGAGAATCTCGAAGTTGCCATTCTGGTCGATGCGCATCGCCCGCCGCGTGGAGCCGGGTGAGACCGGGCCCGTCGGTATCAGCGACACCATCATGCGGTTCGGATCAGAGCCCGTAGTATCGAGCACGCGGCCCCGCACCTTCACCGTTCGCTTCTTGCGAAGGGTGAGTTCGAAGCCGCGCAACTGCGCGCCGGCTGCGAGTTCAATCGGGATCGCGGTCGCGATGTCACTGGTCCCCGGATAGTACGCCGAGGTGTACTCTTCATCGGGGACCTGGGCCACCACTGTCCGCATGCCGCGGCCGGGAGGGCCACCGCCGCCGAAGTCGTTGCGGCGTGGAGAGACGTTGAGATAGTAGCGGCCGGGCGGGAGCCCGTAGACTCGAAACTCGCCGATGTCATTGGTGGAGGCGTCGCCATACGAGATGAGTTGTTTACGCCCCTGCGAATACTTGACCTTCATCGCCTGCACCTGTACCGATTGCATCGGCTCGCCATCCTGGTCCAGCACTTTGCCGGTGATCACGCCGTGCGGCGGAAGCCGGAACAGAATCCCGGTGAGGGCTTGCTTGGCGTTGAGTGTGATGATGGAGCCGTTGTACTGCGGATCATTGGCGCCGTAGTCGAGTTCCACGTAGCCGGTTCGCTTGGCCGATAGCCGGAACTTACCTGGCGCGACGTTTGGGATGAAGAACTGGCCCGAAGCATCGGAGGTTGCCGCATAGGAGCGAGGCACACCACCCGCCTGACGATCTCCGGAATCGACGATGCGTAGCGTGACGGTCGCTTTGCCCAGTGGTTCGCCGCTGAGGCTGTTGGCCAGGATGCCACTGATCGACCCGAAGGTTGCCGGGTCGACCGCCACAGGCGCCGGCTGGCCGTTAACCGCGGTTTGCCCATTGGGTTGACCGGGCTGGCCGCCTCCTCCGCGCCGCGTTTGAAAATGTGGAGGCTGTTGTTGGCAAAGCGACGCGGATACAAACAGGAACAAAAGCGGAATCAGCCTCATGGATACCTCTCCCTCCATATAAACACGGCTCAAGTCCATTTTCCCCCTTTTCCTGATGTGCGATCATCGGGACATGAACCGCAGAATCCTGATTGTCCTTACTCTAGCTTCGGCCATTGCGGCAAACGGCCAGGATATTGCCGGGAAGATGGAAGCCGTTCTCAAAGAGGCCACGGCCCAGCATAAGTTCATGGGCACGGTGCTCGTTGCCAGGGGAGGCAAGGTACTTCTCGAAAAAGGCTACGGCATGGCCGATGTGGAACTGGACGTTCCCAACACGCCCGCCATGAAATTCCGGCTTGGCTCCATCACCAAGCAGTTCACCGCAACGGCAATCATGCAGTTACAGGAACAGGGTAAGTTGAAGGTCTCAGACCTTGCCTGTAAGTACGTGGACGATTGCCCCGAGGACTGGAAGGCCGTGACGATTCATCATCTGCTGACCCACACCTCAGGCATCCCCAGTTACACCGGCATGCCCGAGTTTCCGAAGCCGAAGATGATGCGTATTCCTTTATCGCCGTTGGAGGTGGTGATGCTCACGCGCGATAAGCCGATGACCTTTCAGCCAGGCGCGGGTTACCTCTACAACAACACCGGCTACGTGTTTCTTGGCTATATCATCGAGAAAATTACAGGCGGAACTTACTCGGATTACCTGCGGAAGCATATCTTCGAACCGCTCGGCATGGCCGGCAGCGGCTTGTGGTCCCTCCTTATGCCGGCCTCAATTGGGAATGGGCGGGTTGGCACGGCCATCCTGATTGCCGGTTTTGTGGCGGGATGGTTTCTTCTTTTGGCCGGGAAGCGGCTGGTGGTTCAGCCGCGTATCGGCTATTTCGCAATGCGCCCGGAAAGACGGCGCTGGGTGGGCATGATTGCTGGCATGGCGGTGGGGATGATCGGCGCCGTCGTGATTGTCCGCTGGCTGGCAACCGAGCAGGCCCAGGCCATCCTGTCGGCGGCGAAGTCAAATCACCAAGCCGTTTCAACCGCCACCGCCAACTTTCCAGTCACTCGGAAGGACTTTGCCATCATGGCCGTCACGGGGC
>Ga0118677_10016010_pt1 | contig 10341 bp, 3 predicted proteins | sample AliMusrvi5mmetaG_FD_86154 | JGI IMG/M metagenome (GOLD analysis project Ga0118677, IMG submission 86154)
AGAGTGTACCTGGCCTTGCGGAAACTATCAAACAATAACGGAAATAATGGGGAAATAACGGACGTTTCCGGTAATTATCAGAGGAATAGAAATCCGTTGGGATTCCCTCAGTCCCATAAGTAGCTCCTTCACCATTACAACAATTCTTTACTTTTTTGCTTGCATCGCACAAGAAGACCTTTAAAATTGGTGCGGATGGTGGAGTTTGGGGGCATTCCCAATCAGTCGGCAGCCCGTGATGAGTGCGTTTTCAAGCAATCGATTCACACGCTTGACCCGAAAGAAGGCCAAATCTGTTGTCCACGCTTCACCGCTGTCGTTTCCCCTGTCGAACCCCCTCCACGGTCCAGCTCTTCCAAATCCCTTCCCTCCTTTTCTGACCGAACTCACCATATGAAAAACCTTGCCATCGTCTTGGCTTTCGCGGCCGTCAACGGTTTCGCTCAGAACGATCCCGGTTTGCTCTCAAGTAATCCTTCCGGGCAACCCAGTTCTACCAATTCCGTTAGCACCCTCGCCCAGAAAGGCACACAAATACCAGCCTTCCGCCTCACCACACCAACCCAGGTGCTCCCCAATACCGGGCCGGTGCTGGTCCTGAACGCCTCGGCGGCCTCACCCACCGTGACCCGTGAAGTCCGCAGCGAACCGGGCGGAGCGATGGCCGATTACGGCGCGCACGCGGTCCACTTTGCTCTGAACGCCAACACCGTCGGCGCTTTGAGCGTGCAGTCCAAAGCAGGTGGCGCCCCCGCTTTGCACGCCCACGTCATCGGTCTCTGTTTTTGGTCCCTGACGACCGGTGAGGCCTCGATTTTCTCATCGATCCAGGGCGCGACCGGACAAATTCTGCCAGGCTCCCGGGTGCTCTACCGCGGAGCCCTTGGCGGGGACCATGACATCCTGTATTCATACACCGACGATGCGATCGAGCAGTTCGTGGTATTGCACAAGCGCCTGCCCAGGCCCGAGGATGTGATCGCCGGAGCCGACGCCAGTCAAGTGTGGGTGGGGGTGATAAGCGAAATGGTTGATCCACCGGAGCCGCGCCGAGTTACCCATCCGATTGATATGCAGGGACTTACGCCGCCATCGTCCGCCGACCTCCTGCCGGGTGAGGACCTATATCTCGGCGGCATGCATATTCCCGGGCAGGGCCGGGCCTTCGTGCTCGGCAGCAATGGGCCAGAAGTGCCGACCGCCACCGCCTGGCACACCCAGCCAGGAGAGAATGGCCAGGGGACAAGGTCCTTCGTGATCGACTTCGTCCCGTATCGGGCTCTGGAAGCCCAAATCAACGCTTTGCCACCGGGCACGCTTCACGCCCACTCGGCCCCCTACCAGAGCCTGCGCTCGATGTTGGCGGCCACCAAGCCGCCCGCAGGAAACGCGCAGCCGGGATCGAGCATGCTCTTGGCGAAGGCGGGCACGGAGCCGGAGCCTGGGGTGGCCATCGATTACGCCATCGTCACGACCCGGTTGCTCAATGTGAATTTCGGCGGCGGTACGAAGGTAGGCTACGGGACCGTCGGCCAAACCAGTTCGGACTACTGGAACGGCACCAATTTCGCCGGGGCGTCGCTGGCAGTGCTCACCAATCTGGCCTGGTCCGACACCAACGCCTCAACCGTGGGGATCATCGTCAGCAACGCACCCGGCAGGGCGACCAACACGATCACCACTGACCCGATGTACAGCTCGTACGTGATGCCGACCAACGGCGGATCGATCACCCTCACCATCACCAATCTGCCCTCCAACACTTACAATCTTTACCTGTACGGCCATGGCACCAACCTCCTGTCGGGCAGCATCTTCTACCTGGCGCGGGCTGGCACCCAACTCGCTGTGAAATACACCACCCAATGGAGTCCTCTCTGGAAATCCACCGTTTGGGAACCGAATCTTCAGTACGTGGTGTTCAAGAATGTGAGCGTGACCAACCAGAACCTGCAAATCACCGTCTCGCCGGGCCTAGACGGGGTTGCCTACCTGAACGGTCTCCAAATCGTTGCCTCCGCGAACGTTCCTCCGCCCCAACTGAACATAACGAACCTGATCAACCTCAACTTTGGCGCGGTCACCGACTACAAAAGAGGCTTCGCGGCGGTGGGCCTCTCGGCGTCCGACCACTGGAACGGCTATCTCGCCTGGGGCGTTTACGCCGGGACGATGGACAACCTCATGTATTCCAACGGGACCAACTCGGGTGCGGGTTTGGTGCTCTTAAACGCGTCGGGCGTGTGGAACAACAGCATCCCGGACAACATGTACCAGAATTATCTCTACACCGGCGAGGGGAATATCCTGCTCACCCTCACCAACCTGGCCGCGGGCAACTACGACTTCTACTGCTATGGGCATTCCGCGTCGGACAGTGACAATACTTTTTTCCAGGTGTGGGCCGGCGGGCGGGCATCGGACATCCGCCCAACCACGATCCTCGGGTCCGGGTGGAACGGCACGAACTGGGATGAAGGGCAGCAATATGTCTGCATCCGGGACATTGAGGTCAGAACGAACGAGCCTGTTGTCATCGACGTAGGGCATAGTTCCATCGGCTATGCGACCCTGAATGGAATCCAAATCGTTTACAAGGGCTCGGCCGACACGAACGGCAACGGCCTGGCCGATGCCTGGGAAATGCGCTACTTCGGCAACCTGACCAACACCGCGACCGCCTCCTTCGCCGGGGATTTCAGTTCCAACGCCCACAAATACCAACTCGGTTTAGACCCGACCCTGCCCTATACCAACTGGAACGCCGGGGAGATTGTGTGCATGGAGGACGGCCTGCCTGCGGGGGCGTACGACATTTACGATACCGAGGCTTGGAACTGGGTCAATTCCTTCTCCGATGGTCAAGGCTGGAACGGCGGCACGGTCACGGCCTACTCCGGTTTGCCGGGAAAAACGCCGCTCATGAACGTCACCGCCCAGGGCGGCGGCATCCACCAGCAGTCCTTCGTCAGTCCGGACAGTTGCGTGCTGGTCGCGACCGGCCAGGTGCTGTTCGCCTACATCAACCTCGATCCCAGCTACCCTTCCGACGAGGTGATGCTTCAGTGGTGCGTGCTCGAAGACGACGGTTCGACTTCCTGGGAACATCGGGCGTACTGGGGTAACAACGACATTGGTTGGGGTACGGACGGCACGGTGAGTTCCCATTGCGTGACCAACCAATTGCCGACCGCCGGCTTGTGGGTACGCCTCGAAGTGCCGGCAAGCGCCGTAGGTCTCGAAGGCAAAGTAATCCAGGGCATGGCCTTCGACCTCTATAACGGCCGGGCGGCCTGGGACCGGGCGGGAATCCTCATCACTAACGTGGACGACAGCGGCTTGTCGGATTCGTGGGAAATCCAGTGGTTCGGCCATTTGGGGGTTGATCCCAATGCCGTCCAGTTCACGGACGGCCTAAGCAATTACCAAAAGGCGGTCCTCAAACTAGATCCGACGCACGCGGCGATCCCGGACACAAACGGGGTCATCAATCTCCAAGTTTACACCCCGCTGAAGTAAGCGAAGCCAAAAGGAACCCAATATGACGACACTTCATATCCATGCCCCTTCAATGCGCCACACGTTTTCGATCTTCGCCGCTTGCTGCCTGACCCTAGCGTCGGAAAATGAGGCGCTAAGTTGCCCGAATATCATCCCGCAGGCGGTATCCGGTTCCGGCGCCAGACAAAAGGTGGGTTTCAACCCGTGCATAGGAGCTTGCCCAATGCCTTACTACCTTGCTTTTAATACCGGGACGGGTCAGGAGCAGTCCCGGGTTAACACATTCGCGCCAGACAGTTGGAACTTTTACAAGGAAACCGTCTCCGGTCTTCGCACCATGGTCGACCCCGACCGAGACGCAAACGGCCAACCTTGCGGCATTGCCGGATGCTCGCCAGCTAACTGCTACTGGTACAGCGCGCAGACCAGTTATGTGAAGTACGTAGCAAGCGGCTTCTACGGTACGCCGTGGGCGGACTATTGCGAGGAAATCGATGGTGTTCCCGACTCCGGCTGCAGACAGATTGAGGTTGTTGGCTGCGACACCCTTCCGGTCATAGAATCGGGGGTTGGGGTGACCAACTGCGTGTATCAGGTGCTGGAAGATAAGTGGGATTACTACCAATCATACGTGGACCCCTGGCATGGGGACTACTATGATCATGAGAGTTGCGTGCAAAGGACGGGCACCTGGTACAGCGACGAATACACGACTGCTCAACTGGAGGCGAGGGCGCGTGCCCAAGCCGTCGCTGCCCTGCCACCTTTTCCAACTGACAATCCCACCGGCCCGGACATTCCAATCTCGACTTGGAGCCTCAGCGCAGCCGAGGATAACGCCGGGGTTACGCTCTGCAAATGGCGCGCCAAAGTGACGGGTACCGAGCAAGGAAAACGATACCGCATTTCATACAGCAGGGTCGTTACCACGCAGAACTGTACCAACAGCTCCACCAGCACTCCCGTCGTGGCCAACGTCACCGCGCCCGGCGAGTCCTGGTGGTTCCCCCAGGGGGGACCAGAGACATTGGAGGCCCCCGCAGCCACGGGATGCTGCACCAACAGTGTAGCCGGAGTTTCAACCTTGTCGCTCGAAGGTTTTGACATCCAAGAAATTCGAGATGGCGGTACGCCTGGTTCCGGCGGGCCCTCCGGCGGGCCCGCACCTGGCGGCTGCTCCTCCTGCCGGAGAGTCGACAACTTGCGAAGCGGCTCTTCCACCTCCGGCAAACCGGGTATTGATTTCTCCGTAAACATGGGTAATGCCTTGGGAGGCGGCGGCGCAGGCGAGATTCGCCTCTCAGCAGCCGTTCCATCGCCGGCACTCGCAACCCCGCTCTGTTTGGTCTTCACCGCCGCTAGCGATGACGCCGCCGGCATCCAGGTGATCACCAATTTCACAGGATTGGTGCAAGTCACAACGCCGCAGTCGCTTGCTTATGTAACAGCCCTGTCCGCGTTCAGCTCTCAGATCGCCGTGTACAACCTGGACAACAGCTTGATTGCCACCTGGACATTCTCTAACCCAAACGCCTCAACCAACAACGTCAACCAACTCAGTATTACGGAGCTACCAGTAAACGGCGCGTCCCGCACTTGGGTCTATACCTACGCGCCCTCAACGGGAACATGGACGCTTTCCCTCCCGGGTGGATTCGCCGAGCAGAGGTTGAGCCAGACTACGGACCCTACCACCGGTAGTCGGACGGAAACCGTACAGGCAGCCGTGCCGACAGGGCCGGTTGTTTCGTCCTACTCGCGAGTTTACTCCCCAACTTCATGGGGCGAAGCCCTCTCTTCCGAAACCTCCGGCGTCGGGGCTGACGCGCAAACTACGTGGTATTCCTACTACCCGGATGCCGCTACTGCCGGATTCCAGCCCAACGCCAACAGGCCGGCGCTCAAGCAGGTATTGCGCCCCGATGGCACCTGGCAGTACTATGCGAGTTACGATTCCAGTGGCCGAGCCCTTCTGGTGCTCTCGGGCGTCGACTCCGCCCCGACCACATCCGCGTCGGCCTGCCGCTCCACCCAATACGCCTATAACCCTGTGGATGGCTCGGACGACGGCTCCCTTCAGCCACAAGCCCCGCGCATGGTTCAAGAGGCATTCAAGGGAACGACCACTTCGTTAACCTATTTCGTGTTTGCGCCTGGAGTGACTACCGAATTGCGCTGTCTTAATACGACAGCGACTTACAGCCAGGCTGTAGCGGACCCCAATACACAGATAACCACCACGGTCTTCTATACAGCCGACCCTAACGACGGACGTGTCCAGAGCATCCGGTTCCCTAATGGCACAATGACACTTTACACCTACGTGGACGACGGGTTCTCCTTTACCAGAACCACCGCCACCGGCCAGCCCAACCAGGACGGCTCGGCCATCCTCGATGGGACGCAAACGGTCACCGTCACGGGTGATCCGAACAACTACAGCAACGATCTCGGCCAGCCGGTGTCGGCCACCTCGCAGGACATCGCCAGCGGTGTAGTCCTTTCGCTCGACGTTTATTCCGATTACGACACTTTCCGCCGCCCAGGGCTCGTGACCCACTTGGATGGAACCACCGATCAGACCACCTACGACTGCTGCGGAGTGGACACTACGACCGATCGCGATGGCGTCGTTTCCCAGGTGCAAAAGGACGTCCTGAAGCGGAATCTGGGACGAGCCATTCTCTCGTACGCGCAACCCCTTTATCTCACCAACGTTTTGGATGCAGCAGGCAGGGCCGTGGCAACCGTGCGCGCAGCCGGAACCAACCCCGCAACCGTAATCGGCCAGGTCAGTTACGATACTGCGGGACGCGTGACGGTCCAGACAAATGCCTTGGGCGGACGCACAGCATACTCTGAAGTCACCGACACCAATACCTGCGTACGCACTCGAACCACCACCTATCCCGACCTCGGCACCCGTATTGAAACCTACGGCGCTGACGGCTCTTTGACCAGGGTCACCGGAACCGCCGTCCAGGGGGCTCGTTACGAATACGGCGCCGATTCCAATGGTTGTTATACCAAAGAGATTAAGCTCTACCCAAATGCAACCGATTCCGCCGAATGGACCATGACGTACACGGACGCGCTGGGCCGGGCGTACAAGACCCTCTATGCTCCAAGGCCCGGAGTTGACTCGACGGCCCCCATCAGCCAGTCCTTCTATAATCCGCAGGGCCAGCTTTGGAAGGAGCAAGATCAGGACGGCGTCAGCACCCTCTACGCCTATAACCCCAAGGACGAGCGCGAATACACCTGCATCGACCTAAACCAGAACGGCCAAATCGACACAGGCGGCCCAGATCGGATAACGCGGCTTGTCGCCACGAACGACTTCGCCCCCCTACTGGGTTCCGGCGGGAATGTCCGCCGAACCTACTCCTACGTCTGGGTGGACGGATCGAGCACGCCCCTATGCCTTTCTACCAACGAGGTCTCGACCGATGGCCTGCGCACCTGGAGCCTCACCCCCGCCGGCCTGAGCCGGTCCTCGATCGTTTATGGCGCAAGCGGCTACCGTTACGTCACTAACTCCGCTCCCGACGGCACATTTGCCCTCAGCACCTACCAGTATGGCCGCTTGGTCTCGATGACAAAATACGACGGCAGCTCGCCGGGGAACCAGCTCGGTCAGACAGTTTACGGGTATGACGCATATGGCCGTCGGAACACCGCGAGCGACGCTCGCAATCGCACAAACACCTTTACGTTCGATAGCGCCGACCACGTCGTCACCAGCACCACCCCGCGGCCGACTGCGGGACAAGATCCGCAGGTGACCACCACATGGTACGACACGAGCCTCCGAGCTTGGAAGGTCACCCACCCCGACGGTGCCAGCGTCACCAACACTTTTGACGCGGCCGGAGCGATTACCTTGACCTCCGGGGCCCGAACCTACCCCGTCGGCTACACCTACGATTACGCGGGGAGAACCGTCAGCATGACCACCTGGACGAACTTCACAGGTAGCACGCCTGGGGGGGCGACCACCACATGGAACTACAACCCTTACCGGGGGTGGCTCGACACCAAGATTTATGCCGACACCAATGGCCCCACTTACATTTACACCCCCGCAGGCCGCCTGAAACAGCGAAACTGGGCTCGGGGTACGATCACTACCTATAGTTACGACACCGCTGGGAGCCTTACGAACGTGGCCTACTCGGGCGACTCGCAAAACACCCCGGGCGTCGCTTATACTTACGATCGGCGAGGTCGTCAGCAAACGGTAACGCAAAACGGCATTAAAACCACAATAACTTACAACAACGCCAACCAGGTGGTGAGCGAAGCCTATTCTGGTGGCGTCCTCGGGGGCCTGTCCATCACGAATGGCTATGACCATTACCTCCGTCGCACCAACTTAGTCCTGGTGGGGGCGTCAGCTCCTTCTTCCGCCACTTATAGTTACGACGCTGCCTCCCGCCTCCGGACCGTGGCCGATGGCGCCAACAACTCGGCAACCTACTATTATCTTGCGAATTCCCCTCTCGTGGACCACATTGTTTTCGCGCAGAACGGCACCAGCCGTATGACGACGACAAAACAATATGACCTGTTGAATCGGTTAACGCAGATTTCCTCTGAGCCTCTCGCCGGATCTGCCATAAGTTTCAGCTACGCTTACAACTCTGCCAACCAACGAACCGGCGTTACGAATGCCGACAACTCGTATTGGGCTTTCGGCTATGACCCGCTCGGCCAAATCACCTCGGGCAAGAAGCACTGGTCAGACAACTCGCTGGTGGCGGGAGAGCAGTTCCAGTACGGTTTCGATACCATTGGCAACCGCACCAGCACCGATACGGGAGGCGACCAGAATGGCAACCTGCACCACGCCACCTACGCCGCCAACAACCTCAACCAGTACACCAGCCGTGACGTTCCCGGTTTCGTGGACATCACCGGGAGCGCCAATGCGACCAACGTGTCGATTTGGGGGCCGGGCGGCTCGTACGTGATCCCCTACCGCAAGGCGAACTATTTCTGGGGTGAACTCAGCGTGAACAACGCGAGCGCACCGGTTTGGGCGTCGGTCACCAATCTGGCCGTTCTCCCTAACGGCACAAATCCTGCCACCCTCGGCTCGGTGGCCGGCAATCTGTTCGTGCCCCAGACGCCGGAGCATTTCTTCTACGATGCTGATGGCAACCTTACCAACGACGGGCGGTGGACGTACACCTGGGATGCCGAGAACCGGCTGGTCGCCATAACGAACCGCACCCCCGTCGGTCCCGCCATGGGTCTGAGCTTCGCCTACGACTGGCGAGGTCGGCGCATTGGTAAGACGGTTATCACGAACGGCCTGGTGTCCACGAGCGAAGGGTTTGTTTACGATGGCTGGAACCTAATAGCCATTCTCACTTCTAACTCCTCGCTTCTCACATCCTTTACTTGGGGGCTCGACCTGTCAGGCACAGAGCAGGGGGCCGGAGGCGTCGGTGGTCTCCTGGCCGTCTCTCAGCTCTCGAATTCCCGAATCACCAATAGCAGCTTCACCGCCTATGATGGCAACGGTAATACCGCCGCCCTCGTGGATTCGGGCACCGGGACGACTTCGGGCCAGTACGAATATGGCCCCTTCGGTGAAGTCCTCCGCGCCACCGGCCCCATGGCCAAACTCAATCCCTTCCGGTTCTCGACCAAATATCAGGACGATGAGACCGACTTGGTTTACTATGGATTCCGGTATGAAAAGGACGGAAGATGGATAAGCAGGGACCCAATCGAGGAGCCGGGGTTTGATTGCCTGCAAGGCGGCACCTACGGCGGTGATGCTGGTCCAAACCTCTACAATTTCGTCGCCAACAATCCAGTTTCGGGTATAGATTTGTTTGGCCTCAAGCTCGGTGACATGCCAGGGGAACATCCGTTTCCACCATACCCGCCCAATCCTTCCATGCTCGGCAAGAAATGTTGTGGCATGTCTCATTGCCCTGCGCACCTTACCGGCACAAGAACGGATACAGCACCAACCACGTCTGGCGGTATTTTTGGAGTCTATACTCCATGGACCCTGCATCTCAGTGTTCATATCAATACAGACAGTGATTGCTATACAGACGTCAGGGTCGACTGGATGAGGTGCTGGGGCACTGGTGGGGCTGGTTACATGGGCAGCGGCACTTCGACCGACGTTTCGGTTTCTACGGTGCTAGGGATTGGTAACGTGTGGCTCACCGAAGCGAGGATAAATTACCTGACCTGCGAAAACGGCGTATGGGCAAAGAAACTGTCCAAAGCTGGAATGTCATATCGCTGGACCGGTACGGGCTGGGAATTTACTGTTAATGGCGGTAGCCCCACAACCACTACTCCGGGTTCTTAAGAGAAGCTGGCTTCAAAACTCTCATAATTTTTCCTCCAGATGCAACTGCAACGCATTCTCACAAAAATCGGTATTAATTCCGTTCCGATTTTACTGTTGTGTTTTTGCTTCTTCGGGTTTTGGCACCTTTGGAAGAGGGTCTGTGCCACACAGAGACCGCAAAGGGACCTTCCGGTTCTTGTTCTGATACCCTTCTTGAGTCCCCTGATGCTGGGTATAACCTGGTGGCATATTCCTGAACAAGGCGGGAATTGGAACATTTGGTCCATTGTGTTACCCCTCATGGTTTCCACCGCTATGTTATCTTATGCCGTCTATTCAATGCATAAGAAACGTTACCGTTTGTTAAGCACCTTAGCGATGCTCGTCAGCGCCCCGATAGCGTTTTTGGAGTGTATTGCTGGCTCAATCCTGATGGTGTTCGGTCGCGCCAATTAAGAAAACTACATGAAGGGGTCGGTCCTAGAATAGTGACAATACTCCGCTTGACGAAGTTGGCC
>Ga0118677_10016011_pt1 | contig 10341 bp, 9 predicted proteins | sample AliMusrvi5mmetaG_FD_86154 | JGI IMG/M metagenome (GOLD analysis project Ga0118677, IMG submission 86154)
ACCCCACCCAATCCCCCTCCATTCGCATTTATGTTCTTTTGGGGGTTATAACGGCTGCCTGGTTTGCAGTTTACAACCTGCTTGAGCCGCTGGCAAACTGGTTCACCTATTCTTTGTTTCAGTTACAAGCCGGATCACAACTGGGTTCATCCATTGCTTTCTTTTTGTATGATGTCCCCAAGATTCTATTACTGTTGTCGGGCATGATCTTTCTGATCTCAATTATTCGTACCTTTTTCAGTCCGGAACGTACACGTGCTCTGTTAGGTGGCAAACGCCAGGGTCTTGGCAATGTACTGGCTGCCATGTTGGGAATTGTTACACCCTTCTGCTCCTGCTCTGCTGTACCTTTGTTCATTGGTTTCGTTGAAAGTGGCATTCCCCTGGGTGTTACCTTCTCCTTCCTGATCGCAGCCCCGACCATTAACGAAGTAGCCATTGTGATGCTTTTTGGCCTGTTTGGCTGGAAAGTCGCAGCACTTTACATTACCTCTGGATTGATTATCGCCATCATAGCAGGAATAGTGATTGGTCGTCTCAATCTGGAGCGCTACGTGGAGGATTTTGTCTGGAAGATGCAGGCTGCGGGCCCCATCGAAGGGGAAAAATTGGCCTGGTCAGACCGCATTCAGCGTGCATGGGAATCAGTCAAGGAAATAGTGGGCAAGGTCTGGCTGTATGTGGTCGTTGGGATTGCTGTTGGGGCTGGCATCCACGGCTTCGTACCCGAATCGGCCTTGGCGGGCATCATGGGTAAACAGGCGTGGTGGTCTGTGCCTGCGGCAGTGCTAGTAGGTATCCCCCTCTATTCTAATGCAGCCGGCGTGATCCCGATTGTAAGTGCACTGATGGAAAAAGGTGCTTCCCTGGGAACTGTCCTGGCTTTCATGATGTCGGTGGTTGGGTTGAGCCTGCCGGAAGTCATCATCCTGCGGAGAGTACTCAAACCGCAGTTGATTGCTGTCTTTGTTGGTACGGTGGCTGTGGCAATTATCATCACCGGATATATGTTCAATCTGATCATGTAACTTTTTTCTTCTTTTGATTATTTTTACCCGGGTAGAGTAAAGATGGAGGATAGAAAATCATGAATGTAAAGGTTCTCGGAAGTGGTTGTGCATCGTGCAAGAGTATGTACAGTGATGTCACCCGCATCATCGCTCGAAACAACTGGAAGATCGATGTGGAGTATGTGCAAGATATTGTGCAGATCATGTCTTATGGTGTCATGTCCACCCCGGTTCTGGTAATCGATGAAAAAGTGGTCATGGTGGGTCATCGCGGCCCAAGCAAAATCGAACAAGCATTGCGTACAACGGTTAACTCACAGAACACATAACCGCCCAGTAGACTCAAGGAGGAACAAGAAATGTCCATCACAATCTATGTTGTCAGTGCAGTTTTAGTATTTTTTTTCTCAGGTCTTCTGGCTATGGCAGGTTTAGGTGCCGCTTTTCTGTTTGTGCCCCTCTTCTACTACCTGGGGGTTCCCCTGACAGAAGCTACCCCCACTGCCTTGTTGCTCAATGTGGTCAGTTTATTGTTTGCGACCATCAATTACTGGCGCGGCAAGCTGATTAATTGGCGAGTGGGACTGCCGGTGATGATCGCCGCAGTTGTCCTCTCACCTGTAGGCGCACTCCTGACCCAGTATGTGAACAAGACAGTGCTGCTGGCTATGTTCGCAGTTTTCCTGGTCTTTGCCGGAGCCATGATGCTCTTTTACAAAGCCAAGAAACGCGAACAAGCACTAAGTCGCCCGGTTGAGATCGGCGCCGGCATGGGAGTCGGAACTGTGGCAGGCTTTCTGGGTGGGTTGCTGGGTGTGGGCGGTGGCAATTTCATTTTACCTGTACTTAACTGGCTGGGATTGGATGCCAAAATGGCGGCTGGAACAACGGCGATGGTGGTGGTTTTCTCCTCATTAGCTGGTTTTTTAGGTCACGCAACCATAAGCGGGCTTGACCCGTGGTTTATTGGGATTATGGCTGTGATGGCGGCGGCGGGATCGATTGTAGGTTCGCAGTTGATGAAAACCAGGATTTCAAGTACACAGCTAAAAAAGATGATTGGCGTGTTGTTGTTCTTGATTGCCGCAAAAATGATCTTTGATCTGATCAAATAAGCGAAATAACAAGTTGATCCAATGGGTCTAAGAACCACAAGATGAAGGACTCTTCAATATGGAAATGAAACCAGATTTCAGCTATAAGTTACTGAGGGCCCTTTTAATAAAACCAAATGCAGCGTATATGGCGGTACATTTTTGATCGCCATGTGCGGATGAAAGACGGCCAGCCGGTTTGCATTCCATGCCCTGGCTGCAATCAAATATTTCAAACTTAGAATTAAGGAGAATACAGATGGATCGTAATGATGAATTATTCAAAGCTGGACTATTGCTGCACGGGCATAAGTGCCCGGCCATGCCAATGGGCCTGCGCGCTGGAATGGCAGCCCTGGAAGCTTTAGGGGTTGAACGAGCCAGCGACGGCCAACTGACAGCCCTGGTGGAAATCGACAGTGAACACTGCGCTACATGCTACGCTGATGGTGTCATGATGGCCACCGGTTGCACGTTTGGCAAAGGCAACATTCGCAAACTGGGCTACGGCAAATTTGTTCTGACCCTGATTGACAACAAAACCGGCCGCAGTGTCCGTGTGGCCACCCGTAACGAAGTGATTAAACGCAACCAGGAATCCGAGTTCATCCAATTTCGAAAAAAAGGTGTGCCAGCCTCCAAAATTGCACCCGAACTGATCGAGCCAGCGATGGATTTTATTTTGGCAGAACCTACCGAAAAGCTCTATGTGATCGGTCCTGTAACGGAAGTAAAGGTTACGCCTGGGCGGCCGCACGATTTCAATACCATCATTTGCAGCGAATGTGGCGAAGTGGCGGTGGAACGTTATGCCCGGATCAAGAATGGTAAAGTGGTTTGTATACCTTGTGCCGAAAAAGTGTAAAAACAGAAAAAAGTTTTATATATCAAAGAGGGGGCTGTGACTTCACAGCCCCCTCAAATCGCAAAGGACAATAACAAATGCATCTGGTAAACGAATCCGTTCAAGCCGAATCGTCCATCGATGAAAAGAAAGAGCGCCCCTATGTTTCTCTGGCAACTCTTTTTCTGGCTTATTTTCAAATTGGATTAACAGCTTTTGGGATGGCCATTATCCAAAAAATTAAAACGCTTGTTATAAGTCGGCATTGGCTGAGCGAAGATGAAATGAATGACGGCATGGCGATGGTCCAGCTTTATCCAGGTCCTCTTATGATCGATTTCACCGCCTACGTGGGATACCTGCTGCGTGGTATTCCAGGCGCAATTCTGGCTACGACTGGTTTTGTCCTGCCCTCATTTTTTTTGATGTTAGGTCTTTCAGCGCTTTATTTCGCCGCTGGGAGTCTGCCCTGGGTGCATCCGCTTTTCCTGGGATTGGAAGCACTGGTTGTGGGAGTGATCTTTAACGTTACCCTGGATATGGGTGGGCGTGCGATCAAAGGGCGAGTGGAAGCAGCCATTGCACTGTTTGCATTTGCAGCGCTCATATTCAAATTTAACGCACTCGTAATGGTTTTGATAGCGTTGGCATTGGGCGCAACATTTATTCGCCCATCGTCAGGGAATGATAAGCCGACAACCCGCCCGAAAGACTTGCATCTGCCTTCTACGCCAGTACGACGCTGGCTGGGAATTGGGGCGGCCACCGGGGCAATATTGAGTGTAGCGGTGTTTGCCTGGTCTCTGCATTCCGACCTTGGAAACCTCGGCTTGTCCTTATTCAAAATTGGTTCGGTTGCTTTTGGAAATGGTTCAACCATCCTTCCACTGATCCAGTCAGAAGTTGTCGATCTTCACGGGTGGTTGAGCCTGAATCAATTCGCCGATGGGATTGCTTTGGGACAAATTACGCCTGGGCCTTTTCTCATTACCGCAGCTTTTGTCGGGTACAAGATCGGGGGAGTAGCGGGTGCCGCACTGGCAACCTTTGCGATTTTCTCGCCATCTTTTGTAATGACGCTGGCATTTACCGAGGTCTTTGCCCGTGTGCGCAACATCACCTGGGTCCGCGGGGCCCTGGCTGGTGTCCTCGCCTCCTTTGTAGGTATGCTGGCCGTAGTGGTATTGCAGCTAGGGGATGTGGCCTTGACGACGCCGGCAGCTTTAGCACTGGCAGGCGCTGCGTTTCTTACCACGCGAATTTACAAGCTTGATATTATCTGGGTCTTCCTGGGTGGTCTGGTGTTATGGGGTGGATTATTGGCAATCGGGCTGGTTTAAAAAAATATGTTCTTTGACACTGGGATAACACCTCTTAATAGTTTTAAACTGGATGAATACCAGGCATTGAAACGTCAGGAGCAAAATCATCTAATAGCTGTTGTCCGCGACATGTAATCGGAAAGTATTAATTGCCCCTTTGGTCAAAAAGCATAGTGAATGATATCCTATTAGGGATTGATTATTCGACCTTTTTAAGTCAGAAAGTAGTCAACATGCATTCAATTACAAAAATCGCCCTTGAAAAAGCAAAAGTAATTCTTGACAGTGAGTGCAGTCCAATTGGATTAATGGCTTCACCAGAAGGCTATCCACATGTATGGGCTCGTGACAGCGTCATAACCTCGCTAGGCGCACTGTTTTCTTTGGGTCACGAGAACTGTCTGCGCGTATCACTGCGCACACTGGCGGGGCAACAATCCGAACTTGGGGCAATCCCAAATAATGTGAGTGTTGCCACCGGTAAGTTAGACCATACCAACGCTGGGTCGGTAGACTCCAATTTATGGTTCATCATTGGGCATGCATTCCAGCACCGCACCCACCCCGATCCCGATTTTCTAAAAGAAGAATGGTCTGCCCTGGAAAAAGCGCTGCTCTGGCTGCGATACCAAGATTCCAATGGTTGTGGCCTCCTCGAAGTCCACGAGGCGGCCGATTGGGCAGACCTGTTGGCCAACCGTTTTAACGTGCTTTATGATAATGTTCTCTGGTACGCATCTTTGCAAGCGATGGCTGAAATGGCCGCAGCCTTAGGTAAAGATGGGAAGCATTATGAAGACTTGGCAGACGACGTGCGACACAAAATCCGTATTGTACTCTGGGTAGGTCAAGAAAACCTGGAAGAATGGGGCCCCAACTGCCCCGGGCACACCGAATGGACACATACGTTGAGCCAGGTGGATCCGGTGCTGGTGAAACGCCCCTACTTTTTGCCTTACGTTGCCTTCCGTGACTTTGGCGATTACTGCGATGTGTTCGGCAACCTGTTAGCTATCCTGTTTGGTGTGGCAAACCCGGCCCAAGAAAAACGCATTTTGGATTATATGCGTCAGGTTGGGGTTGCCGATCCTTATCCGGTGCGTGTATTAAACCCGGTCATCCATCCTGGCAACAAAGATTGGCGCGAATATTATCGCAACAACAACCTTAATCTACCCGATCAATATCATAACGGCGGTATCTGGCCTTTTGTGGGTGGATTTTATGTGGCCGCGTTGGTTAAGGCTGGGCGTCTGGATGAAGCACGCCACCAACTTGAACGTCTGGCAGAATTAAACCGCCAGGGTGTCGAGGAAGAATGGGAGTTCAATGAATGGTGTCACGGTCGCACCGGGCAGCCGATGGGATACCCACATCAAGCCTGGTCAGCAGGTATGTTTATTTTTGCCTACCATTGTGTAAATAATAATAACGTGCCTCTATTTTCCATGTCAAAACCAGAACATTAAACTTTCGCTATTTTTTAAGAGGCATGAAAACACCTTGAGCATTTTTTCCTTTTTGTGCCATTGTTGGATAAAAATAATTGTGCCATAGTCTATCCATAACATAATTGATCCACGAAGGAAAAAACAAGAAAATACTGAATCTTGACAAAGTCATTTCCGCCTGTATAATGATAACAATACTTATTCAATAGGATAATTAAAATTCAAATGTTTGCCAACCTGTTTGTCGTTGTAGTAGCTGTCGTATTGGTTCTCGTACTTGTAGAGAGCCGGTTTAAGGTTGGGTTGGCAAAGGTAACTATCGACAGATAATTCAGTAAAATCAGAAATAAGTCGTCACAAAGCCACCCTAAACAAAGGGGTGGCTTTTTTATTATATTTTTTCAAAATAAGGTCAAAGATAAGGATAGAAGGAGAGAAAAAATGAAAAGAAAGATAAACTTTATACCTTGATATGGATATGTCGGGAAAATGGAATTAGCTTCTGAAATGTAATCTGTGATGGGCATGGAAGTGGGAAATGAGATGAAATCCTCAATGGAAGTATAAGCTGAAATGAAATCTGCAATGTAAGGAGTAACTGAAATGATATGTGTGAGGGAAGTAGCAACTGAAGTGAAAGCCACAATGAAAGAGATTCATCCATGATGGAATAAGTAACCAAAATAAAATAAAATCTAACAAGGGAGTTGCCAACTGAAATGAAATTTGCGATCTTGGCATGAAATCCATGTATAATGATCTGAAATGAAATTTGCAATGCAAGTTGCACATGTAATGAAATCTGTGATGAAAGTCGCAACCCAAGTGAAATTTACGATGCAAAGCAGTAACTAGTAGTACATGAATTGAAATCTGTAGAATGAAATCTCCCAAGGAATTAGGAACCGAAATTTATATCTGTGGCATGAGCGGTCCAAAAGTAGCAAATGAGATTATATGTCCACTGGAAGTATGAAATGAAATAACATCTACAACAGAAGTATGGAATGAAATGGAATCTGTGGTATAGGCGGCAACTAAAATCAAGTCTGCGATGAAAGTGATTAATGAGATGAAATTGGTGATAGAAATAGTAAATGAGATTGAATCTTCGATGGACGTATGTGAGTAGGGAATGAAATGAAGTCGTCAGTGAGAGTATCAGCTGAAATGTGCAATGAGCAGCTGAAATGATATGTGCCATGGAAGTATCAACTCAAGTGAAGTCTACACTGAGTAAGAATCATCCATGATCGATGAAAGCAGCAACAAAAAATGTTAATGAGGGATGTAGCAACTGCAATGAAAGCTACGATGTAAGTATCATGTGAAATGAATGGAAAGCTGCAACTAAAATGAAATTTAAATTTGAAAGCGGTCGTAGCAAACATAGTGAAATCTGTGATGGAGTATCAATTAGAACAAAATCTTCCAGCACTAGCAAACAAAGTGAAATCTGTGATGGGAGTATCAACTCAAGCAAGATCTCCCATGGAAGTAGGAACTGAAATGAGGTTTGTGATGTATGAAGTACCTGAAAAAACGAAAACTATGCTTGAAAGTCGCAAGTGAGATTTTTTCGTGCAATGGAAGTATCTACTGAAACGGCATAACAATGATACAAAATGGAATCTGCAGTTTAAATAAAGTAGGAACTGAAGTGACATATATCACAGAAACATCAAACAAGATGAAATCTTCGTTTAGAGCCACGGCTGAAATGATGTGCAATGCAAATAGAGATTGAAAATGAAATCTGTGATGTAAGTGGAAACTAAAATGAAGTCTGCAATGGAAGTAGGAACTAAAATGAAATCTGCAATGGAGTTAGCAACTGAAGTGGAAGAAGCAAATGAAATGAAAACTGTGATGGAGGTACCAACTGAATGGACCAGCGAGGAAGAACTGTGATGAAATAACAACTGAATTGACCTGCGAGGAAGCTGAAATGATATGTGCGATGGCAGTAGCAACTCAAGTGAAGTCCACAGTGAATGAGAATTATGCACCCAAAATGAAATTTACATTGGAAAGCAGGAGTGGCAAATTAAGTGAAATTTGTGCTGGAGTATCAACTAGAACTAAATATGAAATGAAGTCTGTGATATAAACGGCAACTGAAAAATCAAAATCCATGTTTGAAAGTCGCAAGTGAGATTGAAATTTGCAACTGAAATGACATCAACAATGCTACGAAATCAAATCTCCAGTGTAAGTAGTAACTGAAGTGAAATAAGTGATACAAGTAGAGAATGAAATGAAATTTGTGACAGAAACACCAAACGAAATAAAATCTTCTATGGGAGCAGCAGCTAAAATGATCTGCAATGCAAATAGAGATTGAACATGGAATCTGTGATTGTAAGTGGAAACTAAAATGAAGTGTGCAGTGGAAGTAACGCTTGCGTTAGCACCCAAAATGAAATCTACAGTGGAAGTTGCAACTGGGGTGGAAGAGGCAAATGAAAACTGTGATGGAAGTACCAACTGAATGAATCTGCAAGGAAAGCAGTAACTTCAAAGAAATATCTGTGAAGAGTATAAAATGAATTGACATGTGTTTGGAGGAAGAAACAGAAATAGTCTCGACAATGGAAGTAACAAAAGAAATGGATTCTGCGATTAATATCGCAACTGAAGTGAAAACTGTAAAGGAGGTAGCAAATGAAATGAAAGTATAACTGAAATGAACTTTGCAATGAAATAGCAAGTTATATGATATTAGAGCTGAATATTACAACAGTTGCCCAATGAAATCTGCAGTGCAAATAGCAGCCAACATGGAATAAGTAAAGTTCAAGGAGTGAATGAAAAGTATTCCGTGAAGAGGGAAGTAGCTGAAAAAGATCAGTGATGGAGGGAATGACTGAAATGTAGTCTGTAACAAATGAAATAAAATCTGAGATGGAGGTATCAGCTATAAATGAAACCTTAGATGCAAGCAAAATGATGTTTGCGACAGACGCAGCAAGCAAACGTAACTGTATTAGGAGTAGCAATTTTCGTGGTATTTTCAAGCAAGTGAAGTCAAGTCTGTGAATTATGTAACAAACAAAATGAAATCTGCAATGGAAATGGCCACTGAATGAAGTGTGATCAAGTCAGCAGCTATAAATGAAATGAGCTGAAATGATATCTTTGATTACAGTACGAAGTGTAATGAAATGAAATCTGTGGTATAGTTTTTTGTGGTGAAAGTAGCTAGTGCTATGGCATGAAACCAGAGTCGTCAACAAAATGAAATCTGCCATAGGCGTAACACGGTATGTGAGAATGAAGTCTGTGACGTCCGAAATGAAATCTGCAATGGAAGTAGCCGCTAAATTAAACTTGTGACGAAGGCAGCAGCTGTCCATGATATGAAATTTATAGTGAATGTAGGTAGTGCAATGGAATGAAATCTGTGATAGTAAATGAGATACAATCTTCCATACTTCCATCAACGTGATACGGAAATGGGTTCCGTATGTCATAGCGGAGGAGCTCCGTGAATCAATGTGGAGGTAAAAATCGAAGTGACGACAGCAGTTTAAGTTTCTTCAGCAAAGTTTCATCTTCTTTCGGCCATCTCAGAGTTTTGGGTAAGAGCATCCATCAAACATATAGTAAGGGCAGTGCAGGAAAACTGTACACTGTTTGGACATTAACCCTTGTAAATTTGTAAGACTGGGACATCAACCTTTGAAAATAACAACTGCATAAAAGCTCTGAAAAATAAGAATCTGCAATTTGGTCACCGTAAAGCTCTGTCTCTGGTGGCTTTAGAGAAAGAAGGCAGGGAGGTTTAATTCATTGCGGATAGTCCCGGTATGGTTTTGTCGCATTTTTTGGTAAGGTGAGCGTCCACCATATTATTCACCCGATATGCCATACTCATAAAAAATCGGGGGTAGATGTGATTAAAGAGCAACAAGCCTTTAACGCGCATGCTCCTAGCCAGAACTTTTTTTGCAAGAGTCCCGATGAAAAAGTCTTGTTAAGACATATGTGGTGGAAGTCCAACCATATGAGTTCACCATGTTGCAAGTTTGCATTTTCTAGCCCATCAGTTGCAAGCCAAAGTACATCTGCAATCCCAGACAAATTTAAATGCACGAATTTAGTTTTTTGTTGGTTCTTTAGCTTGACAATCCTCAGGTGATGTCGCTTTGTCAATCGCCGTTTCGGCCTGTACATCAATACGGCGTGTGGCATATTCTTCTCAAACTTCAAAAATTTAGCCACAATGACAAAGATACGGCCAGCAGTACAGATAAGTCTAGAATCACTGTACCACCATGTCAAGCTGTTTTCTCAATTTTCTGGAAAATTTGTTCAGACAAATATTGGGAATCACATTTTGCATCTGCATAGTTCCGGTACTGACATTCTCGTTGAAGGTCCTTCCTTAGTACGAAGCGAAGCTTTTTTGAAGTACACCTGATAAAACGAAGCCAAAGAAACCTGTTGAAGCGAGGCCGGAGGAGAAATCTGTTGAAGCGAGGCCGCAGAAACTCGTTGAAGCCAAAGAAACCAAAAGCCAAGAAAAACAAAGAGAGAGAGAGAGAGAGAGAAAGGGGGGGGGGGGGGAGGGAGGGAGAAAAAAGAGGAAAAAAAAAAACTTTATATCATGGGGGTGTG
>Ga0118677_10016013_pt1 | contig 10340 bp, 3 predicted proteins | sample AliMusrvi5mmetaG_FD_86154 | JGI IMG/M metagenome (GOLD analysis project Ga0118677, IMG submission 86154)
AAGTACCGAGCTACGCACACGCTTACGTGATGCCACTGCGCCTTTGCACAGCCAACTTAATCAACAACCCATGTTAGCGGCTTTATTAGGCAAAGATTTTCCCCTAGCCGATTACCAACAGCTATTAGGGACTTATTACTCCTTGTATCATCAATTAGAAGCGGCAATTAAGCGCTACCTAACTCAGCAACCCATAGAATTTGATTATCAGTCACGTTACAAAACCTCGCTGTTGCTGAATGACCTAAATTATTGGCATATCACGCCTGAACCCTTATGTTGTCAGGTCCCACTGCCTGAAATAACAAGCTTAGGACAACTATTAGGCTTACTCTATGTTTTAGAAGGCTCGACCTTAGGTGCTAATTTTATCGCGCAGCATTTAAAACTGACTTATGGCTATACCCGCAGCACCGGCAGTGAATTTTTTAACGCTTATGGTGAACAGACCCAGAGCCACTGGCAAAGCTTTATCAGCTATATCAACCGCTATTCAGACCAAGCAGACCTAGCCACACAGGCCATAGATACTGCTAGTTTAAGCTTTGCCTGCTTTAATCAGGCACTAACTGCCCTGCCCCCAGTCGATAATCAACTATGAACACAGCCAACTCAGCAGCCCTAGAACAGGCGCTAGCCGCCTGTGCTTCAGAACCTATCCATCAACTAGGTTCTATTCAGCCCCACGGCGCCTTAGTGGTCTTTAATACCGATGAAAGGCATACCATACTTCAGGTCAGTGCCAACCTAGGAGAATATTTAAAGTGTCCTGCCGCAGATGCACTGGGGCAATCGCTAACTCAACTACTAGGCATTGAGGCGACTTTGCAAATAGAGACGCTACTGCAACCCTTAAATGCCGAGCAAAACACTTCTTTATTACTAAACCTGACGCGCCAACAAACTAACCTAGAGCTTGAGGCCAGCATTTATCAAGCCCAAGGCTTTTGGATGCTGGAGCTGTTTCAAGCCCACGGCCTGCATAATTCCGAACGATTAGGTGACATACTTATAGCCTTGCAATCGTCATTACAACTCACAGACTTTAGCGCTCATATTAATGATTATTTTGAGCGCATCACCCATCAAATACGCGAGCTAACGGGCTATGATAGCGTAATGGTGTATCGATTTAATGCCGAGCATGAAGGGCAAGTCCTCGCTCAAAGCAAAGTAGCGCTTGCGCCCTCGTATTTAGGCCATTATTTCCCAGCGGGCGATATTCCCCCCCAAGCCAGAGCCTTGTACACTAAAAATGTACTGCGCATGGTCGCCAATGTCGCTGATAAACCCATCGCTCTACTACCGGCAATCAATCCGCTAACTCAACAGCCTTTGGATATGACTCAGTTAGCACTGCGTAGTCTTTCGCCGGTGCATATCGAATATTTACGTAATATGGGCGTAACAGCGTCTTTATCGCTATCCTTATTACAACATGGCCAGCTCTGGGGCTTAATTGTTTGTCATCATTTAACACCTAAGCGCCCAACGGTTACTCTGAGCAAAGCCTTAGTGTTTATCTCACGCATGATAAGCTCAGAACTGTCTGCTTTGCTGGCTAGAGATCAGCAACTGTTAGTAAGCAAAGCTGCTGACATTAAAAGAGCCTTACTTAAATCGATACTGCATCAGTCAGAAGAGAGTATTTTAAGCCAACTAGGCCCCCAAATAATGGAGTTCGCCAATGCCACTGGCCTAATTGTAGTGATTGAAGGTCATGTTTATACGCAAGGCTTAGTGCCTAAAACTAAGGACATAGACGCTCTACTGGACTGGTTAAGCCAGCAATCTGTCACTAATATTTATCATTGCCATCATCTGTCGGAACACTACCCTGCAGCTAGTGCCTATACAGACATAGTTTCAGGAGTCCTTGACACAGCACTCAACACCGATATGAGCCATAGTATTATTTGGTGTCGCAAAGCAGCCCATCACACCAGACAATGGGCCGGTGATTATGAACAAGGACTGAGCCAAAATGCGGCAGGTGACTTTAAGATTAATCCTAGAAACTCCTTTAAAACTTTGCAACGTAGTTATCGTGGCCGTAGCGAGCCTTGGTCAGCCTATGAGATACAAGACATCCATCAGCTTGCTCTCACCTTAATAGAGTCATTAGTTTATAAAAAAACGCTCATACGGGCTGAAGCTGAGCGCCTACGCCTGCATGAACTGACATTAGAGACTGAACGTAAACGCATAAAAACTCTAGCGAACTTACATAAGATAACCAATTGTCTACCTGGCGCGGTATTCCAACTCCAGCTCCATGCCGATGGCCATATATCTTTCCCTTATGCCAGCATTCAGATGACTAATCTCTTTAGGGTATCGCTAGATGAAATCAAACACGATGCAACTCCATTATTTAACCAGATACATCCAGACGATTTGGCTGGTGTACTAAAAGCCCTTACCGAGTCGTCAGTAAATTTCAGCTTGTTTCAACAAGAATTTCGCATTTGTCTTGAGGATGGTACGGAACGCTGGTTACAGAGCAATGCTTTGCCTGACGAACACCTAGATGGCAGTTGCGGAGGCTGTAATGAAATAGATGATTGCTTATGCTGGTATGGCTACATATCCGATATTACCAAAAACAAACAACTCATACAACAATCAGAAAATATTGATTTTTTATGGAACTTTGCCATAGATGGCATAGGCGATGGGGTTTGGGATCGAAATATTCAGACCAATGAAACTTACTATTCTCCACAATGGAAAGCCATGTTGGGTTATAGAGATGACGAAATCTCGAACAAGTCCAGTAGTTGGATACATCAATTACATCCCGATTACCAGCAATTAGCCATCAACACCTTTGAGGCTTATGTGGCCGGCAGCATCCCGATCTATGAGCTAGAAATTCCCTTTCGCACCAAGCAGGGTGATTATCTATGGGTATTAAGTCGAGGCAAGATAGTTAGTAAAGACAGCCAGGGTCGACCTATACGTATTATAGGTACACATATTGATATCAGCCTGCGCAAAAGCATGGAGCTTAAATTAAAGGAAGATCGAGACATACTCGCTCTTTCCCAAAATATTGCTAATTTAGGCAATTGGTCTTACGCGCCCAGGACTGACACCATCGTTTGGTCTGATCAAATGTATGTTATTTACGGCATAAACAAGGCCGACTTCGGTCATAACTTAGGCGCCTTAATGACGCTGTTACATCCAGATGATCATCTTTTACAAAGAAAGTGGCTTAAGCAGTTAGCGCAGCCGTTACCAGTCAAAGACCACTTGGTTCGCATCCTACGCCCTGATGGCAACCTACGTTATCTTAAAGTCTACGCGACCGTTGAGTATACGGCTGATGGGCAACTCTTACGCATAATCGGCTGCTCTCAAGATGTCACTGAGAGCATACTCAGTGAACAAAAAGACCTAGTCCATTTAGATCAGCTCGCTCATATCACCCGTTTGGGTCTTATGGGCGAAATGGCCACCGGCATTGCCCATGAGGTTAATCAACCACTGACCGCAGCTACCAATTACGCCTCGGCTTTAAAGATTTTAACGACGGTAGCAGAGCCTGATTTGGAAAAAATTACTAAGATTGCCAGCTTAGTGGCTGAGCAAACCTTAAGAGCCGGCAAGATCATTCATCGTATGAAAGCTTTTTGCCAAAACCAAAATACAAGCTCGACTAGCACGGATATCAATACCTTAATTAAAGAGTGCCTATTGCTGTGTAACAGTGATTTAAAAAAGCACAACATCACGCTTAACTTAGCGCTAGCAGATGCACTGCCTATGCTACTTGTCGATGCCATTAAAATTGAACAAGTGCTGATTAATTTAATCCGTAACAGCACCGAAGCCTTGAGCGCTCAGGACAACCCTACTAAAACCATCACGCTAAGCAGCTTGTTGCTAGATGAGAATCAGCTACAAATACAAGTCAGGGATAATGGTTCAGGTATAGAGCAAGCATTACAAGAAAAGCTGTTTATGCCGTTTGTTACCACCAAAACTGAAGGCATGGGCATGGGTCTGTCTATCTGCCGCTCGCTGATAGTCGCACATCGTGGCACATTGACCTTTGATAGCGAACTGGGACTAGGGACTTGTTTTTATATTACCTTGCCAATTCCGGAAAATTTGGAGTAAAACAGCTTCAGCTGTTTTTAAGTGCAACAGCTGAAGCTGTAACACTCCTAAGCCATCAGATAACTGATTCACAGACAAAACCTAGCCACTTTGCCACTAAATAAGGCGCTGCCCACCCAAAGCGACTGAAGTAAAACAGCTTCAGCTGTTTTAAGTGCAACAGCTAAAGCTGTTGCACTCCTGAAACATCAAATAACTGACTCACAGACAAAACCTAGCCACTTTGCCACTAAATAAGGCGCTGCCCACCCAAAGCGACTGGAGTAAAACAGCTTCAGCTGTTTTAAGTGCAACAGCTAAAGCTGTTGAACTCCTGAAACATCAGATAACTGACTCACAGACAAAAGCTAGCCACTTTGCCACTAAATAAGGCGCTGCCCACCCAAAGCAACTGGAGTAAAACAGCTTCAGCTGTTTTAAGTGCAACAGCTAAAGCTGTTGCACTCCTAATCCATTAGCGCCTAATCATGTCAATAATGTGTGTATTCATAGCTTAGCATCACTTACATTTACATTCTTTAATGAAATATCTCGAAACATAAGGCAATATCGCTGATAATGTGCATGTTTTAACTATTAGGTGCCTACCTTGCAATGAAGCTGGAAAAAATAAAACTGTCGGGCTTTAAATCTTTTGTGGATACGACAGTCATCCCTATTACCGGAAACCTGACTGCGATTGTCGGCCCTAATGGTTGCGGTAAGTCTAATATTATCGATGCGGTGCGTTGGGTCATGGGCGAAAGCTCTGCCAAGCATTTACGCGGCGCTAATATGGCGGATGTTATTTTTAATGGTTCCTCTGGTAGAAAACCAGTCAGTACCGCGTCTGTGGAGTTGGTCTTTAATAATTCCGACAACAAATTAGGCGGCGAATACGCACAATACGACACCATCGCTATTAAGCGCCAAGTCAGTCGTGACGGCCAATCTTTGTTTATGTTGAATGGCTCGCGTTGCCGTCGTAAAGATATCACCGACTTGTTTTTAGGCACGGGCTTAGGTTCACGTAGTTACGCGATTATCGAACAAGGTACGATCTCTCGCATGGTTGAAGCTAAGCCTGATGAGCTTAGGGTGCATATCGAAGAAGCGGCAGGTATTTCAAAATACAAAGAGCGTCGCACTGAAACCCAAACCCGTATGAAACACACGCGCGAGAATTTGGAGCGTCTGGAGGATTTGCGTGAAGAAGTCGAAAAGCAACTTAAGCATCTACAAAAGCAAGCCGAAAAAGCTGAGAAATATACTGAGCTAAAAGGCCATGAGCGCCAATTTAGATTAGAGATGTTGGCGATGCGTTGGCGCGCTTATCATCAGGCCGCAAGCCAGTTAGAAACTAAACTGCACGAGATCGCCGCCGAACATAATCGCTTATTTATAGAGCTGCGTGAGCTAGATGCTGGCATAGTCGAAAAGCGCTTAGACCATAAAGCCCAACAACAGGGCTTAGACCATACTCAGGGCGACTATTATAGGCTGGTCGGTGTAGTCAGCGGATTGGAGCAAGCCATTAAGCATCATGCTGCAAGCCATGAAGAAACGCTAGTGGAGATCAATCGTGCGCAACTGCAAGCCGAACAATCGTTAAGCCAACTGCAAGCCGATAGCTTGGCTTTAGAAGATATTAAACAAAACTTGGTAGAAGCTGAAGACGAGATCATGACCACTGAGGCTAGAGCTGAAGAGCTTAGCTTTAACCAACAAGACAATTTGCAACAGCGTGCGGCATGGCAAGCGCAGTGGGAAGTGTATCGTTCGACTAGTTCACAGTATAAAGAACAAGCCGAAGTCAACCGTGTGACTATTCAACAGTTAGACAATCAAAGTCGTCAATTGCAAGCGCGACTCGATAAATTGCAGACCGAGCGTGATGAGCTCTCGGCTAGCGAATTACAAACCGATATAGAAACCCTAGATGCTGATATAGAAATTATTGGCTATCAACGCGATAACCATCAAGCGCAGTTAGAGCAGTTACATCATCAGATTAGCGAACAGCGGCAACAGGTTAAACAGTTTCACGATTATTTACATAGCCGTCGCTCTGAAAGCCATAGCATCAAGGGCAAGATCACTTCGCTGGAGTTATTACAACAACATGCGATGGGTAAAGATAATAAAAATCTTAATGCCTGGTTGGAGACCATGAATTTAGCCGATAAGCTGCGCTTAGCTGAGTATATCGACGTAGAAGCCGGCTGGGATACCGCCGCTGAAACGGTGCTCAGCCATTATCTGGAAGCGATTTGTGTGGCGGATATTAAGCCCTTACTGTCCGGTTTGTCTGAGCTTTCTAAAGAATCGATTACCCTATTTACTACCCGCGAAGCTTCTACTGCTAGCCTTACGCTAGCAAAGCCTGCTTTAGTCGATAAAGTACGCGCGCCTTGGGATTTGTCTGCCCTGTTAAGCGGTATTTATTGCGCCGACGATAATGAAACTGCACAGCGTTTAGCTGAGCAATGTTTAGCGCATGAATCGGTGATCACACCCGATGGCACTTGGTTTGGCCCGGGTTGGTTAAAAGTCACCCATACTAAAGATGCTAAAGTCGGCGTGTTACAGCGTGAAAAAGAGCTACGTCAGTTAAAGCAACGACAAGATGAATTGCTGGCTGAAATCGGCGATTTTGAAGAGCAATTAACGGTCACCGAAGAGCAGCTTAAAGAAGCTGAACACAATCGTGAGCTGATACAACAACAAGATAATAAGTTGGGCGCGGAGTTATCATCTAAAAGTGCTGAATTTAGTGCTTATTCCACGCGCTGGGAACATCAGCAACGTCGCTTATTACAAATTGCTAATGAGTTAGAAGACATTAACCGCGCCTTAACTGAAAATAACGAAGTCATTGCTGAGTCTAGTCTGTTACAAGATGAGGCTGAACTCGTCTTAGAAGAACAAGATCTACAAAAACAGCAGTTAGAAAGCGCAGACCTGCTGTTGCAAGCTAGCCTAGCTCAGTGTGAACTCGCCGTTAATGAAGCAAGACAAGCGTTATATAGTATTAAGGCGAAAATAGAATCCTTACGCACTGCCGATATGGCAACGACTAAGCAAATCGAACGCTTACACATGCAGCATCAACTCTCGGTTGAGCGCATAGAAGAACTTAATACTAAATTAGAACTTAGCCTAAGTCCTCTTGATGAGGAAAAGCAGCAATTAGCAGCTAGCATCATTAATAAAGACCAGTTAGAGGCGACCTTAAAAAGCCAACGCCTAGCACAAGAAGCGATAGAACTTGAGATCAACCAAAGCTCTGAACAACATAGTCGAGTGCAGCAAGCACTAGACAAACAAAAAGAAGCCCTAGATACTATACGTTTCGAACTGCAAGAAAGTAAGGTTAGGCAGCAAACCGTCAATGAACAGCTTAAAGAAATCGATGCCGATGCTGAGCAGGTCTTAACTACGCTACCTGAGTTCGCTGAAGAGTCACGCTGGAAGAGCAAAGTCGATGACTTATGCCAGCAAATAGAGCGCCTAGGCACGATTAACCTGACGGCCATCGAAGAATATAAGTCACAAGCTGAGCGCATGAATTTTCTTAATGAGCAACAAGCTGACTTACTCGAGGCACTTACTTTACTCGATCAAGCCATTAGTAAGATAGATAAAGAAAGTAGACTGCGTTTTAAGGAAACTTTCGATAAAATAAACACCGGCTTACAGGAGAAGTTTCCTAAACTGTTTGGCGGTGGCAGGGCCTATTTAGAATTAACAGAACAAGACTTGCTGGAAGCGGGGGTTAATATTATTGCCCAACCGCCCGGCAAGCGTAATAGCTCTATACATTTATTATCGGGTGGTGAGAAAGCATTAACGGCAGTCGCCTTGGTGTTTTCTATCTTTGAGCTAAACCCAGCGCCTTTTTGTTTGTTAGATGAAGTAGACGCGCCGTTAGATGATGCTAACGTAGGGCGATTTTCGAAAATGGTAGAAGAGATGTCGGCATCTGTGCAGTTTTTGTATATTTCTCATAATAAGGTGACTATGGAAATTGCAAAGCAGTTGGCAGGTGTTACGATGAAAGAACCGGGAGTATCTCGGATGGTCGCAGTTGATATTGAAGAAGCAGTGAGTTTGGCGGAAATATAATGGATAAAGAAATACTAAGAATTGTAATCATTGCAACAGGTCTGTTAATCGTCGTGGGCATGTTAACCTGGGCTTACTTTAAGAACCAACGCTTACAAGAGCAATGGGACGCTGAAGATGAGCTTGCCTTTAACGAAGACTTTGAGCCCTCTTTAGATAAAGATGAGCTTTACGATGATGAAAAGGACGTAGAGCCTGAAACCTTTGATCCGCATTATTATGATAGGGATGATGCTGCCTTTGAACCCGATGAGCATGACATTGAGCCTGCCCCTAGATTTTCGGTGCCAGATGTTATCCAATTTAGTTTGATTGCCAAAGCAAAGGAAGGTTTTAATGGCGCGGATTTAGCCAATGCCTTTGCCATAGTCGGCTTAGAGTACGGTAGCTTAAGAATATATGAGCGTCTTGATGCTAATCGCCTAGTTGATTTTGGTGTCGCCTGTATGCATGAATCAGGTACCTTTCCTTACGAAAACCTAGATGAGTTCTATTGCCGTGGCCTAGTATTTTTTATGCAACCTGGTGTCTTGGATCACGCTAGACAGGTGTTTGAGGAGTTTATCGAAACCATCGAACTATTAGCCATTGAATTAGACGGCACTATTTTGGATCAGCATCGTGAACCTTTGACTGACGAAACCATTGAATTATTTCATCAGAGTTTGTAAATTGTAAGCTGTTAACGTAGGTCGGGTTAGCGATAGCGTAACCCGACATAATCGCGTTAATGTGTCGGGTTACGCTATCGCTAACCCGACCTACAATCTTTATCGTTAACCCAACACAACCCAAACCAAACTAAACCTTGAACTACCAAGATCTCGTTACTCAAATCACTCAATGGGATCATGACTATTATGTCCTCGATCAGCCTACGGTTGCGGATGCTGAGTATGATCTTGCGTTTAGAACCTTATTAGACCTTGAAGCTGAGCATCCAGAGCTCATCACTCCCGAATCCCCTAGTCAACGCGTGGGCGCTAAAGCCATCGACGACTATGTCAAGATAGAACATCGCGTTAAAATGCTCTCACTGGCCAATGCCTTTAGTTTAGATGAAACTTACGCGTTTTTTGAAAAGGCCGCCAAAGATCTTACTCTGAGTGCTGACTCACTGAAGATCTATAGTGAACCTAAACTCGATGGCCTGGCCATTAGCTTACATTATGATCATGGTTTATTAAGCTATGCGGCTACGCGTGGTGACGGACTCGTGGGTGAGGATGTTACGCACACTATCAAGACTATCAAGTCCGTGCCACTTAAACTGGCTACCGAGTATCCCCCCGAAACCTTAGAAGTACGCGGTGAAGTTTTCATGCCTAAGCAGGCTTTTGAAAAGCTTAACCAACAGGCGCTACAAAATAACACCAAGCTTTTTGTTAATCCTAGAAATGCAGCAGCCGGTACCGTGAGGCAAATGAATCCTAAGATTGCAGCCGAACGTGATTTACAGTTTATTCCTTATGGTCTGGGTGAAACGGTAGGTACTCCCGCCTTTACTCAGCATTCAGAGATTCTGGCTTATTTACATAGCCTAGGTTTTAGAAAGAATCCGCATTGCTATGCTTTCTTAGGCAGTTATGAGTCTTTTGTCAGTAACTATGAACTGATGGAGCAGACACGCGCGCTATTACCTATGCAAATTGATGGCATCGTTTACAAAGTCGATGACTTAGCGCAGCAAAGCTCGCTAGGTTTTATCGCTCGCTCGCCTAAATGGGCGGTTGCTAGAAAGTTTCCTGCTGAAAATAGTGTCACCGAACTGCTGGCTGTGGATTTTCAAGTCGGTAGGACCGGCGTATTAACGCCTGTAGCTAGATTAACCCCAGTTTTCGTAGGCGGTGTGACGGTCAGTAATGCGACCTTACATAATATGGATGAAATCGAGCGCTTAGGTTTGCAAATTGGCGATAAAATCGAAATCCAACGCGCGGGTGACGTGATACCCAAAGTGGTACAAGTCGTTGAACATGGCGCGCACAGAACCCTTATTGTCGTGCCCGAGCATTGCCCTGCTTGTAACGCTTTAGTCAAACAAACCGAAGGCCAAGCCGCTTTCCGTTGTACTGCTGATTTAAGCTGTGGCGCTCAAGGTGCTGAGC
>Ga0118677_10016014_pt1 | contig 10339 bp, 2 predicted proteins | sample AliMusrvi5mmetaG_FD_86154 | JGI IMG/M metagenome (GOLD analysis project Ga0118677, IMG submission 86154)
ATGCTATCTTTATAATCTTTGACATGTTCGTCTTCGTGCGTCATGAATATTTCTTTAAATAAGTATTTTTTAATTACATAAGGATATTGAGCATGTCCGGCTAAATCAGAATCTGCCTGTACAAGCATATCTTCAGGTATGTTTTTTAATTCAGCAAGTGAATTTATAACCACCGGATTAATTTTCTGACTCTTCCCGAAGGCATCTACGTTTTCCCAACAGAAATCGCAGATAGCATCAAATCTTAACTTCTCCGCAGTATTTGTATCTGCGGGATTTACAATTAAAAAATGTAGTACTTCATCTTTGTTTTTTGTTAATTCAGATAATGGCTTTAAATACCACGAATACTCATAAGAACCGTCGGCTGTTGTTTTGTATGGAGAATATGATTGTGGAACAGTAATTCCTATGGTAAATTCACCTTCTTCTTGGCTGGAAACGTCACAAGGGTTGTCTAAAGTTAGTTGAAATCTCTCATTCTGAGAATTCCAGCTGACTACACCAAAGGAACTCGGTTGTTTTACTACCTCGTAATTCAAAACATAATTGTTTGAATCGTACTTTTTATAGTTCCCACACTTTTCTTTAACATCCACCGTTGCTTTTGTTTTCTCTTCACAATCCAAATCCCCAATATGGCAGGATGAATTTTGAGTTTTCTTTACACCGGATCGAGCATTTCCTCTTTTTGCGGCATAGAATTTATCTAATTCTGCTTTGATCCGCTGCCAGCTCGTATCAATAGTTTTGTGTTTAACTTTTTCATTAAAATTTTCAACTATTCCGATATCCAATTTTACCGTACCGCCGTCATCCTCAAGGCTATCCGCAGCCACGAACATAATGGGTTTAACTACACTTGCAAAATAATTGTTTTTCGTAAACTCTCCGCCTGCTGGTTTTGCTAAAATGTCACCCCAGACACATCCTTCCGCCATTCCTACTACATATTGCTGGTCGTCCGGAAAATTCACGTATTCCCCATTTGCATTTAATTGTTGCATCGTTATTGTCGGTGTTTCTCCAACGACAAAAAGCCGTCGCAGGGACGGCTTTCTTGGTTCATTACCTAATTTTCACATACCGACCCGGCTTTGGCTCGGCGGCCGTTGAGCTGCCACTCGATGTTTATCGTGCTCGGGAATGTTACTCCAAACACGTATTTGTGCCTGCCCGGTAAAAATATGGTTGCCTGGCCCCTGTCTATTGGTGTTGGGGTAAAACTGTTTTTATCTCCCACGGGTATGTACACGCTTCTATCGTTAACGTTCAGATATCCGAACCATGCAGTCATCGTGCCGTTATGGTTGTCGATTTCTTTTTCAATAACCAATCGTATTGGTTTCGGCAGAGTTGTAACGACAGAGAACACCATGCTGTCCGAAACAGCCGATGATGTGCTGTCATACTGCACCCGCACAATTTTATTGCCTACCGTTGCAACATCCGCAGCCAATATATTTGCCCTCAGCAGCGAATCAGACACAAAAGTCGTTGTTCGCACGGAGTCATTCCACAGCACTTTAGATGCGGAAGTAAATCCTTTGCCGGTGACTTCAAGAGTAAAACTTCCAGCGTTGGAAAATGTAATCTCCGGCAAGATTTTCTGTATTCTATAATTATCAATATTAAGCAGCAAAGTATCAATGGAATAACTTTTATACTTGTTAAAAATACCAATTTTCAGCGCCCCATTTGCTGTTTTTATGATTTCCGGAATTATTATCTCAGCAATCGAATCAGCAATGATATTGCAACTGAAATGCCTGTTGTAAGCAAATATTTCCGTGTTTGAATCAAATCCAGTTCCCTTAATTCTAATCAAAACATCTTTATTGCCGAAAACCACCTTGTTGGGCACGGCTGAAATCAATGCATCGTACTGTTCCCACTTTCCCAGTCCACTCATTGTAAATACAGTCAAAGGATAAATAAATCTGTATGCGTTGTCATCTATAAACGATCTCGAAGAATCTTGAAATTTTCTAGGTAAGCCATCAATTAAACCGGCAAATCTTTTTAAATTAACTAAAGTCGTTGCTGTATCACCCCGCAATAGGCTTTGCTGTGCTGTTGTTAATATTTCATTGCTTTTCAACAACAAGCTATCACCACCAAACCAATTGCAATTATTAAAATAATAAACAGCAGCTTTCAGAGTATCAATTATGCTGGTCAGTTCATTTGCCGTAGGAGAATAATTCCAAACATTATCTATTTCGTTTTTAACATATAAACTGTCGCGCCAATAGATATTTAATTCATAACGGTCAATAATCATTTTATATAACGCCGGTTGATGAAGCTTTAACATCATTTTAATTATAAGACTTCTTAATTGTCCTTCATCAGATGAGATGTCGACCAAAGTATTTACAAAAACGCCACTATCTTTTTGCTTTAACAAATCCAATGCTGTTAATTTGACGAATATATTAGTATCAGCCATCGCGACTCGCCTCAATAATAGGTTTAGTCCTGAATATCCGGAATTTTCGAGTTTTAGCAAAGATTCTATTTTTGTTCTTTTATCACAATGAGAAATGATACTGTCGATAATACCGATAGTCTCTTGGTCAAACACGTTATTTTTAAAATTTAACAAATCTGTAATATTTGCCTTTATTCTACCTGAACTATCTGGCACAAAGTAATTGCGTAACTTTAGCCATCCGTAACTATCATCAAATCTTGTTTTCAAATAAATTGATATTGTGGTAATCTCATCTGAATCAACAGCATCAGATAGTGAATCTATTGCGGTCCTGAGAGCGTTTTCGATTGTTGAGTCGGACAGACTTATGAGAGCCAGCAGAATAGATGCGCGTTCACTATCACCTTTGCGTGACGAAAATTCATCAGAAAAAGAGTTTTGGAATACTAAAAGCTGCTTCAAGGGTTGTATCGCGCTCGTAATCTTTTTTTCACCACAATACTTGATGCACCATATTCTACTTATATAATCTATGGCATTTACAGAGTCTACAACTTGCTGTAAATCATCTGGATTAATGTTCTGCTGTACTAGTACATCTCTATAGAAATCGACAATAATTTCTTGAGGATACACCATTTTCGAAGAAAGTATTACCACCAAAAGAATGGTAATAATGTTGTTTTTAACAACTAATAGTTTTGCACAACTAACAATACATGGCTTGGATGTGGTATGTTTAGGACAAGTGGAGAATTATAATCTATCAGGTACAGTACCTGGAGTAGCTTATTCATGGGTTATTACATCTCCTGATAATACTTTAGGATATACTACTACCCCACAGTCAATGTTAAATACTACTCAAATAAGTGTACAATGGACACAAGTTACTACTGGTTATTATACTATTACTGTTACGGGTAGTGATAATAGCCAGTGCTATTTATGGGTTGGTGTTTATAACAATCCACCTCCTTTTATAACTTTTAATAATCAGGTTGCTTGTCAGATTGTATTGAATAAGCCTAGACCTGATCAGCCTACTGATCCTAATTATTCTATTGCGGATAATACTAACGGATGTGTAAATGTATGCGAAAATTCGCAAGTGGTGTATTATGCGAATGGACAACCCTATAGTACCTACACATGGACTGTTTACGGAGGAGTATTTGCATCAAATGGATTGACAACAATAACAACTACTTATGCAAGCCCAAACCCACCTATGCCTGTAAATTGGGGAGCAATGGGAACAGGTACTCTTACGTTAACAGAAGTTTCTCTTTTTGGCTGTGATCCAAAAACTGTATCAATTTGTTTTAACAAAATAGAAACACCTGTTGCAAATTTTACATGTGATGTTCAAACTTTTAACGGATCATGTTGGGAGATTTGTAATGGGACAAATGTTACTTTTAGTGATTTATCTACTGCCGGTTCCAGTCAGATAATTAATTGGGACTGGGATTTTGGTGATGGAAGTGCCCATTTTATTTCACAAACACAATGTCCGATTGCACATATTTATAATATTCCGGGACATCATGATATTATATTGACAGTAACAAATAAATGCGGTTGTATAAGTACAATCAAGAAATGTATTGAAGTGAAAGATGATGCCGGATTAAAAATATATTGCCCAAACGTTGTTTGTGAAGGAGCTTCCGTAACTTATTCTACTGATAAGTTGTGTGATAAATATAAATGGGATGTAGTAGGAGGTACTCCTGTAAGTAATGTTACTACAGTTGAATATACAAAAGTGACATGGAATAATGTTGGTTCAACTGGATTTGGTACTGTTACATTGTCCGGTATTAATTGTCCTAATGTTCATTGTCCTTTTCCTATTACAATATCTGTACCTGTAATACTTACAAATGGAACAATTGACGGCCCGTTAACTACATGTGTCAATAATTTTTATTGGTATAAATTACCTGCTTGGCCTGCTACTGATTTTACATGGACAATAGGAGTCGGTGGAGTAACAAATGCTACTATTGTAAGTTATGATAAAAACAGCCATGATGTTGAGATAAATACTGGTGCAACAACTGGTACAATCGTTTTGAATTGTAGCTATTATAATACTTTATTAGGATGTTCGGGTACAGCAACACTAACAATTAATGTTGCTCCTAAACCTGTAATACATCCTGTAGCAAAGCATTGTACAAATACTTCAGTTAATACTACGTTATCTATAAATCCAACAGGAAATACATTATGGACTCTTGTTAAACCTAATGGATCAATCGTAAACATAACAACTACCTCTTTAAATAGTATTTCATTTAATAATACTAATTTTACTATACCCGGATTTTACCAAATTATGGCTAGCAACCCTACTTTTTGTGATCCTGATGCTGTAACTTTTGAAGTTGTTGATCCACCACCACAACCAGCTGCTTTAAACGGAGAAACTATAGTTTGTCCGAATGTACCTTACAGCTATAATGTTTTATATGTTGGTTCATTTCCTCCATCAAGTAGCATAATTCCGGGTACAATTGTTAACTGGACAATAACTGGAGGTACACCTTTAACTGCAACTGGCAATTCTGTAAATATAACATGGAATACAACCGGACCATATTTAATCTCAGTAACACGTTCGTGGGATGATATTGTTCCGGCTTGCACTTCATCTGCTCTAACATTAAATGTTAATACTATTCCATTAGCAGGGTACATTACAGGGCCAAATCCAGTAATTGAAGATCAATCGGGAACATCATATACTGCTACCAATACTAATAATAATAGTTTAATTTATGATGTATATGAATGGAGTTTATCTAATTCAGCATTAGGAAGTATAAGTTATCCTGTAGGTTCGAGCCCAAATAATTCACATTGTAATATAACTTGGAATCATTTAATTAGTGGTTCTGTATCTTGCACATTAATATGTAAAGTAACTAAATGCGGAATTTCAACTAATTTATATTTCCCAATTACAATTCTTGTTGCTCCAACTTATACAATTACACCATCAACACAAACAATTTGTAATGGCGATCAGGTAACTTTTAATGTAAGTAGTAGTGTTGGAGGTTATCCTTTGATCGGTTATACTTATACTTGGGATTTTGGTGACAATATATTAATTAGTGGAACATTTAGTTCTAATGGTAATTTTGCACAACCTCATACTTATAATATACTTCCATCTGCAAATAATAGTACATTAAATGTTACATTAAAAATTACTAATGGGGTCACCCAAACAGCTACAGCAACAGTTATTGTACATCCAACACCAACTGTAAATTTATCGCCTGGAGGCACCTATACGGTTTGCTCTACTAATCCATATTCATATACTTTATCTTTGGCAATATCAACAGGTGCAACATATCAATGGTATCATAATGGTCCGATTAGTCAGAATAATCCTTTTACTATTAATCAAAATAGTACTCCTTTACTTGATGGCACTTACTATGCTGTTGTTACTAACTCTTATGGTTGTCATGCTCAATCTAATAATTTTGTATTAGTTTATCAAAATTGTGATCCACCCTGTACACCTGTAGCGCCAGCAGGTATAACTAATATGAATCCAGTTTATATTACATGTGCGTCTGGTCAGGCGGTAGCAAATGTTACATCAAATGTTAGCGGCTCGTTGGGAGCACCACCACCAACAGGAAATATCTATTCTTATAATTGGATAACTCCCGGAGGTAACGGATGTAGTGGTATTTTTGGAGGGACACCGGTATTAAATAGTTCACCACAATATGTTTTTACATTGCCTGGTAATTATTATGTAGAAGAAGATATTTATTATGCTGATAATACAGATGTTAATAATACTTGTAAAGTAACAAACGGTACTTTTATAACAATACCATTTATTCCCGACTTTAAAATGTACTTACAATGTAATGGGACAGGTTATAATCTTACATTAAATGATAATACATCATCTTTACCTACACTTAATCCTACTTCTTGGACATGGACCGATAATGGAAATTCTTTCACAAATAATACTTTACAAAATACATCTATATCTAACATTAGTAGTGGTCCGCATACAATACATTTAATTACTTCTAATGGAACATGGACATGTGATATAACTCAAACCATTACTGTACCAGCGTTTCCACAGGCAAGTTTTACTATCTCAACTCAAGATCCTTGCTCTTCAGGTACTGCAATCAGAAGCTGTGAAGGCATGGCTGTTACTTATACGAATACAAGTACTGTTTCTTCAAATATTATTGACAATGTATGGGATTTCGGTGATAATTCCTCAATTCATACATCAGATATTAATGTTTATAAATCATACAATTTTACCGGTAATAATAATCATGCTTCTTTAACCGTTACCGATAAATACGGCTGTACTTCTACATCTTCTCAACAAACTATAGGTATTGCTCAAAAATCAATGCATTTACATTATTCCACACCTGGTCTTCAGTATTTACCATCATCACAGATAAAATGTGTAGGAGATGTTGCTGATCCAATTACGCCCGATGTTTTAGGTGGGAATCTTAGCTGTCAGGGAGGATTAAATAATATTACTTATCAATGGTACACTGGGAATACGCCTTATGGCACAATGCAAACTACAACATCATTATCAGGAATAACGTTAAATAATATTGTAACAGCGGGAGCTTACTGGGTTGAGATTATAGATGCTGAAGGTTGTATATTAGATGTAAATCCTACTCCTGCAACAGTAAATTTTAAAAATAATCCTTTAGCTATTATTGAAGGTAAACAGGATGTATGTTTCCAAGATAATGTTAAACTAACAAGTAGTAGTGATATTGTTTCAAATGTTACCTACGAATGGACAAAATATGTTGGTTCAGGCACTGGGACAGTATGTGGGAACACACAATCCATTAATTTGTCATCTCTACAACCAAATGATTATTATTTTACTTTTAAGGTAACTGATAATGGCAGTACTTTGTGCAATACTACAACATCTGCAAAATATAGAGTTACAGTACATGCTATTCCAACTCCACCAACTATTACTATTTTACCAATTGACTGCGATACTTATCATTTTCAGTTAACTGCTACCTCCAATCTTCCACCACCTATCCCTCCTTCTACTTACCAATCTTCATTTACATGGAGTAATGGAGGATCTAATGCTACTACAGACGTATATGCAGGAGGAGATTATAGAGTTTGGGAAACAGATCAGTTTGGTTGTAAAACTTCTGCTGATTTTAAAATCCCACTTACTCCGAGTACCTATTTTTGGCGTTTCCCTTTGGGTTGTTATACTTTTTGTCCTAAGGATTTAATTAATAAATATATTGATGGTCCGGATTATATACTTTTTAAATATTGGGCTTGGGAAGATTATACAACAGGTTTGCCAATACCACATAACGGCAGTAATCCTTCTTATGATTATTCAATTGATTGTAAACCACTCACAATTGACAATCCGCCAAATGGTAGTGGTTCACTACCGTATCAATGGGAATTGTCAAATAATTATTGTTCTATGAAATCCGGGATAATGGATGTTACTATTCTTGATAAATGTTGCGATTTAAAAATAGAAAAAACGACTGTTATTTGTAAGGACAAACAGTATTTAATTTCTATTACGTTTAATTATACTAGCCCTCCGGGATGCACAGGTGCATTTTATAATCTCTATTGTACTCCGTCATTAATTCCTGTTATAAGTGGTGCCTTAAACAATGGAATAAATACAGTTACATTTTCAATTCCGGTAACAGGTATTAATTCAATTGATATAAAAATAGAGGGTATTTGTGGTCTTGAAAAATGTTTAGGTTTTACAACTATCGATCTTCCTCCATGTGATAACAAATCAATGTTACAAAATGATGAGGGAGAAAGGATAAGTACCACTAAGGATAATATTTCGTGGTTAAAAGTTGTGCCTAATCCTGCTAATACGGATGTAACAATTAATTATCATTTTACCGATTCACAATCGGGAATAATTGAAAGAACACTACTCATAACAGATGCTGTAGGACGTGAGCTAATCCAACAAAAAATATCTCAAACTGATGGTGTTTACAAATTAAATGTAAGCCAATTTGGTCAGGGAATTTATTTTGTTGAGATACTTGAAAACAACCGACACCTTAAAACTGAACGATTGGTAGTACACCACTAAGCGTTTGCCTAAGCCACAGACCCTCTAATTATAGAGGGTCTGCCGGCTTCAGGCAAGCAAATATTAAAAATACAAATTAACAATTAATAATTATAATGAAAAAAAATTCCACTAATAAATTACACAGTTTTAAAACCCCTATCCTTTGGAGAGGCTGGGAGAGGTTGTTTTTATTATTCCTCCTTTTAAATTCAACTCTCTTATTTTCCCAAATTCCCCAATGGCAATGGGTGCGAGGTGGAGGTAGTGATTTGAATTGTAATTCCACAGGCAATATTGAAAGTTGTAAATGGCTTGGAACAGATGCTAATGGAAACATATATGGGATGAGTGCCTTGGGAAGTGGTACATCACAAATAGGCACTTTAAACATGAATGGTTATGGCTATGATGATTTTGCAGTATTTAGTTATAAATGCGATGGAACTTTCCGTTGGGTGAGATTTTATGGATGTATCAGTAATGATATACCAACAGGTATAACAGTAGATAATTTAGGTAACGTTTATGTTTCTGGTGAGGTTGGTGTTGGTCCTTATGGAGATGCACATTTTGGAGATACAATTATACCTACAACATTATCAATGGTGAAAAATGTATTTATTCAAAAATTAGATAGTAATGGACACACAAAATTGTTAAACTTCCCTGGTCCAACAATAATGACATCTGCAAACGGATGTAATTTTGTAAACATGAATGTTGATAATATAGGAAATCAATGTGTATTAGCTACATGGGAAAAAGCAACAACTAATTGGAATGGTTTTAATATTCCTTCAAAAGGATATTATATTTTAAAGTTTGATAAGAATAATTTGAATTTACTAAATATAACCAAATTAGATTTTAATACTACAGGTAGTTTTGGTTCTTGGTTATTAGATTTTAAAATAGATAATCATAATAATTATTATCTCCACAATGTATTTACAGATACTATATGGATAGGTGGAACAGTATATAAGCCAGACTCAATATACTCAGTTTACACTGAGTTGAAAAATTTTGTAGCAAAATTTGATACAGCAGGTAATAATACTCTAAAAATGGTAAAAACAGGGAATGCTCAAGATTCAACTTATCTATGGTTAACAAATTTTAATATTATTGATAATTCTATTTATTGGGGTGGTAATATTACTAATGGAGGCAATCTTTTTGGCACAATAATTCATAATACTTGTAGTTTCCCATACTACGAAGGCCCCTGTATAGCAAAGTTAAATGCTACTACAGGTGCTCTAATAGCTGTTAATCATTTAAATAACTGCAAATACACAGTCCCAAATAATCCAATTTCAGATAAAAATGGGAATATTATATTACCGGGGACTTTATCTAATATAATTATTATGAATACTAGTGATACTATAAAACTTAATAATACAAATGCTAATTCTAATTGTTTTTTTCTTGCAAATATAGATTCAAATCTTTCACATTTTAATTGGGGTATAGCAGCAAAAATAACCGGTGGACCAAGTAATACAATAAATACATTAGTGGTAGATGATAAAAAAAATATTTTTGTCGGGGGTAGTTTTACAGATAGTCTTTATGATAGCTTTGGTAATGGTATAAGAAGTAATGGAGGGAATACAGATTTCTTTATAGCTAAAGTATCCGTTACTAATAACTGCAATTGTAATACTGCTATACCCACAACACAAGTAGTAAGCCTAGTTAATAATACACTTACAGTAAAAGGAAATGCAACAGGTATATTAGATTGT
>Ga0118677_10016017_pt1 | contig 10338 bp, 5 predicted proteins | sample AliMusrvi5mmetaG_FD_86154 | JGI IMG/M metagenome (GOLD analysis project Ga0118677, IMG submission 86154)
GTCAGATGTGTATAAGAGACAGCCTAAAATAGATGGAAACCTCAATGATCCGGCATGGAAAGATGCTGAAACTATTTCAAACTTCAGACAAAAATTACCAATTTTCAATTCAAAGCCAAGTTTTAAAACTGAAGTAAGGATTGTTTATGACAATACCGCTATTTATGTTTTGGCAAAAATGTATGACCCCCATCCCGATAGTATATTAAGACAATTGGGCAACAGGGATGACCAGAACCTGAATGCGGATATGTTTTCTTTTGAACTGGATACATATAACAAACAACTGGATGCTTATTTTTTCAGGGTCACTGCTTCAGGTGTGCAGCTGGACTCTCGAAAATTGGATCAGACATTTAATGCTGTATGGGAAAGTTCAGTCAACATAACCAAAGAAGGTTGGACCGTAGAAATGAGAATACCATACTCTGCTATCCGATTTCCTGCTAATGAAATACAGAACTGGGGATTACAATGTGAACGTTATATCCGAAGATATCGTGAAACTGATCAATGTTCACTTGAAAAACAAGGTGTCTCAAACAATTTGGTATATTGGGGTAAATTAAAAGGTATTTCTGCAATCAAAGCACCCCTCCGACTATCCCTCAGCCCCTATTTTACATCCTATGCTGAAAATTATCCTTACAATCAAAAGGGAATAAACAATTGGTCATCTTCATTATGTGGCGGAATGGATTTGAAATATGGACTCAATGAAGCTTTTACTGTAGACATGACTCTTTTCCCTGACTTCAGTCAGGTGAAGGCAGACAATCAGATCAAGAATCTGACTGCCTTTGAAACTGTATATCAAGAACAACGATCATTCTTCAAAGAAGCCATCGATCTGTTCCAACGCAGTAGTCTATTTTATTCACGCCGCATTGGAGGGATCCCCATCAACTTTGATTTACCCTATGTAAATATTGCCTCTGATGAAAAGGTTATTAAGAATCCGACACAAGCCAAACTTCTCAACGCTACCAAATTCTCTGGCCGCAATAGTTCAGGATTGGCCATCGGGGTTTTCAATGCTATAACAGGAGACACCTATGCAGAGATAGAAAATAGTCAGGGAGCAAGTCGTAAGGTTTTGACAGATCCTCAGACCAATTATAATATTGTGGTTTTAGACCAGTCTTTGAAACATAACTCATCGGTCTACCTCATCAATACCAATACATATAGGTGGGGAAACTACAAAAGATCAAATGCCAGTGGGGCTGGATTGACATTGTACAATAAAAACAATTCATTCCGCGTCATTACCAGCGGTGAAATTAGTAATGTGTATCATATTCCTGGATCGGTTAAAACAAAAGATTCAACTAAAAACGGATACCGCTACATTATTGAATTACAAAAAGTAAGTGGTAAGATCCAGTTTTCACTTGCACATAGTGTAATCGATAATAAATTTGATATTAATGACCTTGGACTTAACAGAACTGTGAGTGAAGTGACCAACTTTGGAAGTGTGACATATAAAAGCTTTCAACCAGTTGGAATAATCCGTAGCATGATGGTGCCACTGAGTTATTCCAATACTTATCATTATCAGACCGGTAGGACAACAAGCAACCAGTTACAACTTGAGAATGAAACAACATTTATCAACTACCTCACCTTTTGGTGTACGGTATCAAAAGACATGTCTGATTTGAGTGATTATTATGAGCCTAGAGTTCAAGGGCGCTATTACCTGAGACCAGGTATAATGAATGAACATTTTGGTATTTCCTCAGATTACCGTAAACCCTTTGCATTGGATTTGTTTTTCAATATTGTAACAAACCGATATGGTCTCTTCGATCGTTCTATCCAGATGAGTCCAATTTTCAGGGTCAATGACAAACTCATAATTAATCCCTCATCAACGATTGACTATATAACCAATGATAGAGGATATGCTGAAACAACAAGTCAGGCTATCGTTTTTGGTCGCAGAAACATTACCAGTGTTGAAAATGCATTAACCGGAAAATATTTATTCAAGAATAATCTTTCGTTAAATTTATGGCTACGTCATTACTGGATGCGAGGTGTTTACAACAAATATTACAATCTTGAAACCAATGGGACTTTGTCACCCAATGACACATATATTACTAATAACAATTTCAATTTCAATAGCTTCAATATAGAACTTACGTTTAATTGGGAGTTTGCTCCGGGCAGCAACATCAGCATTGTGTGGAAGAATGCCATTACGAAACAGGATAGCCAAATACTACAAAACTACCTTCGTAATTTTCAAGACACAATGGATGCTCCACAGTTGAACAGTCTTTCATTTCGTATATTATACTATCTGGACTATCAGAATCTAAAAAAACGAAGAACACCATATACCAAATCCAGTTAGTCAACGTTTTTTATTAACTTTGGAACATGATTATTGTAAAAGATATCCATAAATCTTATGGTGAACTTAAAGTATTAAAAGGAATTTCTCTCGCAATTTCATCGGGAGAGATAGTTTCTATTGTTGGAGCTTCGGGTGCCGGTAAGAGCACATTGTTGCATATCATGGGCACACTCGACAGGCACGACTCAGGTTTATTGAAGATTGCAGGAACAGATACAGAAAGTCTTTCAGATCGGAAACTCTCTGCTTTCAGGAATAAGAATATTGGATTTGTGTTTCAGTTTCATCACTTATTACCTGAATTCACTGCACTTGAAAATGTCTGTATTCCTGCATTTATTGCCGGTACAGGTAAACGTGAAGCCGAAATCAGGGCAAAGAAGTTGCTTTCTTTACTTGGACTTACACAACGTATGGAACATAAACCTTCAGCACTTTCGGGAGGAGAACAACAAAGAATTGCTGTTGCCAGAGCGCTTATCAATCAACCAGCGGTAGTACTTGCTGATGAACCCTCGGGTAACCTCGACTCTATCAACGCAAAAGAACTGCATCAGCTCTTTTTCCGTTTACGTGAAGAGTTTAATCAGACTTTTGTAATCGTGACTCACAATGAAGAACTGGCTGAAATGGCTGACCGTCGTTTAATCATCAAAGATGGCATTATCGATGGTTCTGAACTTTAAATGCAAAGTTGAGTTTATTATTAATTTATTTTATAACACACCAGACATGAAGTTGGGTTTGAAAATTGTTTTTCTGCTATTTGCGATTTTGACAAGTAAGGAACTTATAGCACAAAACAACTCCACTTACAAACAGTTAATCGAAGAAGCCGATCTTTATTTAAAGGTTGGCGATATTGGTTTTGCAAGGATTGATTATCAGAAAGCCATTGCTATGAATCCTTCTGATGAATATCCCAGGCTGAAACTGGTTGAACTGGATAGAAAAGATGCAGACCAACATCGAAATGATTCTCTTTATGAACAAAGCCTGATTAGTGCAGAGAAATATTTCAAATCGGGAAACTTAAATCTGGCACAAATAGAATTCAGGAGAGCACAGGAACTTAAACCAGAATCTGAATTTGTGAAAGGCAGACTAGCAGCAATCTCTGCTTCTGTACCTAAAGAAGAAACCCCAAAGACTGAAACCGTGCTTGCTAGTCTGAAAACTGAAGTACCTAAACAAGAAACTCCAAAAGTTGACTCACCTGTCGCGGATAAATCCAGTGTTACTAAAGCAGTTGTAAAAGAAACAGTTCCTATTACGCAAAAGCCAGATGATAAAAAGGTAAACACTCCTCCACTTCCTATAGGTCCCACGCCTCTCCAGACAGCATTGACTCAGGGTGATGAATTTCTGGCAGTAAAAGATTACGAGAATGCAACACAAAGTTACCAGACTGCGTTAGCTTTGAAACCTGCTGACAAGACCATAAAAGTTAAACTGACTTCGACCCGTTTGCTGTTGGATAAACAAAAGAAAGATCAACAGGCTTATGCTGATATTATCCAATCTGCAGAAAAAGCTGCCTCACAGAAGAATTTACAACAAGCCATTACATTTTATGAAAAGGCAGCTACCATCAAGCCCGAAGATATTTCCATCCAGAATAAACTCATTACCCTGCGTGATAAATTAAATGTAGAACAGAATCTGGATAAGGCCTTCAAAGAAATTATTGCCAAGTCAGACATTCTTTTACATGACAATAACCTGACTGAAGCAAAAAAGAATTACGAACAAGCTCACAACATTAAGCCAGATGAGAAATATCCTCAGGACAAACTACTTGAAATAAGCCGTATAGAAGCCATTGCAGAAGCAGATAAAGCAAAAAAATATAAAGAAACAATTGTATTAGCCGACGCATTGCTCAAGCAGGAAGACTTTAACGGAGCATTACAGGCATACACCAAGGCATCAGGACTGCAAACCAAGGAGGAATATCCAAAACAAAAAATTGCAGATCTGAACATTAAACTTAAAGCATTAGAGGCGCAATATAAGATAGCTTATACCGGATTTATCTCAGATGCCAACAAAGCATTTCAGGATAAGAACTGGGATATTGCGATGGATAATTATCTGAAAGCACAGAAAGCTAAAGTTACGGATACCCTTGCAGGTAACCGGATCAACAAGATTATCAAATACATGGATAATAAATTGGTCATTACCCTTACACCACCTTCAACTTCAATACTTGAAGGAAAGGAAGTAAGAATTCCATTTAAAACGATAGAATCCATAAAGAAAAGGAATCAATATCTGGTAGTCAGAGTAAAAAACAGTGAAGCCGGAACACCCAGATTATATATCGGATATGGTCAGGATGCACAGAAAAACGGAGCCATTATTTACCGTACCCTTATGAAAGGTGGGCAATATATAGATTATGTTGTCAGGATCGTCAATCAGGATCGTTGGTATCGTCAGGATAACAATTGGATCAGTCTGACAGTAGAGGGAGGCACCCTGGAAATTGAAAATCTGAAAATATGTTCTGATATCTAAAAAAATATTTTGATATCGTCTCTAATCCATTGGAATTCCTACATTTGCATCACATTTAAGACCTGCCATTGCAATGAGTTAACTCTCTGCTTGTCAGCACTTAAACATTAACATATAACCACCTAAAATCATTAACAGGTTAATTTTTATTCACCAATGCAGAATTATTTTAAGCCATTCAGAGACAATACCGTTGGAAATGAGATCATTTTCAAGACTCCTAACGGTGAAATGCCTCTGATTTATGCTGACTGGATAGCCAGTGGCAGATTATATCACCCGATCGAAGACAGCCTCCTGAACAAATTCGGTCCGTTTATTGGAAATACGCATACCGAAACCAGTGAGACAGGAACATTGATGACCAAGTCATATCATCATGCTCAAAAACTGATTAAACAACATGTCAATGCCGGTCCTGATGATGTGATTCTCACAACAGGATTTGGAATGACAGGAGTGATAGTAAAGTTTCAACGTATCCTTGGTCTGAAATCATGTGGAAAACTATTGGGTTCCACCTGTATCTATGAGAATGATAAACCAGTTGTTTTTTTAACACATATGGAACATCATTCTAATCAAACTTCATGGTATGAGACCTATGCCGAGGTTGTAGTCCTCACTCCTGATGAAGATTTACTGGTCAATCCTGAAGAATTACGCCGACAACTTGAAAAATATAAAGACCGTGCTATTAAGATAGGTTCGTTTACAGCATGTTCAAATGTGACCGGTATTGGGACCCCAATTCATCAACTGGCCCGTATCATGCACGAATATGGTGGAGTCTGTTTTGTAGATTATGCAGCATCCGCTCCTTATACAAACATCGATATGCATCCTGCTGATCCAATGGAAAAACTGGATGCCATTTACTTCTCCCCTCATAAGTTTCTGGGTGGACCAGGTTCATCTGGTGTATTGATTTTCGACCGTAAGATGTACAAAATAGATAGTCCGGACCAACCGGGTGGTGGAACAGTAGAATGGACCAATCCGTGGGGAGAATACAAGTTTATTGATGATATCGAAGTCCGCGAAGATGGTGGTACTCCGGGATTCTTACAGGCCATCAAGACAGCACTGTCGATTGAGTTGAAGAATAAAATGGGTGTAGACAACATTCACAAGAGAGAAAAGGAACTTACCGATTATGCTTTCAGGGAGTTTGATAATATACCCGGTCTAAACATCCTTGCTGAAAATATTCACGACAGACTTGGTATCATATCTTTCTTCATGGATGACATTCATTTTAACCTTGTTGTCAAGCTATTAAGTGATCGTTATGGAGTACAGGTACGTGGTGGTTGTGCCTGCGCCGGGACCTATGGTCATTATCTGTTGGATGTAACCCATGAGAAGTCAAACAAAATAACATCCCGCATCAACTATGGTGATCTCTCTCAGAAACCGGGCTGGATTAGGTTGTCTTTGCATCCGACAATGACCGATGCTGAACTGGAAACCATCATAAAAGGACTACACGAGATAAGAGCAAAACATCGTTCATGGGGACAAGATTATGATTACAACAAGCATACCAACGAGTTCCGACACATTAGTGAATATGGTGAACGGGATGAATTGATCAAATCATGGTTCCAACTTTAGAATAAAATAAGGGGTTTGTGCAAACAGCCCCTTTATTTTTTACAATCCTAGTGTAAAAGGTTTAACTTTGTAGGTTATACACCCCACTACTATTTACGCTGCGTTAACTTAAATCTTTTATGGAATTTGCCTCTCAAAATCTTGTTTTCGTCCTTATTCTTTCAAATCATCCAAAACTAGGTACCATCGTTTTACCCTACTGGGCTAAACGTTCTTCGAAACCTTATTTGAGTATTTCCGAACGGTTATCATCCTTCAACGTAGAGAACTATCGTGAAAACCTTCCTGAAAATGCACTTGAGATAATTAAGATTGCAGACGAATTTGCAGATTCCAATCTAATGAAACGCTTTGTCACAAAGAAGCATCCTGCCAAGAATTTCTATCAGTCAATTGAGGGAGAATATTTTAATGAGTTTGTTCGACCCTTTATAGAACGTCAGATTGACAAGATATTCAGACTGGGTGTACAATTTGACACACCAATCTATCTTGATGAAGGCACACCCAATTTGTACCCTATAGCTTTAATGAAGACAAATGCTGTTGACGCAGAAACTATTTTAAGTTTTACCCGGACAGATGAAGGCACGCGTTATGTGCTCGAAGTTTATCAGAACGAACAACGTGTTACTATGTCTGTCAATGAAAGCAAGGTAATTTGTCATCAACCCTGCTGGCTTAAATCAGGTAAGGAAATCTTCTCGTTCACCAAAGAATTTGACGGCAAGAAACTAGAGCCATTCATCAAGAAAGAATTTATCTCTATCCCTAAATCCTCAGAAAAGAAATACTTCGAAGCTTTCATCCTAAAAAACCTTAAAACAAGTAGTATTAATGCCGAAGGTTTCGATATTCTTGAAGTTAAAACTGAAAAGAAAATAGGTCTTTCACTGGAATACGACCTCAACGGAAAAGCAATCTTTGTGTTCTATTTCGTTTATGGCCGGAAACAGATCATGGCCGGACGTAAACAAAAGGTCTTTGTTGATTTAAAAGTAGAAAATGAGAACTATGTATTTTACCGGATTACCCGTAGTGCTGCATGGGAAAAACAAATCAAACAGAAGTTTACAGAACATGGATTTGAATGGTTTAACGATGATAACTGTATCCGATTAAAGACAGTAAAAAATGATTCAACATCAGGATTGCATACTTTGGTAGAATGGATCAACAAGGAAGAAGAGTTTCTGAAGTCGATTAATGCCACCATCACACAACAACAGCACACTTCAAAATATTTCACCTCCTCAATTTACACCGATTTTAAAGTCAAGATAGAAAAAGATTGGTTTGATATCTATGCGATGGTTCATTTCGGAACCCATTATCAAATCCCTTTCATCCAGTTCCGTAAAAACATATTAAAAGGCATACGGGAATATTTGTTACCCAATGGAGAAATTGCAATCTTACCCGAAGAATGGTTTGTCAAATACAAAGACCTCATGCTCTATTGTTCTGACAACAAAAAGTCAATGCGGTTACAAAGACACCATTATTTACTACTCAAAGAAGAGATCTTTGATAAAGGAAACGAACTGGAAGCCAGTGCCGTTAAACTTGATTTCAACAAGGCCGAACCTGTAGTGATTCCTCAGGGACTGAATGCCACGCTCCGTTCTTACCAGAGTGAAGGACTACGTTGGATGCAATTTCTAAACAAACAAGGGTTTGGTGGTTGCCTTGCAGATGACATGGGACTCGGTAAAACGATTCAGACACTTTCATTGTTACTTGGAATTCAACAACAACAAACCATTTCCCCTGTTGCTGACAGTACACGATTGACTTCTCTCATTGTAATGCCCTCTTCATTGATTCATAACTGGAAAAATGAAATCAAACGATTTGCTCCTTCCTTAAAGACTTTGATTCATACTGGGATTAACAGATATCAGGACACCAAAATCTTTAACTTTTATGATGTGGTTCTGACAACTTATGGCACTGTCCGTAACGATCAACAAATCCTGGGTTCCTTTCCTTTTCACTATGTCATTCTGGATGAGAGCCAGGCCATAAAAAATCCTGAGTCACAAACCAGTCAGGTTGTAAGTAGTCTGAATAGTACACATAGACTCGTATTGACAGGTACACCTATTGAAAATTCTTTGATAGACCTATGGTCACAAATGAACTTCCTGAACAAAGGTCTTCTCGGAAATCTACTGCTCTTTAAAAATGAATTCCTCAATCCTCTGGAAAAAGATGGTGATGCAGAAGTAGAAAAAAGACTCAAGAAACTCATCGAACCTTTTATGCTTCGTCGTCGTAAGGAAGAGGTAGCCACAGAACTCCCTCCGCTTATTGAAGACATCCGTTACTGTGAGATGACCGAAAAACAAAATACTATCTATCAGAAGGAGAAGACACGCATCAGGAATATCATCTTCGAGAGCATCGAAAAGAAAGGACTTGGCAGTTCTTCAATTGAGGTATTGAAAGGTATGATGCATCTGCGTCAGCTTTCCAATCATCCTTTGATGACTGATGCCGGATACAATGGCGACAGCGGTAAGTTTGATGAAGTCTTCAGAAGCATCCAAAATCTGGTTGATGAAAAGAACAAAGTGCTTGTATTTTCTTCTTTCGTAAAACACCTTAACCTTTTTGCCAATAAATTCGATGAACTTGGAATTAAGTATACCAAGCTGGTTGGCGCCTCAACAAACCGGGAGAAGATTGTCAATGATTTCAAGGACAATGAAGACAACCGCATCTTTCTTATTTCTATTAAAGCCGGTGGTGTTGGACTGAATCTTACTGAAGCCGACTATGTCTTTATACTCGATCCATGGTGGAATCCTGCAGTCGAACAACAAGCCATCAGTCGTGCACACCGCATCGGACAGTTTAAGAATGTGATAGCCTATAAATTCATCACCAAAGACAGTATCGAAGAAAAGATCTTAAAACTTCAACAACGTAAACTTCAACTGGCCGAAACATTTATCCCTTCTAATAACCCATTGAAGGATATAAATAAGGAAGACATCGTTGAGTTATTTGAATAATCAATTTAAAACTCATATCCTGATGGCTAAAGTGATTTAAATCTCGAAGCGATGATTCTACAATAGATTTCATAATACTTATCTTAATGTCCCAATCTTCTGGTTATAAGAAATGGAATGTGCTCTTAAATTACACATAACTATAACAATATTAATTAAATAACAATAGAAAATTATTGTTAAATGTAAGGGGAATAAATAACAGGAAAATTAAAAAAGGAAAAATAATCAGGGTCGTGCTGCAGAATTAACTGATAAGCGGACGGGCCGCAAGTGATTTGCATTCAAGATTAAATTTAAATTATTAGATTAATTAACAAAAATAAATTTAACTATGACTCAAAACAAAAGTTATGCATTGCCAATAGCAATGATGTTTGCACTTTTCTTTATGATTGCCTTTGTGACCGGCCTGCCCAGCCCAATGGGGGTAATTGTCGCAAAACAATTTGGAGCATCTAACTTCCTTTCTCAGTTAGGCTTCTTCGCTAATTTTATTGCTTATGCCTTTATGGGTATTCCTGCCGGGATTTTACTCGAAAGAATTGGGTATAAAAAGACGGCATTGATAGCGGTTGTTGTTGGTTTTACGGGTGTTGGGGTTCAATACCTTTCGGGGCAGCTAGGAAGTTTTGTCGTTTATCTTTCAGGTGCATTCATCTCAGGTTTCTCCATGTGTATGTTAAATACAGTGGTTAACCCGATGTTGAATACCCTTGGCGGTGGAGGCAAAAAAGGGAACCAGCTTATTCAGACCGGTGGTTCATTAAACTCGGTTGCCGCTACAATCGTTCCGGTACTAGTTGG
>Ga0118677_10016018_pt1 | contig 10338 bp, 7 predicted proteins | sample AliMusrvi5mmetaG_FD_86154 | JGI IMG/M metagenome (GOLD analysis project Ga0118677, IMG submission 86154)
GGGAGGGCGGTGCTTGGCGGTTCCTCCTTCGGATGCGCCAGGGCGGTGCTCGGCGTGGGTAGCGATGCAGAAGTAGCTCGGCATGGCTCGCCCTTCGGCGCTGTGCGGTGGCTCGTAGAGGCTTCGCAAGCCTCGTCTAGTCGTGCATCGGCAGCCGTTGCCGGTGCTCCTCCGGCGCTGTGCGACTCGACGAAAAAGCTGCCTGCGCGCAGCTAGGCGCGGCTTGGTGCCCGTTCCGGCCTGTGGAGCTGGGTGTGACTCGGCGGTTCCTCCTTCGGCTCCTCTTTCGGCTCCTACGGCGCTACGCGTGGCTCCTTCGGCACTTCGTGACGCCAGACGGCGCTCGGGCGAAGCCCGCCGAAGGACGCGTGGCTCCTTCGGCACTTCGTGACGCCAGGGTGGTGCTTGGCGGTGCTTGGCGGTGCTTGGCGGTGCTTGGCTGTGCTTGGCGCCCGTTCCGGCCTGTGGAGCTGGACATGGCTCGGCGCCCGTTCCGGCCTGTGGAGCTAGGCGCGGCTGGCATGGCTCGGCGCCCGTTCCGGCCTGTGGAGCCGGGCATGGCTTGGCTCCCGTTTCGGCCTGTGGAGCTCGGCGCGGCTGGCATCTCAGAAGTAGCTCGGCATGGCTCGAGCTGAGCATGGCTCGCCCTTCGGCGCTGTGCGGTGGCTCGTAGAGGCTTCGCAAGCCTCGTATAGTCATGCATCGGCAGCCGTTGCCGGCGCTCCTCCGGCGCTGTGCGATTCGAAGAAAAAGCTGCTTGCGTGGAGCTGGGCGCGGCTTGGCGCGGCTTGGCGTGGCTGGGCGTGGCTCCTTCGGCTCCTACGGCGCTCCTCCGGCGCTGTGCGACGCGTGGCTCCTTCGGCTGGCTCCTTCGGCACTTCGTGACGCCAGACGCCAGGGTGGTGCTCGGCTGTAAGGCTTGCCTGCCAAGCCCTGCGTTCACTTTTAAAGCGCATCGTTCTCTGGCTCAAGTAAAGCGAGTTTTCATGTGATCCGCAATGGCGGCATCCCATTTCGAGTTTAATCTCGTGGATCCATCGGAAGATGTGCGTCGCTACCTTTGCACCTGGGCTTCCAACAGCTGCCACGCCTACCTCATCCAGCCAGGGCTACGTATCGATCGGCCAACCTGGACGTTGGGAGGCGAGCTGCTGGTTCCTCGCCAGCAAAAAAAGCTTCTGCTGTTGCTCCACATGAACTTCTCCAACCACAACATCGCCTGGCCAGCCCCGCCATTCGCTCGCGAAGTCCTGGCGATGCTGACACCCGAAGCCTACGCAACGCGCTTCGAGCCGACGACGACTCTGCAGGCCTTCGCCGCGACGCAGGACTCGGCTGCCGTTGATCCATTGCCTCCGCTGACCTGGGATCCTTATGACATTGTCGACGACTTAAACCGTGCCGAGGCCGACGCCAAGAAGCGCAACGACCAGATCGCTATTGGCCGTGATATGCTTGGCTTACTCATGGAAGTCGCAATGGAGGATGGCCTCGATATTCATCTACGCAAGTCGACTCGAAAGTCAACATCCGACCTGTACGTGATGCATTACGAGTTGATGGTGAATGGAGCTTTGGTTCCAGATGTCACATCTTCAAAGATAGGCAAATCCATCGACACAGAGAAGCGAAGACGTGGCTTGCAGCAATCCCATAACTTTTACATGCGCGTGGATGCCATCTTTCCTGGCTGCGGCAAGTATGAGACATATGTGCAGGCGAGATTGGCCAAATTCAAGTCCGCACGAGGGACCGGACGAGAATGGTTTACGCTGTCGGGAAGTGAAGCCGTCAGGAGGGTAAAGAAATGCCTTTTCATGAAGAGATGGGGCAAGAAGTTGTGGAGAGGAGCCACCTGCAATAAGGCTCGAGCTTGACATGGCTTGGCGCAGCTGGGTGCGGCTTGGCGCAGCTCGGCATGGCTGGGCGCGGCTTGGCGCAGCTAGGCGTGGCTGGCCGCGGCTTGGCGTAGCTAGGCGTGGCTGGCCGCGGCTTGGCGTAGCTAGGCGTGGCTGGCATGGCTCGGCGCAGCTGGCCGCGGCTTGGCGCCCGTTCCGGCCTGTGGAGCTGGGTGTGGCTGGCATGGCTCGGCGCAGCTGGGTGTGGCTGGCCGCGGCTTGGCGTGGCTGGGCACGGCTCGCGCTCGCAGTAGCTCGTAGGGGCTTCGCAAGCCTCATCTAGTCGTGCATCAGCAGCCGTTGCCGGCGCAATTCGACGAAAAAGCTGCCTGCGCTGAACTTCGATGCATACAGCCGTGCACTTCGCTTGCTGCCGTTGTGTACTCTTCATGCATTGTATTGAGCAGCCCCGCACAGCACAGCATCTGCAAGCAAATGCCATACCAACTGCTCGTCAAAGCACTCACAATGCGTCCGCTGGCATTGGCTCAAAGGATAGGAGAGCCATGTCGACTGCAAAGAAGCGCTCCAGAGCGGACGATGCCGAAGATGCGGTGGGACCTAGCGTTGATGCCATGGCCACCAGTTCCGCGATGACTGGCAGTGCCGCAATGGCCGGCAGTTCCACAATGGCCGGCAGTTCCACAGTGGCAGGCAGTGCTGCCGTGGCCGCCAGTTCCGCGATGGCTGGCAGTGCTGCCATACCCGCCAGTTACGCGATGGCTGGCAGTGCTGCCATGGCTGGAATCTCTGCCAGGGACGCCAGCACTTTCATGGCATTCTTTGCCGCAGGACCCGCCAGTTCTGCGATGTCGGGCGGTGCCACAATGGCCGGCAGTTCCAACGACAGTGCCGCCAGGGTGCTCTCTGCGGCAAGGGCTGGTTGTGCCACCATGGATGATGTCTGCGAAGATAGTGATGTGGAAGACGATGACGATGATGCAGAAGAAGACGCCGAGGATGATGTGGAAGAGGACGACGAGGAAAGTGATGCTGGCGAAGCAGATGAAGATGACGTTATCGGAGGTTTACTCTGCACAGTGTGCTCGACGAAGTCTCAACGCGCCGATAAATATGACAACATAACCACGACGTGTTGCATGACCTGTGCGAAAGAACATCATCAAGAGTGGTACGCAGCTCGGATGCTGCATCTACGATGTCCTCATTGCTCTAAGCACCACTTCCGCTCCAAATTTGGTGGGATCAAGTCAACGTGCTGTCGCCGATGTGCAAAGACGCATCAGCCTGAATGGTATGCTGCCATGTTGGAAGAGTGTCGCTGCTCGCATTGTGTTCGACCAAGAAGTCACGCAAAATTTGGTGGCATCACGACTTCATGCTGTATCAGGTGTGCAAAGACCAAGCACGTAGAGTGGTACTCAGCCCGAAGTGCAAAGCGTCGCTGCTCGCATTGTGATCGACCGAGAAGCCAAAGAGTATTTGGAGGCATTGTGACTACATGTTGTATCAAGTGCGCAAAGACCAAGCACACCGACTGGTATGCAGCTCGAGCTACAGAATACTGCTGCGCACATTGTTCCAAGCTTCGCAATCCAAATAAGTATGGGGGTATCCCAACTTCGTGCTGCATAACCTGCGCAAAGACGCATCATAACGAATGGAACGCGGCCAGAATTGCAGCGACTCGCTGTGCGCATTGTCACAAAAGGAGAGCGGTCGAGAAGTTCAACGGCATCATTACGCTCTGCTGTATCTCATGTTCAGCCGAGCATGATAAAGAATGGCATGCCTTGTGGCGTAAATTTCGCAAGTGCAAGAGCGACCACTGCGACACCATTGTGGGTCGCTCCTTTGAGGGATACTGCAGCCATTGCTTCCGCCATCTTCATCCGGAAGACGTGAGAGCGCATTGGAGTCGATGCAAGGAGAGAGTCGTCACGCGCTTCATCGTGCAAGTCTTCCCAAAACTCGCTTGGTCACTGAATAAGCGCATTCCGGGAGGAACGTCCAACAGAATTCCCGATGCATATCTACGTCTGCCTGATCGAGCCTTGACCATTGAGATTGACGAGCACTCGCACGCTTACTATTCCTGTCTTTGCGAGTCACGCAAGGTCATGGAGCACTTTTGTGATGCTGGAAGAGTTCCTCACATCTTTGTTCGATTCAATCCCGACGAATACACCGATCCAAGAGGAAAAGTCATTCCTTCATGCTGGACCAAGACTCCAAAGACTGGAGAGCCTCGCATTGCACCAAGCCAGGAACGTCAATGGGGCGATCGCCTTCAGAAGCTTGCGCAGATCGTGCACGTCTTTCTGACCAATAAGCCGGAACGAGAAGTCACTGTAATTGAGCTCTTTTACCGGTGAAGAGCATTACAATATAGTACAGTAGTAGTCTTTTGAGGCGCATTTAGAACAGCGAATACCATTCATAGTATGTAGGATTGCGACCATGAGGCACGACTGATGCAGAAAAAAAAGCAGTCTTGGATCGTTTGAAGCTTTTGGTGTCTCTCATTACACTTTCTCACATGTGTCTGGGAAGCTGAAGTTGTCTCCTTGAATTTGGGTTGGCATTTTTAAGGAGACATCTTCTTCTTCTCGCCACTTTACACGGTATATGTAAGTGGTCGGTCTTCACGGTATGAGTAAGCCGTTCACTATCTGCGACTCAATCGTTAACAGTCTCTCATTACACTTTCTCACATGTGTCTGGGAAGCTGAAGTTGTCTCCTTGAATTTGGGTTGGCATTTTTAAGGAGACATCTTCTTCTTCTCGCCACTTTACACGGTATATGTAAGTGGTCGGTCTTCACGGTATGAGTAAGCCGTTCACTATCTGCGACTCAATCGTTAACAGTCTCTCATTACACTTTCTCACATGTGTCTGGGAAGCTGAAGTTGTCTCCTTGAATTTGGGTTGGCATTTTTAAGGAGACATCTTCTTCTTCTCGCCACTTTACACGGTATATGTAAGTGGTCGGTCAATGACTCGCAACATCCGCAGACATTTGGCTTTCAGTACCAGCTTATCAAGTATGGAGATAAAGCTCAACTTTTCACATGATACGTACGCTATTGTAGTGCAAGACTACAGTTTCCGGCCAGAGTTTCTCCCGCGGTCGCATCCGCAATCTTATCCACAGGGTGCCGCCGATATGCTCTGGAAGAAGCGCTACACGGTGCTGTACCACAAGCCCAGCGCATCTTGGGTCTTGCACATTCCCAATCCAGACCAAATCAAGTACGTGCAATGCAAGCTCGCGACCATTACAGCGCGTACGGGCATGCAGTTCCACAACCTCAGCCCGCTCGACAAGCTCGACGTCGAGAGGATGGGGCTCCTCAAGGTCTACCAGACTCCTTGCCACTGGATGCCTTCCCGCAGCATCCCTGGCACCGACCCTGCGGAGGAGCCTGAGGCAGAGGAGCCCGTGGAGATCGAGACGACCGGCTCCGAGCAATCCGAAGAGCAGTCCCTCGAGGCCTGGTTGCAGGCTAATGACATGCTCCGCACTGTGGAGGCGATGGTCGAGGTGAACGAAGACGTCCTCGCGATGGTGAAGCGGGGCTACGATCACTTCACCTACCAAGAGAGGAGCCTGGTGCAAGTGCTCTCTCCCCATGTCCTGCAGTACTTCGCACAGGAGCTGGCGAAGAAGCTCGCCGACCGCGAGTTTCTCACAGTCGGTCCTGTGGTCGAGGAGTTGACCGTGTACCCCAAGGTGAGGATGGTCGCTTCGCGGCAGCTGGAATGGCTGCTCTTCCGCCTGGCGAAGAACAACGTGACGCCGATCAAAGAGGTCGCGTTCTATCCGGTCTTCCTGCACCACTACCTGACGATCTCGCTGGTGCAGAATCGCGCCAAAGCGTGCCAGAAGGCCTCCGAGCTGTGGCAGCTGTGGACGGGCGAAGCGCTGCCCAAGGAGCTGCCGGACGACGTGAAGCTGCGCGTCGTCGCGCTCCGCCAGAGCAAGGAGGCCTGTCAGTGCGCCATCTGCTGCCGGCCCATGCTCCGCGCCGTCGGCGGCGACGTCTTCTGCAGCCCGGCGTGCGGGCGCTACTGCTGCGCGGAGCACAAGGTCGCCAAGGTCGCGGTCCATCCCTCGCACCTCATGGCCGATCCCGACGACGTCCAGATGGTCAGCACCGTCGTGGGTGCGATGACCAAACTGAACGACGCCTTCGCGTGCAGGGACGGTCCGAGGAGGCCTCAGGCGCTGAATCCCGAGATCGCCGAGGCGGTGCGCGAGATGAAGGAGACGGGCTGCTGTTCCCAAGGGTTCTGCAGCAAGCACGCCGAGGCGAATCGTCGGCAGTGCCTCGCCTTGCGCCTCATGCGCCAGACGAACGAGATTCGCTGGGAGGAGCTGGAGACCGAGCGCGATCGCCTCGCCACCATCTTCCGCCCGCCCCGCTTCGAGCAGACCTACGCCTGCCCTGTGTGCGCGCCGCAGCTTGTGGAGCCGGCGCCCCAGCAAGAGCCGGTGGCGCAGATCGACCTGGACAAGTTCGAGGTCTTCGAGAAGGCCAGGGAGGCGGGCTACAAGGGCGGCTTCGACGACTTCGATCCTGACGCGTACAGGGCGCAGAAGCGTCGCCGCTGGAAGGACGCCTCTGAGGCGGATCGTGCGAGGCTGTGGAACCCGGTGCCCGGCAGCTTCATGCTATTCCCTGAGCCTGAGTAGGACGGCTTCTCCTTCGGCACTCTCTGAGGCTTGGCGATGCGGATGACAGGCGAACAGGGCCCAGCGCCAAGCAAGAGCGAGACAAAAAAGAGATGCTTGACACGGCCGACTTGCAGTGATGCGTGAATTGCTGAAATGGCCCAGTGATAGGTGCAGCATGGTGCGTCGTTTGCAGACCTAGAACTCTGGAATGGTCAGCGATGGAAGATGGAAGAGACCATAGTCCTTGTCCTTGCCGTCCGACGCGTATCGCTTCGAAGGGACAAAGTTGAAGGGCGGCAGCTCGAGATTCAAAGGCGTCCATGCAAAGCCTGCAAAATCCCTCGCCACATGTGCATTACGTTCGCACCGAGTCTCGTAGTTTATCAGAAGCCAGGTGCTTCCAGTCTGCTTCAGGGCCTCCAGAATTCGACGCTGCCTTGGCGTGGAGACGTGCTGGAGCAGGTCGCGCATGAGGACCAGATCGTGCGAGCTCTTCACGTCTTCCACGGCCATGACGGCAAAGCGGGTGTGCGGATAACGCTTCGCATTTTGTTCCACCATACCGGGAATGATGTCTAGGCCCAAGTAGATGCTGTCGAATGACGGCACGGCCTCGCGCACGAGCTTCATCCAGTGAAAATATCCGCACGGCACGTCGAGGAAGCTGTTGACGTCGATAAGCAGTTCGGGCAGGATCGCCCGGATCACCGCCGTATTTTCTATGGCCGAGCCTCCTCCCGAGCGGCTCTCCATAGGGGTTCCGTGCGCGAGATACCCCCACCATGCCCACAGATTGAGGCGATAGGCCAATGCAAACTTCGTCTGCGCCGGAAGAGAGATGAACACCAGCGCCGTGACGATTATTACTAGTGAGACCGCCAGAAGCACATTCATCCTTTCGAGAACCGCGCAGTCGAGCCACTTGTGCCGTCTCTCATCCCTCCATTTTCCAGCGTCGATTAACTGCAAAGGCGGCGAATCTCGGTTTCTGCTCTGGCTTCTTGCACGCGGCCCTCTGCCTCGAGCTTTCGTCGCTTCAGTCGGCTCTCCTCTATGGCATCCTCCAGCTCGATCTCGGCTCTCTTGCGGCGACTTTCCAGCTCGATCCTATAGCTTTCAAGCTCGAGCTCGGCTCTCTGGCGTAGCAGTGCGCGATCCGCCATGTCGGCCTCGAATTCGGCCTCCTCGCGCCTGTATTGCAAGTCGTGCAGTCGCGAGGGTGTGGCCTGCAGCGTCGCTTCGGCGTCCTTCTTGGCCTGGAACTGTTGCTGCAGCAGCTCGGGGATGCACTGCTCGAACGCCTCGTCCACGAGCTGCACATAGGCATCAGGGTGCACCCAAAAATACTCCCGGAAGCCGGGGTGATTGTACTTCTTGCCAAATGGAGGGGTCCTGAATTTGCGGTGCATCAGCGTCTCCATAGCCTGGCCGACCTCTTGGAAGATGCGAAAGAGCGAGAAATGCCAGTCCTTCTGGTATTTCTTGACCTCGGTGTGCGCCGCTTCGCTGCGAAGCATGGGATCGTCGCCGCATCCAATTTTAATGAGCCGTCGCCCTTGCTCGTCGACGGTGTCGGTGCCTTGAACCAGCGAGACGTAGCAGTGCATCTTGCAAGTCGCGGCTTGAACTCCGTCGGGCTTGGGACGAATCTCCAGACGGCTAGGCTGCCGAGCTGCGAGGATGTTGGGTGATGGCTCGATGAGGACGTTACCGTTGCTTCCCGCGTTCCATCCTTGCGGCGCCTGCTCGACTGCCTCGCCAAAGAGGCGATGGTGCGCTTCTTCTGGAGTTCGCAGCTCCTCAGGAATGGCCGCCAGATCTTGCTGAGCTTCGTGATTTAGGGTGACTTCTCTGATCAGGGACAAGTCGCCACCCAGGTATCTCACTAGCAGCTCAGCCGCGGCTTTGCGGATGCTCGCAGCTTTGCGACCATTGATGAGGAAGGCGAACGACATTGCCCCGGCCAGGTCTACCACTTGGATCGGCCTCTGACCTCTGCCATGAAAAGTGAAGAGGTCACACCCACCAGGTGTCACCTCGGGATTTTCTCGTAATATTTTTGCCACGGTTTTTGCAGCCACATTTGCTGACTGGCCCGTGAAGAGTACGACTACGTCTATCAGGGCCACTTGATTGCTAGGTGTCAGCCTGGGTTTGAAAGTGACTGGGTGGCCAATCAGAGACGAGAGCTCGGCCACGATGGCTGAGTCCGAAGAGGCCGGTGGCTGAGAAGTTTGCGGAGCTCGGTCAGCTTTTGCTTCCAGGAGGGAGCACTTCGGAAGCAAAGCTACCAACGCAGACACGTCAGCCTCCGACGCCCAGAGTGATGTGGTCTTTTTGCATGCCCATGCCAAGAGACCGTGCTTTCTTCCGATGCCGTAGATCGTCGCTTGAGCCTGCACCTCCGACTTGCCCGTCAAGGTTTGCACAACCGCGAGGGTGCTGATGCGGCCGTCATCATGCCGAGGAGCGCGTGCGATTGCAGATCTGATCGCTTGGGCTGAAGCCATAGGTTTGCCTTACCGACGAGACAAATGACCAAAGCTGCTAACGCGCGTAAAAGTGGCTCTAACGCGCATCATGAGGTCGCCGCCAAGATAGCGCACAAGAAGTCTGGCCGCTTGCATTCGAATGTGAACTGCAAGGGGCGTGAACCAAGCAAAATCGCAATTTCGATGGACGTTGCCAGAGGGGCCACTGCAATAGGTTTCTGACCTCGCCCTGGAAATTTGAAAAGGTTAACCCGGGATGGGTTGACTTCATGCGCTTCTTCAAAAATCCTCCTGAGGGCTCGAGCTGCATAGTTGCGATCAAGTCCCGTGAACATCATCGCCACATCGATGAGTGCCAGCTGACCATCAGGCGTGACCCGGATTACAAGATCAGGCATGCCAACCGGAGTCTTCAGCTCTTCCACAGGATTTCGGAGGATAGGTTCCGTCGAGTCTGGGGCAGCGATCGTCGCTCGCTCGGGCTGGTCAGCCTCAGGAGCGACCGCACGCTCGGGTGTATGCATTGGTTCTTGAGCGGGTGCGTTCACCGAGGTCTCACCAGGACTGGCGACCAGTAGCAAAGGTGTGGCTGCCCGCGTCGAGACTGCAGGCTCTCCCCTTCGCACCATGATCTGGTCTGAAGGGACGTGAGCGAGCAGCCGACGCAGAGGCGCCTCGGCGAGCAGTTGGTATGACTGCTTGGTCCCGCGTGGTCGCTTCACCACCTGAGCTTGGAGGTCTGGGTGGTTTCTTGATTTGAGAATGAAAGCTGGTTGTCCGCTGAACGCGCCACAGTTGCTGCAAAAGCGACTCGGCTGCCTTCACGCTGAAGCAGACGCTCACTGCCGACTCGGCTGCTCCACTGCTCGTCGCATGCGGTGCAGGAAGACGGCGCGCGCCTCCACGTCGTCGCGAGCCAACTCGCGAAGAAATGCGACGTCCGCCGCGTCTGAGTTGGCGGCGGTAATGCTCGTAGCCGCCGCTGCGTTGGCGGTGGCAAGGCTCGCAGCCGCCGCTGCGTTGGCGGTGGCAATGCTCGCGGCCTCGCGATCCAACTCCAGCGTCATCTTGCGACGCTTAAACTCGCGGTCAAAAGCGGCAGCTTCCTCGCCTCGCTCCAACTCTTCCAGAGCTTTGCGCTTGCGCTGATGCTGCTTCTCCAGAGCTTTCGGGAGGACCAGTTCCACAGCAACTTGCACACGTTGCGGGAAGTCTTCATCGCCTTCGAAGTACTCGATAAATCCATCAATGCATGTGAATTCGGCGTGCACCGCTTTCTCGAGGGCTCCGCCGCGGCGCCAGGTGCAGG
>Ga0118677_10016019_pt1 | contig 10338 bp, 11 predicted proteins | sample AliMusrvi5mmetaG_FD_86154 | JGI IMG/M metagenome (GOLD analysis project Ga0118677, IMG submission 86154)
TTGTGGGGCAAGAATGAAGAGGTCTGGTGATGCGCAAGGAGATTCTCAGGAGCGTAAAACGGATTGTTATCAAGATCGGCAGCCAGGTGCTTACCGACGGAGACGGAGCGCTGGACATGGCGGTCCTCGGCCGGATCTGCGCCGACATCTCTGTCCTGCGCGAACGTGGGCTGCAGGTGCTGGTGGTAACATCCGGCGCTATAGCGGCCGGCAGGAGCGAACTGGGGCTTACCGAGAAACCCAGGACAATTCCCCACAAGCAGGCCGCCGCCGCCATTGGCCAGACCCGCCTGATGCACGCCTATGAAGAGGCCCTGGCGCCTCATGGCCTCAAGCCAGCCCAGGTGCTTCTGACCAGCGAAGATCTGACGAGTCGGCAGCGCTTCCTGAATGCACGAGCCACTCTGGATGCCCTGCTCGGCTTCGGCATCATCCCGGTAATCAACGAGAATGACACCGTAGTGGTGGATGAAATCAAGTTCGGCGACAACGATAACCTTTCGGCTCTGGTGACCAATGTGGCCGAGGCCCAGCTGCTGCTAATCCTGACGGATATCGAAGGTTTCTACAGCGCCGACCCGCGCACAAACGCGGATGCGGAGCTTGTACCGCTGGTGAAGATCATCACCCGCGAGGTGGAGAGGGCTGCCGGGGGCTCCGGTTCCGCTGTCGGCACCGGAGGAATGGCGACCAAGGTAGCTGCGGCCAGGAAGGCCGGAAAGAATGGAGTTGCCACCATCATAATTCCGGGCAAAAGTGAAGGGATCATAGCTGCCGCCCTGCGTGGGGATAAGGTTGGAACCCTGTTTCTCCCCTCCGGCGAGGGGGTCAACCGCCGCAAGCACTGGATCGCCTATACCCTCAAACCGGCGGGCAGGATTTTTGTGGATGACGGAGCCCGCGACGTACTGCTGAAGAAGGGGAAAAGCCTGCTGCCTTCAGGTGTGGCGAAGGTTGAGGGGAGCTTCGAGCGGGGCGCCAGTGTTCGGATCTGCGGCCTTGAGGGGAGAGAGTTTGCCCGCGGTCTTTCGGATTATTCCAGCGCTGAAATTGCCGGGCTTGCCGGCAAAAAAAGTTCCGAAATAGAGGCAATTCTTGGATATTATTACGGCGATGTTATTGTCCATCGGGACAATCTGGTTATTCTTTAAAGAAAGGTAGTTTTCGCTAGGGTTTTGCTTCAACCACAGAGACGCCGGCTGTAAATGTGTCCTTGCGCTGAAGCTGACCATTTACGACCTCGACCCGGCCGCGCAGCTCCTGCCCAATGCGGCTGTTTTCCCTTACCTTCACGTCCATATTGATTTCTGCCAATTTGCCTGACTCGATCCGATCAACCCTGAAAACCAGTGTGCCTTTCTGTTCCTGCCGGAATTTCAGATCCGGTGCGCCCACAAAAACCAGTTCAGGCGGGAGTTGAAGTCCTACAGTCAAATCCTGAGCAGACTGAGATCCGATGTTAAGAAGTGATACCCGATAGCGCAGCTGTTCGCCGGGCGTGACTTTCGGCCTTGCAAGCTTGGCGACGACGCGTACAAGCGGCGCCGAGGCTATGACCAGAGCATTCTTTACCTGAACGACATCCCTGTATTTACTCGATATGGTCCTTATGGCCAGAAGCGCACGATCTCCGTCGACCTTGCCGGAGGGCATCCTGAAAAGGACTCTGCCCCTGAACGTTTCACCAGAGGCGAGTTTAACGTGCGTGACAGCTTCATCCGATTTGCCTGCCGATGCGATAAAAGCCCCATATTCCCTTGCTGCTGTAACATCCAGCAGAAACTCCTGGCTGTTTTTAGCGCGATTGGAAATCTCGATCGGAACACTTCCGTTCTGCCCGGCCGCAACAACAGTTCCCTCCTCCGGAACCAGGATGGCGGTTTTGATGCTCTCTTTTTCAGCTTTTTCGGCGGCGAGGCGTTCACGCTCCTTGCGTTCCGCTTCGGCCTTATCCAACGCGATGCGCTCTCGTTCGGCCCTTTCCCTTGCAAGTTTCTCCTGCTCAAGTTTCAGAGCCGCAGCAAGCTCCAGCGCCAGACGGTCGTCCCGAACCTTCTTGGCAACCGTCTGCAGTTGTTTGTTGGGTTGCAGCTGTTCGCCTTTCAGATGTCTGGAGCCTAATGCCAGCAAATCTTCTTCAATAGTGCTTGTAAGGGGGTTGTCTGAAAATTCCCCCGTAAATTTATTAATGGTTTTTGCGGCAAGCTCATTGTCGCCGGCTTTTATTGACGAGCGTGCGATGAGCAGCAGATTGACATCCCTTAGTGGTGAGTCCGGGAAAACCTGATTGAGCTGGTTGGCCTTTTCAATTGCGAGCAGATACTCTTTTTTCTGAAAGGCATTGAACGCTTCTACAAATACTGCCGCATCGTCAATTTCGACCGCTAGCACGAAACCCGCTCCCAACAGCATGGCAATAATACTGAAAATAAAGGGTTTTATGAATGTGATAAACAATCTCATGGCATTAATCCACGAAACTCTTCAATTTCTTGCTTCGGCTGGGATGGCGCAATTTGCGTAAAGCCTTGGCCTCGATCTGACGGATACGCTCACGGGTGACTTCAAAGTCCTGGCCGACCTCTTCCAGGGTATGGTCACTCTTTTCGCCGATGCCAAATCGCATCCTGAGAACTTTCTCCTCTCGAGGGGTCAGGGTTGCGAGTACCTTGGCGGTGCTCTCCGAAAGGTTGGCCTTTATGACCGCCTCAATCGGTGAAATGACACCCTTGTCTTCGATAAAATCACCCAGGTGTGAATCCTCCTCTTCGCCGATGGGGGTCTCCAGAGAAATCGGTTCCTTGGCGATCTTGAGCACTTTTCGAACCTTGTCGAGCGGCAGCAACATCCGTTCTGCAATCTCTTCCGGCGACGGTTCCCTGCCATTTTCCTGTACAAGCTGACGGCTGGTACGTATCAGCTTGTTGATAGTCTCAATCATATGAACCGGAATACGGATGGTACGAGCCTGGTCCGCTATGGCGCGAGTGATGGCCTGGCGAATCCACCAGGTGGCGTAGGTGGAAAATTTGTACCCGCGCTGATACTCAAACTTGTCCACGGCTTTCATCAATCCGATATTACCTTCCTGGATCAGATCAAGAAACTGCAGTCCACGATTGGTGTACTTTTTGGCGATGGAGACCACAAGACGGAGATTGGCTTCGATCAGCTCACTTTTTGCGATGCGGGCCTTGCATTCACCCTCTTCAATAGCCTTTAGCGCCGTAGACAGGTCACTTGCTTTAAAACCCGATTCCTGTTCGACTTTCTGAAGTTTTCGCGCCGCGCTGCGTAACCTTCTCTCCAGTTTTTGAGTCTCTTCTTCATCAAGTTTCAGCTTCTTTAATTCTGCTGTGGCTTTTTCTTCGTCATTTTGAAGCCTGTCAACCAGAATATTAAGTTTATCGATGGGGATAAGTCTGTGCAGATCGGCCAGTTCCTCCTGCATCCTCTCAACCTTTACCGATAATTCCTTCAAGCGCTCCGCAACCTTGTTGATATGCCGGTCTTTGAGCCGCAGTGACTTCAGCAACTCTGCCTGATGGTCCTTGGCCTGGATGAATTTCTTTTCCAGTTCCTTTTTCTTTGCAGTGGATTTTGCTGCCGTCTGCGCCTCGATTATTTCAATCAACAACAAATCCTGAGCGGCAATGGAATCAATTACCTCAAGGATTTTAACTTTCTGGACATCTTCCTCGCCTTCTTCCAATTCCTCTTCTTCGACTTCCTTGCTGATCTCGGAGGCGTTGATCTGAAATTTGCGAAGCCGGTCACCCAATGACAGGACTTCCTTGACCGTGATCGGCGTGTTAAGTATGACCCCGGCAACGTCGCGCTCACCGTCTTCGATACGCTTGGCGATTTCTACCTCACCCTCTCTGGTCAATAGAGAAACCGAACCCATCTCACGCAGGTACATTCGGACAGGGTCGCTGGTTCGGCCGATAGAGCCGGGTTCGAATTCAACTTCTTCCGATTCACCCTCGGCCTCTTCATCTTCGTCAAGATCGCTCTTCATTTTCGGGATCTTGATCTTCTGCGCTGAATCAACTATTTCGATATCCATATCACCGAACATGCCTATAACATCATCTATCTGGTCGGTGGCGATGTCGGGAGGAAGCATGTCGTTGACTTCGTCGAAGGTGAGGAAGCCCTTTTCCTTGCCGATGTCAATCAACTGCTTAACATCGTCCAAATTCTTCTTTGCCATGCATTCACCTCAGTATGGCCGTTCTCCGAAAAGGAGACGGCTAAAGTTTGGATTTTCTGGTACGCAGAGTGTCAGCCTGTTTAAGGAGGAGTGTATACTCCTCACTTCCGGCGTCCAATACCGCCAGTCGTAACGCAATATCCTTGATTGATGAAAGCTCCCTCTTTTCACGGCTTCTGGAACACTGTTCAAAAACATCGCGCCACACGATATCGGCCATTTGCCCGTCTGATACGAGGATTCTGGACAACATCGTCTTAAGTTCCGGATTTTCAACACTGTCTGCCAGAAGAGTTAAAGCTTGGGAATCTTCTGTGCCGGTCAAGGTATCGAGCACCAATCTGGCGAGTTCCAGGTGATTTCCATGGAACATGTTTTCAACGCCGGTCCGAACGACCTCAGCCCTGGCTTCGGGATAATTCAGCAATACCGCCAGAAGTGTTTCCTGTGAGTTATCGGCGGTTGCAGACTTTTGCTTCTGGTCCGCTCGGGAGTCCTGCGCAGACAGATTCATACCGCCCATGCGCTTACGAAAGGAGTGGGCGGTAATCCCCATCAATCGGCAAATCTCCTTCTCGTACAGATCCCGTTCGACCGGGTCGGCAATCTTCCGGAAACGGGGCACGATCTCATCAATCACCCGCACCTTGTTATCGACGCTGTCGGGCGGAGTCTCTGCCAGCAGAGAGCGTACGAAAAATTCAAACGCCGGCCGCGAATTTTTCAGCCGTTCGTCAAAAGCTTCGACAGGATTACTGGCCATAAAACTGTCAGGGTCGTCACCGGCAGGCAGCGTTATGACATACGCCGGTATCCGCTGTTCCAGAAACAGCTCCATAGAACGTATGGTGGCTTTCCTGCCTGCGCTATCGCTGTCGAAGAGAGTGTAGACACGTTCGGCATGGCGCTTGATCAAGCCGGCATGAGTGGAAGTCAGTGCAGTGCCGCAGGTGGCAACCACGTTGCGTATCCCCGCCCGGTACAGAGCCAGGTGGTCAAAATATCCCTCGACGATGATGATGGCATTTTCAGTCCTTACAGCCGGCAGCGCCATATCGAGCCCGAACAGAACCGAACTCTTGTGATAGAGCGGTGATTCCGGGGAGTTGATATATTTGGGCAGCGAGGCGTCCAGCACCCGCCCGGCAAACGCTATGACCTGGCCTCTGGCATCGCGGATCGGAAATATTAGGCGATTTCTGAAAAGATCGTACCAGCCGGCTTCAACTTTGCGGATAATACCCAGCTTAAGTGCAATCTCCAGATCTACGCCGTTATTCTTAAGATGTTTTACAAGGCCGTCACGACGATCAGGAGCGAAACCAAGCAGGTAGGCCTCGGAAATATCATTTTCAACAGCGCGCTTTGCAAGGTACTGGCGCGCCTGCTCTCCCTCCGCCCCTTTAATAAGGATTGATCTGTAGTAGGCGGTCGCCAGTTCGTTGATTCTCTGAAACTGCTGACGCTCATCCTGAGATTTTTTTTCAGCAGGGGTAAGTTGACGCTCCTCGATCTCTATCCCGGACTTCCGGGCCAGAATTTTGACCGCTTCAGGAAAGCTCACTCCTTCCATCTTCATAACAAAAGAAAAGGCATTACCGCCGGCGCCGCATCCGAAACAGTGAAATATTTCACGGGCCGGATTTACGTTGAACGAAGGTGTTTTCTCTCCATGAAACGGGCAGAGGCCCAGAAAGTTACCCCCGGAACGCCGCAACTGGACATACTCTGAAACCACTTCGACAATCGAAAGACGTTCAGCTACCTCGCGTACCTTCTCTTCTGGGATCATGGTTTCCGTGCGGTGCTATCCCGCCATTCGGACAAAAAGCGGTCACCGGTCATTGCCAGCAGGTTTGCCGACTCCGACGATCGGATTTTGTGCCGAATCTTTTCGGGCATGAATCCTGATGCGGCAATACTGAAAACCAGGCACAAAAGAAGCGCTCCTTCGACAGCGCCAATCAGCAGGCCGCCAAGCCGGTTAAGGCTGCCAAGCATGACAAGACGAAGGGCGGCCGTTATGATATTGCCAATAATATGGACGAAGATTCCGACTAGAAGCAGTATAAAAATGAAAGCCAGGAACGAAGACAGATGTGCGGGCAGGTGGAGAAGGCTCTTTATCGGCACGGCCAGCGAGGGGTAATAACGGAACGCAAGCCAACCGCCTACCAAAAGGCCCGTCAGTGAAGCGGCCTCATTGACAAGTCCGCGAAACAGCCCTTTTAAAGCAAACAAGCAAAGAACCACCAGAATGATGACGTCAATAAGGTTCATCGAAGCACCCTGATATGTTGAAAATCAGTTTACAATAAAGGGGCCATCTGCATGAAAGCCCCTCTGCTGTGTGCGTAACGCAAACCGGATGGGACATTACAGACAATGGCTCAGGCCAACTGACTCCGAACGGCATCACTGACAACCTTACCGTCTGCTTTCCCGGCTGTCAGCGGAGTAATGGCTTTCATTACCCGTCCCATGTCTTTAATACCCTGCGCGTCGATTTCCCGAATAATTCCGGCTACCAGCTCGTTAATTTCCGTCAGATCCATCTGGGCAGGAAGGAATTCGAGCAGTACATTCATCTCCGCTTGTTCTTTCTCGGCCAGTTCGGGACGGTTCCCTTCCTGATACAGGCGGATGGATTCCCGGCGCTGTTTCACCAGGGTTGAAATTACTTCGATTGTTCCTTGGTCATCCAGCTCTTTATGCTGATCTATCTCGCGGTTTTTAATCGCCGACAGAACCATGCGAACAGCCGAAAGGCGCAGGTTGTCCCGCGCCTTCATGGCCGTTTTCATCGCATCAATCAGTTGTTGTTTCAGCGTCATACAGAACGTTACCAGTCTTGACTAATCCATCATTTTGCGTTGTTTCTTGAGGGCTCGCTTACGGGCTGCAATAGCCTTCTTCTTCCTCTTTATGCTTGGTTTCTCGAAATGTTCCCGCTTGCGGACTTCGGAAAGGATGCCCGCCTTTTCGCACTGTTTTTTGAACTTCTTCAGCGCCATCTCAAACGGCTCGCTATCCTTGATTTTTACTCCCGGCATCTAAAATCACCCCCCAACGGTTACAATTTCTAAATAGATTAATATGTTAGCATAATAGACAAATTTGAGAGTTGCGTAGAATAACACACCTTGCAACTTTGTCAATAAGCAAATTTGAAGAAGGGGTTAAGGATCCGGGGTCTGGGGTCTGGAGGCTTTTTCTGCCAGACCGGAAATCCCGAATCGCCGGTGGAGTTCGTCGTAGACCGCTGAGAGTGGGATGTTATAATGCCCAAGCATGACCAGCAGGTGAAAGAAAATATCGGTGGTCTCATGTACGATTTCGTCATGCTTGCCACCTTTGGCAGCTATAACTACCTCAGTTGCTTCTTCGCCGATCTTTTTCAGGATCTTGTCAATACCCTTCTGCATCAGTGAGGAGGTATATGAGTTATCCGCCGGATGGTTCTTACGATCAAGGATTACCTGATAAACTGCCTGAAGAATGTCTTCACGTTCTCTCATAATCGTACCGCCACCCCTCTGTTGTGTAGATACTCTTTAGCCTGACCGATTGTGTATTCCCGATAATGAAATATGGATGCTGCCAGGCAGGCGCTGGCTCCTGCTATAGTGAAACCGTCGTAGAGATGTTCAAGGCTGCCGACTCCACCTGATGCGATAACCGGAATTGAAACCGCATCAACCACGGCGCGTGTCAGTTCGAGGTCGTAACCATCCTTGGTCCCGTCGCAATCCATGCTTGTCAGGAGTATCTCACCGGATCCGTACCCTTCCATCCTGATCGCCCACTCCACTACATCAATGCCTGTCGGGTTCCGGCCACCGTGGGTATAGACCTCCCAGCGCCGCTCCCCCGGCACACGGCGGGCATCAATGGCCACAACCGTGCATTGGGAACCGAAGCGCTCGGCCGCCTCCTTCACAAACTCGGGGCGATGAACGGCTGCGGTGTTGATGGAAGTTTTGTCTGCGCCGGCGTTCAGCAGGCGGCGGATGTCCTCCACGCTGCGGATGCCCCCCCCGACGGTAAGCGGCATGAAGACCCGCTCGGCGGTTCGTCGCACCACGTCGATAATAATGTCGCGCTGGTCGCTGGAAGCGGTTATGTCCAGGAAGGTCAGTTCGTCGGCCCCCTGCCGGTCGTACATCTCGGCGATCTCGACCGGATCACCGGCGTCACGCAGTTCCAGGAACTGGACACCCTTGACGACGCGCCCCCCTTTGACGTCCAGACAGGGTATTATTCGTTTCGTTAACATGTAAATTCTCCGAATTTTCAGGTAGAGGAAGAGAGAGAAGCAGATAAAGGTAAAGAGGTGGAGATAAAGTGCCCCATGAGCTTTTCTACCTCTACCTCTACCTTGAACTGCCTTTCCTGATCAGCGCAATTGCTTCGGAGAGGCTAATAGCGCCTGTATAAACCGCCTTGCCGGTGATGACACCGGTAACGCCCCAGGATTCTATGGCCATAAGGTTTTCGATGTCCTTCAGCGAAGAGACCCCGCCTGAAGCGATGATCGGGATGGAAACCGACTCTGCCAGAGTTCTGGTAGCCTCCAGATTTGGCCCCCGCAGCATGCCGTCCCGGTTTATATCGGTATAGATGATGGCAGAAACCCCGAACCCTTCAAATTTTCGCGCCAGATCAACAGCAGTGATATCCGTCACCTCGGCCCACCCCTGTACCGCCACCATGCCGTTTTTGGCGTCGATGCCGACCACGATCCTGCCGGGGAATTTGTTGCAGGCCTCGCGTACCAGTTCAGGGTTGCGCTGGGCGGCGGTGCCGATGATCACACGTGACAGGCCAATCGCAAGGTAGGCCTCGATGGTGGCTATATCCCGGATGCCGCCCCCCAGCTGGGCCGGAATGGTGATTGCCTTGAGGATAGCCTCGATGGCGAACCGGTTCTTCGGCTCGCCGGCAAAAGCGCCGTCCAGATCGACAATATGCAGCAGTTCAGCCCCCTGGTCTTGCCAGGCGCGGCCCTGAGCTGCCGGATTATCGTTGAAGACGGTGTCTTTCTCCATCAGCCCCTGTTCGAGGCGGACGCACTTTCCTTCTTTCAGATCAATTGCCGGTATGACGATCATTTCTGCTCCGCAAAATTCTTCAGTATCCGCAGTCCCACATCTTGGGATTTCTCGGGATGGAACTGGGTGGCCACGATGTTGTCCTTCCAGACCGACGAGCAGAACTCGAAACCGTAGTCGGTGGTTGTAGCGATAACATCATCATTATCGGGTTGTGCATAATAGGAGTGAACGAAATAGACGTTTGAGTCGTCGGCGATCCCTTCTAGGACCGGCGGCCGGCGTTTAAAGTGCAGCTGGTTCCATCCCATCTGCGGCACCTTCAGCTCTTCGGCCGAAACCCGCATGTCATCGGGAAAGCGCAGCACATGGCCAGGGATCACATTCAGCCCCTGGTAGAGCCCGAATTCGACGCTGTCGGTGAAGAGCAACTGCATTCCGACGCAGATTCCCAAAAATGGGCGCCCCTCGGCAATCACCCTCAGGATCGGTTCGACGAATCCGGCCTGTTCCAGATTGCGCATGCAGTCGCGAAAGGCCCCCACGCCGGGCAGTACCACCTTGTCCGCCTGCAGCACGACATGAGGGTCTGCGGTAACAATCGCCTCGGCCCCGATCTTTTCAAAACCCTTCTGAACTGAGCGGAGGTTGCCCATGCCGTAATCAATTATAGCGATCATGCCCTCACCCTGCGATCTTGGAGAAGTCGGCGATCCTGCCGAACATGCGAGCGATTGATGTCAGCAGCGCCAGGCGGTTGGTGCGTACCCGCCGGTCTTCTGCCATGACCATGACCCTGTCGAAGAAGACATCCACCGGACCGCGGAGGGTGGCGATCTCGGTCAGGGCATCCAGCCAGGAACCGGCAGCCACCCGGACCGCGACCGAAGCCTTGACCGTCGAGAAAGCCTCATACAGGGCACCCTCGGCAGGGTCCTCGAACAGCGCCGGGTCAACCGGCGCATCGGTACCTCCCTTGATGATGTTGCCTACCCGCTTGAAGGCCACCGCCAGCGGCTCGAAGTCGGAATGGGACTCGAACTCGGCCAGGGCGGCGATGCGGGCTCTGAC
>Ga0118677_10016021_pt1 | contig 10338 bp, 10 predicted proteins | sample AliMusrvi5mmetaG_FD_86154 | JGI IMG/M metagenome (GOLD analysis project Ga0118677, IMG submission 86154)
CACCGAGACCTCGTCGTGGTCGTGGGTGAGGACGTCGCCGGCCTTGGTGGCACGGGCCAGGTTGGTGCCGAACGAGCCGATGCCGAAGAAGCGGCGCACCGGCTTCCACTCGGTCGTCGGGTAGTCCTCGTCGATCTCGAACGGCAGGTCGTCGATATGCGCCGCCGTGTACTTCGCCGGTCCTTGGGTGTCGCTCATGATCACTATCCTTTCGATGTACCTGTTGGTGCCCGGAGTCTAGCAGGGGGCGCGGTGTGGTCTGCAGGTCGCTCGGTCGCGGGTTTCGGCGCCCGCAGGCCGGGAACTACGGGCGCACCGGCTTCGTCGGTCCCGAATCAGTGATGCCGTCTGCGAGGTGATGTCCGCGTGAAGCGACTCAACATCGGGGAGCCTGAGTTCGCCTACGACTCCAAGGATCCGGAGGGTTTCCGGGCCGGCATGCTCCGTGCCGGCCCGCTCCTGGACGCCAAGCAGCTCGGCGCCAGCGTCTACGAACTGCCGCCGGGCCAGGCGATCTGCCCGTACCACTACGAGTACGGCGAGGAGGAGTGGCTGCTGGTCCTGGGCGGCCGGCCGGTGCTGAGGCATCCCGGCGGCGAAGAAGTCCTCGAGCCGTGGGACCTCGTTGCGTTCCCCACCGGCCCGGAAGGCGCGCACGCCGTGCGCAACGACACTGCCGAGACGGTCCGCGTGCTGATGTTCTCGACGGTGGTCGTCCCGACGGCGACCGCGTATCCGGACAGCGGCAAGGTCGGCATCTGGACGGGCCGCAAGGACGAGGACCTGATGGCCCGCCGGACGAGCGCGGTCGACTACTACGACGGAGAAGCCGGAGGGGGCGGCTGACGCCGCCCCCTCCGGGTCTTCAGCTTCGCGGCGCGCAGTCGCGCGCCGCGTTCCTACGACGCGTCGCCTTCGGGGCCGACGAGCTTCCAGCCAGCCTGCCAGCTCCAGTTGTTCTTGATCTGCAGCGAGATGTTGAGGAAGGCCATCGCCTCGAGCGCCCGCGACATGGCCAGCTGGCCGGCGTCGATCGGGTTGAAGCCCATGCCCTTCACGAGATCGAGGACCACGGCCTTGGCCTCCTCGTCGTCGCCGGCCACGAAGCCGTCGACGTTGAGGCCGGCGATGCGCGGGTCTGTCTGCCGCGACGCGAACTGGGTGTTGAAGGCCTTGATCACGCGGGACTGCGGCAGGCGCGCCTGGATCTCCTCGGCGCCGGAGGTGCCCTCTACCGCCAGGCCCGAGTAGTCGGCCTTGAGCGGGTTGGTGGCGTCGACGACGATCTTGCCGGCGAGGGCCGGCCCCACGTCGTCGAGTACGTCCACGATGACCGTGTAGGGCACGGCGAGCACGACGAGCTCGGCACCCTCCGCGGCGGCGCGGTTGGAAGTCGCGGCCTTGGCGCCCGTCTCCTCCGCAAGCTTCTTCGCCGTGTCTCCGCTCGCCGAGCTCACGGTGACGGAATGGCCGCTGCGGATCGCCGACGTCGCCAGCGCGCGGCCGACATTGCCTGAACCGATGATCGCGATGTTCATGGGGTCCTCCTCGAGGACTCTCGAAGTTCGAGAGATAGTTTCCTTTGAAATCATTTTATCCGCTGGCGGGGTTCTCGAAACAGGATTGGAGCACTCCGGTTTGGGAAGAGACCTTGGCATGAGTCACAAGGTCCACATGTCACGTCGATCGAGGAGCGGAGCGTGAAGATCCTCGCCGCCGCCGATCGCCAAGTCGCCGCGTGAGCGGCCGGCAGTGCAGGGTCGCCGCGTGAGCGAACCAGGCGGTCAGGCCGGCGGCCTCCGCCTCGGCACCGCCGCCGGCCGCTGGGTCCTGCTTGCGACGGTGCTCGGCTCCGGCGTGGTGATGCTGGACGGCACCGTCGTCAACATCGCCCTGCCGACTATCGGCCGCGACTTCCACGCCCAACTGGCGACGCTGCAGTGGACGGTGACGGCCTACACGCTGACGCTCGCCGCGTTCATCCTCATCGGCGGGGCGCTCGGCGACCGCTACGGGCGCCGCCGCGTGTTCGTGATCGGCATCATCTGGTTCGCGGCGGCGTCACTGCTGTGCGGCATCGCGCCTGGCCCGACGGTGCTCATCGCGGCGCGCGCCCTGCAGGGCGTCGGCGGGGCGCTGCTCACGCCGGGCAGCCTCGCCATCATCCAGTCGAGCTTCCACCCGGACGAACGCGCGCACGCCATCGGCCTCTGGTCGGGGTTCGGTGGCCTCACGACAGCCGTCGGGCCGTTCGTCGGCGGGTACCTGATCGAGGCGGTCTCGTGGCGGCTGATCTTCCTCATCAACCTGCCGCTGGTCGCCGCGGTGCTATGGGTGGCCATCCGCCACGTGCCGGAGACCAGGGGATCCGACGCACACGAGCCGCTGGATCTGACCGGGGCCGCCCTGACCGCCTTCGGCTTGGGCGGCCTGATCTACGGCCTCATCGAGGGACCGGCGCGCGGGTGGAGCTCGCCGGTGGTGCTCGCGTCGCTCGCCGCCGGCGCTGCCTTCCTCGCGGCCTTCCTGGTCGCCGAGCATCGCCTGGCGCATCCGATGCTGCCGCTGTCCATCTTCCGTTCGCGGCAGTTCTCGGGCGCGAATCTCGTGACGTTCCTCGTCTACGCCGCTTTGGGCGGCGCGATCTTCCTCATCCCCCTGCAGCTTCAGCAGGCGCTCGGCTACTCACCGCTCGCGTCGGGCGCCGCCTTGCTGCCGGTGACGTTCATCATGCTGGCGCTCTCGGCGCAGGCGGGAAAGCTGTCGCAGCGTATCGGGCCGCGTATTCCGATGACGGTGGGCCCGATCGTCGCCGGCGCCGGGCTGGCGCTGCTCTGGCGGGTCCAGCCCGGCCAGTCATACATCACGACGTTCCTGCCGGCCATCGTGGTGTTTTCCCTCGGACTCGTCACGACGGTGGCTCCGCTGACTGCGGCGGTGCTGGCGGCGGCCCCTGTCGGCAACGCCGGCCTCGCCTCCGCCGTGAACAACGCTGTCGCCCGCGCCGCCGGCCTCATCGCGGTGGCGGCGCTGCCGGCGCTGGCCGGTCTGGCCGGATCGGCGTACCTGCATCCGGCCGTCTTCTCCGCCGGCTTTCGGACCGCCATGCTGATCGCCGCCGCCACCTGCGCCTTGGGCGGCGTGGTGGCGCTCCTCACCATCCCCGGTCGCGCCGCACGTCCTCTGGGCGCGCGAGAGCCGGGCACTCGTGAGGCCGTCGTGGACGAGCGCGCCGATTTCAGCTGCGGCCTCGACGCTCCGCCGCTCTGCGAGGCCGAGGCCTCGGCCTGAGCGACCGCCTAGGTCGTGAGCCGCCCGGGCCCGCCGGGCGGCGCGATCTGCGGAGCCGAGCCCCGCAGCTCCAGGAGCTTCTGGCGCCGGTCCGTCTGCAGCTGCGCGATCTCGCCTTCGGCGCCGGCGCGCCGACGCGCTGAGGGCCGGACGGGCAGCGCCCGTCCGGCCCTCAGTGGCCGATCCGTCCAGTCGCGCGTCGTGTCAGCGCGCGACGCGAGCTAGCACGTCGGCCGTGCCAAGCTTGACGCTACCGGGCAGCGAGGTGCCGAAGGTGGCGTTGATGGCACCGGTCGCCGTCGCGTTCAGGGTGACGCCGACGTTGGCGATGTGCACGTAGGCGCGCCCGTTCTTGGTGAACTTGGTGATCTTCGCCGAGCCCAGGTCGAGGGTGGCGATCTCAGCGCGCGCGCCGCCGTTGACCTTGGCCGTGAGGTTCGGGCTGCCGGTGATGTTGATCGTGAAGCTGGTCAGGCCGAGGGACTTCCAGCCGTTGGTGCTGGTGCGCTGCGCGAGGAGCAAGCCGCCCGAGTGACGGATGCTGCCGGCGAGCGTCTTGGCGTCCACGGCGCCGCCGGTGATGGGGAACGTGTACTGCGCCGCGTCGGACGTAGGGACGACCGGAGTCGGCCACACCGGCAGCGGGATGATGCCCGCCGAGAACAGGGCCGTCGTCGTGCCCGGGTCGGTGGTGAGCGTGGTGCGCGTGCCGTCTAGCTTCACCGTCGCCGCCTGCGCCTGCGGGGCCGCGACGACCAGCCACAAGCTCAAGGCCAGAGCCAGCGCCAGCACGGCGAGGCCTATCTGGCGTACGGAGAGAGTCTGCAACGCCTGCGACTTCGCCTTCATGGTGACTCCCTTGGGTAGATTCTCTGTCCACTCCTTGTTGGCGGTGTCGCCAACATGGGCTACAATTACCCTTGAGAGAGAAACTCAACCATAGAGTTACTTCTTCAAGGAGTGAGATGGCAGACTACACGCCGATCGAGCTTGCGAGGGCGGGGCGACGGCTGGACATGGCGTTCGCCGGCATGCACCTCGAGATCTCCGGGCGCATGGACATGACGCAGGCCGAGCTGCTCGCCATCGCGTGGCTTGGGATGGAGGGCGATCTCGGCCCCACGGAGCTGGCGCATCGGCTGCACATGCGCACCGGCGCGGTGACCGCGCTGCTGGACAGGCTCGAGCAGCGCGGTCACATCGCGCGCGGGCCTCATGCGGCGGACCGCCGCAAGGTCGTCGTGCACCTCTCCGAGAGTGGACGCGAGGTCACCATGGCGCACATGGGCGCGATGGTGGTGGAAGTGACGGAGCTGGCGCGCCGGACGCCGGCGGAGGACCGCGAGGTCATCGGCCGTTTCCTGGACGAGCTCACGGAGATCACGCAGCGCTACGCGACGGACCGCCCGCCGGCCTGACCACCCGCCGCGCCCGCGGACCGCGGGCTGGCGGCCTACGTCGTCAGCCGCCCCGGCTCGTCCGGCGGCGCGATCTGCGGGGCCGAGCCGCGCAGCTCCAGGAGCTTCTGGCGCAGCTCCGTCTGCAGCTGCGCGATCTCGCCTTCGGCCTCGGCACGGCGCGTGCGGCCTTCGTCCTGGATGCGGATCGTCTCCTCGAGCGTCGTCACCAGGTCGGCGTTGACCTTGCGCAGCGTCTCCACGTCGATCACGCCGCGCTCGACCTCCTTGCCGACCTTGGCCGAGCCGACCTTGAGCAGTTCGGCGTTCTTGGCCAGCAGCTCGTTGGTCGTGTCGCTCACGTTTTTCTGAAGCTCCAGCGCCTTCTGCTGCCGGTAGAGACTGATGGCGATGACGATCTGGTTCTTCCAGAGCGGGATCGTGGTGAGCACCGACGCCTGGATCTTCTCCACGAGGTTCTGGTCGTTGCTCTGGATGAGGCGGATCTGAGGCGCGGTCTGGACGGCGACCATGCGCGTCAGTTTGAGGTCGTGGAGGCGGCGCTCGAAGCGCAGGGCCGCCTGCTGCAGATCGGTCAGTCGCTGTGCGACCATGACGTCGCTCGAGGCGGCCGCCTCGGCCTCGAGCGCCGGGATCTTCGTGGCGCGGAGCTCTTCGAGCACGCGCTCCCCTGCGGCGATGTAGATGTCGAGCTGCTTGAGGTAGTCGAGGTTGAGCTCGAACATCTTGTCGAGGACGGTCATGTCCTTGAGCAGCGCCATGCGCGCGCGCTCGAGTGCGTCGACGATGCGGTCGATGCCGGTGGCGACCTTCTGGTAGCGCGTCGCGAAGCGGTCGAAGGTGTTGGCGAACTTGCCGATGATGGGGATCCGCGCCATGCCCGAGCCACCGCCGAGCGAGTCCACGTCGAGCTCGCGCACCTTCTTGAGCAGGTCGCCGAGCGCCTCGCCGCCGGCGCCGGCGTCCTTGTTGCGCACGTCGCCGAGCAGCGAGTCGGCGAAGTTGGCGATGCGGCTCTGCGCCGGCAGCCCGTAGCCGAGGATGCCCTGCGCGTCGGTGACGTCGACGGCGTTCTTGAGCTCCTCCACGCGCGCGAGGTCGGCCGCGCTCAGGGGGCCGGCGGCCGGCGTGTCAGAAGCGGGGCGGCCGCCGGCCGGCGCCGCGTCCACTCTCTCGATCTCGTCGCTCATGTGAGCTCCCCGGTCTGGGTGTACATGGTCTCCGTGCGCACGGTGCGCTCGAGGAGTTCGATCTCGCTGTCGAGATCGAGGGCGCGGTCCTCGAGCACGTTCGCCAGCTGGCGGTCGAACGCCTGCTGCACCACGTGGAGCGAGTCCTCGGCGCGGGCGAGCGTGCGCGTGATGTCCGGCGACGTGCTCGCGCGTCCGTTGAGGTACACGTAGCCGTCGACGATGCGCTGCGCGGCGTCGAGATAGTACGTGAGAAAGCCGCGCGCCGCGTCGAGCTTGCGCGGCCGCGAAGCCAGCTCCGCGATGATCTGGTCGGCGGTGCGGCAGAGCGCGATGACCTCGTCGCGGATCGCCGGCTTGGTGATGCTGCCGGCGCTCTGCAGGATGGCGTCGACCTGGCGGCGGGCCGGCTGGAGCACGTCCGCCGCCCCCTCGTCCATGCCCCTTGGCAGCGCCGGCCGCTCGCCGGCCGTGAGCAGCGGCGGCGGCTGCGGCGGCGCCGGCAGCGCCGCCTGCGGCGCGTCGCCGAACATGATCGCGCGGTAGTGCGGCCGCAGGTACAGCGCATTGACGAACGAGCCTGCCGACGCGACCAGCTGCAGGGCGATCATCGGCGCGAGCAGCGGCGTGCCCCAAGCGAGGATGGTGAGCACCAGGGGGACAAGGTAGACGAAGCCGAGCGCCGTCCACGGCGGCTTGCGCGCCTTGTCATCAGGGTGTAACCAACTTCAACTTTGGTGGTGAAGATTACGATCAGGATGGCGTCGTGAAAGGGGTCCAGCAGGAAATCACCAACATGCTGGTTCAATTGACCTGGCTGTTGCCGCCCTATAATGGACAGTATGTCAGTAATAATTTGATATTCGTCAGCTCCACCAACGCGGCGGCCATGAAACTGAAACGGGCTGCCTACAATTACTGGTTCGTCTACGAAGACCGCAGCTTGGGTGTGCATAATCCCAAATATGCAGCCGCTCTGCTCCGGGCCTCCATCGATGACCTCAAGGGTGGAATTGACACGGATCATGACGGTATCCCTGATTCATGGATGATGCAGTACTTCGGCCATCCCACGGGTCAAGCCAGCGACAATTCGCTTGCCACGAGCGACCGGGATGGTGATGGGCTGAGTAATCTTCAGGAATATCATGCCGGCACAAATCCGAATCTGGTGGACACCGATGGCGACGGGTTCTCCGACCTGGTCGAAGTGCAGAGTGGGTCTGATCCCCTGAGCGCAGCCTCGCGGCCGGTTGGCGGAACCAATAGCGTGACCAAACTGCCCGCCATTGAGCTTGGTTATCTGCCAGGTACGATTGGTGTGACGCAGCAATTCCAGTCTGTTGATTGTCTGGGCGACATATCCAGTACTTGGACGAATCAGGGCGCTCCCTTCGTCAGTACAAATGGCATGTTCTATAATCTGCAATCGCTACGCTGTGCCTCCAACCGGTTCTTCCGGGTGGTGACTCCGTAAGGATGGACACAACGCGGGGCGGACATGGTTTATCCATTGCCGCCCCGCGTCTTTTTTTATATAAGCGTTGCCATGGAATTGACTCAACGATGAAAAAGGTGACAGTCAGTTGGCAATATTCATTTTCTCGGTCCTTTCCTGGCGTATCCCGCCAGCTTTGGGTATTACTCGGAATTGCCGTGCTATGTCCCCTCAAAGGTTTTTCCGGGGATTCCTACTATAATTCTGCCCAGATCAAGCCTCACTATGAGGGTAGTATCCGGACGGAATATGATTACCGTGAAGAAGGGGCCTCTCACGATTCCGATCTTTATGCTTACTGGTATGCGAGTGGCCGTGACTTGGCGAACGGGAAATTTGATTACTATGTTTCAGGCCGCGATCACACCGATCTGGACGGTTCCTCGAGTTACGATGGAACCTTTCGTAGCGTGGATGACGCCAAGGGCGTGACTGAGAACCGTCTGCTTCAAGCCTATGGGGATATTCATGATACCAAGGGCAACATGAGGCTCAGACTTGGTCGCCAGTATATTGACATGGCCGATTACCTCCAGTTGGATGGAATCCAGGCATCATTTTTCGAAAACGGGCCGTTGGGTGGAAGCGTTTATGGCGGTGTCCCTGTCAGCTTCTATACCCCAGTATCGGGTGATTATGCCGGTGGGGCCTCGGTTGTCGGCCGTCCTTGGGCGGGAAACCAAACACGCTTTACCTGGGCCGATTATCATGATGATAGCACGTCAGGAGATGACCAGAATTACTTCGTGGATCTCCAGCAGAACGTGACGGACTCCCTGCGGACGCGCGGACAGCTCTCGGTTCTCAACGACAAGTTCCGCATGGCGCAACTGGATGGGTCCTATTTTGCGCCTGATGGCAACACCGATCTCCATGTTGGAGGAAGCCGGTGGGGGGAGTTTGATGCCAACACCAGAGTCTATTCACCCCTATACAATCAATACGGGACGCAGCAACCCTACTCTTACCTGTACTCGCGGTTGTCGTATGCCTTCTCCCCGAGGTGGATGTTGTCACCAGGTGTTTCGGCCCGGCTTGCCGATAGTGGAAATCAGCAATACGGCAATCGTGACTATCGCGATTATGATGTCACACTTATCTTTGAGCCTGCCAAATCCGTGAGTACATCTCTTTCCCTGCAGTACTGGGATGTGGATGGTGGCGATAGCTTTCTGGGATTCAGCGGGGAAATCCGTTATCGGTACCGCAGAATATGGGAAGTCAGCGTCGGATCCGCATATGTGGATTACACCTATCAGAGCTATTCTGATATTTCCTATTCCATCAATGGCGGCCAGACCGTGTTCCGGCAGGATGGGACGGTTTCGCAGGAGACTCCCTACAGTCTCACCTATTTTCTGCGGACCAAATGGAATATTACCCGAAAGTTGATATTGCGGATGCAGGGGGATATTGAAGACCAAAAGGACGCCGCTAATCTTGCATTCAGAGGCCGTGCATCCGTCGAGGTGCGATTTTGAAAAAGGCACATGATATGAAATCATTTTTGCTTACGTTCGCCGTCAGTCTGATATCCGTCTTTTTACTGGCTGGCTGTAACAAGGAAGATGAATACAAACTCGCCTTCAGCCATAACCTGCATGTTACCGACAACGGAATGTCCTGCGTGGATTGCCATGGCAAAATGACCGATGGACGATTTGCGATTCCCAAGCACGCCGCTTGCAAAGAGTGTCATGAAGACTGGACTGAAGCCAAGAAGATCGACGAAACGACCTGCGGAAAGTGTCACAAAATAAAGAACTTGCGTGAGCTTTCTCTGGATAAGCCGGAAAAGATGGCGGTTGAGGTGACTGGAAGTTTTGTGCATACGGCCGCCCTGACAAACCGGTGTGCCGAGTGCCATGGGATGCTTCTGGATAAGAAATTGACCCGCATTCCAGAGATGACTCGTAAAGTGAAGATTGGGATTCGCGAGAATGCGCATAGGTGGGGAATGGATTGTGCCGCTTGCCATGTGAACATGGACGCCAAAACGCCTCCTCCCAATCATAGCCAGAACTGGACTCGTCGGCATGGCGCGTTAGGGACTGAACCGGACAATGTTTGCGGCGTGTGTCACCGTCAGGAGTCATGCCGTGAATGCCATCAGGTTACTCAGCCCGCCTCACATAATAATCTTTGGCGGCTGAAGACTCACGGGATCCAGGGCGCCTGGGATCGCGGGCGTTGTCTGGTGTGCCACCAACAGGATTTCTGTGATGCCTGTCACGCTGATTCCCGGCCCCAATCCCACAATGCCGGCTGGCTGCAGAATCATTGTTTCAACTGCCATCCCAGCAAGGGTACCGGATCGGGGTGCACTGTCTGTCATAAGACTGATATTGCTTCACACCCCAATCCCCATTCGGCGGGTTGGCTTGATCAGCATTGTAGCAGTTGCCATACGGGTTCCCCGGAATTGCAGTCGTGTCAGGTATGTCATGAAGGAATAGCCACGATTGCGAATCATCCCAACCCGCATGGGGCTGGGTGGCTTAGTCAGCATTGTAACTCCTGTCATCCGGGATCGCCGGATGCCGCACAGTGTGGGGTTTGCCACGGGGGATCCTTTGTTGAGGGGCATCCTGATCCGCATGTTGCCGGCTGGATAAATTCGCATTGCCAGAATTGCCATGCGGGGCCTGAATCGGCTAGCTGCGGGGTTTGCCATGCAGGGGTTACGTCGTTGGCCAATCATCCCAATCCGCATTCAGCGGGCTGGCGGGAACGCCACTGTTTCTCCTGTCATGAGGGGACGCCTTCGGCGGATCAATGCGCGGTCTGTCATCCGGGCGGGAATAATACCCAGATTCATCGGAGTTTCTGGCCGATATTCCACAACCACATCAATTCCAAGAACTGCTACTTCTGCCATACGCCGTGAGCCACTGAGCAGTTGGCAGCGAGCAGTAAGCAGTGACCATACGGCTTAATACGG
>Ga0118677_10016022_pt1 | contig 10337 bp, 10 predicted proteins | sample AliMusrvi5mmetaG_FD_86154 | JGI IMG/M metagenome (GOLD analysis project Ga0118677, IMG submission 86154)
TGATTATTCTGACCATATTTTAGTTTGTTTTCTATATCATTTTGTTCGGCTTTATTTTTTCGGATTATACTGTTTTTGGCACCCATAATAGTTGTTATTCGTTGTTAATCAATTTAGATATGATAAAATTCATTTCAATTTTACAAACACACACCCTTTAAGTATTTTCAAACGTGAAACTCACCGAAAGCCATTAGGAAATCGTTAAAGGATGTGTGTGAAACCGCAATTTTACATTAATAAACGTTGAAACATAAACCATGCGTCTTTATTGGGTGCTGTCGGTGATTCTATCCATAAATTAAAAACCATAGGATTCAACAGAATCAAATCAATTAATACATATTGATCATCTTTAACGGTGCGTCCTGCCGAAAAATATTTGATTAAATGTGTTTCAAATTGTTCTCGCCAAATGCGACTAGGCCCACCCGACGATAAAATGAAAAACCCACCTGCCACCGATATTTGATTAAATGGTATTGGCACTTTTGGTAATCCATCTTTTGGACTCCGATTATAAATATACCGCTTTAACGTTTCTATAATACCAGGATTCACCAATGCATAATGTATTTTGTCACCTGACATCTGTCGCAAACGTTCATTATTTGGAAATTGCTGTATTTGATTACCAGATAATTCGATTTTTCCAATACGAGAACGAAAATATCCAATATCCATCCATCCATAATATTCGGTTGGATTTTGTGGAAAATTGGGTGTGCCAATCCGGTTCTCCGTTATTTCCACGAAATACTGTTTAGAACACCAAAGTAACACCAATTTCCATGAAACGTGCATATTTAGTTCAGTATTTCGTGTATGATTGGCCTCAAATTGTGCCCTATGTGTGCGATATAATGGCAATTCGTCAAAGGGGTGTATGATGACATATATGCGCACATTATTGGCCGCACCAAGTTGGCGTATTAATTCGGCGGATTTGACGTCTTCCACATAAACCACCAAATTAAATTTACGTACATTAGTTAATAATGTTGATGCCCATACATAATATTGTTCTTTCGCAAATTTAGCACCTAAATCGTACCATGCAGTTGCAAATGTAATGATTGGTGGTGGTGGCGTCATCATCGTCGCCATCGCCATTTTATATTATATGTTCAAATATATATATACCGATGCAAAATACCATAGATAATAATTACTTCGGACAATATAATTTACCAATGGCAATGTCATCAGTAACATCGCCACCCATAGATGCAATCAATACCCCTTTAGTATTTTACAATCATTGGCGCACCGACGAATTAAATGCCAGATTGGCTTCACGTATTTATCCCGATATGGTAATTCCACCATCCATTTCTGGCCGTCCTGATGAAACCCGACAAACCATATTAGGAAAAAGTGTCGATCCACGTTTGGGAAAAACACCCATACCCATTATTGGACATCGCTTCGCCGCATCAAGTATTCACGACAATTTTATTTGTGGTGATCATGGAGAACCAAATTGGTTTTTGGCAAATATAGATACGGAAACCATATTACGCAATCAAACTTTCGCATTACAAAAAGAATGTATTCAATCAACATATATACCCTCCAGTGATAGCGAATTATATCGGCCCACTGTACCAATTATTGGGACACCAGTATTACAACCATATCCACATTTATTTGAAAAAACACGATTTAGTGAAAATGTCCGAGCCACCCTTGCAAACCGTCGTGATTTGTTTCCCAATGATTCACGTAATCAATATATTGGTGATACCGGTAGTCGTGATCTATATAGACCAAATGGTGTGACAAAAAGTGTCCCACCAAATGTGCGCACTTTCTCTAACGTTGATCGGGCCAGTTTATCACAACCATTCAAGGGGCTTTAACTGTTCTTTTCTTTATTTATAATTATTAACCATGTATATATCATTTTTCTTTTATATCATTTTTTGTCTTATCGCTTAGACTCACACTATTGTTACATGGTGTTGCACTTTTATCATAAATTATATATGGATGTTTTAAACCATTTGTCCATTCAATGTTTTCATTATATTTTGCAATAACAAATTTCACCATTTCCGTTGCAACAACGGGAACAACCGATATTGTGGATATCAGCGCGCAAGTCGATCAGTGTCTGGCAAAAGCAGGCCCCGGCCAGGGACTCATTCATCTGTTCATCCCCGGGTCCACTGCCGCATTAACCACCATTGAATATGAGCAGGGCGCAGTCCGCGACCTCAAAAAAGCCATCGAGCGCATGGCGCCCCGGGACATACCCTATGAACATGACCGGCGCTGGGGCGACGGCAATGGCTACGCCCATGTCCGGGCCGCTCTTATCGGTCCGTCTCTGAGCGTGCCGGTGAGAAACGGCGAAATGCTGCTTGGAACGTGGCAGCAGATTGTGCTGTGTGATTTTGACAACCGTCCCAGAAACCGTGAAATTTTGGTTCAGATCCATGCAGAAGCATAACTTCAGCTCAGCGGTATCCCGCTCATGCCGGCGGCTTTTCCTGCGCCTGCATCACTGATACTCCAGCCCTATCCTCATGGAAAAAAAATCACCTAAAAATGACGGCTATTCGGAAACCCTGTATTTTGACGATCTGGGTATAGTGAAAGCACTGTGCGGAGAGCATGACAGCCATATAAAAATGCTCGCCAGGCGTCTGAATGTGAAAATTCATGCGCGCGGCGCCCAGTTCAGCCTTAACGGCCCGCGCGCAGCGATTCTGGCGGCAAAAAAAATTTTTCAGGAGCTGTATTTTGTCGTGGAGTCAGGCTATCGCCTGAGCCCGGTTGATGTGGTGCATGCCGTCAAAATGATCGAGCAGGAGGCGCCCGTGCACCTGAAGGATATTTTCCTTGATACGATCATCGTCACGGCAAAGCGGCGGCCCATAACGCCGAAAAGCTATGCTCAGAAGAACTATGTTGATGCGATACGCGCCTGCGACATTGTTTTCAGCATTGGCCCCGCGGGCACGGGGAAAACCTATCTTGCCATGGCCATGGGCATTGCCGCGCTCATGAAAAAAGATGTCGACCGTATTATTCTTGCGCGACCGGCTGTTGAAGCAGGCGAAAAGCTCGGCTTTCTGCCGGGAGATCTCGCCGAGAAAGTAAACCCCTATTTGCGGCCCCTGTATGACGCCCTGCATGACATTATGGACATCCACCGGGCGCAGGAGATGATAGCGCAGGGCGTGATCGAGGTTGCGCCCATAGCGTTCATGCGCGGCCGCACGCTCAATGATTCTTTCGTCATTCTTGATGAAGCGCAGAACACCACGGCCGAACAGATGAAAATGTTTCTCACGCGTCTCGGGTTTAACTCCAAGGCTGTCATAACCGGCGATATTACCCAGATTGATCTGCCGCAGGCGACAATCTCAGGTCTTGTGCAGGCACAGCAGGTGCTCGGGAAGGTCGCGGGTATAAATTTCTCTTACTTTACTGAAAAAGATGTGGTACGCCACCCTCTTGTCGAGGGCATTATCAAGGCCTACGAAATTTTTGCACAAAAAGAAAAGCGTACATGAAAATAGAAATATTTGGAAAAAAGCAACGCCCCCGGCCAGCCGATCAGCCGCTGGCGAAGATCGAGAAGAAAAAAAAGCGGCTTGCCGTACTGCGGCAGTTCGCGAGCGGGTCTCTCTATGAAGTGCTTGCTCTAGTACTACTGTCCGCGGCTATCGCCTTTCTCACCGTTCCCGAGCAATCCCAGCCCCGGTATCAGTATAAGGCCGGCGAAATAGCCCCGCACAATATCCGCGCCGTGCAGGATTTTACGGTTGAGGATACGGAAACAACCGACCAGCTGCGGCAGGAAAAAGTCGACGGCGTGCTCTCTGTGTACGACTACAATGGGCAGGTCGAAAGCGAAATATCCCAGCGCATCACCACGGCTTTTGAGTCCCTGCGCGAGACCAGCAAAAAAAAGCCCCGTAATCAGGCACTGTCCGAAAAAGACCGTATACGGTTTCAGGAGGCGCTGCGGGTACCGGTCGATGAGAATAAATTTGCGGTCCTCGCGCAGCAGGGCTTTAGCAAGGATCTTGAGGAGGAGCTTTTTGATATGGTGCTGCCGTTTGCCCAGCGGGAAATCGTTGAGGCAAAGGGGCAGCTTTTCAAAGAGCGGGGCAGGGGATTGCTGCTGCGAAACATTGCCTCCGGCCAGGAAATCGTTATTCGCGATTTTAACTCGTTTATCGATTTGCAGGAGGCTGAAATACTTCTGCGGCGGGAGGCCCGCACCACGCTCAAGCAGGAGCCCCGCGAGGTGCGGGCGGCCCTGACCGGCATAGCCGTCAAGATGCTGCAGCCGACAATCACCTTTAATGCCCGGGAAACCATGCAGCGCCGCGATACGGCCGGGCAGGGGGTCGCACCGCTTTTTTATTCGGTCCAGAAAGATGAGATTATCGTGCGGGAAGGCGCCCGCGTGTCTGATGTGGCGCATCTTAAGCTTACCGCCATGAGCGCGCTGAAACAGTCGAAAAACATCCTCTGGTCAATGCTCGGGTACTTCCTTTTTTCCTTCCTGGCGCTCATGGTGATGTACCGGTTCTCCAAAAAGAACTTGAGCGATATCGCCATAACCCGCATAACGCGTCGAGACTTCATTTGTCTGTGTACCATTTTGCTCACCGCCTTTCTTCTGTTTAAATTCTGCGCTGCAGGGGCCGCGACTTTTTCCAAAGGCTACGCCCCTATTCCGCTCTCGTCATATTATTACGGCTTTCCGTTTGCCTTCGCCGCTATTATCATAAGCATAGTGCTCTCGCCGCAGATCGCGGCCCTGAGCGCAGTGCTCGTTTCCCTTTTTGCGGGCTTTCTTCTTGATAATACGCTTTCGTTTTTCAGCTTCTCTTTTATAAGCGCCATCGTTGCCACGCAGGAGGTCCGCTACACCAAGCAGCGCAGCTCCATCATACGGGCCGGCCTGATAGTGGCCACCATTAATGCCCTGCTTGTTTTTTCGCTGTATCTTATCGCCGGCGATGCTTTTACAATTGAGACGCTGTACAGTCTGGGATTCGGCATGCTGGGCGGAGTTTTATCGGCGGTGCTGGCAACCGGCTGTATCCCCATTATAGAAATCATCTTCAATTATACGACGGACATAAAGCTTCTGGAGCTTGCCGATCTCAATCAACCCGTGCTGCATGATCTTTTGATAGCTGCTCCCGGGACCTATCATCACAGTATTCTTGTGGGGGTGCTGGCGGAGGCCGCAGCCGAGGCGATCGATGCCGATCCGCTGCTGGCGCGCGTGTGCGCCTATTATCATGATATCGGCAAGATCAAAAAGCCCCTGTATTTTGTCGAAAATCAGAAAGGGGGCGAGAACAAGCATGACCGCCTCCTGCCCAGCATGTCGAGCCTCATCATCACGTCGCATGTCAAGGACGGCATGGAAATAGCCCGGCAGTATCGCCTGGGTAGAATTATTCAGGATATCATTTCCCAGCATCACGGCACCAGCATCGTGACCTATTTTTATCAGAAAGCCCGCGAGATGCAGGATGATGACCATCCCGTCAGTGATAAGGATTTTCGCTATCCCGGCCCCCGGCCGCAAACAAAGGAAGCAGGCATCGTCATGCTGGCCGACGCCGTGCAGGCCACCTCAAAAACCCTTACCGATCCATCGCCGGCGCGCATACAGGGGATGGTGCAGCGCATCATAAATAATATTTTTGTCGACGGTCAGCTTGATGAATGCGACCTGGCCCTGAAGGACCTGCACCTGATAGCTGAAAGCTTCAACAGAATTCTCAATGGTATTTTCCACGCCCGGATAGATTACCCGGTAAGCGCCGAAAAGGAGGGCAATGGCAAGGATACAAATAAAAAATCAGCAAAAAGCGATGCCGGCAAATCTTCCCCTGTTGCGGAAAACGGTGCGGCGGATTCTGGAAGCCTTAGCCTTGTCAAAGGCCGAGGTCAGCATTCTGCTGCTTGATGACCCTGGCATCGCCGTACTCAATGAACAGTATCTGAAAAAACCAGGCCCCACCGACGTCATTTCATTCCCTCAGCATGACGGGGCATGCCCCGCTATTCAGCCGCAGCTTCTAGGCGATATTGCCATATCCGTTGAAACGGCCAAGCGGGATGCGGCAGGGCGGGGAATCTCGCTTGAGGAGGAAATGACTGATCTTCTCATTCACGGCATGCTGCATCTTGTTGGGTATGATCATGAAACCTCTGCCGCCGACAGCAGACGGATGCGGGCGAAGCAGAGAAAAATACTGGCCCAGGTTCTGGAGCAGGTAGCTTAAGAAGTGATGCCGCAGGGCTGGCGTAGCGAAGCAGAACCCACCGATTATTTTTTTAACCATTGCTGATGGGTTGCACATACCCGGCAAGCTAATCTGACATATGAAGATGTGACCCCCTTTCCTTTGCTTGTTTTCTGGAAGACACTATAAGAAAATCGCGGCTCCGTTATGGGGCCGCGATTTTCTTATAGTGTAGAAACAAATTTTTATTTCAGCTTGATGCCCGTGCCCTTGCAGGTGTCGATATACACGCCGATAATGAAGCCCGCAAACGTTTCATTTGCCGGGCATACATTGATCATGGCATTGGCGCCTGACCTGGATGCTTCCTTGGCCACATCGGTCAAAAGGGCCTCATTGCTGCTGCCGGGATATATTCCAAGAATTTTAATAAAGGGAAATCCTATGCCGAAGCCGATCTCGCTGCCTTTAAACTGACCGACAGCGGTATAATTTGCAAAGTTCCCGTCGCCGGTGGTTACATTTTTCATATTTGCCTGTTTTGCAACCGCTGCAAGATCAACCGAAGAAACCGTTGCGCATGCGCCAAGGCTCAGGGCCAGGGCCATGACGCCCAGAATGGAAAGTATCTTTTTCATGCGTTGTGACTCTCCTTTCATGATGAGCGATTTACGTTTTCAGCGTATCCTGAAATTGCACAACTCTGGACTAAGTACCCCCTTTCGTCTATATATCGGCCAAGTCATCGGGTTTCATTAAGGCATTTAACAAAAATGCTGTGGCCGTCAGGCGAGACGCCTGACGGCCACAGCATTTGTATATGTATTTTCGCAGGGCAGGCGTCCCGCCTGTCATGGATATAATCGCAAACAGCTGCAAAAAAATGTTAAATGTCCAGCCCGGCTGGTCACCCGTGAGGCTGCTGCGCCGTCAGCTCCTGTTCAATTGCCTCATTTAAACAATACGGCCCCGCAAGGGGCTTGCCGCCGGCGATAATGGCGCGGTTTTCCAGCCGCAGGTCTCCGTCGGCAAAGGCCTTGACCGTCTGCACAACCAGGGGGATTTCGCGGCGGGCTCCTTCCTGCCGGATTTTTGCAAACAGCGGATTGCTCTCGCCTTGCTCACGCGCAATTTCCTGAAGCGGTGTATGCTTGAGTGTTTCATCAAGATTTGCCCAGAGGGGATCAAAGCCGGCCCCCCGGATCGGGAAGGTCACATAGGTAATGGGCGGCCCCTTATCGAGCTCCTCGATGACCAGGTGCATCATATTGCCGCTCTCAGCGGCGCGCTGCCCGATCAACGTCCAGATAACTTCCTGCCAGGTGCCGGCAGGACCCGTGGGAGCTGCAGGGTGCAGATTTACCATGGCAAGGGCCGAGCACATTTCAGGGCACAGCACTAGCATATAGCCGGCCAGCACGGTAATGCTGACGCCCGGTGAGCCGAGACGCGCCATGACCTCCCGGTCATATTCGATGCGCCACCGGGCAAGAGCCGCGGGATCAGCGCCGCCCTGCCTGCGCAGTTCCGGCTTAAACCGCTTGGATGAAAAGCACACCAGGGGCAGCTTGTAGTCCTGCACCTGCCGGATATAGCGGTCGCTGCCCTCGGCATCGCCGGGCTCCCGGCTGCAGAAGACAAATCCGATTTCGGCGGGCACCCTGCCGCTTGTGATGGCGGCAGTCATGGCATTGAGTAAATTCAGCGAGCCCTGTCCTCGTCCAGTTGAAAACCATCCGATTCTGTACATGTACGCCCGTCCCCGCAAGCTGTTTATTGCAATGATAAAATATAGGTCCGCAGATTTATTTTTTTATTTTTGATGTCGGCCTTGCGCCGGATATTGTCGCGGTGAAATTCAACGGTTTTGCGGTTTACGTCAAGAATGGCGGCGATCTGCTTTGAGCTTTTTCCATGCTTGATATGGTTTGCGACCTCAATTTCCATGGGGGTGAGCTGCAGGTGCTTGAGGGTCAGGGCCTGCAGAAAGGGCGAGACGATGTCCTGAAAATTTGCATCAAGGATGTCAAGATAGGACTGCTGCCGCTGATCAAGCCCTGCGTTTTTCAGCTTCTGCAGGCAGGGATTTATCAGCCGGTTTATATTCATCAGCACTTTATCTTCAAGGGATGCCTTGTCTTCCTCGCGGCGCTTCAAGAGTACCCGGAGCGCCGTATTCACCTCTTCAAGACTTGCCGTGCGCTCGGCAACTTTCTTTTCAAGCTCGCCGTGGGCAAATCTCAGCTCTTCCTCCATCTGCCTGCGAAGCGTGATGTCCCGGACCGCGACAACAGAGCCGGTCGTGCTGCCGGCGGCATCTTTGAGCAGCGAAAGATTTATTTCAACATCGATAATCGAGCCGTCTTTTCTGGAGTATTTTGTCACATAGTGCTGCAACGACTCCTGGGTTTTCAGCATGTCCTGCACCAGCTTTTGGGCATACAGCACGGAATAATGCCGGCCGTGCAATTCTTCTTCCTCATAGCCCAGGGATTCTACAAACGCACGGTTTGCCCGTATTATATAGCCGTCGTAGCTGGTGACAAACAAGCCGTCGTCGGTTGTCTGGAAAATATTTTCAAGAAAGTCGCGGGCCTGGCGTATGGTGCTGGCCTGGAGCTTGTGCTGGGTGATATCGCGCAGCACGGCAAAAGCGCCGGTTCGGTTGCCCTGCGTATCCCGCAAAAGCGTGAAATTACCCTCAACCGGTACAAGTTTATTATCAAAACGGGAAATATAAAATTCATGATTTTCAATTTTGCCGGTTTTAAAAAGCTGGCCCGTCATATCAATGCTTTTTTCATAATAGGCCTGATCGATTGTTACCGGCTCCCCGTAGGTTGTTTCATGCACCCCTTCCTCAACAAAGGCAAACAGCAGCGGCTCCCGGTTCATGATATCAGCCGACTGGCAGCCCAGGAGCGCTAAAAACGCGGGGTTGGCCCGCAGGATACGGCCGTCGCCGTCAAGCACCGTAATCGGGTCAATCGAGGTTTCCAGTATTGTATCCAGCATGTATATATCGGCGCGTGCCTGCTCGAGCTCCCGACGGCACGCGGCGAGTTCCGGATCAATCTGTTTACTGGTTTTTTCAGGCTCTTTTTTTTTCATATAATTCATTTTATAATCGGCCCGTACAGCGCGTTTCCCCATCGCTTACCGGGTAATGTCATATAATCTCCCGCAGCGCGGGCAGGTTATGTCAAGGCGCTTGAGGTCGCTCCACAGCTGCTGCTGTTGATCGGCAGGAAGATTTTTAATCATGGCAGTGATCTTTTCCGAACTGCAGCTGCAGCCGTAGAACAGAAGCACTTCCTCTAAAAGCTTCATTTCGCCTTCCGATGCACAACGGAAAACCTTTTCGACAAGCGCGGCATCGGAGAGGCCGTTTATCTCGTCAAAGGCTCCACCTGGCATCGGCCGCAGCAGCACCCCGCTGCCGTTTTCCAAAGCCGCAATGCGGATGAGCGTCTGTTCAGCCTCTTCAAAGTAGCGCTCCACAGCCTCCATGGGGTCCTGCGTTACCAGGGTGACATGGCTTTGCGCAAGGGGTGATTTTCCGGCCTGGCGCTGCACGACGCAGAGCCCCGCACCCTTTTTCGTATTTTCAAGTATGCGGCCGCAGAGCATGCCTTCAGGGTCGGCCCCGCAAAAAAAACCGGCGGACAAGCCCGGCAGCGATAGCGACCAGCCCCAATACTCGCGTTCGGCAAGCGATACCGCGGCAAGTCCGGCAGCGGCAAGCAGCCGTGTAATCAGCACCTCATACTCCGGCGCCCCGGCCGTGACAGGAAATCTGCTGTTGTAGGCCGAGCGGCCCTGCCAGAGTTTTTCCGCCTCGCCGGTCACCACGATCAGATTAGGGCTGGGCCATAAATACCGTTTGTAGTGTGCCAGATGTTCGGGGAATTCCATTATTGGTTTTCGCGCCCTTTTAAAGATTTGTTTCCTGTATACACCCGCGCGAGGGCGGGTAAAAGATTTTTTCGGCTGCCGCGGCCAGAGCTCCGTCATGGTCATGGTTCAAGGCAAACACCCGGAAATGCACCACCCGCGCGGGGATGTATTTAAAAATTTCCTGCAGCGGCTCATAGGATGTTTTTCCTG
>Ga0118677_10016023_pt1 | contig 10337 bp, 8 predicted proteins | sample AliMusrvi5mmetaG_FD_86154 | JGI IMG/M metagenome (GOLD analysis project Ga0118677, IMG submission 86154)
GGAATTTACCTTCAATATAAGTTCTCCGTCTGCCATCGGGAAAAACAAAAAGAATATCATAATAGTAAATTCCTGACGGGAGGTTAATAATTTGATTCAGGAAGTCAAGCCAATAATTACCCGAAATTTCGAGCTTTCCGTTTTCGGTCGATAATTCAGCCACTACGAGCTGACCGGGTTTCCTGCGCAATTGCATGTATACCTTTGCTCCCGGTAAATAGTAAACATCTTCCTGCGCAAACTTGAATCTGACCCTGTAATAGCTATTCCCCTCTTTGGCTTCGGGGAAATCATAATTATGTAGCTGTTCTGCCATTTCCTTCAATTTTTTCTGCAAGGTAGATCAGCGGGCGGGGTTGTTAAAGGACAAAAATTTAAGGGATAATGAATTAATTCATTTTCAAATTACTTAGGAAGTAAACCCCTCAATCTTTACGACTCCCCAATGTGGCAACTCAAAATTGATTTTATCAAGGATAATTTCAATGCCATTGATCACATATTTTTTGTCCCATTGTAACATCAGCACCTCAGGGAGGGTGAGCTGGATGTATTTGGTAAAACCACGCGCACGGTAGGTTTGCCAGTTCAGGAAATCGCTGTAAACCTGCGTAAATAAATATTCAGGTTCCAGGTTAGTGGTTACGCCTATCGACCATCCGCTGGCCAACCCCCACCGATCGGCAGATAGATAGGGTATACCAGCAAGTCCTACATCTTCTCTTCCATGATACAACGATACAATCGTATCTTGGAGTGGTCCGAATGCATAGGTCCTGTTTAGTGGCGTTAATTCCAGTTTTGTAATTGCATATCCATCAGGATGCGGTACCGTACGTGGAATTCGAAGAGCCAATTCAACACTCGTGGCGCCATTTCCGCTTATATAAGCTTTCAGTCTGCCAATTTCCGCCCACGACAGTACATCGCTATTGTTAACGGTGATGTAATCATTATCCTCCATTGTCACATGCACAATTTCACCTTCAATTGTAGCTGTTGGTAATTGGGTTACATCGCGCTCAGAAATATAATCCGATCGGGTATCAAGTTCACTATCCTGAGATTTATAACCTAACTTGAATCCGCCAACTGTATGCTCTTCGCTATGTTGCCATCCTTCGAGTTCAATTATTTTTAGCTCATCGATATTTCCTGCAACGAAAATATTTTTTTTAAACAGTATTCGAACGGTCTTCTTTCGTTCGTCGATATCGTACATCATGCATAACAGTTCTGCAATATTATTCACAAAATCAGTTACCAGCACATCAGGCATGAGCTTTGCATAATAGAGTGTCCCGGTCTGTTCAAGTCCCGGTATTCCAAAACGGACCGATCCGGTTGTAATATTGATGATTCGGGAGAAAACAATGAGATCTGAGAATTCGCTTGTCTTTAATTCATCTATTAAGATGGTATATCCGGCGCTTTCAAATATTTTCTCCAGCATGAAGTATGCTCTGAACTGCAACATGTAAAGATTCAAATTCTGGCGTGTACCACCTGTATCATATTTCAGATTCCCGGTCAAACTATTTATTTTATTTACGTACTCATTCACATTTGTCGCGGGAAGCGCATCGTTGATAGCAACCGGAGCAACAACGTACTTATCGTTATTGGTTGTATTTGCAACATCCCATTCGGCCAGCTTTGTTGTAACCTGTAAGGTGGTATACGATTCTGGTAACCATGATTCGGATCCAAAATCTAAATCAACCAATTTTTTACCACTCATTTTACTACAGAATTCTGTACGGCCCGATTTAAGGATCACACCTATTTGATTCTTTGTGACCTGATCGTAATCAACCTCTCCGGCAGCTACCTGAAGTCCTCCTGCTTCTAAAATAAACGACTGATCCGTAATTTCCCCCACGCGCTGCAATCTCCCGGGCCATCCCAAATTTTGCTGATTTGGCAAAGTTGGCACGGGGAAAGGATAGGAAAACGATCCTGTATCTTCGTTAAATGCCGGCGATGACCGTTCGATACTAATTCTTGCATCAACCGGCAGGGCGATTTGCTTGCCTGCAACAGTTAGTTTCATGATTTAAAGATCTTAGTGTTAAACTTGCTGATATCGTCAATTGCGTCGGAGAGGCCATTTGTCCCGTACCGGGGGATGGTTGCATTTGCTTTGATTCCTTTATCGAGGTGATTATTCAGTTTATTGAGCGCTGCAAGTAGCAGCGCTTCCGAATCCGGTTGGGATGAAGTTAATGAACTGCTCAATGTTGGCGCCGTAAAACCTCCTTTTGAAAAACCATCACTCCTGCTGACCGTTTGCATCACCGGTTGTAAATCGAGCCGCGCCAGGCTTTTGTTCTTCCGTGCGGTTTCGAGTAAATTGATAAACGATGCTACCTGTGGATTTGCCATCCCTTCCTGCGGGATGACGTATTCACCCCGGTGGACTATCCCGGCAGGTTCATACTTGCCGCCATCTCCTGTGTAACCTCCCACAGCCAGGTTTTTTATTTTATTGCGCTCGCTGACTGCAGATGCAATCTGCACCATCCCGGTAGCGCTCATAAATGCCGCCGATATTACACCTGCAATTGGTCCAAGCTGTGCAAACGACTGCATAATAGCCAGTGCTGTTGACGATATAATATGTGCAATTGTAGTGACCATTTGGGCATCGGCATACTTTTTCCTGATCTGTTTTTTCTTCTCTTCATTATCTCCAGCATCAGCCAACTCAGCATCCATAAGGGCAGTTACGAAATTGGCAGCAGCATCGGTTATAGCATTATATTTTTGAGCCCCTTCTATTTGCTTTTTAGTCTTTTCGTCGGCTGCTTTTTTCTGAATTGCCAGAATCTTATCCTGGTATTCTTGTTCGCCAATTAAACCGGCTTTACGCTGCGACATCAACAGCGCCTTCTGCCCTTCGACTGTTTCGTGGTATTTTTTAAGCGCATAATCCAATGTTGCATCTACCAGTTTTGTATCAGGGGTCATCAGTTTATTCGACGTTCCATCTTTCTGCTCTTTCTCAACTTCGCGTTCTGCACTATTTTTCATTAATGCAGGAGTTGCTGCTTTTAGGGCCTTTGCATATTCAACTTTTTTATTGCTCTTCTCAATTTCTAATTCAACCTTTTTTAATGGATCTTTTTCAATGTTGATCTTTAACTGGATGTAAGCAAGATCTTCAGCGAGCATTCGCGCATGAAATTCTTTTTGCAGCTGCTCTTCGGCTGCATATTCATCAGTCAGTGCCAATATGCGTTGCTGGTGAGCCAACTCAATAGCATCCATCGCCTTTTTGGATAGCTCCTTGATTTCATCAGGGGTTAAAGGAATCGCAATACCACCCTTCCCACCTTTACCTACAGGATTTGTCTCATCAATCGACTTAACTTCCGAATCAAGTGTTTCCTGATACATTGCCAGCTGTATTGTTAATTCTTTGATCCGCTCATTGGCATTTTCTGCCTTTGTAACTGCATTGGCGATGGGCGCCATCAATGGATTTTTCAAAAAATTTACTCCCATTTGCCAATAACTAGCATCTCCCCCCTCACCGGCTTTTAGCCTGCCAATTTCAGCATTGGCGCTTTTAATATTCTCTGTAGCTGCTTCAATCTTCGCCTTTTTCAAAAGACTTTCGATATACTTATCTGTCGCTAAAGTTGCTGCCCTGGTATTGATTGTTTCCAGCGATAACCCTCCAAGGTATTCAGGCGAAATATTATTCAACTTCTGAATTGCTTCTAATCTGGTGGCTTTACTCAATAATTCATTCTGCGCTATCCTTAAAAGTTGCTCCATCTCTACCTTCTCATCATTTATACTTGCCTTTGCCTTATTCTGCACGTCGTTTAAGGCTTTTTGTGCAATTTCGGCATCCGATAATTTACGTGTATAGAGGTAGAGCGCCGATCCGGCTGCAACTACCAGAGCAATAATTAATCCGATTGGATTTAACTTTTGTGCCAGGTTCCAGGCGTTCTGGGCCACGGTTGCAAGGGTAACACGACCCGTTAATACATCAACAATATAGCGATATGCGGTTGTGATTGCCGATTTTGCCACTAAATACCCATACTGGATATTATCCCAGAAAGCTGCAATCTTAACACCTGCTGCATAAGCGGCAATGGTAGCCGTCACGGCTATAATTACTGCACCATACTCGGTAAAAAAGTTGACAAGCGACAAAGTAACATTGAGCATCTTCCCAAACCAACCGGTTGCCATGGCCATGGCCGGTGCAAGTTTTTCACCCAGTTCGATGGAAACTATATTGATGCGGTTTTTTGCCTGCGCCAATTTTGCGTTATTGTTATCGCTGTTGACCGCTGCCTGTGTGTAGGCGACCGATGTTCCGGTAACGGCTTTGGTCAGTTTGTCGTATTTTTCAACGCTTTGAAGCAAAATATTACCGGCGGTGATATTTTCAATCCCGAATATCTTTTGTTTCAGGGCATCCTTATCAACTGCCTTTGCCTTATTCTCCAGCTGTGCATTCACCTCGATAAGGGCATCACGCAGGTTAAACGATCCGCTTGCATAACCTACACCGGCTTCTTTCATTTTGAGCAATGCGCCGCGGAGCTTTGTCCCCCCTTCGACCCCTTTGAGCTGTTTCTCAGCCAATACCTCCAGCGCTGCAACAGTTTGTTCCAGGCTCATGTTCGAGTCTGAGGCAACGGTACCCACATTCTTCATTGATTCTGTCAGGTCGGCAACTTCGGCGCTACCTTCGAGCGAACCGGCGGCAATGGCATTGATAATGCGTTCCGATTGTGAGGCATCTAAATTAAATTGGTTCATCGAGGCTGCAACGGCATCAATAGCAGGTGCCATTTCAATCTTTGATGCTTGTGCCAGAATCAGAGCTTTTTCGGTCACATCAGCCAGCGCTTCTTTGTTTTTCAGGAGTTCGGGTCTTGCAGATCCCATTTTTGTAAACCCATCAACAATGTCAATGGCTCCCTTTGTAATTCGTATACCCCCATCGAGTACAGTTGTACTTAATTCTTTTGCTTTCTGAGTGAGCCATTCAAGCGGTCCACCTTTTAGGCCCGTAAGCGCCGAAAGGTTGGAAACCCGTTCCTGAAAATCGTTAAACGATTGTACGACTGCCTTAAATCCTAAAGCAAGTCCCGTGAGTGAGGCTATTCCGGCTGTGATTACCCCGAAATATTTATTAAAGCCATCGGCCATTCCACCAATGGACCATCCCTTACCTCTTGAGCGGGTTTCATTATTTATTGCTGCAAATTCTGCCCGAAGGATCTTCAGTTTCTGACTATTTTCAGCGTACTCCTTTGTATTTCGGTTTAGCTTTTCCTGTTCGCGGTTAAGTTCTGTAATTGCTTTCTTGATATCACGAGGAGCTGCTGACGATAGGTTATTTAAAACTTTATCAACGTCGAACGATGCTTTACGGAGTGTGGCCATCTCCTTATTGACACTTGTTAGCTCACGCTGAGCATCCTTCATCCCCTTCATATCTCCACCGGCCATGGCTTCGTACATCTTTTTACGAAATTTCTCAGCTTCGGATGTAAGGTTTTTTAACGCTGATTTTGCCTGCTCATCGTTGATGTAGACGGGGATTCTGGCTTCTTCGTTTATTCCTGCCATAGTATTTTCTTTTTAGGAAAGATAATACTGAGCAATTAGGTGTTAAAGGACATCTATTTGAGATCGATCCCCTTTGCATGTGCATATTTAAGGTCTTTTACCGGTTTCATTGAGAAAATGATCTGTTCGGCAATTTGCTTTCCATATTTCTCAACCAATATCTCTTTGAGCTTCATTATTTCGCGGTAAAAAATCTTTGAGTACCATTCTTTCCGCTTACGAATCGGATTGAAACCCAGATCACCTGAGTTTCCCAGGGGAATTTCCCTTCCAACACCCATATCCACAAAAATACCATACAACTTAAAAGTGAATTCCACCTTACTTACATCGTTACCAGCCGATATGGTAAGGTGATTAAGCAATGATTCATAAAGCCTTCCGGTGTCGTGTATTTTAAGCTCTGTAATCTTTGCCCGCCAAATTTTCAGGGTAATATCGGCCCAGGCTCTTACAGTCTCCTCGTTGCTAATCGTTCCATTCGGCGTCATTGTACACCAGGTTAACTGCATTATCAACTGTGAAAATGAAGTACAATCCGCTGCAACCGGTTGCAAAAGCTGGCGGAACTTCGTAAAACTGGATCCTCTCCACGTCAAGAACAGGAATGGTTTTTTTATCCAGGATCAGTTTCGATAAGATGGTTCTGAAAATCGTTTTTGCCTCGGTGAGCACCTCTGTGCGTTGCTCCATATTTCCATACTCGGCTTTCCCCAGGATAAAAACAGTATATGGCCTTCTTTCGAAATAGGTACCACCGGCACCCCTGAAGGTTTGTCCATCCTGACTATCATCCACGGCAAAAAAATACTTATCGCGCCGGCTATGTTCCAGTACCCCTTCGAGCGCCGATACTCCGCTAACGGTTTCGAACCGGTATTTTGTTGCAGTGAGCTTCATCTTGCCGTGAAGCGCTTTCATATAGGTAATTGGATCAAACATTATTTTGATTGCATTAAGTTTTGATTTTCAAGCGCCCTTTGCTCCAGTTCGTCGAGTGCGTCCCAGCAGGGACGTGATAGCAGTTTGTCTTTGATGGTAATATCTCCGTTACTCAGCTGGTGGATCATGCCGTTGATGTATTCGCGCGGGTTGAACGGGCGGCCACTGCCTGATCCCTTCGATGTGAACAACGATTTGCATCGCTTTGGAACGTAAGTCCTGAATCCAACATACCACAACAAAACGGCTGTTTTAATGGCCGGATCTGTTTTACGGAACTGTTTTGCACGTTCCATGATCTTATCTGCATCCCATCGTTGCCAGGGTAAGCGATAAAGTGAGGCAATCAGGTTATCAAGATGTTCCTCCTTTTTGGTCTCCGTGTAGGCAAAGAAAAAGTTTTCAGCCATCAGGTATTCTTCGAATGTGGCATTATATAGCCGGTAATGGCGTGCCCTGGCGAAACCGATCCGTTTTACCGGTTTGATCTCATCAGGTGTTAAAAGAAACCTGCATTTTTCGCACATTTCGGCCATTAAATCGGTGTCGATCAGCACCAATTGTTTTTTGTGAATATAATGCAGAGACGTTGCAGACAATGTTTTTACGTTACGGACCTGAATTTTTAACCCGGTTAGAATCAAAAATGCCTTCACCAAGAAATCGGTTTCCGGATATCCTGCATCCCACATGCGGGAAATTAAAACTAATTCGCGGTTGGTGAGGTCAAGCCACCGGGTCGGTAAGGTCAGTTTGAGCGATTTCATAAATAGATACTCGAAAAGATGGTTGAGTCAATGGCATTCACATAACCGGCAGCCAGGCGAACCTTATACTCTCCGCTTGCCGTGTAGGTGGGAAAATGGGTAAGGTTCGAGTCGATATAGCGGAGTGCATCTGCTGCAATCTGCTCAGCTATTTCGATATTGCCATTCACCAGGCTTCCAACTGCATATTTTAGCAATTCGATTACCTTCAGGTCGTGATTAGTCACTTCGTTATCGCGTTGCTTTTCAATCAACTCTTCGATGTAATCTTTCGAAAAAAGTGGATCCAGTTTTGTCATGGTCTCACGGATCATCTTTGGCCGGAGCTGTAGGAACTCGCGCCGGTTCCCATCCCACTGGCTATACCTTTTCAATTCGGTTGCTGTGCGGATGAGCGTATCGGTCATCACCGAATAAGCAGGAGATCCTTTCCAAACATCGTGGTAAACTTCGTTTTCTTCAAGGTAGGCAATCAGGAAATCAACCTCGTTATCACGCCTGGTTAAACATTGCTCCCTGAGCCGTTCAACGCGCTCCTTGCTGGCCGGAACTTTACCTGTTGCCGATATCACAGCAAAACCAGAATCTGTTTGAATCACATCCAGAAACGGGATGGCATCCCAATAGGCATGATTCCCAACAACATTCTGGCATAAGCGGATCAGGTCATCATCTTCGTAATCATCACCATTTATTGCGTCGTAGAGCGTTTTCCCCAACACGTTGGTTCTGATCCACTGTTCCGCGCTGCGGACGTAAGGTTCAAAATCGCTGAATTCTTCGGTCCCGACGGCTGTCGGGATCACGTTCTGAAAATCAATTAGCGTTTTTAGGATCATTTGGCTTGCTGTTTTTAGGATCGTTTGATGGTACCGCGTCCGTTTTTTTATCCAGGGTAGTCAATAACAGGTCTGGTATTTCATAATTGAGGTCCCAGCCGTTCACATCGTTCAGCAGGTAAAAGGGCTGAAGCATGAGGTCACGGGTGAGGTGTTCCAGAGCCTGTTTCATCGTGAAAAGCTCCCGGGCTTCGGTGCCCGATATCGATTTGTTTTTACCTGGTGAACTACCGATCAGCGATGGGTGAACTCCCATGGCATACGATACGATGTTGGCCGCCTCCTCCGAATCTTCGATGTAGTCGCCTCCCTCTTTGTCTTTATCCAGTCGTTCAATCCGCACCATTCGCTGTTCTTTCCCGTTCGGATCGATATAATAAGTTGAGAACCAAGATTTATTTTGATTGTCGATCCCGGACAGGAAGTTTTTGATATTGTTAATTTCAGCGGTCCTGCGTGCCTTTTTCTTCTCCGGATCGGTAATGTTTTCGCTGTTAAATAGCCTTGTGAAGTAATCTTTATGCAACTCAACCAGGTATTTGATCACCATTCCGTTGGTCATCTTCGCAATTTTGGCAACGGGAATCATCGCTTTTAATTTGCTCCAGCCGGAATTGAACGTACTGAAATAATAGGCAAACGGGTAATACTTCATCCCTGGTGTGGGGATCCGGTTCACGATCGCAAATTTCCTGTCCCTCGTTGGGGTGTTATTCTTCCCGGTTTCGGGATCGGGTTCCCTCCCTAGCCTGACCATGAGGTCGCCAACCGGATCGTCTTCGTCCAGTAAGGGGATAGCTTCAATCGCATCCTGACTGGGGTTTTTTCTCCAGTTGGCATAAAAGATATGTTCAACCTCACCGGTGTCGGGATTGCAGGTTTCGAATCGTACGTTTACCGCCTCCTTATGCCTGATCTGCACCACTCTCTTTCCCTCCGTATCAATAATGATGACTAATACAGAAAAGAAAAAATGTTTGATGTCGGTGAATTGCTCCGCCCAATACTTGATCATGTTATTACGGCGAAAAAACTTTATGATATCCACATCTTTTAATGGAGTACCATCAGCATTTGTTGGTTTAAATCCAAGGCCGTAAGCAGTTTGAACATTAAACCACATATTCGAGCACATTACCTCATCGTTTCGAATTTTCTCCAGGATCACATCAGGCTGAAGGTTATCATCTCCCCAGGGAACCAGTCCCAGGTAACCATCTTTTATAAACTTTGGGGTGAGCACTTCGTAATCGAACAGGTTCCGCGAATCGTCATTGATGACGGCGGCAAATGAATCGCTCACCCCTTCGATGACGTGGATCCCCAGGCTGGCGAACTCATCAGCGGGTAAAATATTTGCAGGCATCTTTTTCATACAAATACCTCCTCCCCCGATACGTTGAAGATCAGCAACGCTTTAACTTTCCGGAACTGTCCGGAGTCAAGGAATTTCAGATTGAAGGTGTTGCCATGGAAGTAGGAGCTTGTACACACCACGTTATGAGCGTGGACAATTTCGCCGTTCTGTTTCCAGAACGAGATGTCCAGCGGGTCGTGGCTCTCGAGTAGTTGACGTGCCTGGGATAAATGGAGCATAGCTATCTTTTTTTATGCAAGATAGCCTGTGCCTGGAGTGGCAGAAAGGACAAATGATCAGACAAAAAAAGCCGAAAGCAACTCTTTGAGGTCTTGTAACAGCTCAAGGCGGTCCGCTTTCGGCAAATCTTGTTCCAGTTTTTTCAGGATAATTTCAATCGCGTCCTGGTATCGTTCGATATTCATATAAGGCCCTCCCCATCTTATTTTGCGCAACACTAACCACAAGGATTATTGTTATAAGACAGAAAGGGCCAGTATCTGACCCAATCTGTCCTTGTGGTAATTGTTATTGTGTTGCGCAGTGCAAAGATAGGGAATAAACGAATAACCTTACTTTATTGAAGAAACTATAAAAATAAATGCAGCAAAAATTGAAATAATAAAATAAATGATAACAATAATCCTGATCGTTGATGTATTATTTGCTGTTATTCTGGCATATTCTCTCATTGATGAATTATGCAAAAGCATAAGTTCCGGCATGTCATTCAAAATTCCTTTAGCCAGATCTTCAGCAGTATCAGATTGCCTGTTTTTTTCATATTCGATTAATCCGCTATTCAATTTTTGAGTTTCAGCCAATGGA
>Ga0118677_10016024_pt1 | contig 10337 bp, 7 predicted proteins | sample AliMusrvi5mmetaG_FD_86154 | JGI IMG/M metagenome (GOLD analysis project Ga0118677, IMG submission 86154)
AACAAGCAGATTTATTTTTAACATCCCTGAAGACAATGAAAACAAACCGTAGGGTATTGGTGAAAAAGAGGCTATGAACAAGATCCCAAAATTCCATTTCGCATAAAGCAATTGGATGTTTTGAAAACCCTCTTTTGAAAATCTCGGCACATGGTTGTATAGATATTGAGGAAAACAGGAAGAATCGATACTCAGATTTACAGAGGTAACATAACCTAAAAAATAGCCGGCCAATGCACCTGAAAGGGTTCCCAAAGTCGCCAGGATGACATAATTATTGGCATATTGATAATTTACGAGGACTATCAAAACGAATATTGAATCTTATTTCTTTTTTGTTGAATATCAGATAATAATCTCATTATCTTTAGAGACTTTTTAAGCTTAGCAATTGCCTGTTCTGCGATCGTTGTTTGCAAAATAGATTGTCATCTTCTAATTTTAAACTGTCTCTTCATAAGAATTAAAGCAATGGAATTAAATTGGTGGCTAATCGGAATTGTTCTTTTTTTTGTGGTAATCCTAATAGTTTATCTCATCTGGAAAAACCTGAAGGATGAAAAAGATATAGAGAAAACTTTGATTAATGAGGAGATGAAACCAAAAGAACATGATTTGTATGATGAAGAGCTATAGATACGCTTCTACCCACTCGAAATTGTCGATAAGACTCCTTGCACAATAGCTACTTACATGGACTCCTTCCATCCTGGCTTTTAAAATATCCTGAAGATATTGATTGAAAAAATGATCCTTTGGGGGCATGAACCCTGCCATTGTCAAGCGATCAAAAAATACCGCCCCATTTTCGGTGATGGCAATTGCTATTACAGGATTCAAGAAAACAGTTTTAGTATCCTTTACATTCCTTAGGGTACTACCTCCCGCCCTGTCTCGCTAACTTCTGCCTTTAGTAGTTGGTGCTATCTTATCCCTTCACTTATCAAAATAATCAATAATCCAACAAAACAAAATGAAATTAATTTCCTAATTATTAACCATATAAACTTCATTCGTTCCAACACAAGTAAGAATAAAGCCAAATGAAGTTTAATTGTTGTGTAATTGTCTTGTAACATTTCTGTAATAAGTGCAGCCTACTTTTGTGTTAAGTTTTGGAAAAATCAGAGCATGAATGTTAAAAATTTTAAAGCGAATGCAGAATTTCATGTTTGTTCCATGTGGCCTTAACTATAATATTTAAAAAAAGATGAAAAACAAGTTGAAAAAAATTCTCTTAGCAGTTCTTTTCCTGGCTATTACATTTAGCAGTGTAGTTGCCCAACAGACCAGTGCCATTCTTTCCGGTAAGGTTTTGGATGAAAAGAACCTCCCAATGCCGGGGGTTAACGTGCAGATTACCTACTTGCCAATCAAAAAGACAAGTGCAACGGTGACCAATGAAAAGGGTGCTTTCTATGTACCCAACCTTTCTCCCGGAGGGCCTTACAACGTAAAAATCTCATTTATTGGTTACAAGGCAGAAAACAGGGACATTGCATCGCTCAGTCTGGGAGCCAATACGGAAATAATCGTACAGATGCAAACGGAATCCACTGAAATAGCTGGCGTGGAAGTTGTCGGAAGATCAAAAGTACGCAATGAGGGAACTGTTATAAAGAAGGAACAGTTGCAGTTGCTTCCATCCATCTCACACAGTCTTACGGATTTTACAAGGATGACTCCCGAATCCAACAACAATGCCTATGCAGGAACAAACTTCCGATACAACAATGTCACCCTTGACGGTGCAGTGAACAATGACGCCGTCGGATTCAGCAACTCCTTCGGTGGAGTAAGTGGTGGTGGTCAGTCTGGAACTGCAGGTTCAGGGAGCCGTTCCAATCCATACAGTATTGATTATATCGAGCAGGTTCAGGTTCAGATTTCTCCTTTTGATATCAAACAGGGTAACTTTACCGGAGGTAGCATCAATGCCGTCACAAAGAGTGGTACCAATGAATTCAAGGGTGATGTATATGGTTTTGCAAAACAACCCTGGATGGTTGGAAAGGATCCCGTAACAAGTAAAAGTATGGCTTCTTCCTTTCATGACGACATGTTTGGTTTCAGCTTGAGTGGGGCCCTCAAACAAAATAAGCTGTTTTATTTTGTGAATGCGGAACAGACCAGAAGACAGGATCCTGCATTCTACAATGCCGGAGATGCCGGTTCACCGCTGAGTCTGGCAGATGCGCAGGCGATAACCGCCAAGTTGAAAACTACCTACAATTACGATCCGGGGAGTTACTCTGATTACAGTATCCAAACCAACAGCGACAAGTTATTTGGACGTCTGGATTACGTGATTAATGATAGAAATTCGTTGATGGTCAGGGCAATTTATACACACGGCTGGGGGCAGAATCTTGAAAGAAGTACAACCAACTTCCAGTTTGGTTCAACCGACTTTACACAACATACCAAGAACCTGAGTGTTATTGCCCAACTAAAGTCAACATTTGCCAACAATCTGTACAATGATCTGATGTTAAGTTACATCAATGTGCACGACTACCGTGATTTCCCGCAGCCAATTGCTCCGTTTATCGATATTGCAAGCACCAAACTATGGTTGGGCACCTGGCGTGAAGCTTCCGTTTACAATACCAAGCAATCAACCTACGAATTTACCGACAACCTCACCTGGATCAAGGGGTTTAACACTTTCACACTCGGAACACACAATGAGTTCTACAAAATCGATTATGGTTTCCTGAATTCCTACAACGGACGTTGGGAGTATTCCAGTATCGCCAATTTCCTGGCTGATAAACCGAGCAGGATCAGGAGTGTTTATCCTTTGGACAATTCGATGAATTCTGTCAGCTATTTAAATGCAAATCCCGCTCAGATTTCTTCATTTAATGTGAACTTTACAAGCCTTTATCTTCAGGATGAAATTAATCTGGACAAGTTGAAGCTTTCACCCGGCATCAGGTTTGATTATACCTTTGTAGGCAAACAACCCGGATTAGACCCGGCTTTCAATAAGGTGAACGATGTTCATACCGGAAACACCTATACCAATACACCTTTCAAGGATATCAAAAATGAATTCTTCGGGAAAGTAGTTGCCTCTCCCCGGATTGGTTTCAGTTACGACCTCAATGGAGACAAATCAGTTGTAGTAAGAGGTGGAACAGGAGTATTTACTGGAAGGATTCCGCTCGCCTGGATGGGTTACATCTATACCTTCAACGGATTAAAATTTGCCAATATCGATGTGAAACCTTCCGGAACAAAGGCAGTCGTTCCTCTGGTGATGGATCCAACAAAACTTAAAAGTAGCATTGAAAGCCAATTTGGAACTTCGGCCTCTTCCACACGTGAAATCGATGTGGTAGACAACAATTTCAAAACACCAGAGATTTGGAGAAGCAACCTGGCTGTTGATATTGATTTTCATCAGGGCTACAAAATGACCCTCGAAGGTCTGTATACCAAAGTTCTGGATGATGTCAAATTTCAGAATATCAATGTGAAAGACAGTGCTGTGACTTACCTTGCATCGGGGCCAACCTCCACTCCTATTTACAAGGGTGGGAAAAACAGTACCAGCTATTCGAATGTCTATTTGCTCTCCAATACGCACGATGGCTACCGTTACAATGCGACAGTCAAATTTTCGAAAGTCTTTGAAAAGAGAGGAAAAGTCTCAGGATTTGTTAATTTAGCCTATACTTACGGAATGTCAAAGGACGTTTCCAATGGAATCCGAAACTCATTGCAGTCAAACTTTGAAGTTAACCCTGCAGTTTCTGCCAACAATCCGGATGTTGCTTTCTCGAATTTTGATATGCGCCACAGAATTGTCACATCGTGGTTTCTGAACATAGATTGGAACGAAAAACACAAAACATCTATTGGGATCTTCCATTCTTCACAATCTGGAAGTCCTTATACCGCAACTTATGGGACCAGTCCAAATCCTTACGGAAACTCATCCAATGCCAATTTGATTTATATACCCAAGAATTCAAGTGAACTGGTTTTTGCTGATCTGACAACTTCAACAGGGGCCATCTATACAGCTGCTGCACAAGCCAAAGACTTCAACTCATTTGTTGACAACGACAAATACTTAAGTACACGCAGGGGTCAGTATGCTGAAAGAAATGGCTTGAGAACACCCTGGAACCATTTTATGGATATGCAAATCACACATGAGATCAAGTTCAAAATAGGACAAAGGAAACAGAGCGTTCAGCTTTTGGCAACCATGTTCAATGTTCTGAACCTGTTGAGTTCAAACTGGGGAAAAGTTTATTTCGTGACCAATGTTAACAACTATACCGTTCCGATGCTGGCATTTGCCAATGATGCAAACAAAGTTGCCCCAGGTGGTACAGGTTATATTCCAACCTACAACTTCTTAAAATACCCGGACAACAATAACAACCAGTACTATACTGTTGACCCGCTCAACTCTCGCTGGCAGATGCAGTTTGGTTTGAAGTATAATTTCTGAAATTATTCGTCGACTAAAGTAAAATCATTACTTACCTAATCTTTTAACAAAGCTGTCTCAGAAATGGGGCAGCTTCTTTTTTGCACAAGAGAGAAAGAAATGCAGGCTGCCTTTTATAGTTGACGGTGATTAAATGACAATGATAGGTAATCCGGAACCAGCGATTCCCATTCATGCAATAGAAATGTAACGCTATTGTAACATCCTTGTAACCTATCTGTATTATCTGAGTTATATTTTTGTACCAAACAGGAATTAACTCAGGAACAATATTTGTAAAACTATATCACCTGATTATTCAAACGAATTAAATTGCCATGGGGAAAAAATTAGTCATACTATTCTTTGTACTTATTGCATTCACTGCTTTTACTAGTAGTCTTAGTGCGCAGCCAACCAGTTCACTCCTTTCCGGCAAGGTATTGGATGAAAAGAATATACCGGTTCAGGGTGTAACTGTGCAAATAACCTATGTGCCATGGAATAAAACCAGGGATGCAGTCACCAATAAGAAAGGTTATTTCTGCATCGGCAATTTACCTCCCGGAGGACCCTATTCCGTAAAATTTTCGTGCAACGGCTATGAGATTCAGACCAGGGAGGTTTTATCCCTGGAACTCGGAAACAGCAATGATTTATCCCTGCACATGCGCCTTGATAACAAGACTGCCCAAAACAACGAAGCAGTCAGTGCTCTTGCGACCAGCACCAAGAGTAAAGCAACAGAAAGTTCAGAACTTTAGAGAAACCGGCCGACTTAGTTTTTTATAGGTTAATAGATTTAGTTAGACAGACCCATGAATGATTTCTAATCGTTCATGGGTTTTTATTATTTTTCAACGATTGTCTCGTTTTAGAAAATCCCTGAACCAGTACCCTGAATCCTTGATGATACGTTTCTGCGTTTCAAAATCATTGTATACCAGTCCGAATCTGGGCCGAAGACCTTCTGCCCACTCAAAATTGTCGATAAATGTCCAGGCAAAATAACCATTTACATTAACACCTTCCATTTTGGCTTTCAAAATATTCCCAAGATATTGTTTGTAAAATTTAATCCTTTGCGGATCATGGACCCTGCCATTAACTACTTGATCCGGAAAGGCTGCCCCATTTTCGGTAATGATAATCTCTTTAACGGGATAATTGGCAAATTGCCTGATAATATTGTACATCCCTTCAGGTGCAACCTCCCAACCCATCTCTGTTACTTCTGCATTTGCATCGGGTTTGACCCTGTTGGCCCAAATATAGGGTATCATGGAGGGTTTGGTGACTACCCGGAAATAATTCTGCAGGCCAATAAAATCAAACTCGAAAGGAAGTTTTTCCATATCGCCCGGCTGAATGTATTTTTCGATTTTCTTTAAGAGCGGCAGATCTTCCCATGGATACCCCATCCCCAGGGAGGGTTCAATAAACAGCCTGTTCAGGACCACATCAAGCCTTTTGGCCGATTTTTGGTATCGATCCGTCAATTTGTAAGGTTCAATGTGCGAGCAGGAGAAGGTGGTCCCAATATGGCTGTTCTTCACGTTTTGCCGTATGATTCGTCCACCTTCAGCCTGGCAAAGGCATGTATGGTGAACAGTAGAAAGGAACTTGCCAATGCCGGTCCTGTCGGGGGCATGAATTCCTGCCAAATAGCCCAAAGTAGTAAAACCGGCAGGTTCGTTCAATACCATCCAGTGTTTGATCCGATCGCCAAATCTCCGTGTACATAAATCCGAATATTCAGAAAACCAGGAGACTATCTCACGGTTCGTCCATCCACCCTTTTCTTCGAGCCTTTGCGGTAAATCCCAGTGATAGAGCATGGCCCATGGTTCAATACCTAACCGCAAACAGGTATCGATCATTCTGTCATAAAATTCAATCCCTTTCTCATTGATTCTGCCGGTACCTTCAGGTAAGATTCGTGACCAGGAAAAGGAAAATCTGAAATTTTTAAAATTCAGATATTGCAACAACTTCAGATCCGCTTCGTAGCGGTAGTAAAAATCATTGGCAACTTTCCCGTCGGAATGATCCTTGATATGACCGGGATGGGCAGTAAACCTGTCCCAAATCGATTCTCCTTTACCGTCCACATCAGTCGCACCTTCGGTCTGATAGGCCGAGGTGCCAACACCCCAATAAAAATTATCACCGAAATCCTTTTTGGAGAATTCCGGTTCAGCTCTTTCATATGCAATAGTAGGATTCAGGCGAAACATCGCGGCCAGGGTAGCCGCGTATTTGATAAAATCGGATCTGATCATCAACAATCAATTAATTTCCGGATGGTCATAATCCGAAGAACATAAATATATAATAGACAACCGCTGCGATGACCATGGAAACTGGAATTGTCAGAATCCAGGCATACAAAAGATTGATCGTAACTCCCCATTTAACAGCTGTTACCCTTTTGGTTAGGCCAGTTCCCATAATGGCCCCGGTAATTGTATGCGTAGTACTTACCGGAATACCCAGAGCATCCGTACCAAAAAGGAGGATTGCACCCGCCGCTTCTGCCGTAACTCCTTCAAAAGAGGTCAGCTTGGTTATCTTGGTTCCCATTGTTTTGACGATCTTCCATCCGCCTGAAATGGTTCCGGCACTAATGGCAAAATAACATCCAAGCACAATCCAATGAGGAATGCTGTGAATTTTACCACCTACCATAGAAATATGAGCCCAGTTCGGAATCGATGCCGGGTCTACACCATGGAAATAAACCATGAGTGTGGCCGCAATGAGTCCCATCACTTTTTGAGCATCATTGCCACCGTGTCCCAAACTAAAAAGGGCTGAGGAAAGTAGTTGAAATTTTCTGAAGTACCTGTTTAGTACATAAGGATTCCCTTTCCGTAAAAGATTGAGTAGCAATACTGACAAAAAATAGGAGATCATCATCCCAAGAAACGGAGCAAGAAAGATGAAAGCAGCAATCTTCAAAATAACAGAAGTATGAACGACAGCCCATCCTGCATGCGCTATGGATGCTCCTGCCAATCCACCAATCAGGGTGTGTGAAGAGCTGGAGGGGATGCCAAGATACCAGGTCAGCAGGTTCCACAGGATGGCTGCAATGATGCCTGCAAGGATTACCTGTAAAGTAATGGCATTGGTATCCACAACTTTAGAAATTGTATCAGCAATTTTTAGTTCAAATATGGCGTAAGCCAGAAAATTAAAGAAGGCAGCCCACAAGACAGCCTGCATGGGCGATAACACCTTGGTAGATACAATGGTTGCTATGGAATTGGCAGCATCATGAAACCCATTGATAAAATCAAACAAAAAAGACAATACAATGATCACAATCAATAAAGTAAAGCTCATTATCTGAAATTTGACAGGTTAAAATTTAAGAACAACGTAGTGAAGGCAATCAACCTATCCCATTTTGATGATAAGGGAAGAAAAAATGTTGCCCACATCGTCACATTTATCGATGGCTTTTTCAAGCGTGGTCAGTATGTCTCTCTTTTTGATCAGGTCAATTGCATTGGCTTCCTGGTCAAACAGCATGGATAGAAATTCCTGGTAGATGTCATCAACTTCGCTTTCATATTCACTGATGATCTCAATTCGATGAAGGTGCATCTTAAAATCATTGACGGATCGGACGCTGCGCAAGACATTTTGAATCTCCTTGTTGGCAGAATGGATCCGGTCGGCAATCCAGACAAATTCTTCTGGAATTGGTGACAATTTATAAAGCTTGATCCTGTTGGATGCGGCATAGATATAATCCACAATGTCATCCATTTTGTTGATGAGCAAGTGAATATCTTCCCGTTCAAATGGAGTGATAAAGGTGCCGTTCAGTTCGTTCATCAGATTTCTGCTTATATCATCCCCGATGTGCTCGACATCCCTGATCTGTCTTACATAATCCACCCTTTGGTTAAGATCGAGCTCCCTGACCAGCTTAATCAGCAGTTCGGAGGCCAGGACCAGGTTATCTGCGGCATCATTAAAAAGGGGAAAGAACTTCCTGTCTTTCGGCACCATAAAACCAAATACTGTGTCAAGTTTCATATATATAGGCTGTTACAGGAAGATATCAGATTTGGTTTTGCACTATGCTTCCCTGACCAAATTTCACCTTATCCGATGAATTATCGATTACAATCTTGTTACGTTTTTGTTACAATTGACTGTGCTGTCATTTTTCTATCACCGGCTATTTCCAATACTTTAAACAGACTTAATTAAGTCAATTAACTTAACCGCAGTGTAATATATTTGAAACATCTTTGTAATATTATTACATCAAATTTGTAATTGAAAAAGCGATATAAATATTGAACATCAGACTTTAAAAGAATGAAAGACAATTTTAGGATTTTGGTTGCAGAGGATGAAGAAGATATTTGTGAAATCCTCCAGTTCAATCTGGACAGTGAAGGATACAAGGTGGATGTTGTTCATTCTGCTGAAGAAGCCCTTCAAAAAAAACTGACAGATTATGATCTTTTCCTGCTGGACGTCATGATGGGAAAGATGACGGGGTTTGCCTTGGCTCAAAAGATGCGAAAGGAAATGGATATCAATACGCCGATTATTTTTCTCACTGCAAGGGACAAAGAGAATGATCTTCTTACGGGCTTTTCCGTAGGGGCTGACGACTATATTTCCAAACCCTTTTCCATCAGGGAGCTACAGGCAAGGGTGAAGACAATTCTGAAAAGAAGCTCCCAGAAAGAGAGAGTACCGGAATCAACGATTCTAAACATTGGCGGTATCGGTCTCGACAATAAAACGAAAAGGCTCATCATCCGTGACCAAAAAATTGATCTGACCAGGAAGGAATTCGAGATATTGCTATTGCTTACCAAAAATCAGGGCAGGATTTTTTCCAGGGAAGAAATACTCAGCAGAATCTGGGCAAACGATGTGATTGTGACAGACAGGACCGTCGATGTCAACATGACCAGGCTCAGAAAAAAAATGGAAGAATATAGCTCATACATCAGAAACAAGGCGGGTTACGGTTACTATTTTGAAATTTAACGACTCGACAGAAAATGCAAAACAGGTATAAATCATTCAAATGGAAACTGTTCACCAACTATTTCCTCCTTTTTTTTGTATTTCTCCTTTCTATCTTAATCTATCAGAATCTTCACGAGAAGGAATTCAAGATATCCCTTCTTCAAAACCGGCTGAATAGTTATACCGATTTTATCGACAAGTACATCCTGGACGAAAAACTCATCAATCCACATCAGTTAAGCAAGCTTGATTCCCTTAAAACACTCATTCCCCCTTCCGAAACAAGGATCACCATCCTGGATAAACAGGGAGTTGTGCTGTACGATAACCTGGTTACCAATTACCTGAACCTGGAAAACCACTCCCACAGACCTGAATTTCAAAAGGCAATACTCTCTGGTTCTGGCTTTAATGTTCGTCACTCCACAACGACCGATGTGGAGTATTTCTATTATGCCAGGGCTTATGATAATCTTGTGATCAGAACGGCTGTTGTTTACAATATTGAGCTTCAGAACTACCTGAATATTGACCGGGCTTTCATGCTCTATTGTTTGTTCCTGTTTCTTCTTTTTGGTGCCATATTGAGAATATTTACCAAGAGATTGGGAGATTCGGTGGCCAAGCTCAAAGATTTCGCACTCCGTGTTCGTACTGGGCACCAGATGGATGAGGATCTGAAATTTTCAAACGACGAAATCGGAGCCAGTCCCCTTTTCGCTCCGGTCAGTGCCGAGTTCTGCGGTGGCACGCATCTGAGTCACACCGGCCAGGTCGGCCTGTTCAAGATCGTCTCGGAGGAGTCGATCGCCAAGGGCGTCCGGCGGATCACCGCCTTGACCGGCAAGGCCGCCGTCGAGTGCGTCCAGCAGCAGGACGC
>Ga0118677_10016026_pt1 | contig 10337 bp, 4 predicted proteins | sample AliMusrvi5mmetaG_FD_86154 | JGI IMG/M metagenome (GOLD analysis project Ga0118677, IMG submission 86154)
GAAGCAGTACCGATGTTGAGTTAATTAACAAACCTTATTCATTAAAAAGTAAATTGCCAAAGAAGGGAATTATCTTATCTCTTCTTTGGCAATTTGTCTTTGTTTCTTTGCCTTTAGTATTATCGGCAATAGATCATAGTTTATTTACCTGTATTGTCGGCCAGTTCTAGTCTTAAGTAATCATATACCAGGCCGTTATTAACCGGTCCTTGAGGTATAATAATTTTTAAGACGTTGGTTCCTTTTTGCATTAAAGCGGCATCGAAATCTACTTCTTTCTCATACCATAAACCTGACTCGCCATGACGGGTGATAACACCATCGCCTGAGTTGCATTGTAGTTTTCCGGCAGGTTTTCCATTGACTTCAATATCTGCAGATCTAGCAGCCGTTCCACAAATAGCAAAACGAAGAACAGCTTTTCCGGTGGGAGTTGTTGGCATTTCAAATTGAATACTGAATGGAGTTGCACGTCCGGGTGTATTTACTCCACTAAAAGGAATCGGTTTAGCTGCAGGGTTTTCATTATGTGGTACTTGTTGATAGAACCAGTCTTGTGCATAATCGCTTTTGCCAATCACGAATTTAACATCGTTAGGGAAAAGCACTGCGTATTTTAAGGATATAGCAGGATCTCTACGTTGGTCGCCGCCTCTGAATTCAGTTGCATTACGGTTAGGGATTCCGATTTCCCATAGTTGACGTCCTTTGCGTACGGGTACCCATTCAAGTTTACCAAGGTTTAAAGGTTTACCGGCTTCAACAACGATATCTGCCTTCACATATTCTCCTAAAACACCATCGGTAAAGGCATATAAGGTATATTTGCCGGGGCGGACTTTTTCGATTTCAAATGATCCATCAGCTTTGCCTTTGGTCCAGAACTGATAGAATTTGGCATCGCGCTGCCAGCTGGTTATGATTTTAGGTTCAGGGTTTGCACGTGGTGAAACGTATTCGCCATGAGTCAGTCCAACTTCAAAATTCTTAAACTCTGTGATCTTTTTGACATCTTTGATCACAAGGGTTCCTTTGACATTGGCACGATCTTTTGCTTTTGTATAAGGTGCGTTTTCTACCCAATTGTAAGGCCACTTTGCAGCTTCCTTAACAGCCTGTGCTTTTGCATCGTTATAGACAATGTCAGGACTATCGCCTGAATTGGCATAAATAAAAAATGGTCCAATTACCTTTTGCCATTCTTCACCGGCTGCAATATTTGCTTCGGCAGCTCCGTAATGGCTGCTGCGCCAGTAATTCAGGACGCAGGGGGCTTTGTTAGCATCGGTATTCAAATGGCCTGTCAATTCAAATTTAGTTGGACCACCACTCATATACTCCATGGATGGGTTGATGAAGAACATACCCACTTTTTTAGAGGTGCTTGACCATCCAAAGGCTCTGTTTTTTGTAGGGTTGGAGGTATAAACATATTTATCGCCTTCAAAAAGATCTTTCGGGTAGGCACGGTTCACATCTTTGTCAACACTTATCCAATCAAAGAATGGGGCCAGCTTAGCACAAAAACGGGCTTCACCAAAGATGCCAAGGGGATATTCTGCCTTATGGTCAAAAATACAGTAAGTATAAACTCCTGAAGCACCTCGTTCCAGGGTGTAACGGATTTCAATATCGACAGTAAGGTCTCCATCGGCACCGGTGCCTGGACCTGTTCCCATTTTACGGCCTTTTGAAATAGCTTTAACAGAAACTTCTGCACGTTCTCCACTGTTTTTAGAGGGGTCGATGGTAATGGTTGGAATAGCAGGAGCTGATCCTCTCACACCTAAAGTATTGTGTGACCAGTAACCATGATCGGCCAAACCTATAACCGGAGTTTTCCAGTTTGGATTATCGGCAGGTTCGGTTCCTTTGGTTTCAGGGACAAAGTCGGGAGCAATTTTGGTCTCGAACATTTGCATGTCTTTGTAACGAAAAGAGACAAGGTCGCCCGTGACTTTGGAAACACGTACCTGAACGATGCCATTGTCCATGGTGTAAGTTTCGACATCCTGTTTCAGGGTGACTTTACCTGGGCCATCATTAGAAGAATATGCTACTGATGGATGAATGCACAAGATCATGCATACTCCTGCAAGTGCCAAAGAAACTCTCTTTGTCAGCTTTATTGAAAATAGTTTAAATTTCATTTTTTAAAATTAAAAGTTATTTTTCATCCATTGTATAGCCTCATTCTGCGTTGCATCAGTCAAGCGGCCATAGTCATTGGGTTCTTGTAATTTTAGTTTATCAGTAGCGTTTTTAACGATGAAGATTTTCTGTGCACGATTTACAGCATTGCGAATTGAAGTTGGGTCTGCATCACGATCTTGTTGTGGTTGTACGATCAATACTGGTCTGGGAGCTACCAAAGCCATCAGTTCATCAAAATCATAGGGTAGTTTGGCTTCATTTCCAGCATATAGTCCCAGGCGTGGTATTAGTCCATGTAAGTTGCTGTATCGGGTCATGCCGCTCATTCCTTTATCAGGGGTGTCGGTGCGCATCGGGGTGAATCCACAGATAGAAACAACTCCTGCAATACGTTGATCCATAGCTGCTGCATACAAACCGAGGGCTCCGCCCATAGAGAAACCATAAACAGATATGTTCTTTGCATCAACCAAAGAATCTTTTTCCAGGGCATCAACACCGGCATGGAGGTCCTCAATCATTTTGCCCATTTGTGACCAATGAGGGTAGTGATCGTAAAAACTTTCGGCTTCACTCCATCGTGTTCCAAATCCTGTCTGATCATAAGCTAATACTGCATAACCGGCATTGGCAAGTACCAGAACAGGGTGAAGATCACTTCGGTAAACCCACATATAACCAAGGGGGTAATGAAAACCATGTAACCAGATAACCGTTTTTAGTTTTTGGCCTATTGGTGTGTTTGCAGGATAATAAAGATCACCTGTTACACTACCGAAACGAATTCTACGTGAAGTAACTTCGTTCTTTTCAGGGGCTCTCCATCCATATGATCCTCCGCCACTGGAAATGACCCATGATGGTACGTCGGGAGCTAACTGTCCCGGATTACCAATTGTTCCTTTTCCGATCTCGGTTGCACCGGGAGCACCGGCTCCGCCTGCACCCGGACGGGGCCTGAACATCATTCCTCCGGATTCAGTAAACAGAGGAGGGGTATCACCAAGCATCCATGCGATAGAAGCACGGAGTCCATCGGCTTTTTTATCCCAATCAGTTGCAGTCTCAGCCAGTGATCCTGCAGTATTCTGAGCAGATAATTTCGTCAGGTCAATTTTTTCTCCCGTTGTAGCTTTCCATTTATCAAAACTCCATGGGAAGATAAGATGATCGGTCCAGGCTTTTTTATTGCGTCCAAATTGCCAGTCCAGCCAGTCCATATCAGCTTCCCTGTCATCGCTTCCGTGGAAACCGGCAACAGAAATCATGTTTAGTTTGTTGGGTTGGCCTAGGCCCTGATATACTTTCTGAGCCGATTCGTAGGCCTGTTCCATGGCCCATCCATTGGCAACCTGATCAGTGTGACCCCATTCCATTAATACTGCCCTGGGGGCGATCATTGAAATCAACAGGTTACCATCAACAGGTAAATAGTCTTCGTGTCCTGAAAAATACCTTAAACGGGGAATAAACCATCCGGGGAAACTTCGTGTGGTTGTCTCAATGCCTTCTCCACCACCGCGTTCTCCTGCAAAGCGCCAGGGTACTAATCCGCCTACACCGGTACTTCCGGCTACAACTGCAGCAATCCTTTCATCTAAAGCTGCAGCTATGGTTGCCATTTTACCATCACGGGAATAACCATTAATGGCAAGACGTTTCATGTCAACCTGAGGTACAGTTGCAAGATAATCTATCACAACTCCTGCAAGCCAAGCCCTGCGTGGGAGAGTTGCAAAATCATAAGTTGGATAAAGATCTTTCAAAGGGGCAGCATCATCCATGGCATCGTTACCTGCATAACCTGCAGATATGTACTTTCTGCGCAGGACTGTTGAAGCCCATCCGCTTAAGCTCGGACTGATCATAACGGGAAATTTTTCACCGGCAGCTCCTTCGGGAATGACAAGTCTTACACGTACAGAACCTTTTCCTTCAGGACCAAATTCAACACGTACGTTACGGACCAGGTATCCTTTACCTTTCGTTTCATCCAATGGAACTACTTTAGTGATGGCAGGTTTGGGAGGAAATGTGCCCAATTCCCACTTTTCAAAAAGCTGTTTTATTTCACTGCGACGTTTTGGCCATTCGGTAGCCATATTTTTAATCAGGTGCCCATCATAAAACCGCAATGGGTCTGGTAATAGGTTGTCTTTTTTTAATTTAGTAAAATCAGGAGGCAGTTCTCCGGTTTTCTGTTGCCATGCATTCCATTCCGGAACGGCAGGCACAGAACTTTGAAACCATTTTAAATAGTCATTTTGTTTCTGAGCGAACAATGACTGGAATGAGAACAAGCATAGTAGCCAAAAGGTGGTTTTTTTCATAGGTTTATATTTTAGTAAAATTCTCCTCTTAAAAAACATTAAACAGTTACTTCATTATTACTTAACAGCCTTTATTGATGCATCGTCCAGTTTTACTTTGGCCATGATTTTAACGGGGCCCATTAATCCTGAGGCAGGTAATTCCTGAGGTCTTCTTGGACCTGTACCGGCGTTACCGCCAAATGGTGGAGGTCCCGGTGTGAGGATTTTCTTCTCGGTAGGTTGCAAAGCATCACCGGCTATTCGGTTGGTCCATTCATTTGTTACTTTTACTTCAATGGTGTTTTTTCCTGCCTTAAGTTGGCTACCCAGATCGGTAACGTAAGGTGCTTTCCAAAGAGTGTCGGGGTTGCTGCCGTTTACGGTAACTACTGCGATATCGCCAACGGTTCCTAAATCAAGATATAGTTTACCTGCTTTTAAAAGCTCCTTTTTAACTTCGAAAGTTTTGGTTAAAGTGGCTGTACCGGAAAAGTATTTAATCCCTGCAGAGTCGCTTTTTGTCCATGATGTCAACTTGTCCATTTGTTGAACTGCGGTAGGTGCTCCCCAACCTGAAGGGAAGGTTAATTGCCATGGGCCTTCAATGTTACTTACAAATTTATCGGTGTACTGATCAACTGTTTTGCTTGTTACCTGTGTTGGTTTTTCAAATAAAACATAAACGGTTTCTCTTGGCTTGAGATTCAAAGGTACATCTGTATTGTTAACGTTTATCTGATATGAGACAGGTTCACTGTTACCATTATCAGGATGGAATAATTCAGGTTCCATACCTGTTACACGGAATTTAACATGCAGGATTTGGGTGCTGTCTGTACGATTGACAACGAGATAAATTTCTTTATCACCTTCGTGGCGATGGATCCAGGAAACTTCATCAATAGAGCGGTGATCATCCACATCTTTGATCACGCCATTGTTTTGCAGGATCTTGGCAAGTGGTAAACCCCAATAGATCTTTCCTTTTCCATAAGTACGGGTAGTACGGCTTATTCCATCCAGATCGACCCACATATCCATGGTGATTTCTTTCATTTCCTCATCTGCTGAAGGATAACCGGTTAAACCGGGTGATCTTACAGGTTTCGGTCCTACGATAATAGCACCTGCTTCTGCCATTGCTTTTATTTTGCGAAGTACAGGCAATGTCATTTCTGTAGTTTGCGGAAGCACCAGGATGGAATACGTTAAACCATCAGGCAACACTATTTTACCTTGTGCATTTACAGAAAAACGTGAAAGCAAAGCATCAGCATTTGTATAATCAAACGAGTATCCTTCAGGAGTTGAAGGTTGTACGCCCGGACCCCAGAAAGGCATTGTTGAAGGAGCGCCTTCGTCGAGTAGATAAACGATATCGGCACTGTACAAGCCACGTTGCAGCATGTAGGAGTTACGAGCTAAATAAGTCATAAAAGGTCTGCCTAATTCAGCCCATGTGATGTTTCTGTTAATGTGAGTACCTACCATGGTATTACCCGGTTTGGTATCGAGTGGCTGTTGGGCAGAGGTATGGAATACCAGTCTGTTTACGCCTTGTGTAAACCAATAATCGGCAATGTTTTTTAAACGGTTTGGCGCTTCATAGTTGCCACCGGTAAATGATTCGGCTGCTACCAAACCTTTTCCATAAATGTGAGAGGCTGATGCTGCACCCCGAATATCTTCATAGTACATGGATGATGGGTGGAGGTCTTTGACCCAAAACTCGCCCATTGGAATGTCAACATATTTTTTGTTCAGTAAAGCATCTTCGGTTGATTCCAGTGAAACACCACCGGCTTCTCCATAGGTCTTTATTCCATCTTTGTGGAGATAATCGGTTACGGTTCCATAATGGTTCTGAGCTATCAGGTCGACAATAGTTCTTCTGAAATCCCAAAGAAAACGTTCGCTATTGACAGGATTGTCTACTACATATCCAGCCAGGGCAGGCATAAATTGAAGCAGACTATATCCACGACGTTTCTGGAATTCCTCAGGCATCAGTTCAGTCCAGTTGGTAATACCTGCTTCCCAGCTATCCATTACCATATATTGCAGGCTTTTGCCATAGAGTGGTCCAAGGGCTTTTTTCAAAGGTGTAGTATATCCGTCCATATAAGATGTTACATCCTGTACGCTCATTTTATCAGACTCATAACCAAGACCCGATGGTACTGCCGGACGATTCTTTGCTCCAGTAAGTGCATAACCGAAACGTAAAATAGTCCAGTTGCCTTTTGGTGCTGTCCAGTTGAGGGTACCATCGGGTGACATTTTGGAGGTCAGGTCGATGATGTCATCTTTTTGAATTTCAGCATCTGCTGTTTGAGTTGGAGTATCTACATTGCTATATTCAAATAGCTGGTTAAATCCTGCTTTTTCTTCCCAACGGTTGATTCTGGCTCCTGAGTGTAGGTTCACTTCAGTCAAAGAATAATCAGAAATGGGTGCTGTGGTTTCTTCAGAGATCACACCTGCTGGTGTTATAGGTTCGTTAGTGAAAACCAACTTAAAATATTTTGTGGTTACATCAGGGAAAGCATAAGTACGGATTTTACCACCTCTGTATCCGGATTTGCCCGGAGTAGTAGCTATTGTTTTGAAGTTGACACCATCGTTGCTAATCTGAATTTTACCATAAGCAATACCTTTACCTGCGGCTAAAGTAATTGCTCTTGCATGGAATGGTGTATTGTATGTAAATAGGATCCAGGCAGTTTTGTCGGCATCTACCGGTACGGTAATTCCTGAACTGACATCAAGATCAAATAATGTTGCGGCATTAGTTACCACACCTTTAGAAGTTGTTACAACAGGGGTGTTGTTATCTCCGGACAATTCAGCTTCAGGTGTTTTGAAAGCAACAACGGCATAGTCTTTATAAAATCCTGGTCTTGGTTTTCCACCTTGCAAAAGTGGTCCGGCGCCTTCACTTGAGGGAGGTTGTTGTAACTTAATATTTCCAACAATTGGTTTGTTAGCATCTACACGGGTTTCGCTCCATACCAGTTTTTTCATGGCTTGTTCCGGTTTTACCCATGGACCGCCAGTCAAACTCCATCCTGCAGAGGTGAACATGGTCATTTCCAAATTCAGTCGCTGAGCTTCTGTGGCAGTATGTTTTAAAGCATCGAGCCATTCAGGAGAACCAAAAACAATTTTTTCGGTTACCGTTTGTCCTGCACCTGAAGCAACATCACCCATTTGCATACCTTGTATACCAACACGTTTCATCCATTCCAGATCCTTGGTGATACCGGTTTTTGTAACATTGCTGTTTGTCCAGTGCCACCATGCGCGAGGCCACGCAGCAGGAGGAGGATTTTTAAATGCAGAATGGATATCAGTGCTCTGTGCATATGAATTCAAACTGACTATCGACAGCAGGAATATCACTGCTTTGATAATAATACCGCTATATTTCATAAAAAAGTTTTTTTAGATTATGGCTTTGCAATAATGGTTACAGTACCTTCAGACAAACCGGGTGTACTGGCTTTAATCGTAATTGTTCCCGTTGAAGATTTGGCTTTGATAAGGGCTACACACCATCCTTTATAGGCCTGGCGTTGAGTAACCTGATATTGCTCATGGCTTATCCGATCTGCATTATCAACGGCAGCAATTACACCGCTACCTTTAATACTGAATTGAATTGTATCGGATACGTTAGGACATATTACTCCTTTGGCATCAACTACACTGGCAGTTACAAAGGCTAAATCGTTCCAGTTATTCTTCAGGTTAGGCCGATCGGCAGTCAGTAATATTTTAACAGGTTTGCCGGCTGTCTTTAATTCCTCGGAAGCAGCTTGTTTGCCTTTATTGCGACCAACTGCTTTCAGGGTACCTTTCTCATAAGCTACAGTCCAGAACAGTGCTGAATCCTGAGGTGATCTTTTTTTAGTACCTAAGGACTTTCCGTTGAGAAAAAGCTCAGTTTCATCACAGTTGCTGAATACCTGTACTCTGGCTTCTTTGTATGTTGTTGGGTCTGCAGGTGTCCAGTCGGAAACAAATTCCATTCCGCCACGACCTAAAGCCGGACCCGGATTGTTCCTTTGCAGATGAACAACAGGTTTGGTTGACCACCATGCCTGACGCTGTAAACCATTGGTGTGCCAGTTGCCGGTACGGTCAATTAAACCTGAAGCAGATCCACGTCCGGGCCACATACTTTCTCCGAGATAGTCAATACCTGTCCATAAAAACTGACCAGAATAAAAGGGATTATCACGCAAAGCCAGCCACTGGATCAGGACATGAGTGTTCTCTGTACCAATGACAATCCTTTCGGGATGTTCATTATGGAAGGCAACCAGTTCGTTTTCTCGATAGTTTTGACCAACGATATCCATTTGCATGGCAAATCCTGATTTGTAAGTCTGCGACGTACCGTTTGGCTGTAATAAGGCCATGGTTACAGGCCTTCCGGGATCTAACTGATGGATAAGATCCTGTTGTTGCTTGTATTTTCTGAAACCGGTTGAATCCTTGAGGTTATCGTGGATTTCATTACCTATGCTGTAAATTATAACTGAAGGGTGGTTACGGTCGCGCATTACCTGATCGCGGGTGTCTTTGTCCCACCAGTTGGCAAAGTATAAATTATACCCTTTCAGTGCAGGTGGTTTTGCAGTGGTCCAGGCATCAAATGTCTCGTCCATTACAAGGAATCCCATCCTATCGCAAAGATCCAGGAATCCAGATGCTACCTCGTTATGAGATGTGCGAATTGCGTTGGCACCTATTTCACGTAGTTTTTCTAAACGTCTTTCCCATACTCGTAAAGGTACTGCTGAGCCTACTGCTCCGCCATCGTGGTGAAGACATACGCCGTATAATTTGATATTCTTCCCGTTGAGCCAGTAGCCTGTTGCTGCTTCGAAATGTGAATCACGAATACCTACCGGGGTAGTTTCATTATCGGTAACAGTTTTGCCCGATATTAATTTAGTAATCGCTTTATACAGATTGGGATGTTCTGTACCCCAAAGTTGAGGATTGGCTACAGGGATGTCCTGAATATATACAGTGGTTTGACCTGCAGCAAGAGTTTGTTTGCTTTCCTGAGTTTTGACAGTTTTGCCGGTTGGGTCTATAATAGTTGTTTGCAAAGTATACTCAACAGTGGCATCAGATTGATTTATTGCTTTGGCTTCGATATGGATAGTTGCTTTCTGGGAAGAGGCCTGTAAGGGTTTAATATAAACTCCCCAATGATCGAAATGGACTGTACCTGTTGATACCAGATTCACATGGCGGTATATGCCTGAACCTGTGTAATATCTTGAAGCGGGTTGAGCACTGTTATCTACCTTTACGGCAATAACGTTGGGTTTATTGCCAAAATTTAAATGCCCTGTGAGATCATACGCAAAACTGACATACCCGTAAGGTCGTTTACCGAGGTAAAAACCGTTTATCCAAACCTCGCTATTGCTCATGACTCCATCAAACTCAATGCTTACTTTGCGCTTGGCTTCTGCAACATCAACTGTGAACGTTTTACGATACCAGCCTATGCCTGCCGGTAGATATCCACCACCACTGCCTGTAAGATTTTTTTGGTCATACGGACCCTCAATACTCCAGTCGTGAGGAACATCAAGCTTACGCCAGGATGCATCATTGAATGTTGGATTATCGGCGCCGGGAACATCTTGTTTGATAAATCGCCAGTTGTTATCAAAATTATGGATAACGCGGCCTTGATTTATTTGTGCACTTGATGAGTTAACATAAAATAGTGCGCATAATAAAAATACGATGGTGCGTAAATAGAGTTTGTGGTACATATTAGGTTGGTTATAGGATTTTATTGGTGCTTTAAAATTTTAAGAGCAGAAGTGATTTAGGATAATT
>Ga0118677_10016027_pt1 | contig 10337 bp, 8 predicted proteins | sample AliMusrvi5mmetaG_FD_86154 | JGI IMG/M metagenome (GOLD analysis project Ga0118677, IMG submission 86154)
CGGCATACGAGATCATGCCTAGTCTCGTGGGCTTGGAGATGTGTATAAGAGACAGATTTATCCCCGTTACAACAAGCTCCTTAATATCACTATTCTCCAGTGCTTGTGCTTCAGAGACTATTTCTTTTATCTCCCTACTCCTCGGTTCTCCTCTAACAAATGGAACTATGCAATATGAGCAGAAGTGGTCACAGCCATCTTGTATTTGCAAAAAAACTCTGGTCCTAAAAAGTATTCCTTCTTTTTCAGTTTTATCCTTTTGAGCAAGGGAACATTTGCTTTTTATTATCCCAACTATGTCATCAACAAGATTGTCACAAATTTCCAATGTGTTGCCACCGTTTTTTACTTCTTGTTTAATTTTCTTATACTCGTCGCTATCCCTGCGAACAGAACAGCCCGTTACGATAAAAATAGAACCTTTGTTATGTTTATTGATCCTTCTTAAAAGGTTTCTTGCCTGTGCGTCAGAGGATGCTGTAACAGTGCAGGTATTGACAATGTGCGCCTCAGCTACCATTTCGGACTCCAAAATGAGTACCTCATCAAAGTCCTGCAACTCTTTTGCTATTTTACTAGTATCTGCAAGGTTATTCTTACAGCCGAAAGTATGGAAAGATATCTTTAGCATTTCTATATTAAGAAAGCAGCCTGTCGAAGGCCTCTGCCATCTTTTCTGCGAGTTCTTCCATCTGCATGGGGTTTTCCACCTCTTCTGCATAAAGTATCGCAAAAACCTCGTTTTCTATGCTCACAGGGACTACACAAATTATTTTTGGCAGATACCCTCCAAGCTTATTAAAGAACTCATCCGCCACATAGCTTTTTGGTGGTATTCCGTAGAAACGTTTGGAGGAATCATACACATCTTTAAAAAAGCTTGGAACCTGAATGGGTATTTTTATATTGGATCCATCTACCGCTGTCAGTTCATCATATTTAATAAACAGTAACATGAATCTTTTTGATATTTTGCTCAGCTCTTCATTTACTGAATTGATTATTTGATCCTTGTTGGTTGCCAGTTCTATAGGTGTGGAATCAACATAGTTACCCTTTTCTTCCGTTTCAGAAGAAAGCCCCGCAGACGACTCCTTAACTTCCTGTAAGGTTACGCCCTCATCAGCCTCTATTTCCTTAAAATCACTAATTGAGTCATCTTCATCAACAAGGGAAGCAGTTTCAAGGATCACTTCCTGCTTTTTCCCCAACTCAGAAACTTTTGTTTTTAAACTGGCAAGTTCTTCACTTTGATCCTTTAAAAGCTTTTGTAGGTCTGTGTTCTCTGCAGTCTCTTTCTTTTCCATATTTGGCAAGGGAGGCCTTGAAACCTCTTTTGTACTTGGTATTGGTATAGGAGGTAAAACCGGTTTTACGTTACTACTCTCTTTTTCTACCAGCGGTGGTGGAACCAGCTTCTGATCAGAAACCTGTTCTTTACCAAATTTAAAAGTCTCTGGTAGGTCTAAATGGAAATATTTGTTAAGGACCTTTGCTAGAACGCTTGCCCTTACACCAAAAGGCACTATTTTTTTAGAGGTAAAAAAACAGACTTCATTGAAGCAGGAATCTTTTGTTGGGTCAAAAAAAGCTATATGTATTTTTGTTGCATCGGCGTAAAATGGTATAAAATGATTTCTTTCTATCATATCCCGAGGAACAGATTCCAGTACGCACTTGGACACATTATCTAGTTCATTACCCTCTATAACGGCAAGCTTTAAATTGTTCTTTATAATTTTAAAAACATCGTCCTCACTGCCATAGCCAAGACACAAAAGCCTCTCTACCAGGCCAGTACTATAGTGATAGTTCATCGCTCTTTCTACCTGAGCCTCTGTTACAACTCCCGCTTTCAACAATGTTTCAACAAGTTCTGTTCTCAACTTCTTTTCCTTCCTTTGTGTATTGCAGTACCGCTAACGTCCTCACATGCCTCCAAAATTATTTCTGATAGTGTTGGGTGGGCGTAGATGACACTAGAAAGGTCTGCCGATTTTAGACCAAGAGCAACAGCAATAGTGAACGGAGCGATTATATTTTCTGCATCTGCACCAACAGCAGCTGCACCAATTATTTTATCATTATCGTCTACCAGAACCTTCACAAAACCCTCTGTTTCATTGATCGCCAACGCCTTTCCTAGTGCTGCATAAGCAAACCTGCCGGTCTTATAGCTTATTCCTTTTTCTTTTGCTTGGGTTTCTGTAAGGCCCACGGACGCCAATTCTGGGATCGAGTATGTTACCCTTGGAACAACATCCACATTTGGAAAATGATGGCTTCCTGCCATTTTAGCGACCACTTTACACGCGCATGCAGATGCGTAGTGAGCCAACTGTATTGAACCTGTAACATCGCCAACAGCAAAAATATTAGGATTGCTGGTCTTAAAATCTATATCAACCTGCACTTCTCCCCTGCTTCCCACTTTTACATTAGCTTTGTTAGGGGTAAGGCCGTCTGTATTGCAAGATCTTCCTATGGCAACAACGCAGGTATCTGCTTCTAAAACTTCTCCATTAGCTAAGAACACTTTCCCTTTTTCTATTCTTTCAACAGCAACGTCGGTATAGACTTTAATTCCCTTAGCCTTAAGTGAGGCATCTACATACCTTACGGTATCCCTATCTTCGGTAATTAAAAGACCTTTCATTTTTTCCACTATTGTAACTTCTGCGCCCAGTGAATTAAGTATAAAAGAAAGTTCGCAACCTATTACTCCACCGCCGATAACAACTATTTTTTTGCCCATATCAGGATGACTTAAAGCATAAGTGCTATCGACTGTGAATCCTTCAACGAATAGCGAGGCAGGTATCATTGTTTTAGAGCCTGTAGCTATTAACGTTTTCTTAAAAGTTATAGTTTCGCTCCCAACTTTTATTGAATTGTCTGACTCAAAACTTGCAACACCTTTTATTAATTCGATCCCATACGATTTAAAAAGAGCAGCCACTCCACTCGTAAGTTTACCAACTACACCGTCTTTAAATGAATATATCGAATTCTTATCAAAATTAAATTCTGTAACGCTAACGCCCTGCTTTGGTTCCTTTAGACCATAGATATAATTTGCATACGACAACAAACATTTAGTTGGTATGCAACCTACATTAAGGCAAGTTCCACCAAGTTCTGTTTTTTCTATTACAGCGACTTTAAGGCCCAGTTGCGCTGCTCTTATTGCCCCAACATATCCCGCAGGTCCGCCACCAATTATTACCAATTCTTTTTCAGACATTATGTTCTAGCTCCTTTGCTTATTGTTATACCTCTTTCAATATCAGAAACGTGTCTAATATCCACCGTAAAATCCACATCCTTGGGTAGGCGTTCGGACCACTCCAAAAGCATAATGGTCTTAGGGTCTTCAAAAGCTTCAAAAAAACCAGTGCCCAAAAGGTCTTCAAGACTATTTATCCTGTAAAGATCAACATGGTAAATTGATTTTTTGTGGTAGACGTAATCATTCATTATTGTGTAGGTAGGCGAAGTCACCTCTGTACCTGGAATATAAGCCTCTACAAAGCCTTTTATGAACACCGTTTTGCCTGCCCCAAGGCCACCCTTAAAACCAATTTTGGGCATTTTTTTGGGGCTATTTTTAAGCACATAGGCGCAAAACCTTTGCCCAAGTTCGAACGTCTCTTCTGGCGTTTTAGTTATTAATTCTTTATCAAGCATTTTAATGCGTTCCCTATTTCTTCTATTATATCTGTCGGCGTTATTGTCAAAACAGAAACGCCCTCTTCCACCAGCAAATCCGCACAAAGACCATGAACATAAACACCAGCAAGTCCCGCTTCGATAGTGTTTAAACCTTGAGCGCAAAAAGCAGCTATTATTCCAGAAAGTACGTCGCCACTCCCACCTTTTGAAAGTCCGGGATTACCTGTTGGATTAACAAATATTTTGCCGTCACGTGAGCCAATAAGGCTCATGTAACCTTTAAGGACTACGTTAACATTATGTTCTGCAATGAATAATCTTAATATATTTAGTCGCTGTATTTGCACATCTTTTATGTTTATAAGGCGCGCCATTTCTCCCGGGTGAGGAGTTAAGATAACGTTACTTTTATCTTCGATCAACCTCAACATCGCAGGATCATCAGAAAGGAGATTTAATGCATCAGCATCTAATATCATAGGCTTAGAACAATTCTTTAATATTTGTTCCAATTCTTTTTTTCTTTTCTTCCCATAGCCTGGGCCAACTACTACGGCGCTATATTTATTAAGCGTCTTTATATCAAAATCTTTCACCATTATTTCTGCTGGCAACTTTGGCATTCTTTTCCTCAAGCTTTGAGCATTTTCATTAATGGCTGCAATGGAAACCAGACCTGCCCCGCTCTTTAGCGCTGCCGTGGCACATAGGCTAACTGCGCCTTCCATACCAAGCTCAGGGGACATTATTAGCACATGCCCATAGCTACCCTTGTTGGATTCTTTTTTTCTTTGTAAGTTCCAAAATAAATTTTTAATATTATCGGCGTCCAGTAATTCATAAGGTGTGGCATCAGGGCCAACTAATGTGTAAAGATCTTTTACTACTACTTCACCGCTATGAACGGCTCCTGGGCTTATGTAAAGACCAACCTTTGGCAGTGCAAACGTAACAGTGAGGTCTGCCGTCAAAGCCCATTCAGTAGCCATGCCTGTGTTAACATCAACACCGCTGGGGGTGTCTATTGCAACAACGTATGGAGCATCAGAAGCCACATCAAAAAGCTTTTTGGTTTTTGCGTTCAATTTATTATTTTTATTAAAACCTGTACCAAATACACCGTCTATAACTATGGTGGAGTCGTCTATGTATTTTGAAACTTGCTCTGGCTTTATTTTTTTCAGCCCATTTATGAGTTTGGTGGTCTCTAATAATATTTGCATTTCTTTTTTACAGTCACTGGATTTGGGTTTTGCAAAGGCCTCTACGATGATCACTTCTGCCCCTTTTAACAATAACATCCTTGCTACTGCAAGTGCATCACCACCATTATTGCCCGAGCCATAAAGGACGATGAACCTGTGGTCGCATAAACAACAAAATCTTAATTCTATTTCTTCAAGAACACCTCTTGCAGCATGTTCCATTAAAACTAATGAGGGTAAACCTATCTTGTTTATGGCAAGAGCATCAACTTCACTGACCTGTGTTGATGTGTATAACTTCATGAACTCCTCCTACCGAACTTTGGGGCTACTTTGGAAGTAAGAATAACAACAGAACGTGACTGAGCTGTGTAATCATTTTGATTGTCTAGTAATGAACTTTTTCCGAACTCAGCTATGTCGTCAGGGCTATCTTTATCGGTGTCGCAAACAAAATACCATCGTTTGCCTTTTATTTTAGGCAACACATAAGTATGTGCGTCCCAGTGGCTGTTCAGTATTATAAAAAAGTCCTGATTGTTCTTTTCCATGGAGCCTTCTATGGGAGTCCAACCTTTTATTAAGAAGGCAACATGATAAAGGTCAGGCTGCCAGTCAGGTGCTTCACCTTTTTCGTTGAACCAAACAAGGTCCCTGAACTTATCCATATCCACGTTTTCTGGCACATAGTAAAAATGTCTTCTTCTTAAAGCTGAGTTCTGTTTTCTAAAACCAATTATATTCTTAACAAAACGGAAAAAATCTTTGTTCTTTTCCAACAGAGACCAATCTAACCACGAAATTTCATTATCCTGGCAATAGGCATTGTTGTTACCAAATTGTGTTCTACAGAATTCGTCACCCGCACTTATCATTGGAACACCCAAAGATATCATCAAAAGTGCCAGTGAATTCTTCATCTGTTTTTTTCTTAATTTAATTATTGCAGGGTCGCTAGTTTCACCCTCAACACCACAGTTCCAGCTCCTATTGTCACCATAACCGTCTTTGTTCTCTTCACCGTTCTCTAGGTTGTGTTTTTCGTGATAAGAAACAAGGTCATTTAGTGTAAATCCATCATGACAAGTTACAAAGTTTATACTGTTAGCAGGATATTTTAGCGACGTTAAGAACATTGAAGGGCTTCCTGCTATCCTTTCCATAACTGATTTTAAACTACCAATATCCGCTTTTATAAAAGAACGGATATCGTCCCTAAAAGCACCATTCCATTCAGCCCATCTGTATCCACCAAAACGCCCTACTTGATATGCTCCACCTGCGTCCCAGGATTCTGCTATTATTATTACGTCCCTTAATATTGGGTTCTCTGCTATTTTTTCAACCAAGGGAGCGTTCTGTATTATGTTACCTTCAGCGTCTCTGCTAAACACAGAGGCAAGATCGAACCTGAAACCATCTACACCCATTTCGACTACCCAATGGACTAAAGAATCGACGACCAATTCTCTGACCACAGAATTAGAACTATTTATTGTATTACCACAGCCTGTATAATTTTTGTAATGACGCCCATTGTCCAGCATGTAGTACATTGAATTATCTATGCCTTTAAAAGAAACAGTAGGTCCAAATTCATTACCTTCAGCGGTGTGATTAAAAACAACATCCAGTATCACATCTATGTCCGCTTTGTGGAATTCGTTCACCATTGATTTAAATTCTTCTATGGCACCATGCGGGGCTTTGTTACTGCAATATGTTTCATGAAGGGCAGAAAAAGCTACCGGGTCATAGCCCCAATAATTCCTTAGCGGAGTCCCATCTGGGCCATGCCTCAGTATAGATTTATCGTCGTAGGCATGTATCGGTAAAAGTTCCACTGCAGTTACCCCAAGCTCTTGAAGGTACGGTATTTTGTCCACAATGCCCTTAAAAGTACCTGGGCTGGACACTCCAGAGTTAGGATTAATAGTAAAACCTCTAACGTGCATTTCGTAAATAATATGGTCTTTTAATTTTCTTCTTCGGTGTCTTGTTATTTGATCGGGATCACTTTTTATTATACAGGCTCTAGGTGCAACTCTATCTGAGCGAACCTTAGAAAAACTTAGGTCTTCAAGATTTGAAGTTTTATCGTATGCAAACATTTCTGGTATGTTCAGTGGTTCTTTTATGCGCACTGCTTTTGCATAAGGGTCCAACAATAACTTATTCGCGTTAAATCGCCGTCCATCTTTAGGATCATAGTCACCGTCTATAAAATAGCCATACCACTGCCCTGCTCTTGCGCCTTTTATAAAGCAGTGCCAAATGTCACCTGTTTGATTTGCTTTTGGGTCCAGTTCATGCTTTATGACTGGCATATCGTCTTCTGCAGTCTCGTAAACAAGTATTGTTATTGCAGTAGCGTTCCTTGAGAATATAGAAAAATTGACTCCGTCACAAGTGACGGATGCTCCCAATGGAAGCGGGGATCCAGAATGGAATTCAAAAATAGCAGGCACGTTTCCCCCCAGTGCTAATATTATTTAACAGCTTTTTGGGCATAACAAGATAATTATTGACCTACTGTCAAAGATATGTTTTAAAAGTTTTCTCGAAGCGGGACTAGCTCAGTTGGCTAGAGCGCCACCTTGCCAAGGTGGAGGTCGCGGGTTCGAACCCCGTGTCCCGCTCCAAATCTTCAAAAATATGAAAAAAGACGCACAGCTCCCCTTCATCAAACTCCCAGAACAATTTGAGAATTTTCAGGTTTTTTCTGTCTCTGAACTAAGAGAAACGTTAAGCCATATTGTTAAAACATCTTTTGAAAGGCCCATAATAATAAGGGGAATAATTTCCTCCAGACCAAGTGTATACCCATCTTTTGCGTACTTTGACATCAAGGACGAAAAAGACAACATGACTTTTAACATTTCCACTTACATAGGAAATTACTACAACATAGAAAAAAAACTTAAAGCTACAGGTGCCGTAGAAAAACTAACAGAGGACGTGCCTGTGATGCTTGTTGTTGAGCCATATGTAAGCACACAAAAGCGTATCAGTTTTATGCTAAGGGCAATTGACGTTATTCCTGAATATACAACTTCAATACTTGCTAATCAAAAAAATATTACCATAAACAAGCTTGCTGAAGAAGGTTTGTTAGACCTTCAAAAAAAGTTAGAACTCCCAATGTTGATAAAGAATGTTGGATTAATTACGTCGGACCAGGGGACTTCTGTACAAGATATAACTTCCGCAATGGGTGAAGCTGCAAAGTTCTTTAAAATAATATTTCAGCCTGTCAGGGTCGAAGGTAATAGTGCAACTGCTAATATAATAGAAGCCATAAACACTTTCAATAAATACGCAAAAAAGCTAAATGTAGATGTTATTTTGATAGCAAGAGGTGGTGGTAGCCCAATAGATCTTGCGCCCTTCAACGACTATGAATTGTGTAAAACAGTTTGCCTTTCTAAAATACCGATCATAACTGCAATTGGCCACGATAAGGATGAACACGCAATAGAATTGTGTTCGCATATTACACCAGAGCCCTCAACCCCATCAGGTATTGGAGCTTTTTTAAAGCAACACGTTAGGGACGTAAAAGAAGATCTCGAAATAGCCATACAGGATGTGACAGAACAAATATTTGAACGTTTTTTAAAAGAGGAAGCTCTTGTTAGAGCATCTCTTTCTGCTGTAATGCAGGCAGTAAAACGATTCTTTTCTGTGAATACAGAAAAATTAAAAAGCCTTCTTGGCAATGTGCTAAAGGATTCTGCACGAATATTTAAATTGAACGAGGACAGGCTAGACCAGTTCGAACAATTACTGGACGCTTATAATCATAGTTCCGTTTTAAAAAGGGGTTACTCTTTGGTATGGAACAATGATGGTTTTGTTGCTAAAACAGCTGGTGCAATGACCCATGAGGCAGAAATTGAGTTCGTAGATGGCAGAGTAAAAGTCACGAAGAAATAAAGAGGTGTTTTTATGGCAAAAGAATCAAAAAAGTACGAAGAAAATTTTAGCACTCTAAAGAATATTGCAGAAGAGCTAAGTCGCCAGGAGCTTAGCATTGACGACGTTATCAACAAAGGCAAAACAGCAGCAGAAGCTGCAAAAAATTGCATCAAAATATTAAAAACAGAAAAAGTTAATTTCAAAAAGCTGGAAGAAGAACTGCTTGCGATCTCAGAAGAAGTTGACGAAATTATGAAAGACGACGAGGAAGAGAACAAATAATGAGTAAACTCTACGTAAACATAGATCATGTTGCAACTTTAAGGAATCAAAGGGGTACTACCTACCCTGACCTTTTAGAAGCTGCTAGGCTTTGCGAAGCCAACGGAGCTGAAGGCATAACTGCCCACTTAAGGGAAGATCGTCGCCACATAAAAGACAAAGATGTTGAACAACTAAGGGCCTCACTAAAAAGTGTATTGAACCTGGAAATGGCTGCAACAGATGAAATGATAAAAATAGCAAAGATCATTAAACCGGAAATAACCTGTATCGTGCCAGAAAAGCGAGAAGAGTTGACCACAGAAGGTGGGCTTAACGTAATAAAATATTTTGATAAGTTAAAAACACTAGTGCAAGAACTTCAAGGTAACAACATAGAAGTTTCGCTTTTTATAGAGCCTGAATTCGCTCAACTTGATGCTGCAAAAAAGATGGATTCCATTGCGATAGAAATTCATACCGGTTCTTATGCAAACGCAACCGGCACAAAAAAACAAGATGAACTTAACAAAATATTTAAAGCCATAAAATACGCCAACAGCATTGGTTTAAGGTGCAACGCCGGACACGGACTTGACTACAACAACATCAAACCATTAGTTGGAAAAGATAACGGCATCAGCGAATTCAATATTGGTCACTCCATCATATGCAGGGCAGTCATGGTCGGTATGGCCCAAGCCACAAAAGAAATGGCAAACATCGTAAAATAGTTTTTTCTTAAGAGGCACGATATTATTCTTCGCTTGGTAGCCTAGAGGTCTATATTGCCAGTGTCCCAAGATGTACTATTCACTATTTTTCCCATATAGAAAGTGGCTGTTATACCCATGTACGTAGCCCCTCCCAAAGTACCACCAGCAGGTAATAAGAAATAAGTATAAGTCCCATTCCTCAAGATTTTGCCTTCCTTATCACGGTAGTAAGTTACATCTTCTTCGTCGCCTTCATCGTCTATATACGTTGCATATGCGCACCCACCTAGTGTTGAACTAATTTTATTTGGATACAGCCATCCTGCGACCCATTTATTTCCTTTGTATGTACGAACCTCTTTCCCACCATCACCATATATAGTGATTGTGTAATCACCAACAGGAGTATTTTCTTTACGCTCCGTTATTCTAAAGGCACCACCACCGTCAGTATAATCTGTTTCACTCTTTAATGTTCCGTCTGCATAGTATTCTGTTTGTTCATTAACACGACCACTTGGAAAATAAAGAGTCACACTCTTTGCTGTTGCATTGTCTTTATAAT
>Ga0118677_10010226_pt2 | contig 10336 bp, 14 predicted proteins | sample AliMusrvi5mmetaG_FD_86154 | JGI IMG/M metagenome (GOLD analysis project Ga0118677, IMG submission 86154)
AAAAGCCACTGAGCGATTACAAAAAGCACAACAACCTTTGAATAAGGCTAGATTGGCTTAATCAAAAAGTTAAGTGTGCGTTCTAAACAATACTATTTTGTACAAGCAAATGTCAGATCACGCTTAGTACCACGGTTGTTATCTTCTTTACTAATAACAGAATACTTTCCATCACAAGTAACATAAGCTTTGTGGTAACAACTACCCCAATCCTCAACGGCGCCAGCACATGTCGTAAAGTAGGTACTTGAAGAAATTTGTCTGACTGGTTGCGTTTGCCCATGCATTAGTCGGGCACAACCACTTAGCAAAACAATGCCAATAATTAATAATATTTTATACATATTTTCTTTCTTAAAAAAACAATAAAAAAACGGCACCCGAAAGTGCCGTTTAGCTTATATCACACTAAGAATTAAATCCTAGAAGAATAAGATCGCACCTAAAGCAACAGTGTCACGGTTAATTTTTGAATAAGTAGCCGCTGAACCTGAATTTTTAACTTCTTGGTTTGTATACTCAGCTACTAAGTTCAAGCTCTTAGTAAGTGGGTGATAAGCACCAATGATCCATGATTCGTTCTTAATATCAAACGTTGATGTATTGTCTTTTGAGTTAGATTCGCCCCATGAAGCGCCTAATTTAGTACCAATACCAGGCACTACGAATGTAGCTTGAACATAACCACCGCTATCTTTAGATTTGATACCGTTACCGTTGAACAAACCTTGAAGCAATACGTTTTGTGAATCTAGACCTTTACCATCATAGTAGTAACCAACTAATGTAGCGCCTGCGAATGAAGCTTTAGCACCAATGTCGAAACCATTTGAAGTGTAGTTACCTGTACCTGAAGTGAATTCAGTTTTTTGTGTAATACCACCAACCCAAACGCGACCAGTTACATCGTTTGCTGCGAAGTCATATGTTGCTTTAGCTTCATAGTCCATGCCGCTTTGATTTACTGTGTTCAAAGTTGCTGTTGATGGACGGAAGTTTTCATTGATGCTGCCTGTTACTTGGAAGCCATTGAAGCTTGGTGATGCGTATTGGAATTGACCTTTCCAGTCAGCATAGATGTAACCAGAACCGATACGGCCTAGTGTTGATGAACCGCCTGTTGGGCCACCAGTACCAACGCCTAATAATGTCATGTCTGACAAGATAGCATCTGAACCAAATACGCCTAAATCACGACCAGCTTTGATAGTACCCCATGAAGCATCACCTACTGATACAAATGCTTGACGAATGTTTAAAGTGTTGTTACCAGCAGCGCCGCCGCTATTAGCACTACTAGGGTTGCCGTTAGTTTGTAAAACGTTATCGCCAGATGATGTACCAGTAAAGAATGAGAACTGGAATGCAACGTCTAAATCATTTTGACGTGATTTAGCACCAATACCGAAAGCAGCTGGCAATAAACCAGTACCGATTGTGTTTGTATCTGGTGATGATGTTTTAGCACCGCCAACACGAGCTGTTGAATCTATTGATTTGTTTGAGTAGAACGCATTCACGTTACCACCGATATCTACAGTCCAATCACCAGCTGGAATTACGATACCAGCACTTGCGCTTGAAGCTGCTGCTAATAAAGCTGCTGCCAATGGCAGTCGGTTGTAACCTCTTGCCATTATTGGATTTTTTATAAACCGAAAATTTAGTCGAAGTTTTAGGCATATTACGGCGTATTAAATGGCGTAATGTTCTCTAAATAATCGCCCCACCAAGCCATCATTTTTATTCGCTCGTCCATATATTGTGCTCGGTTATACGCTCGCCGCACTGCGTTTTGTTCTATATGCGCCAACTGACTTTCAATCGCTTCTGACCTAAATTTATGTTCATTTAACACTGTGCTGGCAATCGCCCTAAAGCCGTGTACGGTCATTCTGTTCTTATAACCCATCCTATATAAAGCCTGCATCAAAGCGTGTTCTGGTATGGTGACATTGGGATTGCCGTTGTTAATCACATAGCAATCGCTTGGGTATGTTTGTTTTAGAAAATGTAATAACCCAAGCGCCTGTTTAGATAATGGCACAACCAGTGCAATACGCTTCTTCATGCGCTCGGCAGGAATTTTCCATAACGCATTCTCTAAATCAAACTCTTCCCACTTCGCGTGTGTCATTTCGCTTTTACGTACAAAGGTCAACGCAATCAGTTGTAGCGCATAACAATAAATGCGGTCACCACTCACGTCATAAGCCGCAATACTTTTTAGCAGTTCTGGCAGTTCATTAATATCCACTGCTTTTTGGTGTACGACTATATGCCCGTGTAACGCTGCGCCTAATCCCACTGTGATGTCCACTTTACAGTAATCAAGCAGTATTGCGTATTGCCATATCTGCCGACAATCACTTAGTAAGCGACGCACTAAATCACAAGCGCCACGTGCTTCCATCTTTTGTAATAAGCCCAGTAATTCCAATTTGGTAATGAGCTGTATGTTCTTGTTTGCCACATACCTAAACATATTATTAGTGAGTCTGTTCTCTACTACTTCTTTATGGCGTGGTGACCATTTCAATGCTTGTCTATCTAGCCAATCCATCGCCACTTTCTTAAATTGAAGATGTGTACTGTTAGGTTTTCTTATTTTAACGGTCTGATTGCTTTGACTAATGATGTGATTTTTAAGATGCGCAAGATTAAGGTATTTTTTTAATATCAACACTTCGTAAAATGCGATGGCACTTTGATAAGCAGCTAACTTATCTATTGTTTTAGTTGTACGGCGATATGTAATGCCTTTGTCCCAGTAAACAGCTTGCCAATAAGGCGAGGCATTGTTCAAATACACTTTGAGTTTTTTGGGATAACCTGGCACTGGTGTTACTGTGCCGATAATGACCGCTGTTTTATGACGTTGGGTTTCACACATCACTTAAGTGTATGGTCGCAACCTATGTTGGACAACCTCAAAATAGTCGATTAGTAGTCGATTAAGCACTCGACTACTGGTCGACTAAATTGTTGTGCGAGAGATGAACTGTCGTGTTAAACGACAAATAAAGATTGCTGTTTAATAGCGAATATATTACATTGTATACAACGTAATATTTATGGAGAAAGCAATGGAAAGTGCCGTGCTTACACTAAGATTAAACTTAGATACAAAAGATAAATTAGATAAATTAGCTTCAGCCACACACCGTAGTAAATCATTTTTAGCCGCTGAAGCAATTAATCGCTATTTGGAAATTGAGGCTTGGCAAATTAGTGAAATTGAACAAGCGTTGGTAGAAGCAGATGCTGGGGACTTTGCGAGCGTGGCTCAAATAGCCCAATTAGCGACAAAGTATGCAAGTTAAGTGGCTTAAACGTGCGCTACAAAACTTAGATGCTGAAGCCGCTTACATCGCACAAGAAAATCCAAAAGCCGCAAATGAGTGTGTGTCACATATCTTTAAGTCGGTACAACAGTTAGCCAATCACCCAAGTATTGGTCGCGCTGGGCGAGTGTTTGGCACAAGAGAATTAGTCATAACGCATTACCCTTACATCGTGCCTTATCGGATTAAAGATGATGCGGTAGAAGTGTTACGTGTATTTCATACATCACGTAAATGGCCTATTCACTTCTAGCCTTTAATCCATTCTGCTGCTAATACTGTCGTGTTAAACGACACTTACTATGTAATGACTAAACTACTTCCAGTTAAGATTAAGTTTGCGGTGTGATGCCGCACAATCTCTTAAATAAAGATTGATTAGACTTTGATATGGAATGCCTACTTCGTCCGAAACAGACTTAAAGTAAGTAACAGAGTCTTCGTCCAATCGAATCGTAATTGGTTTCTTAAGCTGTGAAGCGTAAGGATTCTTTTTTGATTTTGAAAAATCATATTCTTCGCGCATGATATTCACCTTTAATCGTAAGCTTTCTTTTCAGTTGCAGTCGCTTTTCGTGCTGAAATAATTCGAATCACGTTACCTTCACTGCGATAGCAATGACAAACAACAATGACACGAAGCGAGCTACTAAAACCCAACAAAATAAAGCGTTCTTCACTTTCCGAATGATCGGGATCATTAATCAACCGCGCCCGCTCATCAAAAAAAACTGTGCGAGCTTCTTCAAAAGTAACACCATGCTTTTGAATGTTGCTGGCGGCTTTAGATGCTTCCCATTCGAATTTTATTGAATTCATATGTACATTGTAAATACCAATATCAATATTAGCAAGTGGAATTATTGTAGCCTTATTTTATCAACTGGGGCGCACTTACCACATTGCCTCTGCCATACATCGCCTCAAGTTGCAGTTTCGCTTTGTAGCTATCCGTTGCCTGTACCAATACCTTAGTCGTTGTTGTACTGGTTGTCGTCATCTGTAATTTAACTATCGATTGATATGTGTTCATTTCGTTTGTCCTCACGTTAAATTACAAACAGTAATGTCGAGCGTGTAATTTTCCTACCTCTAATTTGCTAAACCCCACAGCATGCTAGCAATTTGATTTCACCAAAAATGATGTATTTCCAGCCAATTTCAACAGGTTATTTATTAAAAGAGATAAATACTTTTGCGAGTTGCTTAGGTTACTTGAGATTTGAAGTCGCAAAGAAGAAAAAGGAGTTGAGTTAAGTTGCTAGTTAAAAGTTACTTGTAGTGAAAAATGGATAACTTTGACAAGCAACTAAACTCAAGCAACTTATTTTTGTTCTTCTGCGACAGCGACTAGGCAACTGTGCTAACGAGAAAATGGAGAAACTAGAAATGAGAGAAATTGCTGTAAGAGGTTTTATTAATGAAAAATTCGGCACTACACAAGGAAAAGGATTATTTCGTCGCGCTGTTATAAATGGCTCGGTTGAATTACGCGATCCATATACCAAATACTTAATTGATTTGTTTGAATACGCTAACTGGGAAATCAGTGCTAAAACAGACATGCAGATAATTCAAGTAAACAATTTGGTTAAACACGGCATGGATACTGAACCAGAAGTGCTAGTGTCGTGGATTCAGCATTACGACCCAATCACTAAAGTTAAACAATCAGTAGATGGGGTTTGTGTGTACTTGCCAGAAACACGTGAGCTTTATATCAATATCAATGATGCGGCACATGACACGGTAGAGTTTTGGACATTGCCTGTTGTGCCTTGTAAAAATGCTGGGCAAAACAAACCTGCATTTATTGCTAGCAATGTTGATTTGACGAAATGGTAATTTAATCCAGTAAATTAGAAACCACATACTATACACATAAGATGTGGTTTCCCTTTTCAAACTGGCATAAGTATATGAATAACATGGAGAAGATACTTATGAACAACAGCGACATTAATTCGGTAGCCCAAAACAATCAAAGAAATTATGCTAAACGCTTAGCAGACTATTGGTTTGGAAGGAATAAAACGATGTGGCAAGCAAAGACACTGACAGATAAAGACTTAAAGAAAGTACTGGCTTATATCAGTACACGTAAACATGCGGCACGTGATCGCGCGATGTTACTTACAACGGTAATGGCAGGCACCAGAATAGGAGAAGCAGCCGCACTTAGAATTAAAGATGTACTTGCGGCAGACGGAACAATAAAGGAGCAATTAACTTTAGGGGTGGAGCAAACGAAAGGAAACGAAGCCCGTGTATTGATGTTGCCAAGCAAATTACGCGATGAGTTACGCAAGTATCTTATTGCTCGTTTTGGCATTAATGATTTAATTGCAGTGACATACACCGATATGGACATTGCTCTGTTTTATACACAAAAAGAACATGGGCGAGGATTTACTGGAAATACTGCCGCACAGCACTTTCATACAATCTACAAAGAAGCTGGTATTTCGGGCGCTAGCTCACATTCTGGCAGAAGAACATTCATTACAAATTTAGCAAACAAAGGCGTTGGTGCTCGTGTGCTAATGGCATTGGCTGGACATAAAAATTTAGGTACCACGCAAAAATATATCGATTGCAACGAAGCCATTATGCGGGCGGCAGTGGAGCTCATATAAATTAAGTGTCGTGTTAAACGACAGATACAAAAAAGCCCACCTAATAAAAAGTGGGCTTGATTTACGCATCATCAATTACATCGCTTTTGCTAGTGCTTACGCTTTACGCCAATCTTAACAATACTGGTTAAAATATCTCGCGCTGAACCATTACAAGTAGCAATCACATCTAACAGTACGTCATCACTAACGCCATTTACTTTCATATCTTTTAGTACACGCTTTGCTAACGGCAACCAATCTTTATCTTTCGCCGCATTAAACTCAACTTCTTCACATCTATTAATCACGCCACGTTCAACTTTATCAATGTGGTTAGTGGTGATGATGAAAATGGTGTTAGGCATATTCATCGCTGTCTTTAAAGATGCCATTGCTGCAGCAGTTAAATTATCCACTTCATCAATAACGAAGTAATGAAAGCCGCTATATGTAAGTGAAATAAATTCAGCTTGCTGAATAATTTTACCCATCAGTATTGCGCCATTCTGTCCTTGTACGCATTTGAAAAAGTAGTAATGTGAATTAACACCACCTTTAATACGTTCAATAGCGTCTGGTAATAAACGTGCCAATGTCGTTTTACCAGTACCCCAAAGCCCATATAACAAAATGCCATTTTTGCCTGCGAATGGAAACGGCATCACACCGCTCACAATATCCTCAATCTTTTCCTTTTCTGTTGTTGAATGAAACACCACGTCATTAATTGCTGTTGGTGTATAAGCGCCGATATTTACTAACATAAACTTCTCCAATATAAATTAAGTGTAAACAATGGAGCGCTTTTAACGCCCCATTGTTTATTACATACCGATTGCCTTGTTGATTGCCTTGTCACGCATTTTGCTGTCGTTTGCCGCTTCAGATTTCTTAGTGTCGTTTAACACGACAGATTTTGTTTGGCTTAAGTACGCCACCAATGCCGCATTAACAGCGCCAGCAGTGCGCACAACAGCACGTACAGCAAATGTGCCATCTGCCTGTTGTGTCGCAAGCAAGACACAATCAGTACCCACAAAATTTACACCAGCATTTTTACTAAGCGCACGTCCTTTAGCTACGCCCATCACTTCAGCTTTCGCCATTACCTTTTTAGCCGCCGCTGCCTTTTGCTTAGGCGTTTTAGCATTAGGCGCTTTGCCTAAGCGAATTTGTTCAACGCCGTCGTTATCTTCAATCCATTGCGGCAAGTCCTTAAGCATTACGTCTTGTTTAGCCGCCTCACGTAGCACAATGCTGTAAGCACTGACGCGACGACGATCAACCCCAAACACACACTTAAGCACCTTAGTCACAACTGGCGTTGATTCAGTAAAGCGATAATTCTTTTCTTCAACAAACTGCTCCAGTGCTGCGCGACGTGCTTTAGCCACTTTGTCGTTACCAAGCATTCCATAATTAATCGAGTAGCAATTTTGTAAAATGCCGTAAAGCATTTCGTTGCTTTTACGATAAACAGTTGTTTCCCATTTTTCGCGTTGATTAATTAAGCTGTTAAGCAACGCAAGCGTTTGCTTGTTGTAATCAACTACTTTCGTACTGTCGTTTAACACGACAGCTTTAGCCTTAGTAGTTTTAAGATTTGTTTTAGTAGTAATTGCGATAGTCATTTGTAGATCCTTTTTATATTTGTAACAGCAGTGTTTGGCGGTTGCTTTACATCTGCTGCATCAACAAATACATTGTGCGCCACTATCATCTAGCACGGATTTAGCGTACATTACTTGATAACACTTATTAAAAAGAACTGCGATGAAACAGCCAAGTCAACTTAAAAGTTCGCCAAATATTACTTATAGAAATGAAGCTGATGAATTGCGTGGTGCTTTAGAAAGCACACAGCGATGGTGGTGGGAATATTTAAGACTTAGTAAAGACTACTGGTGGGTATGTCAGCAACGCGGAAATACTTTAGATGCCGAATTAAAATCAATGTGGCGTGACTTTGGCGATGTTTATAAAGATAGCTTTGACTATTGGTGGCGACAAAAAGGCAGGGATATGTTTGTTGAACAAGTTCGCTTGCCCTACGTAAAGCGGCTTGATGACTACTTTAGTAATGTCAGTCCAACTAGAGACAATTATTTGATCGTTGAAATTCCACTTAACCTTACTGAGCGAACAATTGCTAGACAAGTATTAAAAGAAGTAAGGAAACATCCAAATAGAACAGTTCAAACAAAAAGCCAGCGCGGAAGAATTAGTAACGCTAAGCGCCCATTAAAAAAATTAGTCGGTTTAAGAATTGATATTATAGTAAGAGCACACGAGATATGGAGTTTGAATCATTTAGTCAAATCAGCTAAACAGAAAGACTCAACAATCGGCAAACCATTTAGCACTATGACTACCCATCAAATGGGCGTTGGATTTGAATTAGTTCGTAACTGTATGCCCAAAGCTGGCGATGGAATTATATTTGGACGAAAAAAACGTAATGGGATGAAAGTTGCTATTAGTCGTATGCTTGCCCGAGCTGATGCGCTTATTGCTAATGCTGAAATAGGCGTGTTCCCAAGTTTTGATAAAGTAGCGCCACGTAAACGTTGGACTGTTGAACAGCAAGTAGCATTAGATGCTGCTGTGGCAAGAGGTGAATGGAAAGTGCCATCGGCTAAAGAAGAAATATTTAGCGAGCTGTTTAATCTAGTGCCGACACTGCCAACGTCTTATCGCGTGGACGATTTATAAACTGTCGTGTTAAACGACACTTGTATAAATACAACTATGCGCATACATGAATTCACCACAATAAAACCCATCAAGCCACTAACACCACCACAAGCCAGAATTAATGCGTTAAAACAGCAGCAAACAAAGGCTAAGACGGCATTAAGTGCTGAACGTGAACGGCAACAACAAGTTAAGGCGAATGAACGAGTACAAAAAGCACAACAGGCTTTGACTAAGGCTAGATTACCTTAAAGTGTACTGTTCCAAACAATACTATTTCTTACACTGAAAAGTCATGTTACGAAAGATGCGATGTGGGTCGTCATTTTTTTCTAAAACGATATAGCTATTCGGACAAGCCTTCATTGCCTTAGTGTTACATGTGCCCCAGTCTTCAGCTGCACCATTACAAGTAGTGTACATAATCTGTTGAGTTGCATCTTTCACCACCACTGGCCCCTGCCTGCCATGTATGAAATTATCACATCCACTTAAAACAAAAATTAAACTAATCATTAGTAATTTCATTAATTTACCTCACATAGAATGAATAAAAAAACGGCACCCGAAGATGCCGTTTTTTATTTATAACTTCAAGCTTAAATTAAGCTCCTAAACTAAAGCAGGGTAACCCTGCATTAATACTAGAAGAATAAGATTGCGCCTGCAGAAACAGTTTGTGCTTTAGCTTGAACATTAGTTTGAGCTGTTGCCTTAACATCTGAGTACTCAGCAACTAAGTTTAAGTGTTTTGTAAGTGGGTGGTAAACACCAATTGTCCACATTTCATTTTCTTTAACTAGAGCACTTGCAGCTTCAGCACTAGTTTTGTCAAGATTACTTACACCCCAGCTTACGCCAATTTTAGTCGCTGTTGGAAGTACGTATGTAGCTTGAACATAACCACCATTTGAATCACGCTTGTTGCCTGCTAAATCAAATCCATCACGGAATTGAATTGAAGTACCGATACCACTACCATCATAGTAGTAAGCTGTTAGACCTAAACCAGCAACATTAACGTTAGCACCAATATCCCATGCTTCTGCACGTTGGCTACCAACTGCTGCTAAGCTAGTTAATTGCTCAATATTTTGAGTGATACCAGATACCCATACTTTACCAGTAACTGCATCAGTAGCAAAAGCATAAGATGCTTTACCTTCAAATGCTGGCGATGCGCCACCACGTGTTGTTGATGTTGCTGAATTACCAGTTGCGATTGCATTCCATGATTGAGTTACACCAGCAGTAGCGCTGAAACCATTGAAGTTTGGTGTCGTGTAAGCAATTTGTGATTTCCAGTCAGCGTAGATGAAACCAGTACCGATACGACCTAATGTAGTTGTGTTGCCTGCTAATAAACCAGCAGCTGAACCAACACCTAATAATGTCATGTCATTCAAGATAGCGTCTTGTGCAAATATACCAATATCTTTACCTAACTTGAAAGAACCCCATGAAGCATCACCTACTGTTAAGAATGCTTGACGGTTTTCTTGGTTAGTATTTGACTGAGCACTTGTTTGAATGCCACTACGTACTGTTGAAGCACCTGGATCGATTGCAATAGTGAAACCAACATCCAAGTCATTTTGACGTGTTTTGCCTGAAAATGACAATACGTTTGGTAGCAAACCAGTAGTGATGTTTGACTGAGTGTTGCTAACACCAGCTGCT
>Ga0118677_10016029_pt1 | contig 10336 bp, 7 predicted proteins | sample AliMusrvi5mmetaG_FD_86154 | JGI IMG/M metagenome (GOLD analysis project Ga0118677, IMG submission 86154)
AATCTGGAAGGCGGAAAGCATCCTCGTCTATACGATCGGCTCCCGCACCTACGCCAAATCCCGAACCGTCCTGCGAAGCCAATGAAGAGTCAAAGGTCAGAAAGTCAAAAGTCTGAAGGTCACAGAGAAGAAGTGGGCTGCAATGCGCATTGCTTCTCCGACTTTCGACCATCGACTTTCAGACTTTTGACTCTCAAATCCTGGACTTCCCTGCGCCGCGGCTTCACCCTGATCGAATTGTCGATCGCCATCATGATGGGGATGATGACCGCCGCGATGGTGCTGGCGCTGTTCAACCAGCAAATCGCGTTTCTGAAAGTCTATCAGGCGCAGAACTTCCTAGCCGAGGACGCGCCGCTCATCAGCCTGTACGTGAGCCGCCTGGTGGGCAAGGCCGACCGCTTCCGGCTGCATGACAACGTGGCCGACGCGGTGGCGGGATTGAGGCCGCGGCTGACCGCCTCGCCCGTCGTGTATATGACCTTCCGCCAGCCGGACGGGACCTTGCGGTCGTCGCTCCTCTCGTTTGAAGACCGCGGCGCGGGACTGGCGCTCTATTATTATGTGGTGCCGGTGAGCGGGGTGCTTAGCGCACCCCAATGGTATATCTCCAAAAGGCCGGCCAACGTATCCTTCACCATGGAGAACGGCGTGCTGCGCATGACCCTCACCGGCCCGGGCGGCGAACAAATCATCTACTCGGGAACCATGCAACAATGAAGAAATCAATCTTGAACAGGAGAAGCGCCAATCCCGGCTATGTTTCCTATGTCCTGGTGCTCACCACGGCCGCGATCCTCACAATGCTGATGGTGGCCACCTATCGGCAGGCGGTCAACAGCCAGGCGGTCCAGCGCAATGTCCAGTTGCGCCTGGATTACGGCGAGAAGGAGGACACGATCCTGCGCTCGATCGTGTCGATGGTGCCCAACCGCGCGATCCTGGCGATGCAGGATTCATCCCTCACCAACGCGGCGACCTTGAAATTGAGCTGGCAGGACATCTTCACTGACGCGCTGGTGGCGGCCAACGCCCGCACCTCCATCCCAAGCAGCGTCGTGACGGCACTCAACATCTCCAACCTCCGTCAGGGCAACTCGGGCGATTCGGCTCTGTCCACGCCCAGCATGATCTTCAAGGCGATCTCGCCGGAAACCGGTTATGTTTCCGTCGGCATCAACCGCAACCTCACCGGCTACCCCGGATGCCTCACCACTGCCAATGCCACCACCATCGCCCGGGATCCCACCTATCCGATCATCTCGTCCGACAAGGTCTATGGCACGCTGGCCCAGACCTGGCTGAACGGCAAAACCTCGAACGGCAACGGAACCACCGCCTACGGACTCACCATCAACCAAGACAGTAATTACAATTATTACAATTATGCGAATTTCAACCTGCTGAAGTATCCCAACATCAACTTCGGCTATGCCAAACCCGGTGACCCTTTTGTCGCCAAACGCAATTGGTGGGCGTTCTCGCTGGATGTCGCGGCGTACGATTTCGCGCTGACCAAACTGCCGCGGCCGGGACGCGACTTCGTGTTGTCGATTTACGAAATCCCGTCGCAACTGGCGATTTCCGCGGCGGCGTTCATGGAACTCGGCCAGTATGCGTCCGGAGACGTGTGGCCGAGCACGGCGATCTCCGGCGGGATTTTCGCGGGCAAATCCACCGTGGATAGCGCCACGCTTCCCGCCTTGTCCAGCCGCAGCGGCATGACTTTGTCACCGAATTCGGCCATCGGCGGCCAGACCTTCGCGGCAAGTCCCTTCACCCCCGGAGTGCGGGAAACCTATCAGATGACCCAGGGCGATTTTTTCCAGGGCGTTTTTTTTCCGGTGTCGCTGGCCTCGGAGAGCGGACGGGTCGCCTTTGTGCCACTCAACCGCGGCACCGCTTTCTTCGACCGTTTTTCGCAGCCCACCGAAAGCAACACGCTGTCCCCCACGACCTGGCACAATTATACCATCGGTGCCCTGCAGTGCGACATGCGCCTGGACATCACCCAGTGCAAGAGCACCCTCGACAATACGCCGACCACCCTGCGCTTTTCCTATCTGCAAGGCGGTGTCCGCCAGAATCTGCCCTATTCGCTGACCACCCCGGTGGACACCAGCCTGCCGGTGGGATATCTCCTCGCCTGCGCGGAGAACGGAACCCATAACTTCGGCACCGCCGTGGTGGACCTGGCTTATGGCAAGAACGGCTCTTATGCCTACCAGACGGCACAGACCGGCACGGTCACCTTCAACAACGCCCGCTTCGGCGACCCGCTGGTCGGCACCGTCAAGAACGGCTATTACCGGCTGAGTCTCCCGTTTGAGTATGTCATCATGACATCGCAGCAAAAATGTCTCGCGATCTATCCCCAACGCTTTGCCAAGTTTCTCATCGCGCTCAACGCGGACAGCACCGCAGTGAACAATTCGCTGGCGGTGAACGTGGACTATACGCCGGCCACCGGCAGCACCTGGCTCAAAGCGCCGAATATGAACCCCTGCACGATTCAGGATTACGGGCTGATTCTGAGGGAATGCCATGATATGACCGACTTCAAGACGGGATTCTCGCTGGTGACGAATTTGCGGACTTACATCGGCGATGATTTCAACACCACCGTGCAGAGCACCCTGCCTCCGTATTATGTTCCCGCCCCAGGCATCAAATACTATCCGCCCTGTTCGCTGTTCATGCCGGAGAAACGTTATGGCGTGGATACCGATCCCTTCTTTGTCAAGGTCGGCGGTCAGATCGGCTCGGTGGCCAGCGATACGGTCACCACACCGATCCGCCCGCTGGATGCCAAAGCCATGAGCGGAACCGCCTTCGCGTCTAACAGGATCACCGTCAACCTGTGTCCCATCGTTCATCCGGCCGAGTTGCCGCCGATCACCATGATGAACTGGCTGGTCGTGCTCGAAGAGCGGCGCTAGGAGCATGTGGGGTATTGATCGCTCAAGGAGAGCGGGCGTCCCGCCCAATACTGTCCATTTACAGGAGGACAGGTGTCCCACCTGTCTTGGCCGACGGGCTTCCAGCCTGTCGTTTCAGTGGCGGACAGGCGGGACGCACTGTCTTCCCTCACAGGCTGGAAGCCTGTTCTCCTGCCAAAGGACGCAATCAGTATAATCAGTGAAATCAGTGGTTCCCATTTCCCTGCTAGGGTAATCAGAACTTCCACTCGTGTTGGTCGAGTTCGCAGACGCAGGCGGCCAGCAACTGAATGCAGGCGGCGAGATCTTCCTTGTGGCAGGTTTCGATGGTTTGGTGGATGTGGCGGGTGGGCACGGAAACCGCGCCAGCGATGGAGCCGCCGGCGACCATGCGCTGGAGGCTGGCGGTGTCGGTGCCGCCGGCGGCGAGGATTTCAGCCTGCCATTTGATCTTGTGGCGTTTGGCGACGCCCTTCATGAACTCGATCATGCGGAAATCACAAATCACCGAGGAATCCATCAGCTTGATGGCGGCCCCTTCGCCGAGCCCGGTGCAGCGTTCCTGCGGGGTGGAGCCCGGCACGTCATAGGCGATGGTGGTGTCCAGACCGAAGGAGAAATCCGGCTGGATTTGCAGGGCCGACGCTTGTGCGCCGCGGAGGCCGACTTCCTCCTGCACGGTGAAGACGGCATAGAAATCATAGGCCGGCTTGCGTTTGGAGGTTTTCAATTCCCGCAGGGTTTCCAGCAACACAAACACCGAGGCCCGGTTGTCGAGCGATTTGACGTTCACACACTCGCCCAGCGTCATCAGCGGCGAATGGCGGGTGACAAAATCACCGACCTCCACGAGCTTATCGACCTCCTTTTTGGACATGCCCACATCAATGAAGTAATCCTTGATCTGCGGCACCTTGTTTTTCTCATCGCTCGACATCAGGTGGATCGGCTTGGAGCCCATCACACCTAGAATGTCCTTGCGCCCGTGAATGATCACCCGTTGCGCGGTCAGCGTCTTGGGGTCGAAACCGCCCACCGGATTGAAGCGGACAAAGCCCTTGTCATCGACGTGGGTGACGATGAAGCCGATCTCGTCCATGTGGGCGGCGGCCATGGTTTTCTTGGCGGACGAACGGCCCCTTTTCAAGGCGACTACGTTGCCGAGGTTGTCGATCCTGACGTCGTCGGCGAGTCCCTTCAACTCGGCCAGGACGAGGGTGCGGATTTCCTTTTCGGATCCCGGGGCGCCGGGGGCTTCACAAATTCGGCTGAGCAATGGGACGTCGATGGGCATGGCGGAAAGAAACTATCGGCAGCCGCGCGCTTGGCGAGTGGGAAATCAGGAAAGTTGGGACATCCCCGCTGAAATGCCCCTTGCCGGGCGCTGCCGGGCGGGTTAGGCTCCGCCCATGAAGACGCGCTTGACGATCGACCTGGCGAGCTTGCCCGAAGACGGGAAATGCTTCGTGGGCGAACTGGCGCCGGAGGTTTTCGACCTGCCGGTGGGAGATGCGCAGCCCACCGGGCCGCTGGAGTTCGACCTGTGGGCGCAGCGCTTTGGCTCGGAGTTACTGTTGACCGGCTCGCTCACCGCGCCGTTCGAATTCACCTGCGTGCGCACCGTTCATCCGTTCATCCAGACGATCCGAGTGGACGACGTGGCAATTTCTTTGGAAATCGGTCATGAAGGTGACCTGGATGTCACGGAAGCCTTGCGTGAAGAGGTTTTGATCCACTTTCCGATCGACCCGAAATGCGAGAACGGGGACGTTGCGCAGGCCTGTGAAATCGATTCCCGATATTTAGCAGTGGACAAAGCCCGGGAAACCGGGCAAGAGACCCGGCCCCGCGCCGAGGGCGACGACCGCTGGTCGGCTCTCGACCATCTCACCAACCTTAAGGACCAACCCTAAACTAACGAAAACACCATGGCCGTTCCAAAGCGCCGCCAATCCAAGAGCCGTCAGAAAATGCGCCGTGGCGCAACCCGCTGGCGCGCCCCCATCTTCAAGAGCTGCCCCGAATGCGGAAGCCGTGTGCCATCGCACATCGCCTGCCCGTCCTGTGGCTATTATCGCGACCGCCAGGTGCTGGACGTTGAGGCCCTTTGAAGCGCCCGCTGGTGACCCGCCGCTGGTGACCCGCCGGGCCATTGCCGCGCGCGGGACCGGTGTGGTGTGAAATTCGCCGCTGCATCTTCCCATCCCTATGAAACTAGTCTTGGACGCCATGGGCGGGGACCACGCCCCATCGATCAATATCGGCGGCGCCCTCGACGCGTTGCGCCTCTATCCCAAATTGAAGCATTTGTTCTTAGTCGGCGACAAGGCCGTGCTGCAAGACGAATGCGCGCGCCATGGCCTGGAACTGCGCGATTCGCGGGTCAGCATCGTGCATGCCCCCGAGGTCATCGGCATGTCCGAGCCCGGCGCCAAAACCGTGCGCCGCAAAAAGCTCTCATCCATCAACGTCGGGATGGATCTGGTCCACGACGGCCATGCCGACGCCTTCGTCTCCGCCGGCAATACCGGCGCGGTGGTCGCTGCTGCCACTCTGAAGTTGCGCACCCTCAAGGGCGTGGACCGTGCTGGCATCGCCACGGCCATTCCCAACGAGCACGGCCTATGCAGCATCCTGGACGCCGGGGCCAACCCCGAGGCCAAGCCGGAACACCTCGTCGCCTACGCGGTGATGGGCACCGCCTTTGCCCGCCACGTGCTGGGGGTGAAAAACCCGCGGGTGGGCCTCATGTCCAACGGCGAGGAAGACGAAAAAGGCACAGCCTTCACCAAGGAAACCTTCAAGCTCCTCCAGCAAACCTCCGGCATCCATTTCATCGGCAACGTCGAAGGGCACGACCTGTTTGAGACCGAGTTGGACGTCGTCCTCTGCGATGGCTTCACTGGCAACGTCATGCTCAAAACCGTGGAATCCACTGCCAAGGCCGTCTCCAAATGGCTCAAGGCGGAAATCACCGCCAGCCCGCTGCGGATGCTCGGTGCCTTGATCGCCAAGGGTGCCTTCACCGCCCTCAAGGAGAAAAGCAGCTACGAAACCTACGGCGGCAGTCCCTTGCTCGGCGTCAATGGCGTGGTCATCATCGCCCACGGCTCGTCCTCCGCCCTGGCTGTGCGCAACGCCATCCGCGTCGGCATTGAAACCGTCGCCCATCGCGTCAACCCGAGCATCGAGGAAGCCCTCGCCGCGATTCATCACGTCCCGGTTAGCGGATTGTGAAATTTAACGGCTGTTAAGCAAATACGCGCTTGCGGCTGGGGCAGCGGCGTTTCAGTCTTCCGCCGCATGAGTGAAATGACGAGCACCCCTTCCGTCTGCATCGCAGGCACCGGCAGTTATGTTCCCGAGCGGATTCTGACCAACGCCGAACTGTCGCAACTCGTGGACACCAGCGAAGAGTGGATCCTGAGCCGCACCGGCATCCGCGAGCGGCGCATCGCCGCCGCCGCTGAGACCACCTCCCAGATGGCCACCCACGCCGCCCGCCGCGCGCTGGAGAACGCCGCTCTTGGCGCCGACGAATTGGAACTCATCATCGTGGCCACCATCACGCCGGACACGCCCACGCCGGCCACGGCCTGCTATATCCAACAGAATCTGGGTGCCAGCCGGGCGGTGGCCTTCGATATTTCCGCCGCCTGTTCCGGCTTCCTTTACGCGATGAAAATCGCCAAGCGACTGATTTCCTCCGGTGCCTTCAAAAATGCCCTGATCATCGGTGCGGAAAAACTCTCCTCGGTGACCAACTGGGAGGATCGCTCCACCTGCGTGTTGTTTGGCGACGGCGCGGGAGCCGCCGTGTTGCGCCTCGCCGCGCCGGGTGAAGGCGCCGTTCTGGCCACCGAAATGGGCACCGACGGCAACCTCACCCATCTGCTCAGAATCCCCGGTGGTGGCACCGCCTGCCCGATCACCGCTGCCAATGTCAACGACCACCTCTTCACGCTCAACATGCTCGGCAGGGAAGTCTTCAAGCATGCCGTCAACCGCATGCGGGAAGCTGCCGAAAAAGTCATCGCCCGCGCCGGTCTAACAGCGAGCGAGATCGCCTGCGTCATCCCCCATCAGGCCAACCTGCGCATCATCGACGCCATCGCCGACCGCCTCGCCGTGCCCAACGAGCGCGTCTTCGTCAACCTCCACAAATATGGCAACACCTCCGCGGCCGCCATCGCCATCGCCCTCGACGAAGCCAGCCGCTCGGGCGCCTTCAAGCGTGGCGACAACATCGTGCTGGTGGTCTTCGGCGCCGGCCTGACCTGGGCGGCCGCCGCCATCCGCTGGTAATTGTGGATCGTGGATCGTAGATAGTGGATCGTAGATCGAAGAGAGCCGGCATTTTCTTCATCTGACATCCACGATCTTCCATCCACGATCTTCTATCTTCCATCTACGATCTCCGATCCACAATCCTCTATCTTCGATCCCCCATGTCCCGCCGCACCACCGCGATAGATACCCAACACATGCCGCCGGGCATCCCGTGGATCATTGGCAACGAAGCCGCCGAACGCTTCTCGTTTTATGGGATGCGCACCATCCTGGTGGTGTTCATGGCGAAGTATCTGCATTTGATGGACGGCGCGGGCGGCACGCCGATGCCGGAGGCCGAGGCGCTTGAGCACTACCATGCCTTCGCCGCCTGGGTGTATTTCACACCGCTGTTAGGCGCGCTGCTCAGTGATATCTTCCTGGGGAAATACCGCACGATCCTGTGGCTCAGCCTCGTTTATTGCGGCGGCCACGCGGCGCTGGCGTTGATGGGGACGCACGGGCACTCGTCACACTGGTTGTTTGCAGGGCTGATGCTCATTTGCATTGGTTCGGGTGGGATCAAGCCCTGCGTTTCCTCCAACGTCGGCGATCAATTCGGCCCCTCCAACCAGCACCTGCTCACCCGCATCTACAACTGGTTCTATTTCTCCATCAATCTCGGCTCGTTTTTTTCCACGCTGCTCACGCCCTGGCTGCTGGAGTGGTATGGTCCGCACTGGGCCTTCGGGGTGCCGGGCGTGCTGATGGGCATCGCCACGCTATTGTTCTGGATGGGCCGCCACAAGTTCGCCCACATTCCGCCGGGTGGCTCCAAGTTCTTCACTGAGCTGGCATCGCGCGAGGGCCTCATCGCCCTGGCAAAACTCATCCCGCTGTTCTTGTTTTTCGCGGTGTTCTGGTCGCTCTACGACCAAACCGGTTCGTCGTGGGTGTTCCAGGCCGGCCAGATGAATTGCAAGTTCCTCGGCATCAACTGGCTGCAATCCCAGATCCAGGCGATTAATCCGATCCTCATCCTCATCTTCATCCCGCTGTTCACCCTCGGCATCTATCCGCTCGCCGAGCGCTTCTTCCGGGTCACCCCCCTGCGCAAGATCGGTGTTGGAATGTTCCTCATCACCCTGTCCTATGCTCTAACAGCGTTGGTCCAGTCGTGGATCGACGGCGGACACAACCCGTCCATCGGCTGGCAACTGCTCTCCTTCATCATCATCACCGCCGCGGAAATCCTCGTCTCCATCGTCGGCCTGGAATTCGCCTACACCCAGGCGCCCAAGAACATGAAGTCGATGATCATGTCGATATTCCTCTTCTCCACTTTCCTCGGCAACATGTTCACCTCCAATACCAACCGCCTCATCCAAATCCCCAGTGCCGCGGAGCGCCAAGCCGCCGTTGCCAACGCCGCGCTGCCGGCGGCCTCACGCAAAGCCCCGCACACCCTCATCCTGCCCGGCTTCGACGGCAAGGCCGGCACCGCGGATGATTTCACGATGGTGTACAAGCACACGCTGCCGCCGGAGGCCGATCTGGCCGGCCAGCTCGGCAGCGATCCGTGGGGCAATCCGATCCGCTACGAAATCCTCAATTCCAGCCAGTTCCGCCTCATCAGCGACGGCCCTGACAAAACCCCCGACACCCAATGGGACATCGGCCTAACCGTTGACCTCGACAAGCCGTCGCAAGAGGCGCAAATCTCCTGGCTCGACCGGCTTCACCCCAAGGACCCGTGGCTGGCGCGACGCTCCAGCGAACTGCACATCAGCGCGCCGGTCCAAGCCTCCCAGCCCGGCGTCACCTTCACCCGCCACACCTTCTCCGGTGGCCAGACCAAACTCCGCGGCGCCGCCTATTTCCGCTTCTTCATGTGGCTCATGCTCGCCACCGCCGTCATCTTCGTGCCCTTCGCCATGCTCTATCGGCCCAGGACCTATCTGCAGTAGGTGCGTGGCTGCGCGCCTCCGGCCGCAGTCTTCAAGCCAAAGAGATGCGACCGCAAAGACGCAAAGCACGCAAAGGGGAAAGATCTTAGGGGTTAGCGGTGCCTTCCTCTGCCAAATCCTTCTCTAACAACCCGCCCCGCCGCCTATTGCCCCATTCCCACCAGATGCGCGCCTTGCGACGGCCGCGACGCGAAAATCTGCGGCGTGATGCCGGTGGCCTTGGCGTATTCGGCGGCCAGCGTCGCGGCGATGTCGGTGGCCGTGTGCGACTCGCAGAGCGTGACGGTCGAGCCGCCAAAGCCGCCGCCGGTCATGCGGGCGCCGATCACACCACCCGCGCGACCGATCTTGCGGGCGATTTCCACCATGATGTCGAGTTCGGTGCAGGACACCTCAAAATCGTCGCGCAATGAATCATGGCTGGCGGCCATCAACGGGCCGAGGGCTTCAAAGTCGTTGCGTTCAAGGGCATTGGCCGCCGCGATGGTGCGCGCGATCTCGCCGACGACGTGGCGCGAGCGACGGTTGACCGGGTCGCCGAGACGGGTCCAGGCGGCGCTGACATCGGCCTCGCTGACATCGCGCCAGGAGTCTTTGGCAAGGATGGCGAGCCCGTCTTCGGTGTGTTTGCGGCGGGCCGCATAGCCTCCGTCAGATAGCTCGTGGTGGACCATGGTGTTGGCGATCAACACGGTGAGGTCCGGGTTTTCAAACGGCACCAATTCGGGTTCGCCCGACTGACAGTCGATCAGAATGAGCCGGTTCGGTTTGCCGAACGCCGAGGCAAACTGGTCCATGATGCCACACGGCACCAGCGCGAAGTCATGCTCGGCTTTCTGGCACAGCAGCGCCTTTTCCCGCGTGTCCAGCACCGTGTCGAGCAGCCCTTCGAGGAAGGTTGCCATGGCGCATTCCAGCGCCGCGGAGGATGACAGTCCGGCGCCGCCGGGAATCGACGACACGATGAACGCGTCAAACCCGGGAATGTGATGGCCGCGGTCTTGGAAGCCGCGAATCACTCCGCGCAGGTAGTTGCTCCATTTGGGCGTGCCGATTTGTTGGGGCTCGGTCACATCGAACTCAGCAAGCTCGGTAAAGGTGTGGTCGGCAATGCGGGCATGCGAGGTGCCATTGGCGCAGCCGGCGATCACGATATAGCGG
>Ga0118677_10016030_pt1 | contig 10336 bp, 8 predicted proteins | sample AliMusrvi5mmetaG_FD_86154 | JGI IMG/M metagenome (GOLD analysis project Ga0118677, IMG submission 86154)
AAAGAATAAAGTAAAATAATAACACCTATGAAAAGAAAGATCATAAAAATTGATGAGGAAAAATGCACGGGGTGCGGACTTTGTATTCCGAACTGCCAGGAGGGTGCTCTGCAGATTATCGATGGCAAGGTGCGCCTGATCAGCGATTTGTTTTGCGACGGGCTCGGAGCCTGCATCGGGCATTGTCCTGAAGGAGCAATCGAAATTGAGGAGCGGGAAGCAGCACCTTACGATGAAAGACAAGTAATGGAGATCCTTGTATCCAAAGGAAGAAACACCATCCTGGCCCACCTGGATCACCTCCGTGACCATAATGAACAGGGATTCCTTGATGAAGCAATTAAGTATTTAAAAGAAAAAAACATTGACATGACACCAGGCGAAAAACATCACACACCAGGTTCCGGCTGCCCCGGTTCCGCTGCACGGGATTTCAACATCAACAAAGAGGAAGTGGAAAAAGCCGGAAAAAACGAACCGGGTGATGCACTTCAAACCCCCTCCGAACTGAAACAATGGCCCGTTCAGCTGCACCTGCTGAATCCCCAGGCATCCTATTTCCGCAATGCCGATGTCGTGCTGGCGGCTGACTGCGTTGCCTTCGCCATGGGCAACTTTCACTCAAAATACCTCAAGGGAAAATCGCTGGCTATTGCCTGTCCGAAGCTGGATTCGAACAAAGAATCCTATGTTCAGAAACTCACCTCCATGATTGCAGATACGAAGATCAATTCACTCACCGTTGTCATGATGGAAGTACCCTGCTGCGGCGGTTTGCTGCAAATGGCGAAAATGGCGAAAGAACAGGCCGGGCGTAACATTCCCATCAAAATGGCAGTCGTCGGTTTGCAGGGAGAAGTGATTGAAGAAGAATGGGTTTAGGGAAAAAATTTCTAATTGAACTGATTTCTGATTTCTAAATTAAAGGGTATGAAAACAAAAAGACTCTGGATTGGATTTATTGCCGTGATGGCGATCAGTTTTTCTGTGTTGTTGTTTTTCGGCAGGGAGATCTACCGGAAAGCACCACCTCTTCCATTTGAAGTTGTGACCACTGATGGAAAAGTATTATTCTCAGGACAGGATATTAAGGACGGACAAAACGTCTGGCAGTCGATCGGAGGACAGGAATGCGGCACTGTTTGGGGCCACGGTTCCTATGTCGCCCCTGACTGGTCTGCCGACTGGTTGCACCGGGAATCCGTTTATATCCTGGATTTCCTTTCGGATACCACATTCCATAAAACATTCAGGGACCTCCCTGCCGACGAACAGGCTCTTTTGAAGGTCCGCCTCCAGCAGGAGGTAAGAACAAATACCTACAACCCGGAAGCTGATAAGATCGTTGTATCGAATCTTCGCGCAAAAGCGATCTCCGCAGTAGGAGCACATTATACGTCGTTGTTCATGAACGACCCTGCCCTTGCGAAGCTCCGGGATAATTATGCCATTCCTCCCAACACGATCAAGGATAAGGATCGCATGAATAAAATGAACGCTTTCTTCTTCTGGATTTCCTGGTCGTGCGTAACCAACCGGCCAGGCAGTGATATCAGTTACACCAACAACTGGCCTGCGGAAGACCTGGTTGCCAATAAACCAACCAGTTCACTGATTTTATGGACGGGGTTCAGCGTGATCATGCTTCTGGCAGGCATCGGGCTGATGGCATGGTTCTATGCTTCACGGAAACAGGAAGAATATAATCCTGACCTCATGCCAAAGACAGATCCGCTCCTTGGCGGAATTTCCACAGCCTCCATGAGGGCCACCCTGAAATATTTCTGGGTTGTCACACTGCTGATCCTTGTACAGGTATTGATGGGCGTCATCACAGCACATTACGGCGTGGAAGGACAAGCCTTCTATGGACTGCCTCTGTCGGGGATACTCCCATATTCGATTTCGCGCACCTGGCATATCCAGCTGGCTATTTTCTGGATCGCCACTTCATGGTTAGCCACAGGACTTTATCTTGCCCCGGCCGTTTCGGGAAAGGAACCCCGGTTCCAGCGGCTTGGCGTTAACTTCCTCTTTATCGCCCTGCTCGTCATTGTTGTCGGATCGCTCATTGGCCAGTGGTTTGGCGTGATGCAGCGGTTGGGTTATGTGACCAACTTCTGGTTCGGGCACCAGGGTTATGAATATGTTGACCTGGGCCGCTTCTGGCAGTTATTCCTTTTTGTAGGACTCGTCATCTGGCTGGTGTTGATGACCCGTGGCCTGATGCCCGCCCTGCGCGCAAAATCGGAGAACAAGTCGCTGCTTACCATGTTTCTGATCTCAACCATCGCCATTGCGGCCTTTTATGGCGCAGGGCTGATGTGGGGAAGACAGACAAACCTTGCCGTTGCCGAATACTGGCGCTGGTGGGTGGTTCACCTCTGGGTTGAAGGATTTTTCGAAGTCTTTGCCACCGTCGCCATTGCCTTCCTGTTTGTCCGTCTCGGCCTGGTCAGGATTGCCACTGCCACCGCCAGTGTGTTGTTTTCAACCATCGTATTTTTATCGGGAGGAATACTGGGAACCTTCCATCACCTTTATTTCACCGGTACCCCTACGGCTGTGCTGGCCCTGGGGGCGACCTTCAGTGCACTGGAGGTGGTTCCGCTGGTGTTGATGGGCTTCGAGGGTTACGGAAATTATAAGATCTCCCAAAACAGGAACTGGATTGCAGGGTATAAGTGGCCCATCTGGTTTTTCCTGTCGGTAGCCTTCTGGAACCTGGTTGGAGCGGGGATTTTCGGATTCCTGATCAACCCTCCCATCGCCCTCTATTACATGCAGGGACTCAACACCACCCCGGTTCATGGCCATACAGCATTGTTCGGCGTATATGGAATGCTCGGAATCGGATTGATGCTGTTCGTGCTGAAGAGTATGGAGCCTGAAAAGGTCTGGAAGGAAAAGTGGGTGGAGTTTGCCTTCTGGGCCATCAATATCGGCCTTGCCCTGATGGTCCTGATCAGCGTGCTGCCGGTTGGCCTGGCACAAACCTGGGTAAGCGTACGCACGGGTATGTGGTATGCCCGCTCGGCAGATTTCCTGCAGGATCCCACCATCACCTTCTTCCGCTGGCTCAGGGTGATCGGCGACACTGTTTTTGCAGCGGGAACGCTGGCACTGGCCTGGTTTATCTTCGGACTGAAGGGCGGATGGTCAGCAGAAAAAAAATAAAATAACGCTAAACTCATAAACAATGGACAAAAGTATATTCGAACACTCGAATGTGTTCAGGTTTTCCGAAAAGGTGGATTATTCCTCCGAGGGAATCATCAGCAAAAGGGTGATTGACCGCCCTGTCGGAACGGTAACCCTCTTCTCGTTCGACGCCGGACAGCGTCTGAGCACTCACTCGGCTCCCTATGATGCCATGTTACAGGTCATCGAAGGGAAAGCGGAGGTCATCATAAGCGACGTGCAGTTTCTCCTGGATGCAGGCGATACCATCATCATGCCGGCCGGCATACCGCATGCCGTAAACGCCCCCGGGAAGTTCAAAATGGTACTGACCATGATCAAGGGCTAAACCAAAGCTATCGTCAAATCCCCGGGCATAGGCCCGGGGGTTATGACAGCTTCAGACATAAAAAAAACAAAAACCATGAGCGAACTGATAAACAACTCACAAAGCAGGAAGGAACTGCTCAAACACATGATCCTTCAGCTGCATGATGGCGTGGCACCCGAAGCGGTACGCGCCCGGATGATTGAACTTCTGACAAAAATCCCCTATGGCGAAGTGGTCGAAGTTGAACAGGAACTGATCAGCGAAGGACTACCCGAGTCGGAGGTGCTGCGGCTGTGCGATATTCACAGCCAGGCACTGGAGGGCAGGATCGACCTGTCGGGGATGAAAATAGTACCTCCCGGGCACCCGGTTGATACCTTCAAACTTGAAAACAGGGAGCTCGAAAAAGTTGTTCGGGAACTTCTTACCCTGTTCAGCAACCTCGAGTCTGATTTTTCAGGTCCCGGAAAGGAAAGCAGCTTCAACAAAGTCAAAGCGCTTTTCAACAGTCTGATGGATGTGGACAAGCATTACCGGCGCAAGGAGAACCTGCTCTTTCCGTTCCTTGAGAAGTACGGGATCACCGGTCCGCCCAAGGTGATGTGGGGCAAACACGACGAAACGCGCGATTTGCTGAAGAATGCCATTCATGCCCTCAACGCCCCCGGCATGATCACCGCGGAAACCATGCAGGCGAAGGTAGAAATCTATCTGAAGCCAGCCGCAAAGGCGGTTATCGATATGATCATGAAGGAGGAGGAGATCCTTCTGCCCATGACCCTGGATAAACTAACCGAAACCGACTGGTACGAGATTTACCGTCAGACCAACGAAATCGGGTACTGCCTCTATGATCCAAAGATCACCTGGAAACCACAGGGGGTTAGTCATGACGAGGAGACCTCGGCCGAGGAGGGAACCATCAACCTTCCAAGCGGCAAATTCACCTCCGGGGAACTGCTGGCCATCCTGAATGCCCTGTCGGTAGACCTCACCTTTGTTGACAGAAACGACAAGGTAAAGTATTTTTCCCAGGGGAAGGAACGCATTTTTGACCGTAACAGGGCCATTCTGGGCCGCGATGTGCGGATGTGCCATCCCCCTTCGAGCGTTCATGTGGTCGATCAGATTATCGGTGATTTCAAGAGTGGTAAGGCCGACAGCGCCCCCTTCTGGATCCAGATGGGAGGCAAGTTCATTCATATCGAATATTTTGCCCTGAGAGATGACCAGGGAGAATACCTTGGAACCCTGGAAATGTCGCAGGATCTGACCGAAAAGAGGAAGCTGGAGGGAGATCAGAGGATATTATCCTATAAGAAACAGTAAGAATCCATATCATATCAATAAACCAAAATAGCGTAAAAAATGGAAACACCCGGTTGGTTAAACAAAGAAAAGGTTAAAGTAACGCTGGATGCCAGGCCTCTGCTGGCTCAGGGCATTCATCCGCTGGAACAGGTGCAGAAAGAGGCAGCCTCGCTGGAAGCGGAAGAAATCTTCGAGATCATCACCCCCTTTCTGCCGGCGCCCATGATTGAGAAAATGGCTGCGGCAGGATTCGAAACATATTCCGAAAGCACTTCTGACGGAATGTTTCACACCTATTTTAAAAAATAACGGAGCAGCGAAACGCCGCAATGATGAAATTTTTCCGAAAATACCACAAGTGGTTCAGTATTGTGGCTACCGTGTTCATCCTGTTTTTCGCCGTTTCGGGTATTATTCTAAACCACCGGGAACAGCTTTCGGGAGCCGACATCTCCCGGAAGCTGCTTCCGCCGGTTTACCGGTACAGCAACTGGAACCTTGCCGCCGTGAAGGGATCGGTTAAGACGGGAAAAGACAGCATCCTGGTTTACGGCAATATTGGCGTTTGGCTTACCGACCAGCATTACCAAACCTTCCGGGATATGAATGCCGGCTTTCCGGCGGGAATTGACAACCGGAAGATCAACACCCTCTGCTGGTCTTCTGTGTCGGGTCTCTATGCCGGCACTTTGTTCGGACTCTTCAGGTTTAACGGGCGGGTCTGGGAGAAGGTGACATTACCGGTTTTGAGGCCACGGGTCGTCAGGGTGCTGCAGGTTGGTGACAGTCTGCTGGTGATGACCCGATCGAACCTCTATCTCTCGACAGGAGTCAGCGCTTACCGGCAATTTCGCGAAATTGAAGTTCCAAAGGGAGAAGACAGTGATGGCAGGGTTGGTCTTTTCAAGACCCTGTGGGTCATTCACAGCGGAGAGATTTATGGGTTCACGGGCAAGTTGATCGTGGATGCCATCGGGATTATTTTTATCATTCTTTGTATCACCGGGCTCATCTACTTTTTTGTTCCCTACCGGCTGCGCAGGCTGGAAGATGACAGTCGGCGGACAAAGCTTAAAAAATTCAACAGATCCTCCCTGAAATGGCACAATGTGATCGGATCGTGGACGATCCTAGTCCTGGTGGTAAACACCACGGCCGCCATCTTCCTCAGGCCGCCGTTGCTGATCCCGATTGCTTCTGCCAGGGTAACAAAAATAAAGTTTACCGAACTCGACAACCCCAACCCCTGGTTCGACCGTTTCCGCGATCTGCTCTATGATGCGTCATCAGGGCGATTCCTGGTGGCTACCAGCGAAGGGGTCTATTATTCTGACGACCGGTTTGGCAGTGATTTGAAGGTTTTTGCCTGTCAGCCACCCGTGAGTGTGATGGGCATCAACGTGTTTGAAAAATGCGGACCCGGCAGGTACCGGGTGGGCTCCTTCAGCGGGATCTATGAATGGGAACCTGCCACAGGGAATATCCTTGACTGTATCACCATGACTGCTTATGTTGAGACCGGTCAGAGCGGGCCTCCCTTTGGTAATGTAACCGTTGCAGGGTATATCCGTTGCAGCGACTCCTCCGCGCTCATTTTCGACTATGCCCACGGGGTCATTCCCCTGGAAGGAAAAAATCCATTGCCGCCTTTCCCGCCATCAATAGCAGCGGTCAGCCCTGTTTCGCTATGGAACACCTGTCTGGAAATCCACACAGGCCGGATTTTTGAACCCATCCTGGGCCCCTTTTATATCCTGGTGGTTCCCCTCACCGGGCTGGCCACCCTTTTTATCCTGGTCAGCGGTTTTTTCGCCTGGTGGCTTCCACGGAAAAAAAGGAAGAACCGTGAAATACCGGTGGATAAAAATGTCGTAGCACTGACCTCCTGATGAGGAAAAATCCGTAATTTTAAACCCTGGAAATTATTAGGGTTACCTCCTGGTTTACGATTGTTATTCACCTCCACAATGATCTACTACATAAAGCTTTATCTTGCAAGTCTGGCAGCCTTTTTTGCCCTCGACATGCTTTGGCTCGGCCTCATCGCCGGTACCTTTTACAAGCAGCACCTTGGTTTTCTCATGGCGCCCGAAGTAAACTGGTATGCCGCGCTGATCTTTTATTTTCTTTATATTCTCGGGGTGCTCGTATTTATTGTAGTTCCCGGCCTGACGGAGAATGCCTTCGCCCTGATGCTCGTCAAGGCGGCGCTTTTCGGCTTGATTGCTTATGCCACCTATGATCTTACCAACCTGGCTACCATAAAGGACTGGCCGCTGGTCATTACAGTTGTCGATCTTCTCTGGGGTATGTTGTTAACCACCGCGGTAAGCATGGCAGGATTTTTTGCCGGGAGGTGGATGGCCTGATGACCGACGATCATATAATCCTGCTTATCACTGATCACAGGCAGTTCGGGCCGATGGTCGCCGTTTGGGAAGTTGTCCCGGAATCTAAAGGATGGTTTGTTCTGGAAAACCGGCTTACCTGGCCGGTACCGGCTGAGTATGATCCTGACCGTATCAAGGCGCTGCATGAAATCATCGCGGCAACGCAAACCATGAATGATGCAGAGATCCACCGCCAGTTCGCCCGGAAAGGAACTTCTTTAAAGGATTTTCTCGGCGGCCTTTCTGAAGAATTTCTTCAGGAACATATCCGCCCTTTTGTTGACCGGCAGACAGATAAAATATTCCGGCTGGCAAATGGGCACGATCTTCCGCTGTACCTGCACGATGGCTCTCAGCGGGTTTATTATGAAAGCCGGATGCTGATGAGCCGCGACCCTGTTGAGCCCTGGTTTTGTTTTACCAAGACCGCCGAAGGATCGAACTATACCCTTGAACTTTTTCAGAATGACAGGCAGATCCGGCTGAAGTCGCCGGGCAACAGGATCATATGCCGGAATCCCTGCTGGTTCAGGGCCGGGAACCGGCTGCTCCATTTCCCGGAAGGATTCGACGGGAAAAAAACGGAACCATTCCTGAAGAAAGATACGATCCTCATTCCGGCCACGGCCGAGAAAAAATATTTCGAGACCTTTATCCTGAAGACCCTGAAAACCGGGCAGGTGAGAGCCACCGGGTTTAAGGTACAAACCCTGGATCCTGAACACCGGATGGAACTGTCGGCCGAGGTGGACTGGCAGGGAAGAGCCATCCTGGTCGTATATTTCAGGTACGGCGACAAACGGATCATGGCGGGGAAATCGCAGAAGGTCTTTATCGACCTGCAGATGGACGACAAGGAGGTGGTGTTTTATAAAACAGAGCGGAATCCCGAATGGGAGACTGCGATGATATCGGGATGCACTGCTGCCGGGCTGGTAAGGTTTAATGAAAACACCCTGTGTTTGCCGGGAAGCCAGGGCACCGGGAGCATGGAGATGTACCGGCTGGTGGAATGGCTTAATGCCGGTGCTGAATTCTTCAGGAAAGAGGGGATCAGGATCACCACTACCCGGGCGCCGCAGAAATTCTTCACCGGCACGATCACGCCCGAGATCAGGGTGGAGCCCGGCGAAGACTGGTTCGACGTGAAGGGGTCGGTGTTTTTTGGTGAGTTTGAAGTTTCGTTTATCCATCTCCGCAAGCATATCCTGGAGGGGATCAGCGAATTCCCTCTTCCCTGGGGCGAAGTTGCCATTCTTCCTGTTGAGTGGTTTACCAGGTACAGCGATCTGCACTATTTTTCGGAGGCCACAGACAATTTTTTACGGCTGCCCATGCATCATGTCCAGATCATCAGGGATCTTGGTATTCCTGCAAATGAAGATCTGACAGACAGGTTAACGCAACTGGATTCCTCCCGCATGACACAGGTGACCGTTCCCGCTGATCTGCAGGCCGTATTGAGACCCTACCAGGCCGAGGGGCTGCAGTGGCTGCAGTTTCTGCACCACAACCGTTTTGGAGGCTGTCTGGCCGATGATATGGGATTGGGCAAGACCATCCAAACCCTGGCCCTGCTGTTGTCCTGCATTGATCCTTCGAATCCTGCATCCCTGGTCATCATGCCGGCATCGCTCATCCACAACTGGCGGAACGAGATCAGGCGGTTCGCGCCATCGCTGCGGGTGCTCGAACATACCGGGCTCCTGAGGATGACCTCACCGGCCTTTTTCGGATCGGTCGATGTAATCCTGACGACCTACGGGACCCTTCGCAACGACCTGAACCTGTTTTGTCAATATAAGTTTCATTACATCATCCTCGATGAGAGCCAGGTGATTAAAAACCCGGCAGCCCAGATCAGCAAGGCTGTGTGCAGGCTTGAAGCAACTTACCGGTTAGTGTTGACCGGCACCCCGATTGAAAACTCGCTGACCGATCTCTGGTCGCAGTTTGAATTTTTGAACCCCGGGCTTCTCGGTTCCCTGGATAAGTTTCAACGACGCTATGCCCGGAAATTGCCGGCAATGCAGCCAGACCCACCCGACAGCGGCAAAGGCAGGCCGGACCCCGGATCGCTGAATGCTGTAGAACCCATCCGCGATCAGGCGGTTCAGCAGCTTAGCCCCCGTGAAGAAGCCGACCCCGTTGCCGAACGGTTAAAGCGGTTGGTCGCCCCCTTTATCCTTCGCCGGACAAAGCGGGAGGCGGAACCCTTTCTTCCCCCGCTGACCATCGAGGAATGGTATTGCGAGATGTCAGATGCCCAGCGTTCGCGCTATGAAAAGGAGAAGTCGGCCGTGCGCAATGAGGTGTTGCAGCAGTTTGAAACAGGCAGGGCTTCCGAAACCTCGCTGATGGTACTCAAGGCGCTGATCCGCCTGCGGCAGATGGCCAACCACCCGAAGCTGGCCGACCCGGAATATGAATTCAACAGCGGGAAATTTGAGGAGATCATGCGGGTGGCGCACACCCTGCGCGACGAGGGTCATAAAACCCTTATCTTCTCTTCGTTTGTCAAGCACCTGCAGTTGATCGCCAGTCAATTCGACCTGGAAGGAATTTCCTATTCACTGCTTACCGGGGCTACCACCCGGCGTGAAAAGGTGGTAGGCAAATTCCGTGAGGATTCTGAGCAGCAATTTTTCCTGATTTCGCTGAAGGCCGGTGGCACCGGTCTGAACCTTACCGAAGCCGGCTATGTGATGCTCCTCGATCCGTGGTGGAACCCGGCTGCCGAGTTGCAGGCCATCAACCGCGCCCATCGTATAGGCCAGGATAAAAAGGTGATCGCCTACAAGTTCATCACCACCGGCACCATCGAAGAAAAAATGCTGGTACTGCAGCAGAAAAAGCAATCGCTCTCCGACAATTTCCTGCCATCCGGAAATCCGTTGAAAGATCTTTCACGGGAGCAAATTGCGGAGTTGTTTGCTTAACAGTCAAAAAGGCCCTATTTTTGATGGAAAGAATATCACGGCCGGTCAATTCATCATTTACTTTTTTGATTCCTCACAATTATACACTACGACATTGTTTGGCGTACCCTTGATGTAACTTTGCATGAAAAAGGACATGAATACATTGTTTTTTACTCAACGGTTTCCCGATGAAACTGCATGCA
>Ga0118677_10016031_pt1 | contig 10335 bp, 8 predicted proteins | sample AliMusrvi5mmetaG_FD_86154 | JGI IMG/M metagenome (GOLD analysis project Ga0118677, IMG submission 86154)
TTCTCGGACCATCCCGGCAACCCCAAGACCTACGACTACGTGAACGGAATTTTCGGATGAGCCACCCGGTTTCCAGCAGCATCGCGACGCGCGGACTGAATTTGTGGTACGGCAAATTCCAGGCCCTGCTGGACGTCTCGGTCGATATCAAAGACGGTCTCATCACCTCCCTCATCGGGCCGTCGGGCTGCGGCAAAACCACCTTGCTCCGCTGTTTCAACCGCGTCAATGAACGCTACGGCTACGTCAAGACGACCGGCGAGATCAAGATCCTGGGCAAGAATATCTACGACCCCGACGTGTCCCTCATCGAGTTGCGGAAGGCGGTCGGCATGGTGTTCCAACGCCCCAACCCGCTGCCGATTTCGGTCTATGAAAACGTGGTCTTCGGCCTGCGCATCCACAGCGATCGGCACGAACTGAAACGGCCGCTGCTCGATGAGGCGGTGGAGCGGTCGCTCGCCGAGGTCGGCTTGTGGGACGATCTCAAGGACCGGTTGGACGCCAAAGCCACCAGCCTGCAGCTCGAGCAACAGCAGAAGCTCTGCATCGCGCGGCTCCTGCCGCTCAAACCCCGCGTCATCCTGATGGACGAGCCGTGCTCGGCCCTGGACGTCGAGGGCACGCGCGCCATTGAGGAACTGATGTTCGGCTTGAAGGGCCGTTATACGATTGTTATCGTCACGCACAACATGGCCCAAGCCCGCCGAACCAGTGATGAATGCATCTTCATGTTGCTGGGCGAGATCATCGAGCACAGCCGCACCGAGGAACTCTTCCTGACGCCGAAGCACCCCAAGACCGCTGAGTACATCGAAGGGCGCTACGGCTGATGGCTGTAACCGAATTGTAACCTGCTCGACGTCAGATTGTCATATTTGCTGCCCATCCTTGTCGTATGACTATGAGGAGACCACGAACCTGCGTAGCCGTCAGCCTCGCCACGCTCGGCCTCGCGCTCGTCACCGCCGCCGGCCAAACCCCGTCCGCGGACGCCCTGGTCAACAAACTGGTTCAGAAGGGGATCCTGACCGAGGCCGAGGCCAAGGAGTTGATCAGTGAGGGCACTCCAACCAATGCGCCAGCCGCCTCGAAATGGAAGCTGAGCGACTCCATCAAGAGCATCGGTCTTTATGGCGATGTGCGCTTTCGTTATGAATACCGTGGGGCCGACAACGCGCCCGGGTCGGGCGCGTCCGGAGACACTTACTATCGCGAGCGGTTCCGCTACGCCGTCCGCCTCGGCCTTCGCGGCGACCTCTTTGACGACTTCTACTACGGGCTGCGGGCGGAGACCTCGAGCAATCCGCGCTCGCCGTGGGTTACCTTTGGCGACGACTCCAATCCCACCCCATCCGCCAAGAACAGCGACACCGTCGCGATCGGGCAGGCGTTTCTGGGCTGGCGCGCGGCGGACTGGCTGGAGCTGACCGTCGGCAAGATGCCGATGCCGCTCTATGTCACCTCAATGATCTGGGACTCGGATATCAACCCCGAGGGAGTGTCGGAGAAATTCAAGCATACCCTGGGCGATGTGGACCTGTTCGCCACCTTCGGTCAGTTCATGTACCAGGACAGCAACCCCGACAATTGGTATCCCTCGAGCGATACGTTCCTGCTGGCCTGGCAGGTGGGCGCCACTGCGAAGCTGGCGAAGGATGTTTCCTTGAAAGTCGCCCCCGTGCTCTACAGTTACACTGGGCAGGGGCAGAACAACGGGCTGAACAAGCCGTTCAGCGGCCAGGGTTTGAACGGCCTGAATCCCAATACCACCGGATTCAACCAGAACGGCATCAATGACCTCCTGGTGCTGGAGACCCCGATGGAGCTCAACTTCAAGATTGGCCGACGTAACGCCCGGTTGTTCGGCGACTTTGCTTACAACTTCTCAGGCAACAGCCGGGCGCGGGCTGCCGTCGGCGCCACGGCCCCGGAGGGTGATCTGCCCTATGCGGTGACGGGCCAGAACAAGGCGTATCAGGTCGGCCTCGCCTACGGCAATCTGGGCCTGGTCTATGGCCAGACCTCGAAGAAGAATACCTGGGAGACGAGGGTTTATTGGCAGCACGTCGAGCAATACGCGGTTGATGTGAACTTGTTGGACTCGGACTTCTTTGAGGGCCGCGCCAACCTCGAAGGAATCTATACCGCTTTGGCCTATAGCATCACGGACTCCATTATTGGCACGGTGCGCTACGGCTACGCGCGGCAAATCAATAAAAGTCTCGGCACCGGCGGCAACAATTCGGACCTGCCGGTCCTCAATCCCATCAATAACTACAACCTCTTTCAGTTAGACCTGACGTGGCGGTTCTGAGAGGGGTTGAAGGTTTGCCCGGCGCCGGCGGTTCAAGGTGCGGGTTCGATCGCCAGATTGTATTTAGTTATCTGCCGAATCGTCCAAGAGCGTCGAGTTCCGGTCATCAAGGGCACGGTCGGGCCCAAGCTCACATTCGGCTGGCATCTATCGAAGATGGCCAGGCACTTGAACTGGGGATTGTGGCGACTGCGGTAGATGATGCCGTCCGGCTTTTGGGGGTGTAGGAAGAACGCCCGAGACCATTGGCCCACAGTCCGGCATGGCTTCTCCGTGGCGATGCGGTTATCACAGGAGACCCTTCGCAAACCGGAACCAGAGATATCCACGCACTGGAGGCGGTTTACGTGGATCTCGGTAATAGATCGTTCCTGCAGGCTTATTTCCTGGACCAGCATCAGCGACAATTGGCGCAGAAAAACTTCCGCGAACGCAGCCTCCGGCTGCCGCGCAGCGTAGAGCACCCCATATTGCCCGAACGGGTCGTCAAAGCGTTCCGATTTATTCTTCCCGAAGAACAGGCAGTCAAGGCTGGTCCGGTGGATGCGGAAAATCGTACCGCTGACCAGCTTGATTGGGAGCGTTCGTTGGTCTAAATCCGCAGGAGGTGCCGGCAGCTCGCCCGGGAGCTTAGCTACCATGGTTCAAGCAGCCTCGCGCCTCTGCGATAACGGGATCCACCTCGCCGGCCTGGAGCAGCTCACACGCGGATCTTCCTCCAAAATCAGGATTCTTGCTGAGCAAGAATGACAGAGCGACGAAGGGAGAATCAGTCGCCAGGGCATTTAAGACCTCGGCAAACCCGGGGAGCACGTCGCCGTCCTGGAACTGGAAGGCAGGGAATACCCGGTCTCCCCCCTTCGGCAGGGCGAGCAGTTGCCGACGGTCCACCTTCTTTCGGATGGTCTCGCGGGAGAGGCTGAGGAACTCGCAGACGTCTCCAGTTTCCAGAACCGGCTCCGCCGCTTTGCGCAATTCGGTCATCCGTTCCAAACCGCGCAGCCGCGCAGCGTGCAGTTGCTTCTCCCCGACGTCCGCCGTGATGCCGAGCGCTTCAATGGCCAGCCGGGCAACGGCCATCAAGTAGCCGATCTCGTTGGTGGTAGTCTGGAGCGAGCCCACGGACTTGGAGCCCGCCTTCGTGAGCACCGTTTTCAGCGTCCTGGTCCCCCGGTCCAGCGCCTCTTGGATGGGGGCATCTATAGTAGTCGTTGCCATTGCCATATTGACATTATCAGTTTATAATGAAATCGGACAACGTCAACCGTTGGTTTGCGGGAAAAGGCAAATAGAGCGCATTCGCGAGTTCTTGGCGCTCAGGCGGAGTCGGCGGCGGACACGCCTCTGGCACACGCTGGCGGGACCGCGGTGGCGAGGTGAAAAGCTCCGTTAGACCTGACGCGGCGGTTCTAAAGCTCTGAGGAAGACAGCAGCAAGAACTCTCGGCATTGACCGACGCCTTCCTGTCGCCTCCCAAAATGTAACAATCGCAGGCTTGCGTTGCAGTGCAAAAGGGTTGCAGCCTCAAGTCAGTTGTGACGGAATGCTGGCCCTAAGCCCAAAGTGTGCGGCTGGGGCCGGTGCCGATTGTTACCAGAATGTAACATTCTTCTGGTTGGCAGGAGCCGGCGGTGCAACCAAAACAGCCATGGTACAGTGGTTGCCCTGATCCGTCCAAAAGTTCGCGTGGCAGTAGTCAACGTCATAGCAGGAGCCGAATATGAAACTGAACGACCTCCAGAAAGCAAAGGACAAGGCCCATCGAGACCTCCAGCTCGCTAAAGCCAAAGCAGCGGAGCTTCAACGCAAAGCCAAGACCGCCAAGGCAATAGCCGAGCAGGCCCGCCTAAATCAAAAGCAAGCCCGCAAAGCCGCCAAACAGGCCAAGCACCTGGCCCTGGCGGCGGAAGAGCACGCCCGCGATCAACTTCGCGTCTGGGAGAAGGCACAGAAACATCTGGACAAGGTGATAAAGAAAGCCGCAAAGGCCAACGCTTGCAAAGCGAAGCGGCCGGCTGCCACCGCCGCGGCGCCAACCCCGACCAGCCCACCCAGTTGAGCGGAGCGGCCTTTGCGCCGCGCCGCTGGAAAGGCCTGATCGGCGATGAAATGCGTCTATACGAGGCTCCTGCGCGACGAAGAGTTACGGCCTCATCTTGAGCGCGGTGACGCGGTTGTCTTCAAGGAGGCGGCCAAGGCGTGGCACGAGATTGAACGCCAAGTCGAGCGACTTGGGTTTGGAGATGCGTATGCCGTTTCCCGCACCAGGAGAGCCGGAGCAACCGGTGAAGAGGGCATCACCCGCGTAAGCCCGGTTCATACGAAGCCAGAGGGTTGATCCCTGAGCCTTGAACAGGCGGTCTCAACCGCACGGGCTGCACTGCAGCTAATGGGCTGCCGTGGCCGGGACGGGAGGTTGGATCGGGGTTTCGGCGGTCCGTGCCGTGGACGCCAATTCCGCTTTGGCTTCGGCAAGGTCGTGCTGGAAATCAGGATTGGCTTTCAACTGTCGGACAATCGCCTGGGCGAACACCCGCCCGGCATAAATATCCGTTGGGTAATGTCGTCCAATCCATACACGATGCCAGCCCAGGTCGCGGCCGATGGCCAAAATACTTTCGCGCTGACCCGGAAGAAGCTCGGCGAGCACCAGCGCCAACACCATACCTTCGGTGGCATGGCCGCTCGGGTAGCCGAAGCTCTTCTCGAGTTTGCCCGAGGCCAGGCTCGGTTCGATTGTGTAAGGGCGCGGCCGCTTCCAGTAGTCCTTGCCGAGGTCGGCCAAGCTCGCGGCGTCCTGCTGAACATGCTCGAAGAACGCCTCCGTTCGGGGAAGTTTGCCTGGGGCCAGGAAACTTCCAATCGCGGGGGCGAACGTGAAGATCGAGAACTTCTTTTCCGAAAACGCCAGTGCTACCTGATTGCTGGAACAGGCCTTGGACACCGAGATTACCGCGGCCAGGTCGGTCGCCTGTTCCGTCGAATCGGGCAGGGGCGGCGGGGCAAGCAGTTCCGCCGGATTGGGGTGGCCAGCCTTGAGATAATGAAGCGCATTCGCAGTCTTGGCGAATACTGTCGTCGTCAAAACTACGACGGCAACGGCCGCAAACAGGAACGGGGGCAGAAGCGATGCCCGAAGTGATTTCAGATTCATGCGCAAGAAGCTCATTGTTTGATCAGGTCGGCGAAGGAATATACCCAGCAGAATCAATTCACGACGCGCTCGCCCCGGCAATCCCAATTGATGTCCGGTTGGCCAGGATCATGGCCCGCAACGACATTCGGAGTATTCCCATCGGATACGACGTAGCGATATTTGAAGCGGGCAGCATGGCCATCGCCGAAAGTAATGTTGCCCCCTTGATCGTGCCGCGAGGAGAAGCGCGTGGTGTAGCAATGGGGTGTGGCCAGGTCAATCGAGTTGCCTTGAGGATACTGGTTTGGCCCGGCAGCGAAATAAGGCGTCTCCGCCGAACGGTTCCGGACGTCGGAAAACATTACGAACGATGAGGGATGAGCCACCATAGGCACTTTAAGCGTGTTTACGAAGGAGTTGAGATTCAGGTTAGCGAGTGATTTTGAGTTCATGCCGTAGCCAAACAGCGGGCGCGCGCCCGGAATCATGTTGCCATGATTGGCCGGCGCGTCGTCGGGGGCGATCCCCTGGGACCTGGCGGTCGGGCAGTAGAAAATGGACTTGGCATTGAAAAAGGTTGATGGATTGTAAGCCCAGGCGTACATGGCGGTGTTCGCCACGTACGAAGGCAGGGAGTTGAACCAGACGTCGTCGCCTTCATTGAGATTATGATAGCCGTTGATGGCCAGCCAGGTCGGTTTGTCCTGATCCCCGGAGGGAGCGTAAGACTGATATCTCGGGTACGGAAACACCTGACTGCAATCATCCACATACATTGATTGAGCCAGCCCCCACTGCTTCAGGTTACTCAAGCAGTTTACCTGCTGGGCCTTGGCCTTGGCCTTGGCGAGCGCCGGCAACAGCAGCGCTGCCAGAATCCCGATGATGGCAATCACCACCAGCAGTTCGATCAAAGTAAATCCGGCCGTCGGCTTCGGGCGCAAGTTCATTCTAAAACAACGGGTAGGGTCGTTGGTATATTCTCGGTTCTCAAAAGACATTCGACAGCAAAGCACAAAGCAGCGCGTTGGTCATGTTACGATTAGATGACAACCGTGTTGCGATTAGACAGAGCGGATGCCTCACCCCAGGGCGGATGCCAGGAAACAATTCCCGTTGCTTATTTGTAACCTTATCGTCACTTGTCCACCCCCTGCGGGCTGTTAGGCTTCGCCGCGTCACAAAGCAATCAAACCAAACTGAGATTAGATAGCGTTAAAGACAAAATGAAACCGAGAAACATCGCCTGCACCGCCGCAGTACTGTTGGCCTCCCTGTCCGGGCTTCAGGCCGCCACCAGCCTCACTGCCTGGACCTTTGACAATCTTGCCACCGGAGCCAATGGCAGTCCCCAACCGGCCACTGGTTTTGGCGCCGCCAGCGCCCTGGGCATGGGCAATTCATACAACAACACCAACAGCCTCAGCGCCCCGGATGTTCAGTCATTGCCGGGAAGCTCCTCCGGCGGCGCCAATAGCTGGCGCATTCGTGGCAGCGGCGCGGCGCCGAATGGCGGCAACGGCTGGTCCACCACCGCACCGATCGGCACACAGGGCGCCCAGTTTGCCGGCAGCACCATAGGCTACTACCGGATCAAGGTCTCCTTCGATGTCTATGCAACCCCTGATTCAGAAGCGAATCTGCAGGTTCAATACACGACGGAAGGCACCATCTGGAAGAACGCCACCATCAGCTCCGTGGGAACCCTGGGTGTCATCGCCAACAACTCGTCCACGAGCAACAGCACCGTGGTGGGCTCCTATGTCATCCTGGCCAACGATGGGGCGACCGGCTGGAATAACCAGATTACCGTCGATTTGAGCGGCCTCTCCGGGGTGGATAACAATCCCAATTTTGCCGTGCGCCTAGTCAACGCTTCGAAGGGTACGAACTGCGTGGATACGACCGGAGCCGGGTACAACAACACCTCCGGCAACTGGACTTTTGACAACGTCGTCATCCAAGGCACTGCGATTGATGCCATTGCCGCCTGGACTTTCGACAGTAACGGGACCACGGGGTACGTGCCTCATCCAGTGCCGGAATTCGGTTCTGGCTATGCCACCGCCCTGGGTTTTGACACCAGCTTTCATTTTTCGGATGGTTCTGTGGGCAGCAGCAACGCTCCCGATACTATGGTGCAGGCCGGCAGTTCCACTCCCACTGCTCCGATCTGCTGGCGTGTGCGGGGCCAGGGGCCCGGCAACGGCTGGAATACGCAGTCGCCCATCGGCAGCCAAGGTGGCGAGTTTGATGTCAGCACTGTCAATTACTCAAATATTGTCGTTAGCTTCGATCTCTATTTCACCAGCCAGGCCGAGGCGAAGATGTGTGTGCTCTACACGACGAACAATTGGGCTACCACCTCGATTAATGCTTCTACCCTTGCCTATGGGCCAAATCCCACCTTTATCGAAACCAACCCCGACCCTTCCGCTGGCGGCAGTCGCGACACCGTGGTCGGCACCTACTTCTACCAGACCGTTGGTCAGAACTGGTACAACAACCTGGTCGTGGATTTCACCGGCGTTCCTGGTGTGGACAACAATCCCAACTTTGGCGTTCGCATCGTCAATGCCGCGCAGGGGGACGACTGTGTTGCCTTCAACGGAGGCTCCTACAACAACTCGTCCGGCAACTGCCGGTTCGATAACGTGACCGTCGGCGGCGAATTCAATGGTTCTATTCCGCCTGGCCTTACCTACGATCCCAACGCCACCGTGGATGGCCCGTACACCGTCACTTTCACCGATGATACAACCTGGCGCTCGACGATCACGGCCATCTATGTGAACGGCTCTGTCCTGACGAACACGGCTTATGCCACCAATGCGGCAGGCCAGATTACCTTTACGCCCTCGAAATCGGTTTTGCTTCAGTCCAGCGGTGTCAAAACCATCGTCATCTATGCTGCCGGCTACAGCAGTGCCAAGCTCACTCAGCCGTTGGCAGCCGGGGCGGCGACGAAGCTGACCATTGCGACGCAGCCCGCAGCTCCCACGGCCAGTGGCGGCACCTTGCTGGCCAACCCTGTCCTGGCGACCGTGGACAAATACGGCAACGGCAGTACCAACCCCTATCCGAATGTCTCGGTCACCGCCAACGTCGGCGGATCCGGAGGTTGGACTTTAGGCGGCACGACCAGTCAGGCGGCAGTAAACGGCATTACGACCTTCACGAACCTATCTGCGACCGTCAACGGTTCGAGCGCGGTTTCTGGAGCCTATATCACCTTTGCCATCACGGGCTACGCTCCGTTGTCCACCACCAATTCCTCGACGTTCAACATCAGCAAGCCTCCCGCTGCATTCACCCGCGGTAATCTGGCGGTCATACAGCTCGACACGGTGGCGAACAATACGACCTTCAGTATGATCGAAGTCCAGCCCTCTACGGCCGGCCAGACGGCGCCGGTCAACATCATTCCCATCAGCGCCACCGGAACGAATGCCCTCCGCCTTTGCTCCGCCGGCAGTTGCGGCAAACTGTCCCTCAGCGATGACGGGACCATGCTGTGCTTTGTCGGCTTTGCTGACGGCAGCTCGGCGACCCCGGACGAAACGCTTGTCCTCAACCGTGCGGTGGGGACCCTGAACTACACGAATCAATTTACTTCGCCGTTCAGCTACACCTCGATTTCACTCGGTGGCAGCCAGGGCCGGTCGTGTTGCACGCTGGATAATAGCAACTGGATAGTGGCCGACAAAGGCGGGCTGTACATGAATGACTTACTTTGGAGCGAGCAGAACAATGTGGTGGTCAAAACGTTCGGAGGAACTCCGTTCGTCGAAACCCAAAAGACAGCCGGCGGATCCCCCATCCCGGCGGTTTATGGCCTGCTGATGGATAGCCCTGGTTCGATTAACAGCGCGATCCCGAACAATCTGATCACAGATCCGGTCGCCGTGGATTTCTACCTGGTTTCCGGAAATATCCTGTATGTCCTGGATGGAATCAGCTCTGTGAGTGGCATCCTCAAGAAGTACTCACTGAGCGTTGATGGGGCTGGTCATTGGACCTGGAACGCCAACGGTTCCTTTACCAATTCGACGGGCGGCGACAGCCTGTTCGCCACCACCAACGGCAACGGGGGCAGCTATCTCTATTACACCACGGCGGCCAGCAGCAAGAATAGCATCATTCGATTGACAGACGCGGCGGGTTACGGCGCGCCCATCAGCATCATCTCCAGCAACGTAATCTATACGGCTCCTGGCTCTACCTATATAAAGGGCCTCACCTTTGCGCCGCAGCAAACTGCTTACGCCACCGAGCTCACCCCGCCGCCCGTTCTCACCGCGCAGAATGGAGCCACGGTCAGCAGTTCGTTCACCGTCACCAACACTCCGGATGATCCGGCTTGGCGTTCCGCCATCACGGGCATCACCGTGAATGGCACCACCCTGCCGGCTGCCGCCTATGATCGGACTCAAGCCGGCAAGCTGGTGTTTGATCCGACCCAATCCCCGCTGTTGCAGACCACGGGCGCCAAAACCATCATCATTAGCGCAATCGGATATAGCGCTGACTCGGGCGTGCAAAGTCTGGCTGCCGGTCCGGGAACCAAACTGGCGGTCACGACCCAACCAGCGGCCCCGCTGGGCAGTGGTGGCGCCTTGGCCACGCAACCCATCGTCAAGGTTCAAGATGCCTACGGTAACGTGGTCACTGGCAGCAGTGCCAGCATCGCGGCTGCCGCCGTCCAGGGCACCTGGACTTTAGGTGGGACCAAGACCAGGACCGCCGCTTCCGGCGTGGCCACGTTCACAAACCTGACGGCCTTCAGCGCCCAAGCTGTCGCGGGTGCTACTATCGCATTCAGTTCCAGCGGATTGACGGGAGCGACAAGCTCCGTGTTTAACATCCCGGCCCCCATCAATTC
>Ga0118677_10016032_pt1 | contig 10333 bp, 13 predicted proteins | sample AliMusrvi5mmetaG_FD_86154 | JGI IMG/M metagenome (GOLD analysis project Ga0118677, IMG submission 86154)
GGTATAACCCGCCTGTATTCCGCTTACTTCTATTGCCGGCCATATTCCCACCATTGTATGAAAATCGTATTTGCCTATAGTAGCCTTTACTCCAGCTGTTACCATTGGATTATCTATTTCCAGTAAGGCCAGGTTCCTTTCTATTTGTTCCGGTTTTATTTTATCAACCGCATCATAAAATCCGGGAATAGTTACTGTGCCATCGGGCAGAAGCATTTTAGCCAGAAAGGCTATCAGTTCTTTTTTGTCAGCAGCGACAGCGGAGAACCCATTCACATCCACGTGACAAAAAACGGTCACCTGTGCAAGATTTGGTTGACGGCCATGAAAATCGCTTACAACCACGGGTTCAAAATACACGAGATGGCTGAGATCATTCGACTGGTCAGAACTCACCGTGCTATGATTGAGGAGAAATGGAATGAACACTTTACGAAATAAACAGATGGAACCCATGTCGGCTGTTGGCATAACCTTTACGGATCTCCAATTCACTGTTGCCCTTAAGGATGGGCGCTACCTGACCATTCCCCTTTGGTGGTACCCGCGTCTGGAACGCGCGACACGAGCTGAGCGCAAGAACTGGAAACTTCTCGGTAGCGGCGTGGTCATTCAGAGGCCGGATTTGGATGAATTCATTGAAGTTAATCATCTCGTCCATGGCTGCAAGTCCGCGGAATTAAAAGACCCTGTGCCAGTCTGCTAAACGCATTCGCGTCAGATTCGAGTTTCATTCGTGGCTGATCGCTCCGCCCTTGACGCTAGACTTCTGACCGCTGACCACTGCCTTTCAATTCCTATTATCCGTGCCATCAGCGCAATCCGCGGTAAAAAATTCACCGCTGATACCACTGATACCGCTGATGAACGACAAACCCAGGACTACCACGAACTCCCAACTCCTAACTACCATCTACTCCGCTTCCCTCCGCTTCCTGCGGGGCCTTAAAGCGCCCAGCGAATACCTCGCTGCGTATTTTCCCGATAAAGAGGTTCCGACCGAACGCGTCTGTACGAGCTGTGCCCACGTCGGGATGCCCAATCGCCAGATGGCTGGCCGCCCTGACATTGAACGAGCGCTTTGGGCTGTCCTCGTGGGATTGACGTTCATCTATCTCTGTGATTTTATTATTATTCGCTTCACAGCGTTCTTCTTGTTTCGTTGGCTCTACAAGTTGATAAGCATCTAAAGGTGATGAAGAAAAAGGCTTCGATTATGGCACATTGGCCCCAACCGTTAACCACAACGAAAGGAGCTAGTCATGCCGACCGAAGCCGTGCCAAAGTTATACGCAGGGTTGGACTTGCACAAGTCCAATGTGTTCTGTGCCATCATCAATCCGGAGGGGCAGCCGATCTACCGCCGGCGCCTCGCCACCGAGCTGTCGGCGATCCTGCCGGCACTCGAACCGTATCGTCCGCAATTGCAAGCCATCGCCGTGGAATCGACCTTCAACTGGTACTGGTTGGTGGATGGCCTCCAGGCGGCGAATTACCCGGTGCGGCTGGCCAATCCGGCCGGGCTGGCGCCGTACAGCGGGATCAAACAGACCGACGACGAATCCGATGCGCTCTGGTTGGCGGAGCTATTGCGGTTGGGGATTCTGCCCGAGGGCTACATCTACCCGAAAGCGGACCGGCCGGTGCGCGACATGTTGCGACGGCGGATGCTCATCGTGCGCCAGGCGACGCAGCTGTTGCTGAGTTTGCAATCGATGGTGACGCGGCACAGCGGTCAATCTGTCAGTGCGGCGAAGCTGCAAGATTGGACACGGCAGGAGGTGTGCGCCACGTTTCCGGACGAGTGCTCGCAGCAGACGGCGACCGCCATGCTGGAGTTACTGGGTGCGCAACGGCGGATCCAACACAGCTTGGAGAAAGAGGTGTTGGCGGCGACCAAACTGACCGGGCCGTTTCAGCAGCTGGTGACCATCCCCGGCATTGGCAACATTCTGGGGCTGACCCTCGCGTTGGAGACCGGGCCGATTGCGCGCTTTGCCAGCGCCGGCGACTATGCCTCGTATTGTCGGACGGTCAACAGCCGCTGCGAGTCGGCGGGCAAGAAAAAGGGCGAAAACAATCGCAAGAATGGCAACAAATACCTGGCGTGGGCGTACGTGGAGGCGGCGCATTTTGCGCAACGTTACAGCCCGCGCGCGCAAGCGTGGTTTGCGCGCAAGACGGCGCGCAAAGGTCGCGTAGTGGCGGTGAAAGCCTTGGCGTGCAAGCTGGCGAAGGCCGTGTTCTACGTCCTGCGCGACGGAGTGGACTTCGACGAGCACAAATTGTTTGGCTGAGTAATCGGCGGCGCCCGCAAGCCCGGAAAGGGGTTGGCTCACAACCACCAGAGTTGATTGGGAGCGGTCGCCGCCAAACTTTCACTGGAGACGAGGAACGACTGTTTTGCCTGCCGTGCGAGCCAAAGAGGGTTGGACAGCCCGAGCCGATCGGGGTGAGCCACAGAATTGTGAACCTCACGGACTGGACACGCGGCGGTACTGAGGGTTTTCTGGGTCCGCGTCGCGGACGGGGGCCGCACAGCTCCGGGCGCAAGCCCGCTGGGCGGTCTAGAACCAAATGGGTGACTGAACAAAACAGCAAGCAGAAACAACCCAGGTGCAGACAGCGAACTCGGATCGCGGTGGAAAGTTCAACCGAAGCAGAAGCAAGAAGGCTGGGAAAGCCAGTGGGGGAAACTTTTGTCTTGATCGGAACCTTTAATGGGTGACCTCAATGGCGGGAAAAGTTTTTGCTGTCCTGAGCATGGCCTACACGCTTATTCGAATCAGTATCCACAACAATACCTGTCTGAAATGCGGCAGTTCGCAGATCATCCCGCTCGACACGCCAAAAGCGAAGGAAATCATCGCCGCCCACCCGCGACAATAAATCGAATTAAACATTCGTGGTTCATTCGTGTGTATTCGTGGCCAACTCTGAACCGCCCTTCGACTGACCTCTGACATTTGACTGCTGACCTCTTTTCTTATCCCCTCAACTCTCGTCCCTCAACACTCCTTCTTTCCACCGGCTGACCGCTGACTTCTGACTGCTGACTTCTTTTCTTTTCACCTCTCACGTTTCACGTTTCATCTCTCAGGTTTCTATTCTTATGTTCCTTCTTCTTGGCGGATCTGGTTACGTCGGCGCGGCTTTTGCGCGTTATCTGACAAGCTGCGGCATCCCGTTTCGCAACCTGCGCCGTGCGGAGCACGATTACACGCAACTGGATGGACTGCGAACCCTGCTCCGTGAGACAAAACCGACTTTTCTGATCAACTGTGCCGGCTATACAGGTAAACCCAATGTGGATGCCTGTGAATTGCACAAGAGTGAATGCCTGTTCGGCAATGCCGTTCTACCGGGTATCATTCGCCAGGCCTGTGAGGATACCGCCACGTCGTGGGGTCACATTTCCTCCGGCTGCATCTATAGTGGATCTTTACAGCGGTCAGCGGTCAGCGGTCAGCGGTCAGATTTTGGTTCGGAGGGACGTGCTTCTGTGCGACCCCGTTGTGCGCTGGTCTCTGACCACGCACTCAATTCGACCGAAGGTCTAAAGTCCGCCTCCCAACCTTGTTGTGCGCTGGTCTCTGACCACGCACTCAATTCGACCGAAGGTCTCAAGTCAGCCTCCGAACCTTGTTGTGCGCTGGTCTCCGACCACGCTCTTAATTCGACCGAAGGTCTAAAGTCCGCCTCCAATCCCAGTCTGCCGACAGGCAAGATTCCAACTTCTAACTCTTCCCCGGTGCCCTATCTGTCCACTGCCAACTGCCCACAGACCACTATCGGCAACCCTCAACCCTCAACCCTCCACTCCCCCTCCGCCGGCTTCACTGAAACCGATCCTCCCAATTTTACCTTCCGGCAGAACAATTGCAGCTCTACAGCGGCACCAAGGCGCTGGGTGAAGAGGTTTTGGCGGGCGCAAGCAACTGCTATATCTGGCGCCTTCGGATCCCCTTCAACGAAGTGGACAGTCCGCGCAACTATCTTACGAAGGTCATGCGTTACGATCGGCTGCTGGAGGCCCAGAATTCGCTCTCGCAGCTTGACGAATTCGTTCGTGCTACCGTCGAATGCTGGCAGACGCGAGTCCCGTTTGGCATTTACAACGTTACTAATCCCGGTTTCGTTACCACGCATGAAGTCGTGGGGCTGATCAAGCAGAGTGGCCTGATCAAGAAACAGTTTAAGTTTTTCAAGGATGAAGACGAATTCATGCACTTGGCCGCCAAGACACCCCGCTCAAACTGTGTGCTCGACACCACAAAGTTACAAAAAACTGGTATCGAGATGACTGAAGTCCATGAAGCGATTGCCCAAGCACTGTGCAAGTGGAAAAAAGTTGAGTAGCTGCGCGCGTCAGCGCGTGGCATCTCTGAAATCCACCGAATCACGGCGATGGTTACTTCGTTTCTTCGACTGATCTCTGACTGCAGATCGCTGGCATCTTCTCTGCTTTCCTTAATTCCGACCGCCTACTGTAAACTGCCCCATGAACACCCTCAACCCTCGACTCTCAACCTTCGACTTTCTGACCTCCCTTCGACTCTGCTCAGGGGCTTCGGCTGACCGCTGATATCTGACTGCTGACCTCTTACTAAAATGACCTCCATTCTCATCACCGGCGGCGCCGGTTTCATCGGCGCCAACTTTATCCGCTATGTTTTGCAGGGTGATTCCGCAGTCCGCGTCGTCAATCTCGACGCCCTCACTTACGCCGGTAGTCTTGAAAACTTACGCGACTTACCTGACGCCACCCGTCACACCTTCATCCAGGGGGACATCTGTGATCGTCCCCTGATCGACAAACTTCTCCGCGAACATCAAATCGACACCATTGTTCACTTTGCTGCCGAATCTCATGTGGATCGTTCCATTCACAATCCCGGCCAGTTCATCCAAACCAACATCGTCGGCACGTTTACGTTATTGGAAGCCGCGCGCGCGGCGTGGTGTGCGAAAGATGTCAGAAGTCAGAAGTCAGAAGTCAGTAACAACCTGGCGACCTCTGACCTCCGACCTCTGTCCTCTGACCTCCGACCGCTGACCGCTGACCGCTGTTCTCCGACCTCTGACCTCCGACCGCTGACTGCTGACAACTGTTCTCTGAACTCTGTCGCTCCGCGCCAGCGCTTCCACCACGTTTCCACCGACGAAGTCTTCGGTTCGTTGCACTCCCACGACCCGGCCTTCACCGAAACCACTCCGTATGATCCGTCTTCGCCCTATTCCGCATCGAAAGCCGCTAGCGATCACATTGTCCGCGCGTATGCACGCACCTACGGACTGCCGGTGACCATGACAAATTGTTCGAACAACTATGGGCCGTATCAATTCCCCGAAAAACTCATTCCGTTGATGATTCTGAATGCCCTCGAAGGGAAACCGCTGCCGGTCTATGGGGATGGGATGCAAATTCGGGACTGGCTCTACGTTGAAGATCATTGTGAGGCGATTTGGAAAATTCTCCAGCACGGCCAACCCGGTGAGACCTACAACATCGGTGGCGACAACCAGCCGTCGAACCTGGAGATCGTCAGAACGATCTGTAGTCTACTAGACGAGCTAGTGCCTACAGCGGTCAGCGGTCAGCGGTCAGCGGTCAGTCCGCAGTCATTCCGGGCCGGACTCATCACCTTTGTCAAAGATCGACCGGGGCACGATCGGCGGTATGCGATGGATATTTCCAAGATCAAACGCGAACTCGGCTGGCAGCCTCGGCACACATTAGCCGACGGCCTGCGTCAGACTGTCCAATGGTATCTCGATCATCCCGAGTGGATCGCGGCGATTCGCGGTCAGGGTGGGTACCAGACATGGATGGAGAAGAATTACACAGCCAGGCAAGAGGTCAGCGGTCAGATATCAAAGGTCAGTGGGAAATAACATGCAGATTAACTCAGCAAAGGATCTGATCGTTTATAAGAAAGCATACAAACTGGCCATGAGAGTGTTCGAGTTAAGTAAAGGATTCCCGGCAGAGGAGAAGTTTGCACTGACCAGTCAAATTCGCCGCTCATCATGCTCGATCAGTCTCAATCTTCGTGAAGCATGGGCAAAACGACGTTATGAAGCTCATTTTGTCAGTAAACTGACAGATTGTGATGGCGAGACTAGCGAGACTGATTCCTCATTGGATTTTGCCAAAGACCGTGGCTACATCACAAGTGAACAACATTCCGAACTTACGTCTTTCTGTCAGGAAATTGGAAAGATGCTTGGCAGTATGATCCGGAACCCCAAGCCCTTTCTGACCTCTGTTCTCTGATCGATCATCATTTTTCCTCAGCTGCTGACCTCTGACTTCTGTCCTCTGACCTCTACCATTTATGAAAGGCATCATCCTCGCTGGCGGTAAAGGCACGCGTCTCTACCCGATCACCATTGGAATCAGCAAGCAACTCTTGCCGGTTTACGACAAGCCGATGATTTATTACCCGCTGTCCATGCTCATGCTCGCGGGGATCCGCGAAGTGTTAATCATTAGTACGCCAGAAGACCTGCCGCTGTTCCGCCGGTTACTTGGGGATGGTTCAAATTGGGGCCTGCGCTTCGAATACGCTGAACAGTCCGAACCGCGCGGTCTCGCTGAGGCCTTCATCATCGGCCGTCAATTCATCGAATCCCCTTCAACTTCCACGCCCTCTGCCAGTCTCCAGTCTCCAGTCTCCAGTCACAGGTCTCAGTTCCCAACCCTCAACGTTTACCCCGCCACCAGCGGTCCCTCCGCCATTCCTCAGACTCAGGTCTCAGGTCTCCAGTCTCCAGTCTCAGCTTCCCGCCCTCCCCAAACCGTCTGCCTAATCTTGGGCGACAACATTTTCTTTGGCGCCAGCCTCCCCGAAAAACTTCAGGTTGCCAGCCGACTCACCTCCGGTGCCACTGTCTTCGCGTATCAAGTGCGCGACCCCGAACGCTATGGTGTTGTTGAGTTTGATGCCACCGGCAAAGCCCTGAGCCTCGAAGAAAAACCCAAGCAACCCAAATCCAACTTTGCCGTTCCCGGCCTCTATTTCTACGACAAACAGGTGACCGAAATCGCGGCAAATCTGAAACCATCCCGACGCGGTGAACTGGAGATTACCGATCTCAACCGGATCTATCTGGAGCGCGGTCAATTGCGTGTTGAGACCTTGGGGCGCGGGACTGCCTGGCTCGATGCTGGAACCCACGAATCTTTGCTGCAAGCAGCTCAATTCGTCCAAACCGTCCAAGACCGGCAAGGCCTGATGATTGCCTGTCCCGAAGAAATTGCATTCCGCCTGGGTTACATTAACGACAAAGATCTGCTTGCCTTGGCCGCCCAGCGCCCGAATGCCTATGGCGAGTATTTGCAACGGCTGGTCGGATAAACGGCTGACGGATGTTTCACACAGAGTGCACTGAGAACACGGAGTGGGACGAGACGAACTTAATCATCTATGCAACCGCTAATTACGCTGATACCGCAGGTGGCCGCAAAAGAACGCATAGCTCACAAAGCCGAGTCCAGCCGATGCCGTCGTCATGCCTCAAAGTCTGGATAAGTGGGATAGGCATCTTGCCTGTCAGTCGTTTGAATTGATAGGCGGGACGCCTGACCTATCAACCCGCTCCTTACGCACGAGATGACCGAGATCATTCGACTGGTCAAAACTCACCGTGCCATGATCGAGAAGAAATGGAATGAACACTTTGAAATCTAAACAGATAGAGCCGACACAGGCGGTTGGCGTAACGTTTACAGACCTCCAATTCACTGTGGCACTCAAAGATGGTCGTTACTTGACAATCCCCCTTTGGCGGTACCCGCGTCTGGAGCGCGCCACAAGACTTGAGCGGAGGAACTGGAAGCTACTCGGTACCGGTGTGGTCATTCATTGGCCGGATCTGGATGAATTCATTGAAGTTGATCATCTCGTCCGCGGCTGCAAAGCGGCGGAACTGAAACAACTCTCCACTCTCCACTCTCAACCCTCAACCTCCTCCCTAAGTCTTCAGTCCAAAGTTTAACGTCTGTTCGCAAGTGTCTAACGGCCAAAGTCTAACGTCTCTCTTCATTAGGCACTTCCAACATGCTCGCCCCCTTATCTACTGAAATCCTGAACGAGTTACGCATTGCCTTGCGGCAGATTTACGGTGACAACCTGCGAGGTGTTTATCTCTACGGTTCCTACGCGCGCGCGGCGGCTGGGCCAGAATCCGATCTGGATGTGTTAATTGTCCTGCGGGATTTTCAGGACTACTGGCAGGAAATCAAGCGGACTGGCCCCGTGATTGCCCACCTGTCGCTGCAATATGGCATCACCATCTCCCCAGTGCGAATTCGTGAAGCCGCCTGGCAACACGAAGATTCACCGTTTCTGAACACAATCCGCCGCGAATGTATCGCTGCATGAAACAGAAGACCACGCAACTTCTGGAAAAGGCCTCATCAGCCATCGAGGCGGCGGATTTGTTGATGGCTGGCAACAAGGGCGAATTTGCCGCTGGTCGTGCTTACTATGCAATGTTTTACGTGGCGGAAGCGTTGTTGTTCGAGCGCGGGCTGGAATTTAGCAAACACAGCGGGGTTCATGCTGCCTTCGGCGAACATTTTGCCAAAACCAAGCAATTGGATCCCAAATTCCACCGGTACCTATTGGAGGCATTCGAATCTCGGCTGGATGACGACTATGGCGTGGACATTATCCTCAGCGCAGAAGCCACGCAGGAATTGATCGCCCGGTCACGCGAGTTTTGGGCTATCGCCTGTCAGTATTTGTCATCTGTCCACTGACCACTGACCGCTGATTGCTGACCTCGGACTTCTAGCAAACATTCAGGTTTCAGATTTCATCCTTCACGTCTCGACCACCCTCTTCCAATTTCCAACCCCAAACTTCTTCCGCCAACCATCCGTGCCATCTGCGTGCGCGGCATGAACTTGAAACCTGAAATACCAGACCAGAGCCGCCCTGATGGCAACCTCCAGTTACGTCAGACTACCATCGCCCAACTCACGGAAGCCGTGGGCGATGAGTGGATGGACTGGTACCGGATGACGCCCGCTGAACGCTGGCAGGCGTCCGGACAATTGTGGGAAACGTATCTCGCACTGGGAGGCAGTCTTGATCCAGAACCCGATACTCAAAGTCCTTTCTACATTCTCCTGCCATAACGTCAAGGCCCTGCTGATGGGCGGGCAGGCGTGCATCCTGTACGGGGCGGCGGAATTCAGCCGGGACAGCGATTTCCTCGTACTGGCGGACCAAGAGAATCTGGATCTTCTCCGATCTGTCCTGGAGGAATTACAGGCGGGTGTCATTGCGGTTCCGCCGTTTGAAGCGCAGTACCTGAAAAAAGGCCATGCCGTTCATTTCCGGTGCCAACATCCGGATGTTGCCGGCTTACGCATCGACGTGATGTCGGTTTTGCGGGGGTGTGATTCGTTTGCCATGTTGTGGAACCGCCGCCAGTCTATCCATCTGCAAGGCGATACCGAACCGGTTCGAGTGTTAAGTCTTCCCGACCTTGTTCAGGCAAAGAAAACCCAGCGCGACAAGGATTGGCCGATGATTCGTCGGCTGCTCGAGGCCGACTATCTGGCTGCCGTCAAGCCGAGTCAGGAAAAGATCCTTTTTTGGCTCAGGGAGAGTCGAACTCCAGAAATTTTGAGCCGTCTTTGTCAGGCAGACCCGTCTGCTGCGTCCTCAATTGCCGCCAGGCGCCCAGCCGTAGCAGCTGCCTTGTTGGGCGATCTCGACCGGTTGGCTGCTTGCTTGGTTCAGGAAGAGGTCGCGGAGCGGCGCCTCGATACGGGCTACTGGAAGCCATTGCGTCAGGAACTTGAATTGTTGCGCCATGGGAGGGCAACATAAACCAAGCAGTCTGCCACCATCTCCCAACTTCCAACTCCAAACTTCTTCCCCAAAATCATCCGCGCCATCCGCTTGATCTGCGGTTACCGGATTGCATCTAAATCCAAGTAATGTTACTGTAATGAATAATAACCGGACTTTCCATGACAACCCTAACCATTACCGCCTCAGGCAACCCCGCCGTGCGTCCGCTGCTGCAGTCCGCACTCGACAACGAACGGCAGGTCATCCAGGCAGGAATTTGCCAGACGGAACGGCGCCTCCGTCAGTTTGAAAGCCAATTTGGTCTTACCACGGTCGAGTTTCTTAGTCAGTATGCGGCGGACCAATTGGAGGAATCCTTGGAATATGACGACTGGATCGGTGAGCACCGACTTCTGAGCCACCTCCAGAACCAACTCGCCACACTCCACGAAGTTCGCATTGAGAATTGATGACTATTTTCCCACACCACAAACACTCCGGACCTTCCGGGACTGTCTCGG
>Ga0118677_10016033_pt1 | contig 10333 bp, 4 predicted proteins | sample AliMusrvi5mmetaG_FD_86154 | JGI IMG/M metagenome (GOLD analysis project Ga0118677, IMG submission 86154)
CACCGAGGACGGCGTCGAAAGCCTCCGCTCCACCCTGGAACAGGGGCTGCCTCCTGGCGTCAAATTCCTCCTCACCGCCCAAGGCGTGGACAAACGCCGCGGGTTCTGGAAATTCATCGAGAAAGCCGCCGAGGTCCAGGTCTTCGACCTCATCGATACCAGTCGCGACGGCTGGACCGACCAGGTGGCCTCCCTGGTCACCAAACGCGCCCGCGAACTCGGCCTCGCTTTCCAACCCGACGCCCTCGCCCTGTTCGTCCTGCTCGCCGGCGAGGCCACCCAGCAAATCGGCAACGAACTCGAAAAGCTCGACCTGTTCCTCGGCCCCGAGCGCCGCGAGGTCACCGCCGAGGATGTCCGCCAACTCGTCCCCCTCAGCCGCGCCGCCGCCGTCTTCGAAACCGGCCAAGCCATCCAAAAAGGCGATGTCGCCCGCGCCATCCACCTCATCGATCAACAGCTCGGTGCCGCCGAATCCGCCATCGGCATCATGCGCGCGTCTATCATACCGACCGTCCGCAATCTCTTCATGGCCAAGCTCATCAGCGAGAAATTCAAGGTGCCCACCGGCAGTTACGGAGCCTATTCGGGAGGGCTCAACCGTCTGCCGGAAGCTGATCGCGCCTGGCTGCCGCAAAAAAAGGATGGCAGCGGGGTCAACGTCTTTCCGATCTACATGTGTGTCACGATGGCCGGCAATTTCGAGCTGGAGGGGTTGCAAAAGGTCATGGAAGCCACCGTCAAGGCCGATCAGGCGCTGGTGACCACCGGCCTGGACCATCGGCTCATCCTGCACCGCTTGATCGCGGAGGTGGCCGCCGCCCGCAAGCCGTCGAACAAGATGCCGGCGGCGTCGCGGCGCTGAATTGCGGATGATTTGTGGATTGCCATTGCGCCGGGAGCCGCTAGGCTCCGTGCCCCTCCCATGACCACGTCCGAAATGTTTCAGCAGCATGTTCTTCCAACCTACGGGCGCTTTCCGCTGGTGGCGGTGCGCGGCGAGGGCACTCGCCTGTGGGACGACGCGGGGCGCCGCTACCTGGATTTTTGCACTGGAATTGCCGTGTGCTCGCTGGGCCATTGCCATCCGGTCTTGGTCGCGGCGCTGCGCGAGCAGGCCGCCACCCTCATCCACGTTTCCAATCTCTATCAGATTCCGCAGCAGGCCGCCCTCGCCCGCGAAATCAATGAGGAGCACGTCCGCCTCCCCGGCAGAATCTTCTTTTCCAACTCCGGCGCCGAAGCCAACGACGGTCTGATCAAGGCCGCCCGCCGCTTCGGCCATCGCCGCGCGCAGGCCGGTGGCGCGCCGCGTTTCGAGGTCATCACATTCCACCAATCGTTCCACGGCCGCACCCTCGGCGCCATGGCCGCCACCGGTCAGACCAAAATCCAGGAAGGCTTCGATCCCTTGCTGCCGGGCTTCCGCTACCTTCCCTTCAACGATTTGGCAGCGCTGGCCGAGGCGGTGCGGCCGGAGACCGCGGCGATTTTGATAGAGCCGGTGCAGGGCGAGGGTGGCGTCAACATTGCCACACCGGCGTTTCTGCGTGCCGTCGCAGCCCTCTGCAAAGAGCGCGACCTGTTGCTGTTTTTCGATGAGGTGCAGGCGGGCTTCGGTCGTTGCGGCCAAGCCATGGCCTGGCGCGCCCTCGCCCCGGAACTCGTGCCCGACGGCATTTCGTGGGCCAAAGGCATGGGCGGCGGCGTGCCCATCGGCGCGTTCTGGCTCAGCGACCGCCCCATCGACGCCACCGCCACGCCATTGGCCTCGTTGCTCGGCCCGGGCTCGCACGGATCAACTTATGGCGGCAATCCGCTGGTGTGCGCCGCGTCGCTCGCCGTGTTGCGGGAAATCCGCACTCAGGACCTCGCGGCCAACGCCCGCCACCAGGAAGCCCGCATCCGCCAAGCCATCACCTCCTGGCACCTCCCGGTCATCACCGCCGTGCGCGGCCTGGGGCTGTTGTTAGGAATCGGCCTCGACCCCGCCCGCATCCCCACTCCCGAGGGCAAAACCCCGGCGCTCGTCGTCGTCCAACGCCTGCTGGAAAAGGGCCTGCTGGTGCCAGCCGCCGGACCTAACACCATCCGCCTGCTCCCGCCCCTCAACGTGACTGATGCCGAAATCGACGAGGCGCTGGCCCTGATTCACGACGTCCTCTCAACTTTCTAACATCCGAATGAACCATTTCCTGTCCATCGAACAACTCAGCGCCGGCGACATCCACCGCCTGTTAGCCAGCGCCGCATGCCTCAAACGCGAACGCGGCGCTTACACCACCCAACCGCTCGCCGGCCAGACCTGGGCGCTCATTTTCACCAAGTCGTCCACCCGCACCCGCGTCTCGTTTGAGGTCGGCATCCGCGAGTTGGGCGGTTTCCCGATGTTCCTATCAAAAAACGACATCCAGCTCGGCCGCGGCGAGCCGATCAAGGACACCGCCCGCGTGCTCGGCCGCATGGTGCATGGCGCGGTCATCCGCACCTTCGCCCAACAGGATGTCAGCGACTTCGCCGCCTACTCCAACATCCCCACCATCAACGCCCTCACCGACGACGAGCACCCGTGCCAGATCCTGGCCGACCTGCTAACCATCATGGAGAGGTTCGGCGACCTGCGCGGCCGCAGGGTCGCCTTCATCGGCGACGGCTTTTCTAACATGACCCGCTCGTGGATGTGGGCCGCCAAGCACCTGGGCTTTGAACTGAGCGTCGCCGCGCCCCCCGCCTATCAGCCACCGCCGGACTTTCTCGCCGCCCTCGCAGCATCCAACATCACCATCACCGCTGACCCGGCCCAAGCCGCGCAAGGCGCCCACGTCATCAACACCGATGTCTGGCTCTCCATGGGCCAGGAGGAGCAAACCGACAAGGAACGCGAGTTCGCCGGCTTCCAGGTCAACGCCGCGCTTCTAACGAACTCGGCGCCCGACCACATCGTCCTCCACTGCCTGCCGGCCTATCGCGGCAAGGAAATCAGCGCCGAAGTCCTCGAACTCCACGCCAACACGATTTTCCAACAGGCCGAAAACCGCCTCCACGCCCAAAAGGCCGTCCTCGTCGAACTGACCGAGTGAGCGCCCTGCCATTTCCCCCTTGCGTCAGCCGATGATGCGCTTCGCTCACCGCCCATCCTAACAACACCAGCGGATTCTCGGCAGCCGCCTCGGGGACCCGTTTCCCCGCCCGCCAAGTCGGCGAATTCACCCTTCGTTCATCAGATCCTTGCCCGGAGACTGGAGTGCCCTGCCATCCTCGACCACAGCTTCCAACGAACCATCACCCTCCAGGTTTTGGCCGCGGAAGGTGGCCTGTCCGCCATCGGGCAGGTCCAGCGTGAAGTCCGTGGCGTTGGCGAACTTGACGACCAGACAGGAGGTGCGGGCTTTAATCCCATCGGCATCGATGGTGTGCTGTCGGGTGTCGAGAATGATATAGTGTGTTTCTCCTTTCCACGCGACCTTGATTCCCTTGTCGCCCTGCCAGTTCTCGATGGCCGGGCGCGATTCATCGGATTTGTATGGGAACAACACGACCAGGAACCCCTGGTCCTTTTGGCCCTCGACACGGCAAAGCACCTGCTTTTCGGTGAAGCATGTGCGGAACTTGGTCTGGTGCATTCGGGCTATGATCGGCTCGCACTGGTTGTGAATGAAAGTGTCTTTGTGGAGTTGCACCTGCGACGGCACGGCGACATATAGATCCGTGTCCACGCCGAATTGGCCGGAAAAGCGGGCACTGTGCCCGGCCAGTTCCACGTCGTCGGCAAACCACCAGGCGTTGAAGTTAGGGGTGCGTTGGTCGAAGCCGCCCGTGTCATCGCGCACGACGATATAGTTCATGCCAGCGGCGGTGGTCGCCTTGACATAAAGCAAGCGCCGCGTCCAGGTGAAGGCTTGCACAAGCGGAGTGGTCGGCGGCGGGGCCTGCGGGGCCAGTGCCATGGCATAGTTGTCTTGCCGCGTGGGAATCTCGTCAAGGGCTTTGACGAGCACCTTGCCTTCGAGCAAGGCCGCCGCGGGCGAGTCGGTGGCACGCGTTATCAAGCCCCGAGTTTCCGTGATCTGCTGGGTGTTCCGGTCGCAGCCGATCTGCCAGTGCGATCGCGGCGTGAGGCCGTCCAAGTCCACGTAGGGCTGGTGGTGGTCGTGGTACCAGTTGCCGGGCTGGCCCTTGCCGGGGGCCGCTGCGCCGCCGGGGAGAACATCCCACGCTAGCGTGTTGTGACTAACAGCCGTGCAGGCCATCGGCTGGTACATGGCCCCCTCGAAATCGGTTAGTGGCACGCCCTTTTCGTTCCAGACGAAACCCAACTGGTCGGCATTCGTATGGTCGATCATGAAATCGCCGCCGACCAGCGCCAGATAGGCCTCCTCCGGTGTGCCGAGTTCCCGATAACGCAAGAACGCACCGAAGCCACGGTTGACCTGCGGCCCCAATTTCAGCGGGCGCGGCGCAATGGCGGGATCAATCACCAGGGCATCCGGGATGCCCATGCCACCGCCCAAATCGCGCCCGCCTTCATTCCACAGTTGCATGAGTTGGCCGGCGAGTTCGGGATCGCTGCACTTGAAGAACCGCGCCAGGATCGCCGGCAACGGCGAACTGCCGGGCCGGGTGTCACCCTCGTTCATGAGCACGCGTATCCCCCAGCGTGGATCAACCGGCTTCATCAACTGCATGTAATAGCGGGCGAATTTCCGCAACGCCGGCGCCATTGACATATCTTCGGCCAGGCCGCTGTGGGCCAGCGCGATCCAGGCGTAAAAGCTCGTGCTCGCCACGCTGACGTAGTGCGGGCAACTGATATGAGTGCCGTCGGGCGCGTACTCCGTCTCTAACAGCATGTGAAAGTACCGGCCCGCATCCCTCAGCCACGCCTTCGCCAACGGATGATCGGAAAGCGCCGACGCCAGAACGACCCGCCCGCCCCAGCGCGCCACGGGCATGTTCATCGAACCCCAGCCATAGTTGATCTGCTTGTCGGACCAGGCGTCCTCGGACACCAGCGAGTATGTTAGAATCGCGAGTTTCCGCTTCAGGGCACGGGCCTGCTCGGGTCGGCACAACGGTGAACCGCACAGGTTGTCCACGCCGCCGGCGACAATGATCGCATGCCAGTAGCCGAGCATCCATCCTGGGTAGCCGACCGTGCTGTCCATGCCGTGCGACTCATAGCCGGCGATCATGCGGTCGGCCTGCTGGTTGATAGTTTCGTAGTCGCGGTCGAAGTTAGACTGGTCCTGCCGGCGCAGGAAAAAATCGAGCGTGGTGCCTGAGGCATCGGTCCCCCTGCCCTTGAGCCGCGCGTAGTAAGCGTCCCTTTCTTCCGGCTTGATGAACAAGCGAGGGTAGTCGTTGTTCATGGCCCAGTCGGTGATCCAATACCGGGTGATGTCCAGACCCATGCACCGCTGGACCCGCTCGGCATCCAGCGCGGTAGGCGAGGTGGCCACCGGGGAAAGCATCTCCTTGCGGCTGGATACGCGGATCGACCAACAGCGGCGGCCCAGGCCGATCGGGCACTCGAGTTCGAGTTGGGTGCCACCCTCGCGCGAGATCAACCGCATGTCGTTGGCCCCCGTGCGCAGCGTGATGCCTTTGGGCGTCGGCAGCACGTTCGGATTGCGCCAGCTCCTAGCCGAATGGGTGTACACAGCCAGCGCGTCCGCGGCGTCGTCCCCGGACCCGCATGTTAGATACCACAGGACCGAATCGGGCCGCCACTGGGTGTGACCGGCAAGGTATTTCTCGAAGCGCCGTGCCTTGCCATTGGCAAGAAAATACTCGGATAGCCCCGCGGAGTGCGCATCCGTTGCGACCCGGCCGCGCTCCGCATCGGTCGAGGCCTGGCCGTAATAGGTGATCTGGCTGGGCCGGTACGCGTCACTCGCGAGGCGCAACACCCAATTGTTAGGATGGGTCTCCTCCAAGCCCTCGCGGTCGCCGTACCAAGTCCACCATTCCCACGCCAGTTCGTCCTTGGCGTCGGCATATTTTTTGAACTGGTACTTGGCGTCAGGGCCAATGTCGAAGGTTTCGTCCACGTCAATCGAGTGCGAGCCGCTCCACAGCCCGACGGTCACCACGTGGGTTCTGCCGTTGTCGAAGGTTGTCGTGACCCGGGCCGCGAGATGCACCGGGCCTTTTTCCAACAACTCGGTCGTCGAACCAACGGGCTTGGCCGTCGTCGTGGCGTAGCTGCCGCCCCCGGTCCATTGCCCCGAAGCCATGCGGATGCCGAGGACGGGGGAAACATTGCCCGTCGCACCGTTGTTCAGCCTGACCGCGGTGTGCTTGTTAGCCAACACCAGGCTGCCCGGCTCGGCTGCCATGCTCAGGTCGGTTTGCACCGGACCCTGACAGTCGAGGTCCGCGGTGAGGGTGGTGGTGGCGTCCTTGGCCAATTCATCAATGAGCAACAGCACGCGGATTCCGCCCGGGCTAGTGACGACCTGCGCCGGGATGGGTGTGCCATCGCGCATTACGAGCACCTTCTCGCTCTTTGCCCCAGGGATTTCCCAGCAAATCGGCTCGCTAACCCACGGGCGGCCGAGATTGTCCTTGATGATGAGGCTGTGCTCGGCCGCCTGACCCGCCTGTCCCATGCCTAACAGCAATACGCACAACTCCGCGCAACCAAGGAGGCGAGTTACTCCGTGTCCCCTCGCCCAGGGGGGACACCCTTGTCCCCCTGCCCATGTGTCACGCGAGTTCAGCCGCCAACCGACTCCCCTTGCTCTCCACATGAGCCCGTGCCGCCACGCGGGTGATTGACAACTCAGTTGCCTTGCCATGGCTGGATGCTCCCGGCCGATTCCAGGTTTGTCAACCGGCAAATTCATCGCCGGGATGCCACAACGCCGACGGCTCAAATCGTTGCGTCCGCCCTCGCGCAACCTCACCCAATCCCTTTCTGCAAATCCCTAACACACCACAGCGCTCCGGCCGCCGCCGTCGCGTTGCCCCGCAATTTCCGCGCGCCGTCCTTGCGCTTTTCTCCGAACCGCTCCCGGCACGTTCGAAACACCTCGTCCACAAACGCCCGACTCCCGATCACCGCCCCGTCCGAAAAATACCTCACCCGACACCGCAACATCCTGCCCAGCGCCACGTCCCGGCTCCGCTCAAGTTGCGACAACTCCGCTTCCACCACCTCCTTCTTCATGCCTTTCCTAGCCACTTTCATCTCCCGCTTCCCATCCTCGCTCACCACTTCCTTCAACTTCTCCTCGCCCTCGTCTAGCAAAAGCATCCGGTACTCCTTCGACACATTTCCCGCCCAATGCCGCGCATCCGCGTCATATCCCTTGTGCGCCATCAAGGCCCGTACCAGCCCAGCCCGCGCCTTTTTGCCATCGCCTCTCGCGCCGCCGCCCATCGCCTCCCCGTAACTACTCCAGCGGTATTCCGCCGGGTCCGTCACCATGCCCGCCCTCACCGGGTTCAAGTCGATATAGGCCGCCATCGTCCGCGCCGCCAGCCCGTCCTCCACCAGCACGCTCTTGAAGCGCGATTCCCACAGCGCACCCGTCCGCTCGTGCCTGGTGTTGAACCACCGGCTGAAGCGCAGCAGCAACGTCTTCATGAACTCCCCCAGGTCGTGCATCCGATAGGTGTAGCGTTCATGAAGCTCCCGCACCAAGGACTCGTCCGCCAGGCCGTCCTTCACATTCTGCCGCAACTCCGCCAACTCCTTCGCCACCACCTCCACCTGCGCCCGGCTGTAGATCGCCCGCAGCCGGTGCAGCAACTCGTTGTCCGACAAGCCCCCTTTCGCCATTGGCGGCACTTCCAGCAGCAGGTGAACGTGATTTCCCATAAGACAGTACGACAGCACCCGGCAGCCCGAGAAATTCTCGTACATCCTCATGTACGTGCGAAATTGCTCCTTCTCTTCCTGCCCGAAGGCCAGCCGCCGCTCCACCACCCGGGTGATGCAGTGGTAAATCACCGGTCGTTCGGTCGAGTCCTTCCACGGGGCCAGCCAGCGCGCGCGTCTCACGAGGGTATTGGGGTTGGGTTTCCGGGCCGCCGTGACACCTGTCACAGCAACTTCAACCGCAGCCTATACTCCGCCGTGCCAACCGCAAGGAAAAACTTAATTATTTTTCCGACCCTCTAATTCGCTAATTATTTTTCCGACCCTTCGCAGAATCCGGCGGGCGTTATGGCGCTCGCTCGTTATGGCGCTCGCTGGTCAGTGAGCCGCTAGCCAGTTGGGGCCGATGCCGTGTTCCACTTCGATGGGGACGTGGTGGGGCAGGGGCAGGGCGGTTCGCATGGCGTGGAGGATTTTGGGGACGAGTTGGTCCTGTTCGGATAGGGCGAGGTCGAACACCAGTTCGTCGTGGACCTGCAACAGCATCCTGGTTTGACAGGCATTGTCCCGGAGCAAGGCGTCGATGTGGATCATGGCGAGTTTGATCATGTCTGCGGCGGTGCCTTGGATGGGGGTGTTGATGGCGGCGCGTTCGGCATTGCTGCGGAGGTTCTGGTTGGAGGAGGTGAGGTCGGGGAAGGCGCGCCGCCGGCCGCTTAGGGTTGCGACGTAGCCCGCCTCGCGGGCCTGGGCGATGGTGCGCTCCATGAACTCGCGGATGGCGGGGTACTCGCGGAAGTAGGCGTCGATGATGGCGGCGGCCTCGCTGCGGGGAATGGCCAGGCGCTGGGAAAGGCCGAAGGCGGAGATGCCATAGATGATGCCGAAGTTGACCATCTTGGCGGTGCGGCGCATGTCAGAGGTGACGTCGGCCGGCGCCACGGCGAAGACCTTGGCGGCGGTGGTGGTGTGGATGTCCTCGCCGTTCTGGAAGGCGGCAATCATGGTGGCGTCTTGCGACAATGCCGCCATCACCCGCAGCTCGATTTGCGAGTAGTCACAGGAGAGAATCTGAAATTTCAAATTTGAACTTTCAGATTCCCGCGGCACGAAGGCCTTGCGGATTTTGCGGCCGGCCTCCGAGCGCACCGGGATGTTCTGGAGGTTCGGATCGGACGAGGCGAGGCGACCGGTGGCAGCCACCAGTTGATGGAAATGCGTGTGGAGGCGGCCGGTTTCCGCAACCAGGTGGTTGGGCAGGGCGTCCAGATAGGTCGATTTGAGTTTGGTGGCCTCGCGCCAGGCGAGGATGTCGCTGATGATCGGGTGCTTGCCCTCGAAGGTGGCGAGCGTCTGCTCGTCGGTTTTGAATTGGCCGGTTTTGGTCTTCTTGGCTTTCTCGTCGAGGTTGAGGTGCTCGAAGAGGATCTGGCCGAGTTGTTTGGGCGAGGCAATGTTGAAGGGTGTGCCGGCGTGTTGTTGGATCGAGGCGGCCAGCGCGTCGATCTGGAGTTGCAGCTCATCGCCAATGGACTTGAGCGAGCCGATGTCAATGGCGATGCCCTCCATCTCCATGCGCACCAGCACCGGCAGCAGCGGGCCTTCGATGTCTCGCATCACCTCCTGCTGGCCGGAGGCGGTTAGCAAAGGCCGCAGCTTCTGCGCGAGCTGATAGGTCACGTCCGCGTCCTCGGCCGCGTATTCCGCCAGGTTGGCCAGCGGAATGGCGGCGACGTCGATTTCCATCGCGGGTTGTCGGGCTGCCGCAAACTCGAACAGATCGTCGGTGACGGGTGGCGGCGGAGCCTGGCGCTTGGCCAGCGATGCCACCTCGACGAACTTGACCGGCGTATATCCTAACAGGCTCTCCGCCAGATAGTCCATCGCGTGGCGCCGTTCGGGAAACACCAGGGCATCAGCAAGCATGGTGTCGAAAAACGGCCCGGCAACCTCGATTCCGTGGTGTTGCAGGATGGATAGATCGAACTTGAGGTTGTGGCCGATTTTTTCCGCCGCCGTGGCGAACACCGATCTGAGATCCGCTAGCTGCGACTTGAGGTCCGAGATGGGAAGGTACCAGGCTTCGTGAGCTTGCCAGGAGAAGGCAATCCCGAGCAGCTTGGCGGAAAAGCGGTCGAGCCCGGTGGTTTCGATGTCGAAGCAGAATGTCTTCTGGTGCGGGAGTTCGGCCAAGAGTTGCTGTTGGAGCTCCGGGGTGTCGGCTAGATGATAGATGTGATCGACCTCGCGGATGGTGCGGAGCGGGCCGGCGGGGACGGGTGCGGCGGTGGTTTCGGGTTGCGAGGCACCGCTTGGGGGCTGGGCGTCTTCAGCGCTTGGGTTGGCCGCAGCGGGGGGAATTGCGGGCGGAAGCTGCGGGAATCGAGGGAATGCGGAAATCGATGGCGGGTGATGGCGGGCGTTCCATGGTGGAAATGGAATATGCGAAACATCTGGACAAAATCCGTTTTGCCGCAACGGCGGTGACCCGACAGCCTTCGATTCAAC
>Ga0118677_10016034_pt1 | contig 10333 bp, 10 predicted proteins | sample AliMusrvi5mmetaG_FD_86154 | JGI IMG/M metagenome (GOLD analysis project Ga0118677, IMG submission 86154)
AGACGGCACCCATCTAAGTTGAGCAATCAATATGATGAAGGCATAGTCCAGGGAGTAGCGAAAGCTACACAAACCGGAATCCTTTGGTCCCAGGTTCAAGTCCTGGTGGGCCCACCAGAAAAGCAAACCCTCATCAGCAATGGTGGGGTTTTGTCTTTTGAGCGTTACTTTAAGTAACGCTTAGTAATAGAATTGAATCAAGTGGTATTAAGTGATACGAGACGTTTTTAATTTCTCGTAGGAATCAAGCCAATTGAAATACTGTCTGTATAGCAGGACGCTGACAACCATACCCCAGACCATTCCAGTAAACATTCCAGCAAGCATCATACTCAGACTTAGGTACTGAATTTCACTTTGTTGCAAAACTTGAGTGAAAATGACTGCTCCTAATGTCATCCCTAGTAGCATCCAAGTTGAGCATAGTAAATTTTGCGCCAACATTGAACATAGCTTTTTACACTGAGGCCTCAAGTACCTTAAGCTTGGGATTGCTGCAATACCACCTATGAGCATACCAATATGCATGAATGGCATTAATCTCATGTGCAACTGCAGCGAATCCATTAAAGAAAGAGACTGACTTGTGGAACAGATGGTCGCAATAGTAGCGATAGGTGTAATTTGTATATCAATCAATAGTCCAGCTAACATTCCCCCAAAACCTAAGGAAAGCATGACATGCGGGGGTGAGAGACCAAGACGTTGTGGTCGCAATTTTCCAAGCGCATAGCAACCCAGCGCGATTCCCAATAGGGAGAGCCATTGAAATGACCAGAATTTTTCTGAAGTTTCAAAGGTAACCAAATAAAGGGTTGCACCTACCGCAAAGATAAGCCCAGCTGAAACTATTGCGTTTATGTTTATTTTCATTGCTTTTGGCTAAAATTCATTTTTTGATTATGTGGGAGTTTCTTTTTTTCTGCTGACTTCACTTTTGACTAAGTTTGAGGGGGTAATGTATTTGCTGCAGTGCAAAAAATACATAAGTCTTATTTATAGTTTATAAAGATTACATAAAAAACATTTAATAAAAATACTAATTTTTAAAGGAGACAAAATGATTCCTCCGGAATTTGATTACCATGCGCCAACTTCTGTAAGTGAGGCCATTACCCTGCTAAATGATTTGGGTGAAGATGCCAAAATATTAGCTGGCGGCCATAGCTTGCTACCCATGATGAAATTAAGATTTGCTGAACCCGCACACCTGGTGGACTTGAATCGTATTCCGCAATTGAAAGGTATTCGCGAAGAGGCTGGCCTGATAAAAATTGGTGCAATGACGATTGAAAACGACATTCTTGATTCAGATTTATTGAAAGAAAAGGCTTCCTTATTACCCAAAGCTGTTCAATGGATTGCAGATCCTCAAGTACGCAATCGTGGAACCATAGGCGGCGATATTGCTCATGGTGACCCTGCTAATGATCACCCTGCAATTGCAATGGCCCTAGATGCTACTTTTGTATTGCAAGGTCCCCAAGGAGAGAGAAAAGTGAAGGCAGTAGACTTCTTTCAGGGAACCTATATGACGGATATGGCTTCAAATGAAATTTTGACCGAAATCCAATTTGCCCCCTTGGCCAAAAATACGGGTTGTGCTTACGAAAAATTAAAGCGCAAAACAGGGGATTGGGCTACCGCTGCAGCTGCTGTAGTGTTGCAGATGAGTCAAGGAAAAGTGTCGATGGTACGTATTGGCTTAACCAACGTCGCAGATACAGCACTTAGAGCAACTAAAGCGGAAGAATTACTGATTGGCAAAGAGTTAAATGCAGAGACCCTGAGTCTAGTTGCTGCTGCTGTAACTGAAATTTGCAATCCAGCAGAAGACCTGCGTGGTGATGCTGAGTACAAAACAGCTATGGCAGGCGAAATGACAAAACGTGCATTACTTGATGCAGCGTCCCAAATCAGTTAATTCCAAACGGAGCAATAGATCATGAGTAAAAAATTAGTAAGCATGACCATAAATGGCAAAAAAGTAGAGGAGGCCGTAGAACCAAGATTACTTTTGATACATTTCCTGCGTGAAAATCTCAATTTGACTGGTGCTCATATTGGTTGCGAAACTGGTCATTGTGGTGCCTGTACAGTGGACATTGATGGTAAGTCGGTGAAGTCTTGTACGGTTTTAGCAGTGCAGTCCGATGGCGCAGATATTTTGACTGTGGAGGGCTTGGCTAAAAACGGTGTCCTGAGTGCTGTTCAGGAGGGATTTCATCTTGAGCATGGTTTGCAATGCGGTTACTGTACCCCAGGAATGTTAGTGCGTTCTTATCGATTGCTAGAAGAAAATCCTAATCCAACAGAAGCTGAAATTCGTGCTGGTATTTCAGGAAACTTATGTCGCTGCACCGGTTATCAAAATATTGTGAAGGCTGTGCAGTATGCTGCCAAAAAATTACAAGAAACTGCTGCTGCCTAATTATTCAATTAAAGAATACAAATTTAGCTTGATGTAAAGCTTGATAGGAGATGTAAATGAATGCACCATTGAAGGAACGTGAAGCAGCATTAATGGGTATGGGTGACTCTCGCCTGCGTAAGGAAGATGCGCGATTTATCCAAGGCAAAGGAAATTATGTCGATGATATTAAGTTACCGAACATGGTTTACATGGATATTGTTCGTTCTCCCCTTGCTCATGCGCGTATTAAGAAGATAAATAAAGAAGAGGCCTTAAAGATTCCTGGCGTTCTAGCCGTTCTTACTGCCGATGATTTAAAGCCTCTCAAACTACATTGGATGCCCACTTTGGCAGGTGATGTTGCTGCAGTTTTAGCAGATGAGAAGGTGCATTTTCAAATGCAGGAGGTTGCAGTAGTTATTGCTGAAACACGCTATGCGGCAGCTGATGGTAAAGAAGCGGTTCAAGTTGAGTATGAAGAGTTGCCTGTTGTCATTAACCCATTTGATGCGCTTAAAGAGGATGCTCCTATTTTGCGTGAAGATCTCATTGAAAAGATGGAGGGCGCGCATGGAAAGCGTCATCACCCGAATGATATTTTTACATGGCAAGCTGGCGATGCAGAAGCTGTAGATGCAGCCTTTGCTAGCGCAGAGGTGGTAGTTAAGGAAGATTTGCTGTACCCACGTGTACACCCATGCCCGCTAGAAACTTGCGGATGTGTAGCCTCTTTTGATCCAATTAAGGGAGACTTAACAACTTACATTACTAGTCAAGCCCCTCACGTTGTCCGTACTGTAGTTTCAATGCTCTCTGGCATTCCTGAATCTAAGGTCAGGATTATTTCTCCTGATATTGGTGGAGGATTTGGTAATAAGGTCGGCATTTACCCCGGCTATGTTTGTGCCATTGTTGCCTCTATTGTGCTTGGTCGTCCTGTGAAGTGGATTGAAGACCGTATCGAGAATCTTTCATCTACGGCATTTGCTCGTGACTATCACATGACTGGTGAGCTTGCTGCTACTACTGATGGAAAAATTCAAGGGCTGCGCGTTAACGTATTGGCTGACCATGGGGCATTTGATGCCTGTGCTGACCCTACTAAATTTCCAGCCGGTTTATTCCATATTTGTTCAGGCTCTTATGACATCCCGGCAGCCCATTGCACTGTAAGAGGTGTGTATACCAATAAAGCGCCTGGCGGAGTTGCTTATCGTTGCTCTTTTCGTGTAACCGAAGCCGTTTATTTGATTGAGCGAATGGTTGATGTATTGGCTCAAAAACTCGATATGGATAAGTCGGAAATACGTAAAAAGAACTTTATTCGTAAAGAGCAATTCCCGTACACCTCCGCATTTGGTTTTGAGTATGATTCTGGTGACTACCATACTGCCTTAGATAAGGTTCTAGAGGCTGTTGATTACAAAGCCCTTAGAGCAGAGCAAGCTGCTAATCGTGCTGATCCTAAAAGTAAAACCCTGATGGGTATTGGTTTGGTTACTTTCACTGAAATCGTGGGTGCTGGACCAAGCAAAATCTGTGATATTTTGGGAATTGGCATGTTTGATTCATGTGAAATTCGTGTTGATCCAACTGGCAGTGCGATTGCCAGAATGGGCACTATTTCACAAGGTCAAGGTCATCAAACAACCTATGCGCAGATTATCGCTACTGAATTAGGGATTGAGTCGAATCTGATCAGAGTTGAAGAAGGGGACACGGATACAGCTCCTTATGGACTTGGCACTTATGGTTCACGCTCAACTCCTGTTGCTGGCGCTGCGATTGCAATGGCGGCCCGTAAAATTCATGCAAAAGCAAAGAAAATCGCTGCCTCATTATTAGAGGTTAGTGAGAATGATTTAGAGTGGGAAGTGGATCGCTTTAAAATTCGTGGTAATGACGACAAGTTCAAGACTATGAAAGATATTTCTTGGGCTGCGTATCACCAGCCTCCAGCTGGATTAGAGCCTGGCTTAGAGGCAACGTATTATTATGATCCACCTAATTTTACTTTCCCATTTGGCATATACCTTGCAGTAGTCGACATTGATCGTGCCACAGGCGTGACTAAAGTAAGGCGTTTTTATGCATTAGATGACTGCGGCACCCGAATTAATCCTATGATTATTGAAGGTCAAATTCATGGTGGATTAACTGAGGGTTATGCAGTTGCGATGGGTCAACTTCTATCCTTTGATGCGCAAGGCAATATTCAGGGTAATTCCTTGATGGATTACTTCTTGCCCACCGCAGTTGAGACGCCTCATTGGGAGACTGACCATACGGTAACGCCATCACCCCATCATCCGATTGGTGCAAAAGGCGTTGCCGAGTCTCCACACGTAGGTAGCATTCCAACCTTTACCTCTGCAGTAGTAGATGCCTTCTCTTATAAAGGGGTGACGCACATAGATATGCCACATACCTCGTTCCGAATTTGGAAAGAGTTAAAAAAGCATGGCTTAAACCTAAATTAAGATAGAGATCGGTAATGGAAGTCACCATTGATAAGCAATATCCCATCCCTGCCAGCATTGAAAATTGCTGGGAGGTTTTATCCAACATTACTGATCTGGCTACCTGTATGCCAGGAGCCTCAATTACCGAAAAAATAGATGACTCTAATTACAAGGGGAGCGTCAAAGTTAAAGTAGGTCCTGCAACAGCGGCCTTTGCAGGCGATATTGAGGTGCAGGGCATTGATCCTACAAAAAAAGAAATCCGCATGCTTGGTAAAGGTGCAGACAAGGGCGGGTCATCAGCCTCAATGCAACTGACTGCAAGTTTATTGGCTCAGGCTGATGGAACTACTAACTTGGTTGGCAAAGCAGATGTCATTGTCAATGGCAAATTTGCTCAGTTTGGCGGTCGTATGATGACCTCAGTTTCCGATATGATTTTGAAGCAATTTGCTGACAATTTTTCTATAAAAGCGCAGGCTCTCACAACCGTAAATGCACCTGTTGACACTAGTCATGCAGACTCAGCCCCCATTATAAATAATGCTGCTGCTCCTAAAGCACCACATACTGAGTTAAACGGCCTTGCAATTGCTTGGATGCTTATTAAGGATTTCTTCAAAGGCTTAGTTGGTAAAAAAAGCTGATGAATGTTCAGGACATATCTGAGCTCCTTGCTAAATCATCTTATGTAGCTGACGATAGTCTGTCTGAGATGGTTTGGATGGGACTGACAATTGATCGACCCTTACTGCTTGAGGGTGAGGCGGGCGTTGGAAAAACCGCTATCGCTCATGCTTGCTCAGTTGGTCTCAATAGGCCTTTATTTCGCTTACAGTGCCACGAATCTTTAGATTTAAATCAAGCAGTTTATGAGTGGAACTACAGTCGTCAACTATTAGAAATACGACTCAGAGAGGCGGAGGGCGGAGATAAATCTGGGCTAAGAAATGAATTATTTAGTCAGGAGTTTTTACTTCAGCGTCCCTTAATGCAAGCTATTACTTCCCCCGTGCCCTCGGTTTTATTGATTGATGAAATCGACCGAACTGATGAGGCTTTTGAGGCTTATCTTCTAGAGGTATTAGGGGAGTTTCAGATTACCGTTCCGGAGCTAGGAACAATAAAAGCAATTACGCGTCCTTTGGTTATATTAACAAGTAATGGTACGAGAGATTTATCTGACGCTTTGCGTAGGAGATGTCTGTACCACTATGTGGATTATCCATCAATCCCGCGAGAGTTGACCATTGTCCAAACACTCATACCGGAAGCTAATTTAGAGCTTTTGCAACAAGCCGTTATCTTTGTACATCAGTTGAGAAAAGAAGACTTAGATTACACACCCGGTATTGCAGAAACACTAGATTGGATTAGACTTTTGTGCGCACGTAAGTTAGAAAAATTACCTGAGACTCCGGAGGAATTTGTTGGCACTCTCTCAGCTTTGTTAAAGACTCGAAATGATCAATGGCAGGTATCTACACAAGTACTATCTAAGTTAATGGGCTCTGGAAATCGTGTTGGCATTGATGCTGGGGTCGTTACTTCAAGAAAGTAATTTCTTTTGACATCCAGATTGATGTTTACTTCACCAGAACCCACAGAAGAAATCAGGCAATTTGTAGCTCACCTCCGAGAGAGCGGTTATGTCATTGGTCTTTCTGAATTAAATGCGATTATTCAAATCGCTCTTTTAGCTGGTGTCCAAGACTATAGGCGAATCGAAAAATATTGGCGTGCTCTTGCTTCCTCATCTCATAAGCAATGGGAGCAATTTCCAATGTTGTTTGAGAGTTACTGGTTTCCAAAAAAACTAAAAGGAAGCACAAAGTCGTCAGGTCAAAAAAAACAAGGAAAATCTTTACCTGAGTTGATTCAAGAAATTAAAGGTGAAGCTGGTACCACCAAGCCCGGCCAAAATGGATCAACGGTTGGGCTGGGATCTGCAGACAATGAAACTGATGCCGCTGGGCAAGAGCAAGGTCAAGGAGGCGCAAGTAAGGTTGAGCCCTTAGCTGAAAAGCCTCTGGGTGAGTGGATGCCAGAAGATAGCCGCTACTTAGATGGTTTGATTGCCCCATTACAGGCCAGGCTAAAACGAAAGCTCTTGCGACAATATAAAAATCATCCTCATGCAAATAGAATTGATTTACGTAAATCTATTCGTAAAGCAGTGAGTAATGCTGGTGAGCTGATTTCATTGCATATGAAACAGCGTAAAACTACTCCCCCAAAAGTTTTTATTTTGGTTGATGTCAGTAAATCAATGGAATCACATGCGCAATTTTTCTTGAGAATGGCCCGTTCTTTCTGTCAAATATTGAATGCAAGAGTATTTGTATTTCATACTAGCCTCATTGAAGTGACAGCTTTAATGAAAAAAGAGAGTGGTCGTGTGCAGGAGAAGATTAATTCGGTTGCGTTTGGATTCGGCGGCGGAACAAAAATAGCAACTAATTTAGAAACTTTCTTAATTAAAAGCAAAATTGGCCCCTCTGGTAATAAAATTAGAGGTATAGGGCGAGATGATATCGTTTTTGTTTTAAGTGATGGATATGATACTGACGCCCCAGAGCAAACATTTGCCGCATTAACTGCAATTAGAAATAAGGGTGCTAAGATATTTTGGTTGCACCCCACGGTTCAAAAACCTCAGTCAGAAGCAATTCGTTTGAGCGAGAGCGCTATATCTGGATTTATGGCGGTCAGCCATTTGGGCAGTCTTGAGGGGCTGGTAGATTTAATTTCGGGTCATCAGAATCAAGTTTATTCAAACACTATGAGATTGGAAACGTAATGGGTTGCATTTTGAAGCAGGGTGGCGGACTTTATTCTCGAGTACGGGTAGGCGCTGTTTTATTAGCGGCTGGAGAGGGTAAGCGAATGGGAGGTGTACCAAAAGCCTTAATTGAGTTAGGAGGTGTTCCCCTGATCAATCGTCAATTGATTGCATTAAGCGGTGCTGGTGTTGATGAGGTGGTGGTAGTGACTGGGCATTATCATGAACTAGTTGAGCCATTGGTAGAGCAGTTCCCAGTGCGAATTGCTCGTAATTCTCACCCTGAAAATGGACAGCATTCTTCGGTACGACTGGGCCTAGAGGCGCTGGGCGGTAACTTTGATGCAGTCATTATGGCTTTATGTGATCAGCCTTTGATTAATGCCCAAGATATCACTCAATTGATTGCTGCATTTAAAAAACGTAAGTCTGGTGAAATTATTCTTCCTGTGGTTGGTGATCAGAGAGGAAATCCTATTGTCATTAGTGGTGTCGCCATGAATCAAATTTTAGATGCTGGAACAAATATGGTGTGCAGAAAATTCATGGATTCTCATCCTGAGATGGTAGATCACTTTCAGACTGAAAACGAGCATTTCATTATGGATGTAGATTCTCTTGATGATTTAGTAAATTTTGAGAAAAAAACTGGGTGGAAATTATCTATTCCGAATTTATCCAATCATTTAGAAGTTGAAAGTGGGAATAGTGAACCAGTCTATATGGCACTTCAAAGATTAGTGACGAAATGCTAACTTCAAATTGGCCCGTACCAATTGCGAGCTATCATTGCTCAGATGCGCGTGATATTAATTTAACCTTATCACGCGTTTTTCAAACTATGCGTATTGCTGATTCTCTTGATGAGAATAGTAAATCAGGCGACCCTAAAAAGTTTTATGCCAGTAATGATCAACTTCTGCAGCGAATAGATATTCCAGAGTTTAGTAAGCTAATCCAATTTTTTGCCGACTCTATCCAGAAAACAGTTGGAGCTGCTAATGCTGGGGTCTGGCCACAAGGTAAGATGTCCTTGCAATTAGAAATCATTGGTTGCTGGTATCAGATTCAAAATGGTATGGCTTTTCATGACGTACACACACATGGTAATTGCTCGTGGTCTGGCGTCTATTATGTTCAGGTCGATGATGAAGTAAAAAGGGTGTCACACCCTGAAATGGGTAGTGCAAATGGTGTAACAAGATTTTATGGGCCATACAGTCAATGGCAGGGAGGTGGGTATATGGATATTGGAAATACTTACCTTCAAAAAAATAGCATTGACATGTCGCCTGAGGAAGGTAAGCTAGTCATATTTCCTTCATATCTTCCTCATATGGCAATGCCGTATGAAGGTGAAAAGGATAGAATCATTGTTTCTTTTAACGTCCAAATTCACTCAAGCCAAGGTGATCAAATATTTGGCTTTGATTCAAAGTAAGCTAAACAATACTTCGGTTTTATGGAAAATTTAGATTTAATAGTTTTAAGAGAGATATTAGAGTGGCGTAAGGCTGGAAAAAAAGTCATGCTTGCTACCGTAGTTAGAACATGGGGCTCATCTCCGCGCCCCATTGGCTCAATTATGGCCCTTTGCGAAAATGGTAGCGTGATAGGCAGTATCTCTGGTGGCTGTATTGAAGATGATCTCATTCGCACTTTTAGTGGAAAAGATCAATTCCCATCGGGGCCACCCAGATTCTTAAAATATGGCATTACGGCTGATGAAGCGCATCGTTTTGGACTTCCTTGCGGCGGTACCTTGGAGGTATTACTTGAGTTTCAGATTGATGTGGGCGTACTAAATGAGTTAATTGAGCAGCTCACTAAAGGCTCTTTAGTTCAGAGGAAATGTAACTTAAGTAATGGGGTAGTTTCTCTCAAAAACGTAATAACTCCAACGGAATTGACATTAACAGATACGGAGCTAGTAAATACATTTGGACCTGAATTTCGAATGTTGATTATTGGTGCTGGACAACTTTCTGAGTATTTAGCAATCATGGCTATCTTTAATGGTTTTAATGTCACTGTATGTGATCCTCGAGAAGAATACAGGGGCAGCTGGAATGTCAAAGGTGTGACACTTACTTCGGATATGCCAGATGATGTGGTTATCGCCATGAAGCTCGATAGTCGGAGTTGCGTGGTTGCCTTAACCCATGATCCCAAGCTAGATGATTTGGCATTATTGGACGCTTTACAAACAAATGCATTTTATATAGGGGCTATTGGATCAAGACGAAATAGTACGACTCGCCATCAAAGGTTAATAGAGCATTTTGGATTTACAAAAGAATCTTTGTCTAAATTGAGAGGTCCAATAGGCATTTATATCGGTAGCAAAACCCCTTCGGAAATTGCTGTAAGTGTTATGGCTGAGATATTGGCAGTTAAAAATAATATTCAACTTCCTCGTGACATGGATGTGGCGGCAGCAAAGACAGCCATCGCTGCTCCCCATAATGATCCTGGGGACGTTATTTGTGGAATCTGATTGTTAATATAGCGGTATTAATCTAGTGAAGTTAATTTAATATGAAACTACTGTTGAGGGTGTAGAGACTAGACGGCACCCATCTAAGTTGAGCAATCAATATGATGAAGGCATAGTCCAGGGAGTAGTGAAAGCTACACAAACCGGAATCCTTTGGTCCCAGGTTCAAGTCCTGGTGG
>Ga0118677_10016035_pt1 | contig 10332 bp, 12 predicted proteins | sample AliMusrvi5mmetaG_FD_86154 | JGI IMG/M metagenome (GOLD analysis project Ga0118677, IMG submission 86154)
GCCTCTACTTATCCCTTTGCTGCTTTTCGTCATTCTTGTATGTAAACTATTCTATTTCCTCTGGCCTTGGCTGAGATTAGATAGATTTTATATGCCGATACAACAGAAAAAGGAAAAGAAAAAAATGAAAATATATGTCCCAAAATTTTTATATCACTCCAAGATGAAATTTAAACATGTGCATAAGGAATTGGAATTTTCATGTGCATGGACGGCAACAAAAATAGCATTAGACTACTTAGGATTTACGGTTTCAGAATCTGAACTGTATGAGATGACGGGCGATAAAAATATGGGAACCAGTCATTGGGAGATAAAAAACGTACTGAATACTATTCTCAAAAATCATAATCTTCCTTGGCGAGCAAAAATATGTTCACGAGTGAGATTAGAGGATTTGGAACATGCATTGGCAAAAAAACATCCAGTGATCGTACACTATCTTACTCTATTTATCCAAGAGGGTATGAGTAAAAATCCGTATTATCCACACTTCGGATTATTGAAAACTATCGATTGGGAAAAAAGGACAGTACAGCTTCTGAGTCCTTCCGGTGGAGGAGTAAAACATGATGAAGTCGCTGATGATCCAGGTGTTGTAGAATTCAATATCTCTACATTCTTGGACTTATTCTATGCTCGTCCTAAATTCTTGATGAAAGTTGAGTATTTGGCCACACGAACGATTGGCAAGAAAAGCATAGGGAAAAACATAAAAAACATATTTAAGTGGTTGTATAATGGCTTGTTTATACGGATATCTCTGATTGCCGCTTATTGTATTAGGATTATAAAACCAGGTACGATAATTATTATCGAACCTACGACATCATAAGATGACGATATAGTACCCCGGAATTATAGTTCCGGGTTTTTTTTTAATGTTTCCATCTATATCATCTAACATAAAAAAACTCTCCGAAAAAGCGGAGAGTCAGTAATTAGATATTTTTCTTTTTCTTCTTTTTTCTCGGCATTTTCGACATAGCGAAAGCCAATGTTTCTATACCGGCATTTTTTTGACCGATTATCTTTTCATGATAATCTATCTCTTTTTCATATTCTTCAATCTTCGCATTCGTAAATCTTTCATATTCTTTTTTGGAAAGAAATTCTATTCGGAGAAGTACTCCATTTTTATCTATCCCAGCATTTTCTTTGATCATGCACGTATCGAAATTATGATACAGTTTGATATGTATACTATCCTTTTTTTTATGAAAGGCAGTGTATCCTTCAGTGATTATCCGTAATTTGAAGGTATTATGCTGTTCATCAACGAAAAACACATATCCAAGTTCGGTGCATTCGTTGCCGCTGGCACCATCAACGCAGTGCAATATTGCTTTGACCATCATCCCTACTTGGAGATTTTTTGTTTGTAATGTTTTACCCATGGTTTTTTGTGTTTATGTTTATATCATATATATATATCCAAAATACACAAGAAAGCAAAATATTTTTTCTTCCTAGAAATCTCTCCTTGATAGAGAAAAGTAAATATCTATAAAACAAAAGATAATTAAAAGATTATTTAATTACGAATTACGAATTGCGAATTCCATGAGTTATAACAATAATTCGTAATCCACAATAATTTACTATATTAATTTATATTTTTAAAAAAAAGATGAAGAGTATCCAAGCTATCGATCCAGAAATTTATGCAGCCATCATCGCCGAACAGAAAAGGCAGTCGGAGGGAATGGAACTTATAGCAAGTGAGAATTATCAGTCTCCAGCTGTACTCGAGACACAATCGTCGGTGTTTGCAAACAAATATTCTGAATGATTCCCCGGTCGCAGGTATTACGGAGGACAGGAGAATACAGATATGGTAGAGCAACTTGCTATCGATAGGGCGAAAGAAATTTTTCATGCGGACCATGCAAATGTGCAAGCATTATCAGGCGCAGCAGCTAATCTCTGCGTCTATTCCGCATTAATGAATCCCGGAGATACGATTCTCTGAATGGACCTCACGCACGGCTGACATCTCACGCACGGCGCGCCCGTGACCTTCTTTTCCAAAATATTCAACTTCATCAGATACAAGACAACCGCAGATGGTAAGATAGATTTCAATCAAGTCCGTGAATTAGCATTGCAGCACAAACCGAAAATGATTCTCGCGTGATTCTCAGCGTATCCGAGGGAATTAGAGTATGAAAAATTCGTAGAGATAGCAAAGGAAGTCTGAGCAATTGCCTTCGCCGATGTTTCGCATATCGGAGGATTCATCGCTGCAGGATTACTCAAAAACCCCTTGGATTATGGCTTTCATGTGATGATGACAACAACACATAAGTCATTGAGATGACCGAGATGAGCATTGATTCTTAGTAAGTGAATCGTTTCTAATCCGCTCAAGAAGCCGGAAGATACGATAGAGAATATTCCGACGAGAATAGATAGGGCAGTATTTCCAGGTATGCAATGATGACCGCATATGAACACTATCGCCGCTATCGCTGTTGCTTTGCATGAGGCTCAGACACCAGCGTTCAAAGCCTATGCTGAGCAAGCACTCAAGAATGCTCAGATACTTTCCTCTGAACTCTTAACCCATAACTATAAACTCGTTACTTGAGGTACCGACAATCATATGGTGATTATAGACTTCAGTTGAACTGATATGGACGGATCTCTTGCAGAAAAAACTTTAGATAAAATCTGAATTTCAACATCAAAATCGACTATCCCCGATGATCCAAATCCTCCTTTTCGCCCATCTGGACTCAGAATCGGTCTCCCAGCGATGACGACAAGAGGAATCAAAGAAGCAGATGCAAAAAAAATTGTCGAGTTCATCGATCAGGCATTGAAGAATAAGGATAATGAAGAAATGTTGGCGGAGCTGAGAATAAAAGTCAGAGAGTTATCTTTATCCTTTCCGGTACCTAGTTTGTAGTAATTATCGTAAGGAACGGTTTCAAACCGTTCCTACAAATTCTTTATGATTGATTGAAATATGTTAATCAAATCATCATTTCCCTCTCGCAAAAAGAATAGATTAGAAATGTTCTTATATAAAGAGTGATATTTTTTCGTGACGATAAACGTTTATCATCATGAATGTGTGTTTGGAAAAGTTATAGGTGAAGAGATGAAACTCAATACATATGGAAAAATAGCAGAGGAGTGTTGACATGATTTACCAAATCATTATCCAAATTGTGGGCTTGCTGATTTCGTAATTATGCCGAATCATATGCATGGAATAATAATGATTGAAAAAACTGACGGAAAAATCATAAGGAACTGTTTTAAACCGTTCCCTACAACCTCACATAATCTTTCTGAGATTATTCGTTGATTTAAAACATTTTCTTCACGTAAGATGCATGAATCATGACTCAAATCTTTCAAACGACAAAAATCATTTTATGATCATGTGGTTCGTAATGATAAAGATCTTCTAAGAATACAAGAGTACATTGAATTAAATCCATATGCATGGAAAAATGATGAGTATCATGGGTAGTACCCAGTAAACTTTTCCACAAAAAAGACTTGACATTGTATAGGAAATTATTATAACATCTACAACGAAATGAAAAATTAAAAATAAAAAAAAGAAAATATGAAACTATTTATTGTAACCACCCTTTTTGTGCCGGAGGAGATCGTGTCCAGAGCCCAGGTCTTCAAGACAGGTAACGCCCTGTTATTGAAAGCCATGGGCTTTACATAGAGCATGGGCTCTATAAACATCGATGTCTACAAAAAAATTTAATGAAACCGGATCAAAAAAACCCCCCTGAATCACAAAAAACAAGAAGGGGTAACATCCAAAAAAGAAGAGGGCCTAAGAGACTCTCTAGCCCACTCAAGGGAATGTGCATGCTACCACTCGCGTAGTAGAGCAACTCCAGTTGGTATCCCTAAGGTTGTTTTCATTCATCAGACACTTGAGTTGATGGAAAATGAATCTGAACGGATAGCAGCGAAATTTCCTCTCTCTCGAAGCACTTGCCAGAAAAAGCGGTGGTCATAGAGGAGGGGTTGAAGGACCCAGGCAATCCTGTTGTTCCCATGCACGCCAACGGCGGAGATGTGGTTCAAGACAGGTGGTTCAAAAGGGGCCAAACTCTCTTTGCAGGTTCGCGAGAGAGCTTTCATACTGCACAACAAAGAACCACACACGAGGGTTTCTGGTAATGCAATGAAAGCTCTCCGTGGCAACGAGAGTTTAGAAATCGGTTACGGAGTTTCTCCGTCACAAAAGAAACCGCAGAGCAATCTGCAAAGACGTGGGGTGAGGCGAATATAGCCGGCACCCTTTTCAGTTATTCAAAAAAATATATATTCATTCAGTATTGATAGCAGAAGCTAAATATCTATAAAGTTTGGAAATACCGATCCATGTACTGTTTTATTTTTTTCTTACAGGATGAAAGCTAAGGACTATATAGCAAAAATCACCAAAATCTTGGATGCTAGAAATGACGTTACGTGGAAAACATACGCTTTGAACTACAAAAGATGAACATTCCCTCTGCTGAGAATGCAATCCAAAAACATCACTTCCAAAGACAAGGTCATCATGATTACGGCATGAATCCACGGTGAAGAAATCGCTGGACCGCTTTCTTTATTGACGTATATGAACAGAATTATTGATCTCATCCACCATCATGGCTACAAACTTATTATCTACCCGTTGACGAATCCTTCCGGGTTTGAATTTGGTACAAGATTGAATATCGATAATGATGCATGATCATGTGGCAATAATGACTTCCTTCGTTATAAACTCTCCAATGGAAAAATTGTTGATGATCTCAGAAAACAGGAAACCTATACCCACCGATACCGATCGAGCGATCCTAAATTCAAACAGAAACTACCTGTAGAGACACAGATACTCCATACCCTTATCAAAAAGGACTTGCTGCATCATATTATTGGTCATCTTGATCTGCATCAGGATTATATTACTCGTGTCACCTGATCATACACCTATGCATATACCTTCAGCGATACCTATCAGCCTATCATTACCAAAATCAAAAAGCATATTGCACTCCTGGCAAACAGAATGATCGGTGCTGGAGAGATAGGAGGAGCCCGAAGCAATGCGAATGGATGTATCATAAGACATGACGGAACGATTAATGATCTCCTCTATAGATACGGCGTACACGACACGGTAGCAATCGAGACGACAGGACAGACACCATTATCACTTGCAAAAAAAATAAATCGACTCTGGATTTCCTGACTGGTTTTACTCCTTCATCACAAGAACACATGCTGACCCAAACAGCCCTCTTCATACAAAAAAAATGAAAAAAAGAAAAAATAATCGCGAATATTTTGGATTTTCCTCATATTCTTCAACCCAATGAGTATTCATGCGGAGCTGCATGCGTACAAAGTATTTTGTGATATTATGGAGATCGGGAGAAGAATGAATATGAATTGGAAAGCATGCTCCAAGCTGATCCGAGAGAATGAATAGTGTCCAAAAATATTTTGAAGTTTTTCAAAAAAAAGAAATTCAAACTCGATGCACGTGAGATGACACTTAATGATGTTGAAACATATATCAACACATGAATACCAGTCATGGTGCTTTTGCAGGCACGAAGTAGAAAAAAAGTGAACTACACGACGTGATGGGACAATGGCCATTTTTCAGTAGTAATCTGATATTCCAAAGAGTATCTCCTATTCTCTGATCCACTGAGTACAACTCCGTGCTACCTTCTCAAAAAAGAATTTTTGGCGAGATGGCATGATGTCGATGGCAAGACCAAAGTACACAACTACGGTATCGCTGTCTATGGAAAGAAGCTGAACTATGATTCGCTATCGTTAAAGAAAATATGATAATTAAGAAATTAAGGATTTTAAATTATAAATTTTAAATTATAAATTTTAAATTATTGTCATGGATATCATCATTATCATCATCTGAGCGATATTGTGTGTTCTAGCAATTATAGGTTCATTGCTACCCGTATTACCAGGACCATTACTTGTTTATATTGCATTCATTCTTCTTCAACTAACCTCTACACATCCATTCACCTGGACGTTTTTCATCGTCCGAGGCCTTATCATTATCTTCCTCACTATCCTTGATTATCTCATCCCCTCACGAGGGACAAAAAAATTCTGAGGTACCAAACGAGGGGTCCGTGGAAGCAATATTGGACTGATTATCTCTGTTATTATCCTGCCTCTCCTCGGCATAACTATCTGACCTTTTGGACTCATTGGATTGATTGCATGACCATTTTTGTGATCGTATCTTGGAGAAAAATATGCAGGGGAAAAGCATGAACATGCACTGAGAGCCGCGCGAGGATCGTTTATCGGTTTCGTGACTGGAAGTCTGATAAAATTGGTGGTCAGTAGTATTATGGCTGGATATTTCTTCGTAAATGTATATGGTATCGTCGTCAAATAGACGATTTATATTTTTTTTTATGTATTCGACGATGGCATTCCCAGAAACAGCAAAAGAATCAAATCCTATAAAGGGATCAAATCATAGATGATTAGCAGGTTTTAAAAATCTGGTACTAGCATTATTGGCAGCTGCAATAGGATTTACTATGATATCGGATAGAAAGGTAAAAAAACATGCACCACCTATGCCACTAGCCATGATTATAAAACACCAACAGGATTCAGTTAAGTCAGTTACGTATGATATCCTTGATACTTTAGTGCAAAACAATTCTTGAAGTAAAATATACAAATCATCTATAAAAAAGGAGCCACTGATCGTTGATGATGAGATAATAGGAAATATTCCCATTGTAGTTGATGATAATAGAGGAAAAAATATCCAGGATATAGGTGATGAAAATGATATAATAGGCAAAACAACCAATCTAGTAAATACAAATGATACGATACTTCTAAGTAATATATCTGAAAAAATATTTAAAGATGGGATTAGAAAAACGTTATTATGATTATCTAAAATTGAACAAATTTCAGAGGATAGTGGAATGGTTATAGAATACCATCGAGAAAATGGGACGAAACTCACAGATGCTGATATTAGAACACAAAGATTACCTACGCTATTCAATGTCTTCCCTAGAAATAAAAATATAGAGGGAACGGTTTCTAGTATGGTATTTCAATTAGATGATACCTACTATTGTATCACACCGAAATCTCATTTTATCAAGATAACAGGATTGGAAATAAAAAAATCCGATTTTATAATTAAGACGAGAACCATATCACTCAAATATAAGATTGCAGGAAGACTTACTGATATGATTTATGAATTATGGACGCAATGAAAAAAATGTGTTTTGACATGATCTATCGTTAAAGTATTTACTCGAGAAGAATTCAAGATACGACGAGCAGATCCTAATAAATAATCCATACTTCAGTAATTAATTTATAAAATTATTTTTACTATGAAAACAAAAATTCTCATAAGCACTATTATTTTTTCGTCTTTTGTTTTTTTTCTGTGATCTCAGGCGAATGCCTATGTCTTCGGTATGAAATCTCGAGATAATACAATCGAAAATATCCAGCAGATAGAGGAGGAATATTCATTGCATCTGCCGATTGTCGCTTTCATCTTCGATCCCCGAGGACCACAGGTAGAGCAGATGATGAGCGGGTTTGCTACGAAATTATGAGAAGATAGGATTTACCATATCTCTATATCACCAAATAACTTTACTGCAAAAGAAGTCGCTGCCGGCAAATTTGACTCACAGTACAAACAGTTTTTCGATGATGTAAAAAAATATAATCTGAGAGTGATTTTCCGTACGATGCATGAGATGAATGGCGGTCGATACCCACGAAGTTCCAATCCAGTAGCGTTTCAAAAAGCACGAATCCATGTACGAGAACTCTCTAGGGCAGAATGAGTAAATCAATCTAATATTCTTTTCGATATGTCGGTCAATGCACGAGACCTTCCCGCAAAATGAGGTAAGCCGGCACAGACAGCGACCTTTATCCAATGCAATCAAAATGTAAAAGCAAAACTGAAATGTCCTACCTTCGAAGACTATTATCCTGGCGATAAGTACGTCGACCTGATGGGCGTGACCTTCTACAATCGAGGGAAATGAAATAGCAATAGGCGACGAGGGACACCAGACCAGATCGTCAATGCTGCAGGACGAAAAACGCTCGACAGACTCAAAAAATTCAACAAGCCAATTTTTGTCGACGAAGTTGGGACTACGGCAGTCAATTATGATGGCCCCTACAACTTTAATAAATCACTTGAAGTCTACAAGAACAATTCAGAGCTAAAAAACACCTGGCTACTCCAGCTCAAGGACTTCCTTCTCAGAGAAACCAGTATCGTAGGCGCTATATATTTCAATGTGGATTTGACCAATGGTTTGAAAAATCGGACCATCGGTGAATTGGATCGATCCGTGATAGACCCTCAGTCAAATAAATTTTATGAAAAGATTATCGATGTCTATCAGGCAGGTCAGCCTAATGATACCAATGCAATCTACTATCTCTTCAATATCAAACGTATGACGCTAAATAATAAAACATATTTCATTCAATCTGATTATGCAAAACCCGTGAAGGATCTCTATTCTTTTACGACATCCTATGTTTCAGGATTGGCTGCTCAACTAAATTTTCTTGATCAGACCAAGGCAAATGGAACCTTGAAGAATAAGTACAAGAGATTTAATAAAATGGACTTGGATGCTATAGTCGATGCTACAAAGAAGTTTTTCTAAATTATAAAAAAAAGCCTGGATTACAGGCTTTGGATCGATTAAACTCAAGGAAGTGTTCTTACCATTGAGCAGTACTAAATTTATTTCTTATGTGGATTATTGATACTATGACCGCTGCAGGGGCCATAGAGCACAAGGTAATAATCCACCCAATAACAGCCTTATCTATACCCCATTTCATTTCATGAAATGTTATTGGGTTAGTTATTCCTGTCGTTGTAATTTCTGCTAAAATAATCCAGCAGATAATGGTCATAATGATAAGAAACAAAATACGTTGCGCACTTTTTTTTGGTTTCATTTTTTTTGTTTTAAGTTGATGTAGGGTCATTTATACATATTATGTATAAAAAGTCAACAAAAAATACTCTCTAAAAATATTCACTCTCGATTCCTTATTTTCAACAAAAAAAAGATGTCGGACAACGTTTAGCTCTAGCTGGATATCGTTAGATGTGAAGTAAAGTCTGTTGTGAGACCGAAGGTTTACGTATAGTTTTATCTTCCTTTGAAGAGGAATATTTCCTTCGTTATTTTCAAGGTAGGGAGGAAAATTTATTTAAAAAAAGGCGAGAGAATGCTTCGCCTAATTTACTACGAATGATAGAAATCGAAATCTCTGTTGATTTATTGTTATTATCTACTTTTCTTTCTCTAAGATTCGTTTTCTCCTATGTACTTCATACTTTTTTTGACCTTCAATTGAACCATAATGATCAAACAGTTCTCTTCCTGTCATAACATTACTTATGAGTTCTTCTTTTCTACCAGGGAAACCACCAAAAATCATTGTTACTATTTGATAATGTCTGTTTGGCTTAACTCTATTTCCGAATACCATTAATTTATTGCTCATATATTTTTGTTTTTAAAATTTATTCAATATAGCATATTGATTTATCGGTAGAAGTCAACCTCTTTGCTTTTTTAATTTCCCTCCCTAAGACAGTTGTCTGTAGAAATAACTTATTTGTAGGTAAAGATAAAAAAAGATGTCGGACAACGTTTTCTGCTTTGTGAACGGGCTGATTTGTAGGCGCGTACACTAGCAAGTGTTGAACGACCAAACGTTATTAGCGAGGCTTGCGTCTCCTTAAATATATAAATAATACCTTACTTTTCAATGATTAAAAAAAGCTTAGATTCCAAACAACCTAAGCTTTATTGTACGATTGTGCAAAATCAATTTATAATGCGCGGTCAAGTTGCATTTTCGCTTCATTATTATTGATTAATATGACGGTCATGCCGTAGTCATCTGAATTGTGAATTGTGAAATACGAACCTTCATTTGTGTTTTTTATATCTCCCACAGAAAACTTTCTTTGAAAAAGTTTTTCTAAATGTGGATGTATCAAATCTGGTGCCATGGGCTCCATCAATGATTCACATAAATAAAAAGCGATTTGTTTTGGTTTATCATCAATAGATGATGTAAATTTTGCTCTGATTTCGGCATTGTCAATTTGACCAGGCCATGGCTGTTGAATACCTACCTCGTAGGTATGATTTTGCCACTGAAGTTTAATTTTTTCTTTAAGTTTCATATATTTCGGTATTTGTTAACAATTTATTTCCTAATTTATAGAAACAAGTGCAACAGAAAAGTTATAGATTATAGTAG
>Ga0118677_10016036_pt1 | contig 10332 bp, 7 predicted proteins | sample AliMusrvi5mmetaG_FD_86154 | JGI IMG/M metagenome (GOLD analysis project Ga0118677, IMG submission 86154)
CAGGCCGCCCCGCCTGGCAGGGAAGACAGCGCGTCCCGCCTGTCCGCCAAGGAAACGACAGGCTGGAAGCCCGTCGGCCAAGACAGCGCGTCCCGCCTGTCCTCCTGCTAAACTGGCATGCCCGTGGACCTGCCGGTGAAAACTCTCGCGAACGATGGCTTGCGGTCCGCCAATTTCCCGGATAGGTTCCGTGTGAATTCAATTCCCATGAAAGCCACCGTCCTCATCTCGCTCATCGTCCTGCTGTTGCCGCTCTCCGCCCAAACCAAACCCAAGACCTCTCCCGCCGATAGCAAGCCTGCGACGGGCAAGGAGGAGCTTCTGCCCAACCAGAAGGCCTTCCTCAATCTGCCCGAGGAAAAGCGCAACGAATGGGTGAAGCACATGACGGAAGCCAATCGCATTTTCCAACAGAAACGGATTATCGAAGCCAACGAGGAGATCGACAAGGCCGTCGCGATTTTCAAGGATAGCGCGGAACTCTACAATCTGCGCGGCAGTTGTTATGTGGAAATGCGTGCGTTCGACAAGGCGATGGTTGAATACCAGAAGGCCGCTGACCTGGCCAAGAACAACCCGAATATCGACTTCAACATCGGCGAGGTTTATTTCGTCACCAAACAATGGCAGAAATGCGTGGACACCTTCGAGAAAGTCCTCAAGGAACTCAAGGAACTCAAGGATCTCAAGGAACAACCGGCTGACAAATCCGGCACGCTCGGGCACTTGATGGACTTCAAGATCATGCTCTGCAAAATGAAACTCGGCAAGATGGACGAAGCGAAAACACTCTCCCGGAAATACGACGAACTCGATGACTCGCCTTTCTATTACTATGCCAAGGCCGCGCTCGATTTCGAGAAGGCAGACATGGCCAAGGCCGAGGAATGGCTCCAAATGGCCGGCCGCATTTTCCAGGATCCCAATGCCACCGCGCCCTGGAAGGATACCCTCGTGGAATACGGATATATCAAGGGCCTTTATGGCACCGACATCAAGGAACCTGAAGAGAAGTGATCATTTTTTGTTGGCGTTGCGCATTGCCTGGGAGAACCAATCGTTGTTAGGAAGCGGCGGGCGCGAACCGCCGCCAGCGTGCGGACCGCGCGGGGACGCTGGGCCGGAGCTGCCATCCGCGGCGGCGGCGCGGCGCCCTTCCAGGTCGGGTTTGGATTTCATCGACAGCGCGATCCGGCCGCGTTTCAGGTCCACCTCCACCACCGTGACCTGCACGTGCTGGCCGACCTTGACGATTTCCGCGGCGTCCCTGACAAACTGGTCGGAGAGCTGGCTGACATGGACGAGTCCGTCCTGATGGACGCCGACATCCACGAAGGCGCCGAAAGCGGTCACATTGGTGACGATGCCGGGCAGCTTCATCCCGACCATCAGATCCGCGGGTTTTTCAACGTCCTCGGCGAATGCGAACAGCTCGAAGCGTTTGCGCGGGTCGCGGCCCGGCTTGGCCAACTCGCCGAGGATGTCCTGCAACGTTGGCAGGCCGACTTGGTCATCGACATATCTCTTCAGGTCGATCTTTCTGCGGGCAGCATCGTGGGCTAACAGATCCTCCACTTTGCAGCCGGCGTCGTCGGCCATGCGGGCTACCAGCGGGTAGCGTTCCGGATGCACGGCCGAGGCGTCGAGCGGGTGTTTGCCGCCGCGCACCCGCAGGAAACCGGCAGCTTGCTCGAACGCCTTGTCGCCGAGGCGCGGCACTTTTTTGAGTTGTTCGCGGGAGGTGAAGGTGCCGTGTTCGTTGCGGTAGGCGACGATGTTTTCGGCGAGTGTGGCGTTGAGTCCGGAAACGTAGGATAGCAATTGTTTCGATGCGGTGTTGAGTTCCACACCCACGGCGTTGACGCAGGATCGCACGGTGTCATCGAGGTTGTTCTTGAGCGCGCGCTGATCGACATCGTGCTGGTATTGGCCGACCCCGATCGACTTGGGATCGAGTTTCACCAACTCCGCCAGCGGGTCCATCAGGCGCCGGCCGATGGACACCGCGCCGCGCACCGTGACGTCTTCGTTAGGAAACTCCTCGCGTGCCGCATCCGAGGCGGAATAGATCGAGGCCCCGCTTTCGTTGACCATCACGACCGGGATGGAGGACGGCAGTTTGAGTTTCCTGATAAACGCTTCCGTTTCGCGGCTGCCGGTGCCATTGCCGATGGCGATGGCCTCGATGTTGTGTTTTTTGACCAACGTGGTGACTTCCACGGCCGCCTCGTAGAGTTGGTTGTTGGATCCGGCGGTGGCATGCAGGACCGTGTGATGGAGGAGTTTGCCGGAGCGGTCGAGCACCACGGTCTTGCAGCCGGTGCGGAATCCGGGGTCGATCGCCAACAACCGCCGCTCGCCCAGCGGCGAGGCCAGTAACAACTCGCGCAGGTTCCCGCCGAACACCCCGATGGCCGTTTCGTCGGCACGTTTCTTCGCCGCCAGGCGCGCCTCGGTTTCCATCGATGGCATCAACAGGCGCTTGCAACCATCCTCAACGGCCAGTGCGACCTGTTGGCCCGCCGCGGCTGTGGATTCCACCCATTCCGGGATCGCTTGGGAAACCACGCGTTCGGTCGGCAATTCCACTCTCATCAGCAGGAACGATTCCTTCTCGCCGCGCCGGATGGCCAGCATGCGGTGGGACGGAATGGACTTCAACGGCTCGCTCCACCCGAAATAATCGCGGTATTTCTGGGCCTCCGCTTCCTCGTTCTTGCCATACATGATCTTCGAGGAAACCACCGCTTCCTCTTCATAAATTTTGCGGACCCGGCCGCGCAAGCTGGCGTCGTCGGCCACCCGCTCGGCGATGATGTCGCGCGCTCCGGCCAACGCATCGTCTGCCGTGGCAACATCCATTTCCGGGTCCACGAACTTGGCGGCTTCTCCGGTTGGATCCGCATCCTGGTTTTCCTGCAACCAATCCGCCAGCGGGGTCAGCCCGCGTTCGATGGCTTTGGTCGCGCGGGTCTGGCGCTTCGGCCGGTAAGGCGCGAAAATGTCCTCAAGGATTGTCAGAGTGGTGGCCGTGTCGATTTTTTTCTTCAGTTCCGGAGTCAGCAGCGAGCGTTCTTCGAGTGACTTGAGGATGGCGCTGCGGCGGGTGTCGAGTTCCGCCAATTGGAGCATGCGGTCGCGGATCGAGGTGATCTGCACTTCGTCCAGCGACCCGGTTTGTTCCTTGCGGTAGCGGGAAATGAAGGGCACGGTGCCGCCTTCGGCGAGCAACTTGGCGGTCGATGCCACGGAGGACAGCGCGATGCCTGTCTCGCGGGCGATGGTTTCCAGATGATGGATCATGAAGGGTCGGGAAATGGATGGTGGAAAGCGCCGGAATCAAAGCAGGTTCCGGCCTATCCGCAAGCGGGAGCTTGGCCGGCGTGGCCGCCATCGCGGTCGCCCTTCCGCAAGTCCTTGAAAACCTGTGCTGAAGTCATGCCGGAAATGTTGCGGGATAATCGGCTCGGTCCTGATTCGTAAGGGCGGGTGAGGTTGCTCCGAAGCACGTAATCGCTGGGGGGTGCCGGGCCGGGCATCCAAGGCCAGAGTGGCTGGGCATTGTTGGCGAGGAATGGCCTCAACGGCAGCGCCAGGAAGACGATCCTTCCGTGGATGGCAGCTTTTCGGTGTGGTTGATTTCCGCGCGTTGACCCGGGCGTGCGGAGAGGCGACTATCGCCGCGAAACGATCGGCCGCCGGGCCGATTCCAGCAAGTTCCCACAATTCACGACCCGCCGACCACAGCCCGCCCCGATCATTTCCCATGACCTTTCTTTTCGATATCGGCCGCGTTTTGCTGGATTTTGATTTCGAGTCATCGCTGGCGCGGTTGCTGCCGCCGGGGACCGCCGATCCGGCGGAGCGCTTGAGCCGCTTGCTCGAGTACCGGGATACTTTCGAATCCGGCGCGATCAGGCCGGACGATTACATCGCCTGGGCGCTCGGGGTGCTCGGCAGTGACGCCACCGCCGGGGAATTCCGCCACGCCTGGCGGCACATCTTCACACCTAACAAACCGATGTGGGATTGCGTGCGCCGGCTTGCCGCCGGCGGGCACCGGTTGTTGCTTTTTTCCAACACGAATGCCATTCATTGCCCGTGGGTATTCGGTGCCTATCCGGATTTCTCGCTGTTCCATGGCGCGGTGCTGTCGTTCGAGACCGGTTTCGTCAAACCCCAGCCCGAAATCTATCAATACGCCGTGGACACTCACGGGTTGGTGGCCGATTCCACGCTTTACATCGATGATCTCGCGCCAAACATCGCCACCGGTCGGAGCTTCGGCTTCCATTGCCTCCAATACGATCTCCACAACCACGCCGCGTTCGAGCACGATTTGAGATTGATTATTGATTGTTGATTATTGATAATTGATAAATACTGCTCCAGATCTCCAATCTCCAATCTCCAATTCAATGCCCCCGCTCATCATTGCTGGCCACGTTTTCGGTTCGCGGTTATTTCTCGGAACCGGCAAGTTTTCCTCCAACGAAACGATGCGCGCGGCGCTGGCCGCCAGCGGCACGCGGATGGTCACGGTGGCGTTGCGGCGTGCCGATCTGAGCGGCTCGCGCGATCCCTACGCGAACATCCTGGAATTCATCGATCCGGAAAAATACCTGGTGCTCCCCAACACCAGCGGCGCGATGAACGCCGGGGAAGCCGTGCGCCTCGCCCGTCTTGCCGCAGCCGCCGGCCTGCCCAAGTGGGTGAAGCTCGAAATCCATCCCGATCCGGCCTATCTGCTGCCCGATCCGATCGAAACGCTGCGGGCCGCCGAGTTGCTGGTCAGCGAAGGATTCGTCGTGCTGCCCTACATCAACGCCGATCCCGTGCTGGCGAAACGCTTGCAGGATGTCGGCGTCGCCGCAGTGATGCCGCTGGGATCGCCGATCGGCTCCAACCGCGGAGTGGTCACCCGCGACCAGATCCGCATCATCATCGAGCAAGCCATCGTGCCGGTGGTTGTCGATGCCGGTCTGGGCGCGCCCAGCCATGCTGCGGAAGCCATGGAACTCGGTGCCGACGCCGTGCTGGTCAACACTGCCATTGCCATCGCTTCGGATCCGGTGCGCATGGCCAAAGCCTTCAGGTGGGCGGTGGCGGCCGGGCGCGAGGCGTTCGAGTTGGGTCTTCCCGAAGCTGGCGAGCACGCCAGCGCTACCAGTCCGTTGACCGGGTTCCTCGATTGAGGTTATTTTTTCCGGCTGCTGCCATAGGACCCGTAGCCATAGCGGTATGAGCGGCCGTAGCGGGATATTTGGTAATATGCGTAGGAATAGTTTTCCCCGATCAACAGTCGGCGTTCCTTGAAGGCATTGAAAACCACGCCGCTCAGCGAGGTGCCGTCCTCATCCATGACCTCGAGCACGCGGCGCACGGCACCTTTCGGCACATAATCGGCACGGACGACCAAGCACATGTTGTGGACGAGCGGCGCGATAATGCGGGTGTCGGGGACAGCCAGCAACGGCGCGGTGTCGAGCACCACGACATCATAGTCACGGCAGGCTTGCGAAAGCAATGCTTTGAGCCGGGTGGTGTCTAACAATTCTCCGGGATTGGGAGCGTTCTTGCCCGAGGTTATGATGTCGAGGTTCTTCAGGCAGATTTCGCGCCGGATCACATTCTCGAAGGATGTGAGGTTGGCGAGGTACTCGGTGATGCCGCCATTTTCCTGTCCGCGGTCGATGCCGAAGAACTTGTGGATGGAGGGTCTGCGCAAGTCGAGGTCGATGAGCAGGGTTTTGCGGCCCTGGCCAGCGGCGGCGGCGGCGTAATTGGCGGAGATGGAGGTTTTGCCTTCGCCGGGCAGGGCGCTGGAAAACAGGGTGACTTTGCGCTTTGTCTCATCGCCCAACAGGGTGATGGAGGCGCGGAGCACGCGGAACATTTCCGCATAATTGGTCGATGATGCGCCCGGTCGAAAGACCAAGCGGCTGTCCCATGTATCGTGGGGCACAATGATTTCATCCGGATGGTCTTTCCTGTATTGGCGTTCGGCGGTGTTGAGGTGGCTGGGATTGATGTTGGCGATTGCCGCCAGCACCGTGACGCTGGTCTCTCCGGCAACCTGGGCCACGGTGTGATATTTGTTGTCGAGACGGATCAACAGCAGGGCCAGCAGCAGACCCGCAGCAAGGCCGCCCATCGACCCAGCGGCGATGACTTTGTTGGCGACGGGGGCCGAGGGCATGCCTGGCACGCGGGCCAGATTGCTGACCTCGGTGTTGGACTCTTCCGACTCCTGATTGACGCTGCTTTCCTTGATCCGCGTCGTCATGTTGTTGTAAACTAGGGTCTGGCTTTGGATTTCGCTGTCCAGCACGCCAGTCCGGGCGAGGAGTTGTTGGCGGGCAGTGCGGAGAAACTCATCGGGATGCGTCGCTTGGTCCGGCAACTCCTTGCCGGTCACCTCCCAGAACGTCTTGTCGCTCGCGGACTGGCGGGCGAGATCGAATTCGAGGATGAACTGCGCCTGCAGGTCCTTGAGTTCGGCGGCGGCGGTGATCATCTTCGGATGTTTCGGGAGGTAGCGCCGTTGCAGCGTGGCCACCTCGATTTCCTTGGCGTCGAGGGTCTTGTGAACCTCAAGGGTGCGGGCGTAACTCGATAGGGCGAACCGGGCCGCCTGAAGGTTGGTGCTGGTTTCCTTCGATTCCTTTTGCAACAAGTCGATCGAGTTGCTGCGGCCCTCGGTGCGGGCGCTGGCAATCTCCGCCAGATACTCACGGGCAATGGCATCGGCCAAGGCTTTGGAAACCTCGGGCACGGGGTGGGTGATGGAAATGTCAAGCAAGCGGGTGTAGCGGCGAATCGACACCTCAAGCAAACCGGCGAACATGCCGCCAAGTACTGCGGGTGGCGGCGGCGCTTGACGCACTGAATCGGCGGCTGACCCAATTTTCCCAAGCCTCTTGCCCAGCCATTCCGGCAGCCAATCCACGGTTGGTGGCATCAGCCCTGGCAGGTCGCGGACATCCTGGCGGGAGGCGACGCGTTCCAGCAGATCCATGCGCCGGATCCGCTCGGAGATGGTGTTCATCGCTTCGACGCTGCGCATGTCGAGTTCCTCCACCTGATCGCGGGACATTACCGTGGCGGTTTGTTGCTTGACGAGCAGGGTGGCCGTTGCGGTGTATTGGCTCGGGGTCTTGGCGAGATAGTAGGTGGCCCCCAGGATTCCGAGGATCAACCCCAGCGTGATCCAATGCCAGCGGCCGATCAGGTCCAACCCCAGTCGTTTCATCTTATCCCGGCCTGCTTCGTGGGACGCGCTGGCATCCGGCGAGACATCGTCCTCCATCTCATCCAATTCGTGGGTTTGGCTGCGGGAGCGGTGTGATGGTAGCATGTGCGGAATGGAAAATGCGAGTGAATCTGTGATGAAAACGAAAGGGACGGACACCAATTACCAAATGCGCTCGGGCACGGTGATCACGTCTTCGGGTTGCAACAGGTACGGCCGGTCGCCACGTTGGGAAACGACCTTGAAATCAACGATGGAAACGGTGCCTTTGCGGTTGACGCTGATTTTGTTGGGGCGGGCCATTTCGGTCAGTCCGCCGGCAAAGGCGATGGCACTGGCCAGATCGAGCTTGCCTTTGAGCGGAAAGGCCACCGGTCCGGGCTTTCCGACACAACCGAGCACGGTCACCGTCTTGCCGACGAACGCGCTCTGGTTGACGATAATCCGATCTCCAGACGCGAGCTGGATGCGCCCGGACGCGCCTTGGATGGAATCCATGCTGAAGGTGGACGTCGCGCCTGAAGCGCGGACCAACTGAATGCTGTCGGTATCGGCGGTTTCGTTTGGGCCGCCCGCAGTGGCCATGGCGGATGCCAGATCGAAGTGGCCGGACATGGGCATCGGCATTTGGCCGGGCGCTTTGACCGCGCCGATCACCGAGATGTATTCGATGGCGTAATCCTCCACGGTGAGATTGAGTTTGGGATCGACGAGATAATCCTTGGCGTAAAGATCGCGGATTTTTGCGGCGGCGGCGGTGACGGTCATGCCGCAGATTTCGACGGGCCCGAGGAGGGGAAACGAGGCTTCGCCAGTCTTGAGGATACGGACTTTTCCCGAAAGATCCGGTTCCTGATAGACGGACAGGCTGATCGAGTCATTGGGGCGCAAGATGTACCTGGAGGCGTCGTCTTTATCGGCCCCATGGGCTGCCGTGAGGAACAGCGCGAAAAACAGAATGAGGCGGATCGAGTTGGAGAAACTCATGGCGTTACTGATAGGGGTGTGCATGGGCGTGGTAGCAGAGAATGCGCACAGCACCCAAGCGCCCGACCGATTCGGTCGGGCGCTACGAGTGCTGCCGACGCATGCGTAGCACATTGCGGGACGGCGCGCCAGCACAAAAACAAGGTTATCGGCGTGGTCAAAAACTCCGGCTCAGGCTGAAACCGGTTTGGACGGAGTTCCAGGAGGACGTGGTGCCAGTGCTTTGGTCATTGAATCGCAGGAAGACGCTGGCGGTGGTGGTGTTCGAGAAGGTGAGCATGGACAGCGAGGTGTCGAAACTCATGGAATTCTGATTGGGAGACCCGCCGCCGGATGAACTTCCGGGGAGGACCCTGCTGTTGGTTTGGTAGCTGGTGCCGAGGTTCCACATGGCGCGGAGGATCTTGTGGTGGTAGCCAAGCCGCAGCGAGGTGACTTGGGTGTAGGCCCCGGCGTTGATCGGGTCGGCCTGGGTGTCGCGATACAGGGAGAGGTCCATGCCCCAGAGTCTGGAGACTTGGTAATTCAGGCCGATGGAGGCCGAGAGCGAGGGAGCGGCCGAGGCACCGGTGTCGTAACTCGAAAAATCCATGCCAACCCGGGAATTGAGCGCGACTTTGTTGCTGAGTTTGTAATTCAAATTGAGGGTGGGGCCGATCGACGTTCTACCGAGTTGGGTGCTGCCCGAGGCGTAGCTGTAGCGGACGCCGGGGCCGAACTCGGTGAGCGGCGAGTACCTCCAGAGTGCCGAGACGTCAAAGGACAACGAGGACGTATCCGAATAATTGCCGGTCGCGCCGGTCGCGCCGGTCGCGTTGGTGAAATTTTGGCTGAAATTGCCCTGCAGCGAGATCTTCGGATTGAGCCGGTAGCGGGCTGTCAGGTTGGAAGTCACCAAGGTTTGCTTGACGAAGTTGGACGCGTAATTGGTGTTGCTGCCACTGTTGATGCTCATGCCGAGAGTGCCCGAAACACTCCATCTGCCGCCATTGTGATTGGCGACCAAGCCGCCGCCCTGATTGTAGCCGCTCAAGTCCGGGTGATTGAAGTACTGAGTGTAGTTGCCGTTGTAATTGCCGCCAAAGGTGAAATCGGAGGCCTTTGACAGGTAATTCAAAGTGCCACCGAGATTCAGGATGAAATCGTCCTTGGCCGTGGTGGTCATGACGTTTTGGTTGGGAGATATATTCGAGTTGTAACTGCTGGAAAAATTGGCACCCAGTTTCAAGCCTCGGAGCAGGGATTCGCTCACATCACTGATGGGATTTTCGGACGACGGAGTTGCGGTAAAGCCGTTGGGTTGGCCGGGCAGCGTGGAACTGAAGTCGCCGGCTTGGCCGGACGGCATGGCAGCAAAGCCGTTGGATTGGCCGGGCAGCGTGGAACTGAAGTCCTCAGCTTGGCCGGACGGCATGGCTCCGAAGCCCCCGGGTTGGCCGGGCAGCGCGGAACTGAAACCGCTGGGTTGGCCGGGCAAGAGAACTCCAGAGGCCCAGGCGGGCTGTTGCGACAAGGCCACGGCCATCCAGATGCAGCCGAGTCCGGCGGGCAGGTCGCGAGTGGTGGGACGGATCATGGCGTGGCGGACGATCATGAGGTTGGCAGGTGATGCACGGCAGCGAGTGTAGCAGAAGACAGCACCGGTTCCAAGGAAGAAAACCCGTTTTCCGGGAAAATCCCTGAATTCGGTGCGCCGGAATGGAAACGGGCGAGCGTGATTCCAGCAAACTGGCGGTGTTCACGAAGCAGAGTGTGGATTTACCTTTTCAATTCGGCGATTCCGGTTTTACACTGTGCCCTTCATCCGCTCATGTCTTTTCAAGTGCCTGCCGCCGCCATGGTGCCGTCGTCACCTGCCGAATGCCGGTCGGGCAAGGTTTTCACCGCGATGCTGTTGTTAGTGCTGCTGGCTGTGACCTTTCCCGAGATGGCGCCGCAAGCCTTGCAGGGGATTCTGTGGAGCGGGGCAGGCCTGCTGGTGATGTTGTTGCCGCCCGAGGTGCGGGTGCCGCGCGTTTGGCTGTGGTTGGCGGCGGGTTTTGTCGGGTTTTCGGTGGTTGGATTTCTGCCGCGAGAGTGGTTTCATGTTTCTC
>Ga0118677_10006509_pt1 | contig 10331 bp, 9 predicted proteins | sample AliMusrvi5mmetaG_FD_86154 | JGI IMG/M metagenome (GOLD analysis project Ga0118677, IMG submission 86154)
GACGGCCAGAAGTACGCGGACGTGGGCTTTGAGCTTCGTCAGGTCCCAGTTGCTGGCCGTGAGCAATCGGGCCAGGTAGCGTGAGACGAACTCGGTGGCCCCCGTTTCATCGTTGCGATGCAGCAGGGTGACAAGCTGGTGAGTGTCGGCCAGTAGATCAGGCGACGAGGGGCGGTCCTTGCCGAGATCGCCATAGGCTTCGGCGATGCGGCGCTGCTGGCGGTACTTCTCATTTTGAGTCTTGAAGAACTCGCTTGAGTTGAGGCCGCTTGAAAACGTGGCTTCCATGGCGAGGAAGCCCAAGCCGTGAAGGGCGGACGGCGTGGTGGCGCGCAACGAGCCGAGCCGTTCCAGAAAGGGCGTAAGATCAATCCTCGTCCACGGCCCCAACCGTTCGCGGAGGGTTGTCCGAATGTCTTCCTTTTCGCCTTCGACATAGAATCCGCCCAGCGAGATTCCCCCGCAGCATCGGTTTTGCGGGGCCACCGGCACCGTGACAAACAGCAGACCCGCCCAGCAGCGATAGAAGTAGGGTTCGCCTGACGAAAGGGCGTTCACGGTGGCCTCGCAAGAGGAGAACCGGCAGAATGGGGCGGTGACGGGATGCCCGACGCAGAATCTGCAGAACTCGCTCACGGCAGCATTGAGCAGCAGCGTGCGATCGTGCAAGCCATGATAGACGGCTCCCCGTTCCCCGAGGTGCTCCAGCGACGCGAGCACGGCCTCGATTTCGCGTCGTACGGTGGCGGCATCCATGTGCTTGTTTATACTACAGGAATGCCATATCGTGCAAGAAACGTAATGCCAATTCGGCAGAGTATTGAGTGACATTTGCGGCAGCTACGCAGCCGCGACAGGAGCAAGCATGACAAAGACCCTGATTGTAGTAGGCGAGAATATCCATTGCACCCGTATTTACAAGGTGGGCGGCAACTTCGCCCGAATGCTCGACGACGGCAAGGCTGTCATCGCCTACGGCGGCAAGAACGACCAACGCTCTCTTCCGGTGCCTCCGGCGTTCGTGCAAGGCGCCGACTGGACGGCCGGCAAGGTGAAGCATTGCGCGGTGGCCGTGTGGCAGGGGTTATATGGCGATACGGCCGCCAAGGCGTCCGCCGTGGATTATCTCCAGTTTCTGGCCCAGCGCCAGGAGTCGGCCGGGGCGGCGTTCCTCGACGTGAACGTGGACGAATTCAGCACGGATGTGGATGAGCGTTGCCGCGCCATCGCCTGGGTGGCTGGTGTCGTCCAATCCAAGGGCCGGCTGCCGCTCAGCATCGATTCGTCCAATGCGGCGATTCTCAAGGCCGGCCTGGCCGCCTGCGACAAGGCGCGCGGTCCGGCGATGGTCAATTCCGTGTCTCTCGAGCGCGTGGACGCGATCGGCGTCGCGGCGCAGTTCAAGGCCGTGGTCATCGCCTCGGCAGCCGGCGAAAAGGACCTGCCGTCGAACACCGAACAGCGACTGGAGAACATCGGCCGCCTGATGCCGCTGCTCGAGGCGGCCGGCCTTCGCGGCGGCGCCGTTTACATTGATCCACTGGTTTTCCCGGTCGCGACGGACTCCAACAACGCCCAGTCGTTCCTCGAAGCTGTGCGGGCGATTCGCTCTCGCTACGGGGCCGAGATCCACATATCCGGCGGTTTGAGCAATGTTTCGTTCGGCATGCCCAGCCGTAAGTTGATCAACCAGGTTTTCACCTGGATGGCGCTCGAGGCCGGCGCCGATAGCGGCATTGTCGATCCGTTGCAGATCAACGGCAAGGTCCTTGCCGGCTTGGACACGACGTCGGAGCCGTTCAAGCTGGCGCGGGCGTTACTGACGGGTGAGGACATGTTCGGTGCCGAGTTCATTTCGGCGCACCGCGAAGGCCGGTTGGGCGGCGAGTAGTCCGATCGCGCCGCCGCATTTGACACGAGGAGATTCGATGAGCACACCACGACCAACCCTTGACCCGCGCACGATGAAGGACTGGCAGATCGCCGAAGCGGCCGAACCGTTCATGAAGCCGATCGCGCGGCTGGCGGCTGAACTCGGCCTGGCCGAGAGCGAGGTCATTCCCATGGGCCGCCACATGGCCAAGATCGATCAGCGTCTCGTGATGAGCCGCATCCGCACGCAGCCGGTCGGCAAGTACATCGACGTGACGGCCATCACGCCTACGCCGTTGGGCGAGGGCAAGACCACGACGACGATCGGCCTGGTGGAGGGATTGGGCGCGCTCGGCAAGCGGGTCACGGGCGCCATCCGGCAGCCCAGTGGAGGCCCCACATTCAACATCAAGGGCTCGGCCGCGGGCGGCGGCATTGCGCAGTGCATCCCGCTGGCGCCCTTCTCGATCCGCATGACGGGCGACATCGACTCGATCACTAACGCCCACAATCTGGCCATGGTGGCACTCACGTCCCGGATGCAGCACGAGCGCAACTACGACGATGCGCGCCTGGCCCGAACGGGCATCCGGCGGCTGAACGTCGATCCCAAGCGACTCACAACCAAGTGGTGCATCGACTTCTGCGCGCAGAGCCTGCGCAACATCGTCATCGGCCGCGGTGGCAAGATGGACGGCTTCGAGATGGAATCCGGCTTCCAGATCTCCGTGGGCAGCGAGGTGATGGCGATCCTGGCGGTCTCGAAGGATTTGAAGGACTTGCGCGAGCGCATGGGCCGCATGGTCCTGGCCTACGATACGAATGGCGGCGAGGTGACGACTGCGGATCTCAAGGTCGACGGGGCCATGACCGCCTGGCTGGTCGATGCCATCAACCCCACGCTGCTCCAGACGGTCGAAGGCCAGCCCGTGTTCGTGCACGCTGGGCCGTTCGCGAACATCGCCATCGGCCAGAGTTCGATCATCGCGGACGAGATCGGGACGCGGCTATCCGAGTACCACGTGACGGAGAGCGGGTTTGCGGCCGACATCGGGTTCGAGAAGTTCTGGAATCTGAAGTGCCGGTATTCGGGCCTGACGCCCAGCGCGGTGGTGGTGGTCGCCACGATTCGCGCATTGAAGATGCATGGGGGCGGGCCGGCCGTCAGGCCGGGCGCGAAGCTGGACGAGGCCTATACGCGGGAGAATTTGGGCCTGCTCGAGAAGGGGTGCGACAACCTGGTGGCGCACATTGAAATCGTGAAGAAGAGCGGGGTTCGGCCGGTCGTTTGCCTCAACGCGTTCCACACCGATACGCCGGCCGAGGTGGAGTTTGTGCGGCGGCTTGCGGAGCGGAACGGCGCGTACGTCGCGTTCTCGCAACATTGGCTCAAGGGTGGCGAAGGCGCCCGCGAACTGGCCGAGGCCGTGATGGCGGCCTCAAACGAAAAACACGCGTTCAAGTTTCTCTACGACTTGAACACGCCGCTGCGGCAGCGCATCGAGTTGATCGCCCGTGAGATCTACGGCGCCGACGGCGTCAGCTACACCGACGAGGCTCTGCGGAAGGCCAAGCAGTTCGAGGCCGATCCGGCCACGGCGCAGTTGGGCACCTGCATGGTGAAGACCCACCTTAGCCTGTCGCACGATCCGGACGTGAAGGGGCGCCCCCGGGGGTGGGTGCTGCCGATCCGTGACATCTTGGTTTACCGCGGCGCCGGCTTCGTCGTGCCGGTTGCGGGGGATATCAAGTTGATGCCCGGCACGGCCTCGGAACCCGCTTTCACGAACATTGACGTGGATGTCGAGACCGGGCGTGTGCGCGGACTGTTCTGAAATTGGGAGCGAGTGGTGGAGGGCCAGCGGAATGTCAGTCAATCACGATATTGAAAACAAGGTCTACCATGTCGAAGTGGTAACGCCGAAACAGAACACGGAAGACCTGGATGGCGACCTGGCGAAGTTCACGGAGAAGTATAGCCAGGTGATGGCGGCCGGGCACGTGGTGTGCATCACGGACAACCCGATGGGGCATGTGAGTTTTCAGGCCACGGATATCATCCCCGAACTTGGCCTGCCGACCAATTCGGGCCAGCTTTCGATCCATCTCAACACCTTCCACACGCGCGATGACCTGCATAAGATTCTCGACACGTGTGCGGGTTTGGGCGTCAAAGACGTGCTGGTCGTGACCGGGGATGGCAACGAGCGCCTGCCCAAGCTCACCCCGGCATCCATTGGGCTGACGTGCAATTCCGTGACAGCCGTGGAGCTTGTGGCGTACATTCGAAAGACCTATCCGGGCGTGTTTTCCCTTGGCGTGGCGTTCAATCCTTACGAACCCATGGACCACGAGATGGAGAAGTTGCACCGGAAGATCGACGCGGGCGCCGAGTTCATTTGCACGCAGCCTGTATTGGGACGTGACGAGCGCGTGCTGGGCCTCACCCCGTTGGGGCTCCCCCTGTTTGTCGAATGCTGGATGTCGAAAAAACTGCACTTGCTCTCCGAGTGCGTTGGTTACACCATTCCCGAAGACACGCCCTATGACCCGATGGGAAACCTGAAGGCACTTCAGGGTTTCTACGAGGGGTGCGGCATGTACCTGGCTATGCTGGGAATGAAGAGTCAGTTCCCTTTATTGAAGGGGTCTTGGACCTGAACAGATTCGGGAGGCGGTAAATGGCGGCTACCATTATAGACGGGAAGGCGATTGCACAGCAGATCCGGGCCGAGCTGGCTTCGGACATCGCGCAGCTCAAGGCGAAGGGCGTGGTGCCGGGCCTTGGCGTTGTGTTGGTTGGGGACGATCCCGCGTCGCGATCATACGTCACGGCCAAGGAGAAAGCCTGTCACGAAATCGGCATCTTCTCCGCCGATCACCGGCTGCCGGCGTCTACGTCGCAGGCGGAACTCATGGCACTGGTGCGGCGCTTGAATGAGGACCCGAGAATCCACGGGATCCTGGTCCAGTTGCCGCTTCCGAAAGGGCTCGACGAGAGCGAGGTGCTGCTGGGCGTCGATCCCGACAAGGATGTTGACGGATTTCATCCGATCAATGTCGGACGGATGGTCGTCGGGGAGAAGGCCTTCCTCCCGTGTACGCCGCACGGTGTGGTTCAGATGCTCGTTCGAAGCGGCGTCCGGATCGATGGCGCCCATGTCGTGGTTGTCGGGCGAAGCAACATTGTCGGCAAGCCGCTGGCCAACCTGCTCCTGCAGAAATCGCCGTATGGCAACGCGACGGTGACCGTTTGTCACACGCGCACAAAGGATATCGGGCATCATACGCTTCAGGCGGATATCGTCATTGCCGCGGCTGGCCGTCCGAACACGGTCACCGCGGACATGATTCGCGACGGGGCCGTAGTGATTGACGTGGGCGTCAACCGGGTCGAGGATGCATCCAAGAAGCAGGGATTCCGCCTGGTGGGCGACGTGGACTTTGAAGCGGTCAAGCACAAGGCATCGGCCATTACGCCCGTGCCGGGCGGCGTGGGGCCCATGACGATCGTCATGCTGCTCTATAACACCGTCGAATCCGCCAAGCGGCATCACGCCGTTTGAAGGTCTGCACTTTCGATTGTTTCCCGTTTCCCCGTGCGCTAACCTTGCCCCCATTGCAGCGGGCGGCGGCCGGGGGGGTCCCGGCTACCGCGGTCCCGCCTTGGAGGCTTTGCCATGGCAACTCAGGATTTCAAGTCCGCCTACCGGACCATCATGGACGACCATTTTACGCCCCGTCTGGAGATCAGTTTCATCGAGGATGATGGACGGCGGCAGACCCTGGCCTACGAGAAGACGGCCTGGGTGATTGACAACGAACGCAAGGGATTGCGATACGGGGAGAACCCCGGCCAGGAGGCCGCGCTCTACCGGCTTGTGGGCGGGAATCTGGCGTTGGGCGACGTTGTTTTTGTGCAGCCCGGCCGGTACCTGGCCTCGGATGTCGAGTTGCTCCAGTCGGGCAAGCATCCCGGCAAGACGAACATCACGGATGCCGACAATGCGCTCAATATTTTGCGATACCTGAGCAACACGCCGTGCGCGGTAATCGTCAAACACAACAACCCGTGCGGCACGGCGAAGGCCACCTCTCTGGCTGAGGCCTACGACAAGGCCAATCGGGCTGACCGCGTGGCGGCCTTCGGCGGCGCCATCGCCTTGAACCGCGAGGTCGATGTTGAGACGGCTCAGCTTATCGTTCGGAACTATGCGGAGGTCGTTGTCGCCCCGGAGTTCGGTCCGGGCGTGATGGACGTATTTGCCAAGAAGAAGAACCTGCGCGTCATGCGTATCGGCAACATGGGGCGTTTGCAGGCTTTTGCCGGCCAGGTGGTGGTGGACTTCAAGTCACTTGTGGATGGAGGGCTCATCGCCCAGACATCCTTCGTGCCCAAGACGCGTTCAGCAGCCGATGTGGTGCCGGCCCAGACAACGTACAAGGGCGGGGAATACAGGATCGCGCGTTTACCGACGCCGCAAGAGTTGGACGACCTGATTTTTGGCTGGCTGGTCGAGTGCGGCGTTACCAGCAACTCAGTGTTGTACGTCAAGGGAGGGGTGACCGTCAGCATTGGTGCGGGCGGTCAGGACCGCGTGGGAATGGCCCAGTATGCCCGTGACAAGGCCTACCGCAATCTGGCTGATGGTCTCAGTTGGGAGCGCCACGGCATGCCTTACAGCCTTCTGACCGACCCTGGCAAGCGCAGTGCCATTGATGAGGAGACGGCGGCGAGGAAGGGCGGCCTAGTGGGGTCGTGTATGGTCTCGGATGCCTTCTTTCCGTTTCGCGACGGCGTTGAGGTTGGCATCCGCGAGGGGATCTCTGCCGTCATCCAACCCGGCGGCTCTGATCGTGATTTCGAGGTGATTGAAGCCTGCAATGCGGACAACGTGGCCATGGTGTTTACGGGCCAGCGCTGCTTCAAGCATTGACGCGAGGCTCACCGCGCCTCCCTTGGACGGTGCGGTGAAGATCAGGAGAAAATGAAAAAGGCCGCCGGTTTGCCGGCGGCCTTTTTCATGTCAGTAATCTGATGACGTTCAGTTCGTCAGGTAGTTCGTAATGGCCACGCGGTAGAACATCTTGTTGGTCGTCGCAGGCGCCGGGTAGTTCGTCAGGCCGTTGACCTTCATAACCGTCCCGAGCGGCGTCCAGTTCGTCAAGTTGGCCGAAGACCAAACCACATAGGGTCCCAAGGCTGCGTTGGTGCCCATCCACTGAATCGTGTTCGTGGTTCCGGCGACCTGCTGAGCAAGTATGCGTAGGACGGAGTTGGAATCGACCGGACTCGTGCCAGCCACATATTCCTGCCATTCCTTCGCGCCATCGCTATCGATGTCGGTTGTGTCGTCGGCGATATTGATGGTCTGCCCGAAGGCATTCGTGAAGCTAGTGTAATTAGCCAGCCACCACTGCGGCGTGCCCTTGGTGGCCAGATCCGGTGCGAAGGTGACATTGATGAACGAGTCCTGAGTGACTGTCATCGGAACGTTCCAGGTGGGTTGGCCCTGTGCGGCCACAAGCACGCCGTCAACCGAGTTCGAAAGGCTGGCGATGTGGTAAAACTGATTGGCCGTGATGGAGAAATTGGTCGTTCCCGGCGAAGATGTCAGTTGAACCGCACCAGGCGGGCTGATCACCCCGTTCGTGAAATAACCGTTTATGCCAACCGTGGCATAGATCGTCGGCGCGAGGTATTCAATATCGACCTGACCATTCGTGAGCACCACGTCGTTAAACATGCCGCTTCCGGAGAAGGCGACTTGCGACATGACGCTCTGTGCGTTGTTGGCGCATACGAACCACGTTCCTGTTCTGCCGCTAGTCGACGGGTTGTTGATGTCATTGAAAGCCAGAGCGTTCGTGAACGTGTGCCCGTTGACGGTCACCTGAAACAAATTCACGGGGTAGTAGTACGGATCGCCCTGATAGGTGTAATCCATCGTGACGGTCAGGCGGACCCACGCGTCGGATGCAATTCCAGAGGAGAAGTAGCCGTCGTTGAGCACGGTCCACTGCTGATGGTCGATTGCGTACCCGTTGGTCGTCAGCACTGAATGATACACACAGACCTGCCCCTGAGTGTTGACGCAAAGCGACATCTGGGAGTTGCTGACCGCCGCCGCGATGGTGTTTGTCTGCAGGTCCGTCTGTACGGGCTGGAGCATAACGTCAACCCACACTTTGTTCTGGCCAGCTCCGTTGACAAAGTTAGTGATTCCTCCGTCATGGAAGCTCACGGCGTTGGTGTGTGTGAAGGCGGGGGCGGGCAGAGGATACGTTACCTTGGGTGCCTGAAATTTGTATGAGATTGGGTTCGTTATGACGGCGACCGCTGAGCCATCCCCGTACCATGCGCCGCTAGTTCCGTTATTGAGGTTGGTGAGAGAATAACCATTGGTAAGCCCTTCAAACGAACTGTACCAAGGCACAGTTACACTGTTCTGGGCCAACGCCGTCATGGCACCCCCCACGACGCACACCGCTGCATAAACTGACACGATCGATTTTTTCATTTCCTTACCTCCAGTGGGACATGAAGAGCCCGATACTGTTCTCAGGTATAGAGGATATGACACGTATGCCGGAGTGTCAACCAACTATTTCTTTTTTTCGCGGTCATAAATCTGTTTTTTGTGCACGCCTGCGGGGTTTCGCAGGCGTGCGATTCCGGGTGACGCCAAGCGGCCTTCCCGTTGAGCCAGCAAGGGGTCCTCAGCCTTCGTTCAAGGTCCTAGCCCGAGCCTGGGTCGCCCCGAAACTATCACGCAAAAGCTTGTGTCTCCCTGTCCACGGCGGTATTATTGTCATTTCTCGTGCAAGGGCGGGCAGCGGACCGGAGTCTGACAGCTCCACGAGGCGGCTGGGAGAGCGACATGAAGATCTATCTGAACGGAAAATTGGTGCCGGAACGAGAAGCAAAGGTGTCTGTTTTCGATCACGGTCTGCTGTATGGCGACGGCGTGTTCGAGGGCATCCGCTCGTACGACGGTCGGGTGTTCATGTTGGACGAGCACATCGAACGTTTGTTCCGTTCCGCCAAGGCCATTGACCTGAAGATCCCTTTGACGCCCCAAGGCGTGGCCCGTGCCGTGGTCATGACCTGCAAGGCGAACAAGGCCCTGAACGGGTACATCCGCCTGGTCGTAACACGGGGTGTGGGCACGCTGGGCCTGAATCCCTACACCTGCTCCAAACCTCAAGTGATCGTCATTGCAGGCAGCATTCAGCTCTATCCGAAGAAGCTGTATGATGAGGGGCTGTCCATTGTCACGGTAGGGACCCTGCGGAACCACACGGAGTCCGTCAACCCGCAAATCAAGAGCCTGAACTATCTGAATAACGTGATGGCCAAGATCGAGGCCATCAACGCCGGCTGCATGGAAGCCGTGATGCTGAACCAGCAGGGCTTTGTGGCGGAAGCCACTGGCGACAATATCTTCGTCGTCAAAGGGAAGCGGCTGATCACGCCGCCGCCGTGGTGCGGCACGTTGGAGGGAGTCACCCGCAATGTGGTGATGAGGTTGGCTTCCGAAGAGGATTGCGTCGTGTCCGAAGATGTCCTGACCCGGTACGACCTCTATACGGCCGATGAGGTATTTCTCACCGGTACGGCAGCCGAGGTCATCCCGGTCGTCACCATCGACCGTCGGAGCATCGGGGCGGGCGTGCCCGGCCCCGTGACGCGGCGACTGGCGGGCGCATTTCACCGTTTTGCCGGGTCCACCGGCACCCCGATCGTTTAACGTTGCAGGAGGCCATCCATGCTCTGCGAATGCTGCCAGCAGCATGACGCCACCATTCACGTGACGCAAGTGATCGACGGAAAGTCGCGCGAATTACACCTGTGCGAGCACTGTGCCGAGGAAAGCGGACTGAACGTCCAGAACGTCATGTCGCTTCCCGAGGTGTTGTTCGGCTTGGCGGGCACGGCTGAAGAGGACAAGGAGTCTGCCGCGCGCAGTTGTCCCGGCTGCCACTTGCGCGGGGCGGACCTTAAGAAGACCGGCCGCCTGGGTTGCCCCCAATGCTACCGCACCTTTGCCAAGGAACTGGCGCCGATGCTGGCGGCCATGCATAAGGGGGTCCGCCATGCCGGGAAGATCCCCGCTCACGGCGAGGCGGGGTCGCCGGCATCCGTGGCCGACGGCGCAGACGAGTTGCGTCGGCAATTGGCTGTGGCGGTGGGCGAGGAGCGCTTTGAAGAAGCGGCGCGGCTGCGCGACCGTATCCGGGAGTTGGACCATGACGCTGGATGACCTGGTCCGGAATCCCGGGGCGTGGCTTGCGGCCGGCGATCTGCCGGCCGTTGTCGTCAGTAGCCGGGTTCGACTCGCGCGCAATCTGGCCGGAGTGGCCTTCCCGGGCTGGGCCGGCGAGGACGAAAGTGTCCGCGTCCAGCAGGGGCTTTGGGACGTACTCCAACGGCTGCCGTCGCTGTCGCCGGGTTTGAC
>Ga0118677_10016038_pt1 | contig 10331 bp, 9 predicted proteins | sample AliMusrvi5mmetaG_FD_86154 | JGI IMG/M metagenome (GOLD analysis project Ga0118677, IMG submission 86154)
CAACCATCACCAGTGGTGCAAACAGTATGACAGTTTCAACTTTCACCAGCAACCCTGCCACAACAGGTACCCTGAGTGCAACAGGTTCACAGACCCTTAACGTAGGCGCAACCCTGAACGTTGGTGCAAGCCAGGCCGCCGGATCGTATACTTCAGCCACACCGTTTACAGTAACTGTAAACTACAACTAAAAGAATTAAACCCCTTCCCCATGAGATGGGCGATTGAGTGGGGCTGATCTCAAAACCCCGTAAACCTTAGGTTTACGGGGTTTTTCAATTTAATATACTATGGGCCTCAGAAATAAAGAATAAGTGTCAAACCAGGTATTACAATTATCACTTACCTTTGAAATAATAAATCAGATCATATGAAATTTCCCTGGTTCAAATTCAGCGGGCTGTTTTTTAAACCGGTTTCCAAGGCAGGGTGGCTGATCTTGATTTCAGGAATCGCTTATTTAGTGTATACTTTTATCAACATCGACAGCCGGTCTCATTCAGTAAGTGACACCCTGAGGCCCTTCGTTATTCAGCTACTGATTATTACTGTTTTGTATTATCTTATCGCCTGGCTGGCAACCAGAACACCAAAGTAATGGTGCCGGCAAAGGATTTCAACTCATTGAACTATACCTGTTCAATCCAGACATTTGAATGACAGGGAATTATGAGGCTAATTGAAAAAACATGGCTTAATATTTTGTATTTTATATTAACCATTTGTCTCCTTGCATGGAATGATATGAGAAAACCAGTCCTTTTGATCGTAATACTGTTATGCAGCATACCTCAACTGTATTCCCAGGATAATGGTTTTGTTGCCGCCTACGACTCCATGCACCAGAGGGTCAGTGTATGGTATGCTTTCGGCGAATGGAAAGCCGTTGACTGGAATGCTTTGAACAGCAGGGTAAGACCGAAAATCGCGAATGCCGGTTTGGCAAGTGACACTAATGCGTTCTACCTCGCCCTTAAGGAGTATGTGGCTTCTATCCCCGACGGGCATGTTTCAATGCGAGGTGCAGGTTGGGATAGACACAAGGCTTTTGCAAGGTACCAGCAGATCGGCGGAAGTTACGGTTTTGCTCTCATCGGACTTGATGACGGCAGGGTTGTGGCACGGCTCGTCAACCCTGGATCTCCTTCAGCCCTTGCAGGCATGACGTTTGGAGCTGAGATCCTTGAAGTGAATGACCATCCGGTGAATTTAGCCCTTGATACAGTATCGGTTTTTTGGGCGGAAGCCAATCCGGCTACGCTCGAATGTAAAAGGCTGAACCAGTTCAGGTTTATTGGAAGGGCGCCCGTTGGAAAAACCATGAAAGTGAAATTTTTGAACAGGGGTGCGGCAGGCCCGCTTACTGCAGTTCTTACCGCAGTTGACGATAACTATACGACCTTTGACCAGACTTCTCTCCTTCCCATTGATCCAGGGCCAACGATTTCCTACAGCATTCTCCAACCGGGCGGGTACGGTTATATCAAGCTGACTTCCGAACCCGGTGATTCAGCTGCAATGGCCCAGGCATATACTAGTTTCAGGAAGGCTGTCGATTCATTCATATCAGCAGGAACCCGGGGATTGATACTTGACATGCGTATAAATACAGGAGGTGAAGATTTGCTGTCGGCAGCCCTTGCGGGATTTTTTACTACCGATACAACCTTATATGAATACAGGAGTTTTTATAATCCAGGAACCGGACAGTTTGATATCTGGCCGCTTCCTTTACCCCATTTTAATTCGCAGACCCTGGGAACCTACATCAATCCTAAATATCCTAACGGGGCCCAATATACAGAGCCCCAGGGAATATATTTTTCAAAACCAGTCATGATCATGGTAAGTCCCCGTAATATCAGCAGCGGCGAGGGGATCCCGATGGCGGTGAGGCGGCTACCCAAAAACCATGTAGTAAGCTTTTACGGGAGCAACGGTTCATTTGGCATGATAGAGAACTGGTCTTACCACTATCTATACCTGCCTCCCAACGACCTTTATTTCAGGTATCCAGTTGGGCGCTCCCTGGATAAAAACATGAAGATCCAGGTCGACAGCGATTCCACCATACAGGGTGGGATACAGCCCGATATCCGGGTTCCTCTCAATGATACAACTCTTGACCAGCTGTATATCGACAGCATTGATGTGGAATTGAAATATGCGATAGGAAAACTGAGTTCAATTTTGGGAGTGAAAGAGGACGGAGATGGATTGAACCTGAACATCCTTGACCCTGTCTATCCAAACCCTGTAGGTTCATCAGCGACAATACAATATCATCTTGAAGAAGCATCCCCCGTAATACTGAAAGTTTATGACGCTTACGGCAAGCTGGTAACAACCCTTGTGAATGAAACCAGGCAGGCCGGAGATTACCGTGTGAGATGGAATACAGGGAATCTTCATCCGGGAGTTTATTTATACAGGATTCAGACCGTCGGGCAAAGCTTTACACGAAAATGTGTAGTGCTATAGCAACCCTCAAACACTCCATCGATGAAAAAGTCAGCAATCCTCTCATTCATATTGACAGTGACACTTCTGATCTTGGTTTGTTCCTGTTCACATAAGTCAGAACCCCCTGTCACCTTCGACAACGACCTTATCGTAGCTCAGTGGGATAAGGCCAGTGATTCAATCTATGCAGCCTCAGGAATTCCCGGAATGCTTATCGGCATCTGGGCTCCCGACCGGAACCTCGCATGGATCAAGGGTTTAGGCGTTGCCAACAAAACAACCGGAGAAAAGCTTGACGCATCTATGAAATTCCGCGTAGGGAGTATCACTAAAACATACACTTACACCGTACTCCTTCAGCTGGCTGATCAAAAATTCATCCGTCTTGAAGATAAATTAAGCAAATACATGCCTGATTTTCCAAGAGCCGACAGTGTAACACTAAAGATGTTGTGCAATCATACCAGCGGGATTTTTGATTTTGCTGAAACAGAAGCATGGAGGCTCAGTTTAATAACAGATCCCTTAAGAAAATGGACCAGCGATGAACTTATAGACCTGGCCAAAGCCGAGCCATATTATTTCACTCCCGGCTCAGGATTTTATTATTCCAACACCAACACTCTCATCGCCGGAAGGATTGTGGAGATGGTCACCGGAACTTCAATAGCCACGATGATCCGGAACAGGTTATTCACACCACACAACCTGCTGAACACCTTCTACCCTTCCGATAATTTCATACAGGGCCGTTTCATTCACGGCTACGGATGGTATGACGGGGACACAACCGATGTTTCACAGGCATATGATCCATCCTTATCAGGTGCAGCAGGAGCTATTGTGGCGGATATTTATGATTTGAAGAAATGGGTTGAGCTTCTTTATAAAGGCAGCCTTATCTCAGATTCAACACAGGTCCGAAGACTAACAACTGTGCCGGCTCCTGGGGAAGACTGTGAAGAATACGGACTGGGAATAATGCATAAAATCAGCCCCTCCATGTGGGGTCACACAGGGACCATTCCCGGCTATAAAAACTGGGCAGGTTATTGCCCCGAAAAGAACGTGACCATAGTGATCAGTTACAATTCAACCTCCGCAAAACCTATGGTGATGGCCACCAGGCTGATAAATATCTACCTGGGTGCAGTAAAAAAATAAGTCATTACAGGATTACAAATACAAACCATAACAGGATTCAAAATGGCAAACCATCGTAAACTCACAACCAAAGAAATATTTGCAATTGCAGGGCTGGTTGCAGGATTTATCCCCCTCTATTACCAGGCCTTGTGGATATATATTCACAACCTGTTCGGCAGCCAGGCCGAAAGTGTCGCAGAATTCAAAAAATACCTCCCCCCTCTCTTCAGGGACCCGCATAAAGCAACATTTCTGTTCCTTGCCCTCAGCGTTTTTTCTGTCATATTATGTGTCATCGGCATAAAAACCACAAAAAAATCCCTGAAAGTTGCAGTCATTACCGACATCTTCATTTGCTCCCTGTTGATTTTGATGCTTCTGTTTTCAATGATGTAAAAATTTATTGACTCTTGCATGACCTAAATGATGATAAAACCCCTCGCATTCCTGATTTTGACACTAAGCCTGCTTACCCTGCATAGCCATCCGCAGACACAAGTAAAAATCGGAAAATCCATTGAAACCGTATATCCGCTCACACCGAACAGCACCTGCGATCTTGATGAACTGATGCCACTGGCTCCACTTCTGAAAGACAGAAAAATCGTCGGAATGGGTGAAGCGACCCATGGCACAAAGGAATTCTTCAACATGAAGGCCAAGATGTTCAAATTCCTGGTTACCCATTGCGGGTACAGGATTTTTACCATTGAAGCAACCTATGGTGGAACCCTGAAAGTGAATGATTATATCTTATATGGAAAAGGCGATGTGCTGAGTGCGATGAGGAGTATGGGTTACTGGACCTGGGATACCGAAGAAGTGAGAGACTTGATCGAATGGATGAGAACGCACAATTACGGGAAACCCGAAAATGAAAAACTGAAATTCTATGGTTTCGATCCCCAGTCGTATAAAGGGCCTGCCAGTGCACTTGCCAATTACGTAGAAGATTTCGATAAACAGAACCTGGATGAATTCCTGAAAGGATTGTCAGTCCTGACCGATAGCAGCGATCTCTTTTTTGAAAACCCCAAATATGTCAATACTTCCTATCTTGGAAATGAACAGGTAGCGGGGATCATTTCTTTCCTTCAGAAATGGTTCAGTGAAAAAGAGAATCTTTACGTATCAGCCAGTGGAAAAACAAAGTATGAAACAGCGTTTCATAACATAGTGGTTTTAAAGCAAGCCCTGCTCCTGAAAAAAAGTTCTGAAGAAAATTATGGCTTCCTCAGGGACAGTTGTATGGCTCAAAACCTGCTATGGATTTATGAACAGGAACAGGCAAAATTGTTTGCCTGGGCTCATAACGGGCATATCTGCAAGTCTCTCAACAGTTTCGAAAAAGAAAGGGTTTGCATGGGGATGTTCCTTGATAGTATGTTTGGGAATGCATATTATACCATCGGGTTTGCCTTTAACAAAGGGAGTTTCCAGGCTTTCTCAAGTGAAACAAGAACAATGCAGGTGTTTATACTTCCTGAATACAGGAAGTATAAACACCCTGTCGAACGCACTGGCCCTTGCGGGTCCTGATGCTTTCTTTATTGACCTGACCACCACAAACAACAAATTATTCTGTGCTGAAGGGAAGTCCTATTACATAGGTGGCGGGTTTATGCAGGAATATTGGGAGCGGTATTCAAAACCAATGATTGCAAAAAAGCAATTCAACGGACTGATCTTCGTTAATACTACTACAAGCGCTGTTCCTATAAATAGGAAGCCTGTGAAATAAGTTTTTCACCGTGCCCTGATAAATCAAATATAAAATGAATCCAAAGGTTGATTTTTTTTTAAGTAAAGTCAAAAAGTGGCGGGAAGAATTTGAGAAGTTGAGAATGATCATTCTCGATTACCAGCTTAACGAGGAATTGAAATGGGGTGTTCCCTGTTACACGTTTCAGAATAGCAACATAGTTTTAATACATGGGTTTAAGGAATACTGCGCACTTCTGTTTTTCAAAGGTGCCTTGTTAAAGGATACCCATGGGATCCTGATCCGGCAAACAGAAAATGTGCAGGCATCACGCCAGGTCAGGTTCACCAGTATCCTGGAAATAGTGGAGTTGGAACCAGTCCTGAAGGCTTATGTTCATGAAGCCATCGAAATTGAAAAAGCCGGTTTAAAAGTGGAACTGAAAAAGACTTCAGAATACGCTATCCCTGAAGAATTTCAAAAAAAATTAAATGAAATCCCTGCCTTGAAATCTGCATTTGATGCATTGACACCAGGACGGCAAAGAGCATACATTTTTTATTTCTCCCAGCCCAAACAATCCAAAACCCGGGAGTCAAGAGTTGAAAAATGCAGGCCTCAAATTCTTAATGGAAAGGGATTAAACGATCAGTAAATTTGGAATTAATATTCGCGGATTGACCTCTTATTCGACTTTCAAGGCGATCACAAGCAGCCTGACATTTTTCCCGCAATTTAAAAGAATCCTTACCTGGTAATAACACTAAAGAAACATCCTAAGGTTTATGGTAGATCAGCCCGGTGTTTCGGTTGCCTGCTGCAGTTGTATACCAGTTGGCATAGGAGGAACCATTACTCAATGCCCAATCTGTAAAATGCAGGTAAGCAAAATTGATAGCCGTTTTTTCAATAGGATAATCATATGGAGATGGAATATCGAATAACCATGGAAGAAGGACCTGGGGATACTGAATCCAGGTCCGTATACCGAAACAGGAATAGAATGGGGTTATGCCAGCTCACCTGTCATTTTTAACGGCACAATCATTATGCAATGTGACATCCCGGCCGGGCCTTTTATTGCCGCGATAGACCTTGCTTCAGGAAATGAAAAATGGAGGACTTCACGGGGCGATGAGGTTTCAACATGGTGCACAACTGCAGTTTTTAACCATAATGGAAAAACCTTTGTCATTGCCAATGGTTACAGGCATATCTGTGGATACAACTTTGAAACGGGGAAAGAAATTTGGACTATGAGCGGCGGAGGCGATGCCCCTGCCCCTACCCCTGTTGTTGCCAATGGTTATATTTACCTGAACAGCGCCCATGGAAAATACTCCCCCATCTTTGTTGTCAGCCCTGAAGCCACTGGTAACATAACCCTGGCACCGGACAGCACCAGGAATCAGTTCATTAAGTGGAGTGTCAAACGCGGTGGTGCATATATGCAAACTCCTCTTATTTATCAGGGATTCCTGTATAACCTGCAAGTTAACGGCATTCTTACCTGCTATGATGCACTTACAAGTGAAATCAAATATAAGGAGAGTTTAAAAGAAGCGTTTTCTGCTTCAGGCATTGCTGCAGACGGCAAGCTTTACTTCAGTTCCGAAGAAGGGAATATTTATGTGGTCAAAGCTGGCCCGGAGTTTAAACTGATTGTCAAAAATTCCATGAAAGATGTTTGCATGGCGACTCCTGCAATTTCAGGAAATGCCATATTTTTTCGCACTCAGCACTTTCTGATTGCCGTTGAATCAAAGAAGTGAAAACCATATAAAGCATCCCAGGATTTAGCTGCTTTTCGTTTGTCCGGGACGACATTCTTATCGCAATGGGTTTCTGAGTAAATCAACCTTCCGGGAACTGATCAATGGTAGTTTTTAAAATGTCCCCACTCCTTTTCCATTGAGAAATTGGGTCCCTTCAGTATATAAATCGGAATATTCCCTTGCGGCTTTGTGCAATCGGCACAATAATAATCTGCGGCTTTTTCGACACTTTTGAACCTGGGTCGAACATCATCAATATCAATGAAAACGGCGATGAAAGTTTGTATGGAATCGGAAGGCGGCCCCCAGGAATGAAAACTGTTATGGGTGCAATAGACACGGGGTAAACCAAACTCGGGACCGTATAACTCCAGCGCCCCTGCTTCGCCATAATTGATGGAAATAATAACAGTATTCCGTCTTTCATTACCCGGCAGTGCATAGTAAACCTTTGCAACTTCAGCCGCCAGTTCCCTCCAGCCAATACGGTCGGCCAGCCATTGAGGCATAGGTTCGCCCGTTTTACCTGCTTCAACATCAAAATGCAATCCCAACCCTGAGATGTATTTTTTTGTAAGCAATGGAGATAAGATCGGGCAGAAAACAGGCGTAAACATGATGCCGCCTGCAACCAATAAAGCTGCGGCAATTACCTGGCTTATCCTTAACCAGGATTTATTCAGGTAATTCTCAAGAGCCACCGCTCCGGAGGCCATGAAAAATGTATAGATTGAAGCAATGCGGTCGGGCCGGCTCGAATGCCCCGCCAACATTACAACCAAAAGGAAAGCATACGCAAAAAGCATAAACCGGTAAGGCTTTCCCTTTGGAAACACGAGAACAACCAGGCCAGTTAGCCATAAGGGAAAGGTAAACGGATTTACAAAAATAATTTGTTCAGCTATGACCAGTAAGTATGATTTACTGATGTTTTTTGATGAAAATGAGTTCCTGTAAAGTTCTAATGAAGGGAAATGGTGGATATACTGCCAGACGAGGTTGGGAAGAATAAGGATAAAACAGGCTAATCCTCCCAACAGTATCCAGCGGTTAAATAATAATCTCCTTTTATCTGAAAATAAAAGCCCGATAATGAGAGCTATCCCATAAAGGATCATGGTATGTTTCATCTCCAGGCCAATTCCCAGGAGAATTCCAATATGCAGCCAATACCTTTCGTTATTCTCCTGAATCATCTTAATCACAAAATATATTATTGAAGTCCAGATAAGCGGTTCATAGGCATTCATGGAATAAAAACTGCCAAATAAAATGAAAACGGGCATAACCATGACCGCTAAGCCTGCGAGCAACATGCTTTTGGTACTCCCTCCAAGTCGCCTGGCAATCAAACCGGTGATATAAACAGTTGCAGCTATGCTTAAAGCCGGTATAAATCGTATAGCATAAATATTATGCCCAAAGAGATTTTGGACCAAAGACAATAAGGCAATGGAAAGAGGTGGCTGATCGATATAACCAAACGCCAATCTTTTGGCACAAGCCATAAAATAGAGTTCATCGATGAAAAAACCGTATGGTTTGACACTGCTGCTGATCATGAAAATTACAAAAGCAAGCAGGGAGAGTCCGGCGAGGTACCAATACCCGGCTTTTAGGTTTTTTGAATTCATCTGTTCTAACAATATTGTTAAACAAATATATAGAATTTTGGCACCCTTGAAGCAGATCAGGAGCCAGCGTGTCCAATATTCACATTCTGATTTTTTTTATATCTTTACCCCCAAAGAACCGGCTAACCAAGGTAAATCCGGCAGTAACGTCATTACAAACATTTGGATTCATCCATGAAACATCTGATAGCGTCAGTTGCGTTTTTCTTACAATTCGCTCTGGTTAACGGGCAAACTCCGGTCGTGACAAACGACAGCCTGGTAGTTTATTTCAAGGAACTCAAAGACGCGACATGGGCACATCGCGATCTCTGGAATAAAGATCTCTATGGACCAATCCTCTTGGTGAATCCGGCGAACCGGCAATTATTTTCAAATGTCCGGGATTCTGCCGGATTTTTGAAACCGGCAGGAACGATCTATTCCTGTATCCTGCCTGAAAATGTGAACATCGCCAATACATCCAGCCACTGGAACGGAAAGGATTGGGCTATGATCAAACTGCCTCTCCCTGCAAATAAACAGGAAAGAATAAACCTGATGGCCCATGAATTATTTCATGTTTCACAGCCTTCACTTGGGTTCAGGTTATATAATGTTGCGAACAATCACCTTGACCAGAAAGACGGCAGGATTTACCTGAGGTTGGAACTGGAAGCCCTGAAGCAGTCAATACAATGTACTTCATCCACAGAAAGAAAAAAATGTCTTACCGATGCGTTTGCTTTTCGTATGTTCCGGTATTCATTATACCCCGGGGCTGATTCAAGTGAAAATCTCATGGAACTCAATGAGGGCATAGCTGAATATACCGGTGTCATTATAAGCAACAGGACATGGTCTGATGCTGTTAAACACTTTGTTCAGATGATTGATGACTTTATGTCAAACCCTACTTTTGTCCGCTCGTTTCCATATGTGACAACACCTGTTTACGGGTATTTGCTTTACCCTGCCAGGCCTGGATGGAATCTGGAGATCAACATACATTCAAACCTGGCCGCTTATTTTATCAAAGTATTCAACATAACCATGCCTTCAGACTTAAAGACCAGGGTTGAAACGATTTCAGATAAGTACAATGGAAAAATGATCATTGCAGAAGAAACAGAGAGGGAAGCCAACACAAAACGCATTATCGCTGAATTAAAAAGCAAGTTTTTGGAGCAGCCTCACTTTGAAATCAGGCTTGAGAAAATGAATATCTCTTTTGACCCGCGGAATATCATCCCGGTTGAAGATAAAGGCTCGTTCTATAAAAATGCAAGGATCACTGATGTTTGGGGAATCCTTACAATTAACAACGGAGCCCTGATGAGCCCCGGCTGGGATAAAATTTCAGTAAGTGTCCCCTTGAAAATCGATAATAAATCAGTTAACGGCGGTGGCTGGACTCTTGAACTTAACAACGGCTATACGGTTTCAAAAAATGAGAATACCGGGAACTATTCGCTCATAAAGCCCTGATCTATTTTACCAGCTGAGCATGTAAAAACATTCCTATGTTCCCCGGGCAGGTATGCCACTTACCTTCACATGTTCTTTTAAACCAGGTTACGCCTTTCGTGTTTTCTGACCAGAACTGAAGGCTGCCTTCTCCCAGGTCTTTAT